>Ga0116181_1001769_pt1 | contig 18259 bp, 14 predicted proteins | sample AD_UKC075_MetaG_FD_89752 | JGI IMG/M metagenome (GOLD analysis project Ga0116181, IMG submission 89752) | Active sludge microbial communities of municipal wastewater-treating anaerobic digesters from USA - AD_UKC075_MetaG | ecosystem: Engineered > Bioreactor > Anaerobic > Digestate | place: USA...
CCGCGGCGCCAAACACCTCGCGCCTGCCAACCGCAACCCGCGCACCCGCAGGCCACTGTCTGACCTAAAAGCTGGGATCCGCGTTTCGTTCACGGCTTGTCAGGGCACTGGGGGAGCGCGAAACCGGCACGTCGAGGCTGAAGGAGGCCATACAGGCCTTCCGGCTGGCCCTGGCCGAATTTTCCCGCGACCGTGCACCGGTGCGATGGGCGATGACGCAGAACAACCTCGGCAATGCGCTGCAGACGCTTGGCGAGCGTGAAAACAGCACGGCAAGACTGGAGGAAGCCATGCAGGCGTACAGGCTGGCTCTATCCGAACAAAGTCGCGACCGTTCTCCGCTGCAATGGGCAAAGTCGCAGAACAATTTGGGGATGGCGCTGCGGACACTGGGCGAACGCGAAAGCGGCGGGTCGAGATTGGAAGAGGCGGCCGGAGCTTTCCGGCAGGCTCTGGCCGAATTCACCCGCGACCGCACTCCGATGCAATGGGCAACGACGCAGAACAACCTAGGCATCACGCTGCAGACGCTGGGGGAACGCGAAACAGGCATGGCGAGGTTGGAAGAGGCGGTCCAGGCCTACGGGCTGGCTTTGACCGAACACACTCGCAACCGCGTGCCACTGCAATGGGCGATGACGCAGAACAACCTGTGCAGCGTGCTGCAGACTTTAGGCGAGCGGGAACACGGCACGACCAAGCTGGACGCGGCAGTTCAAACGTGCCGGTTGGCACTGATCGAACGCACCCGCGACCGCGTGCCGCTGGACTGGGCGATGACGCAGCTCAACCTGGGCAACGCGCTGCAAGTACTTGGTCAACGTGAGGACAGCACCTCGATGCTGGATGAAGCGGTGCATGCGTACCGGTGGGCTCTATCCGAGTTCACCCGCGAGCGCGTGCCGGTGCAATGGGCCAGCACCAATGCTGGGTTGGGAGTCACACTTAGAGTTCTGGCCCGTCGCCATGCGGCCGGTCACGCACGAACCTCGACGCTTGCGCAGGCCAAAGTCGCACTGCTGAATGCAGCGACGGTGTTTGCCGAACCCGACTTCCCGGGTCCAGCCCAGTGGCTGGCGACGCAACTTGAGGCGTTGGACCTTGATATCCGACGAGCCCACTGAAAGTGCCAATCGACCAACCGAACGCCAAGAGCACCTCTACATGCGTAACCTGGAGGCCCTGCCGCCGTTCGCCCGTGACTTGGTCGACCTGCTGGTGGCCGACGCCGAATCGGCCCGCTACAGCCGTTGACACCTGACACACCGGGGACAGGCCGGGCCCTGGGAATCCCCAACAGCCGGGCGACGCGGACAACGCATGATGCGCGCTGCGGGGGCTGCCGGCCGGCGTCACACAACCAAGAGGAGACACGGCACCCACCGCGATGCACCGCCGGCACCTCGTCGCACTGGAGTTCCCGATGCCATCCCTGTTCCACACCACCTGGCGTGCCGCTGCCGTCGGCGCCGCGCTTGCCGCCGCCACCTTGGCTTGCGCCCCCGCCTTTGCCCAGGCCCAGGTCCAGGCCAACTGGTGCAAGAGCAAGTGGGGCCCCAACGACGAGATCGGCGCGGCCAACCTGCTGACGCCCGAACTGGCGCGCGACGCGGCCAAGCTGGTCAAGACCGGCAAGACCTACCGCCTGGGCGTGGAGACCAATGCCAACACCCCGGCCTACGGCACCCGCACCTGGTCGCTGCTGATCCAGCAGCCCGGCCAGGCCGGCGGCGGGTCGATCGGCCCGAACAAGGCCACCTACAACGACGACATCTACATGGGCTATGTCGCCGTGGGCTCCCAGATCGACGGCCTGGGCCACCTGGGCATCGACGATGTCTACTTCAACTGCTTCAAGGGCGCGCAGTTCGCCCAGCCCGACGGGCTGAAGAAGCTGGGCATCGAGAAGCTGCCCCCGATCGTCACCCGCGGCGTGATGCTCGACATGACCGCCTACTTCGGCCAGCCCATGCTGGCCGAGGGCACGGTGTTCAACCGCAAGGAGATCGACGAGCAGGCCAAGCGCCAGGGCGTGGAGATCCGCAAGGGCGACGTGGTGCTGTTCCACACCGGCTGGCAGCCACTGGCCGACAAGGACAAGAAGCGCTTCCTGGCCGGCGAACCCGGCCTGGGCAAGGAAGGTGCCGAATACCTGGCCAGCAAGCAGGTGGTGGCCATCGGCGCCGACACCTGGGCGCTGGAGGTGATCCCGTTCGAGAAGGGCGTGGGCGTGTTCGAGATCCATCAGATCCTGCTGGCCAAGAACGGCATCTACATCCTGGAGAACATGGACACCTCAGAGCTGGCCAAGGACAAGGCCTACGAGTTCATGTTCAACCTGGGTCCGAGCCGCATCACAGGCGGCGTGCAGGCCATCATCAATCCCATCGCGATCCGTTGATGCGCCTGCGGCCAGGTCACCGCCTGCTGGTCCTGGCCGGGCTGTGCGGGGCTGCCGCTGCGGCGGTGGCCCATCCCCACGGCCGGTTGGACTGCCAGGTGCAGATCGATGCCGGCCCCGCCGGGCTGCGCGGCATCGACCTGCGGCTGGCGCTGGATGCGGCCTCGTCGGCGTCGCTGCTGCCGCGACTGCAACTGCCCGAGGGCGGCGGGCCGGCCACGACGAAGGACGGCCGGCAGTTTGCTGAACTGGTGGCGGGCATGTTCCGCCAGAGCGGCTGGATGCTGAAGCTGCAGGCCCTGGGCGCCGACGGCGAGCCCACCGGCACCGCACTGGACCTGGCCGACCCGGCGCCGGCGCTGTTCAGCCGCACAGCCGACGGCCTGGTGACGGTGGCCGTGCGCCTGCAGCCCGAGGCGCCGGCCGCCGCGCCCCACGGCTGGGCCCTGGCCTGCCAGGACCCGAGCTGGTACTGGGCCACCGGCTTTGCTGGCGCCGCGCAGTTCAGCGCCACCCCCGGTTGCAAAGCCGACCTGCAGGCGATGCGCGACATGGCCGAGCAGGCGAAGGCCTTGCAAGCCGCCGCCCAGCGCGCCGGCGTGCCCGGTGCCGACACCGCCGCGCCGGGCCTGCTGCAGGGCAGCGGCGTGCGGGCGATGGCGGGCACGGTGCGCTGCCCGGCGCCCTGAGCTTCAGCGGTCGGTGAAGACCGCCGGCCGCTTCTGCAGGAAGGCCGCCACGCCCTCGGCGAAGTCGTGGCCGCGGCTCATGTCACCCTGCACCCGGGCCTCCAGGCTCAGCGCGGCGTCGAAGTCCAGGCCGCCGGCCTCGTCGATCACCCGCCGCGTGGCTGCCAGCGCCTTGGCCGACAGCGCCGCCAGGCGGTTCGCCAGCGCCATGGTCGTCTCCAGCAGCACGGCGTCGTCCACGCATTGCCAGATCATGCCCATCGCCGCCGCCTGCTCGGCCGGCAGCTTGTCGCCCGTCATCGCCAGGCCGATGGCGCGGGCCCGGCCCACCAGGCGCGGCAGCAGCCAGGTGCCGCCGCCGTCGGGCACCAGGCCGATCTTGCTGAAGGCCTGGATGAAGCTGGCCGACTTCGCCGCCACCACCAGGTCGCAGCCCAGGGCGATGTTGGCGCCGGCGCCGGCGGCCACGCCGTTGACCATCGCGATCACCGGCACCGGCATGCTGCGGATGCGCAGCGCCAGCGGCTTGTAGTGGCGCTCGACCACGCCTTCCACGTCGGCCGGCGTGCCGTCCTGGCCCATGCCCTCGTCGTTCAGGTCCTGGCCGGCACAGAAGCCGCGGCCGGCACCGGTGATGACCACGCAACGCACGCTGGCGTCGGCCGCGGCGGCGTCCAGCCCGGCCAGGAGTTCGCGGTGCAATGCGGCGGTGAAGCTGTTCAGCGCCTGCGGGCGGTTCAGCGTGAAGGTGCGCACGGGGCCTTGGTTGCTGACCAGCACCAGGGAATCGGACATGGCGTGTCTCCTTGTTTGGGGGGAAGGCAGTTGGCGGATTCTCGCCGCCAGGGCGGCCAGCGCCAGCGGCGACAATATGGCCCATGACTGCCCAGGAATTCGCCCCCGGCCTGTTCGTCCGCGGCTTCACGCCGCCGCTGCCGCTGTCGGCCTACAAGCTGGTCGCCTTCGACATGGACTCCACGCTCATCAACATCGAGTGCGTGGACGAGATCGCCGCCGCCGCCGGTCGCAAGGACGAGGTGGCCGCCATCACCGAGGCCGCGATGCGCGGCGAGATCACCGACTACAAGGACAGCCTGCGCCGCCGCGTGGCCCTGCTGGCCGGCGTGCCCGAGAGCGCGCTGCAGCAGGTCTACGACCAGCGCCTGCAGCTGAACCCGGGCGTCGAGGCCTTCGTGCGCGCCTGCCAGCGCGCCGGGCTGAAGACGCTGCTGGTCTCCGGCGGCTTCACCTTCTTTTCCGAGCGCATCCGCCACCGCCTGGGGCTGGACTTTGCCCGCGCCAACAGCCTGGGCACCTTCAACGGCAGGCTGACCGGCACGCTGTTCGACCGGCCCTGGGGCGACATCTGCGACGGTGCCGAGAAGCGCCGCGTGGTGCTGGAGGTGTGCGAGCTGATGGGCATTCCCACAGCCCAAGCGATCGCCGTGGGCGATGGTGCCAACGACCTGCCGATGATGAGCGTGGCCGGCCTGTCGATCGCCTACCACGGCAAGCCGGCGGTGCGCGAGCAGGCGATGCTGTCGATCGAGTCCGGCGGCATGGACCGGGCGCTGGAGGTGCTGCGGCCCTGAGCGCCGGCACCGCTTGATGCACGTCAAGCCGGCAAGCAGGGTCTAGCGCAGATGATGAGTGGGCGCAACCCCTGCAAACATGGCGCCGGGCCGCCACAGCGCCAGGCGCCGCGGCGCACAGAATGGGCCACGTTGTCCACCGCCTGCTGCAGTCCATGGCGAAGCCCGAGCCCCTGATCGACCGTGCCGTGTCGCCCACCTGCCCGGCATTGCCCCGGCGCCCTGGCGGCGAGCCCTGGCGCGCCCTGCTGGCCGATGACAACCCGGTCAACCGCGAGGTGGGTGTGGGCCTGCTGCAGTTGCTGGGCCTGCAGGTGCACACCGCCGAGGACGGCCACGAGGCGCTGCACAAGGTGCAGGCCCACCACTACGACCTGGTGCTGATGGACCTGGAGATGCCCGGCCTGGACGGGCTGGCAGCCACGCGCTGCCTGCGCTCGCTGCCGCACCTGCGGCAAGTGCCGGTGATCGCGCTGACGGCCAATGTCGACACCGACATCCGGCGTGACTGCATGGCCGCCGGCATGAACGACTTCCTGAGCAAGCCGATCGACGTGCGCGTGCTGGTCGACGCGCTGTCGCGCTGGTTGCCGCGCAGCGGCTGAATCAGAAGCCCAGCGAGGCCAGCAGGTCGTCGACGTCGCCCTGGGCCACGGCCTTGTCCGGCACCTGCGGGCCGGCCAGGTGCGCGTTGCGGTCGCTGGCGGCCCGCACATGGCCTTCGCCACGGGCCAGCATCTGCTGCAGCTGCTGCTCGGCGTGTCCGATGATCGTCACCACCTTCCTGATCACCTGGCCCGACAGGTCCTGGAAGTCCTGCGCCATCATGATGTCGGTCAGCACACTGTTGTGCGCCTTCTGCATGCCGGCCTGGTGGCGCAGCGCGGCGGCGGCCTCGGCCAGTGCGGCCCGGGCCTCGCCCACGCCCAGCTCGGCATGCTGGCCCACGCTCTCCAGCCGCGCGGCCAGCGCCAGCGCCTCGCCGGCCGCCGACTGACAGGCCGGCTGGGCCGCGTCCACCTTGTTCAGCACCTTCATGGCCGCGTCCTCGGTCATCTTGCCGACATAGGCCAGCCGGTCGCGGGCATCGGGCAGTTCGTCGGCCAGCTGGTGCAGGGCCTCGTCCCAGCCCAGATCGGCCAGCGTGACGCCGAGGCGGCGCACCAGCGCATCCAGTTCGTCGAGGGCATCAGGCCCGTCGGCAAGGTTACTCACGTTGGCGCACTCCCACTGCGGATTGGTTGGACGACAGGTGTCGCGGGAACGCCTCCCCACACGGACGAGGGCGGCCTGTCTCTGACGGTGTATCGGCGCCATCCGCACTGGCCTTGACGCCGCGGGATGACAACATCGTCACGGTGGGGCAGGCTGCCAGGCAGCGCAACCGGGCTGAGGGCAAGCCCCCTGGGCGCCGCCGCGGCGCCTGCCTGGCATGCGCTCGCCCCATCCACTGCAACGCGAGGACCCGATTCCATGGCCACCACTCAGTACCTGCTCGACGCCAGCCGCATGCCCAAGCACTGGTACAACATCGCCGCCGACCTGCCCAGCCCACCGCCGGCGGTGCTGCACCCCGGCACGATGCAGCCCATCGGCCCCGACGACCTGGCGCCGCTGTTCCCGATGGCGCTGATCGCGCAGGAGGTGTCGACCGAGCGCGAGATCGAGATCCCCGAGCCGGTGCGCGAGGTGTTCCGCCTGTGGCGCCCGGCGCCGCTGTTCCGCGCCCACCGGCTGGAGAAGGCGCTGGGCACGCCGGCCAAGATCTACTACAAGTACGAAGGCGTCTCGCCCGCCGGCAGCCACAAGCCCAACACCGCCGTGCCGCAGGCCTGGTACAACGCCCAGGCCGGGGTCAAGAAGCTCACCACCGAGACCGGCGCCGGCCAGTGGGGCTCGTCGCTCAGCTTCGCCGGCAACCTGTTCGGGCTGGACGTCACCGTGTTCCAGGTGCGCGTCAGCTACGACCAGAAGCCCTACCGCCGTGCGCTGATGGAAACCTATGGCGCGCGCTGCCTGGCCAGCCCCAGCAACGAGACGAACTACGGCCGCGCCGTGCTGGCGCAGCGCCCCGACCACCCGGGCAGCCTGGGCATCGCGATTTCGGAGGCGGTGGAGGTCGCCGCCGCCAACGACGACACCAAGTACGCGCTGGGCTCGGTGCTGAACCATGTGCTGCTGCACCAGACCATCATTGGCCAGGAGGCCATGCTGCAGCTGGAGATGGCCGGCGACGACCCCGACGTGATCGTCGGCTGCACCGGTGGCGGCAGCAACTTCGCCGGCATTGCCTTCCCGTTCATCGGCCAGCAACTGCGCGGCGGCAAGAAGCGCCGCATCGTCGCCGTCGAGCCCGCCGCCTGCCCCAGCCTGACGCGCGGCAAGTACGCCTACGACTTCGGCGACACCGGCCACATGACGCCGCTGACCAAGATGCACACGCTGGGTTCGACGTTCACGCCGCCGGGCTTCCATGCCGGCGTATTGCGCTACCACGGCATGGCGCCGATGGTCAGCCACCTGAAGGAGCTGGGCCTGCTGGAGGCGGTGGCCTACCACCAGGTGGCCTGCTTCGAGGCCGGCGTGCTGTTCGCCCGCAGCGAAGGCATCGTGCCCGCGCCCGAGGCCAACCATGCCGTCAAGGGCGCCATCGTCGAGGCCCTGCGCTGCAAGGCAGAAGGCCGCTCGGAGACCATCCTGTTCAACCTCTGCGGCCACGGCCACTTCGACATGGCCGCCTACAGCAACTACTTCGCCGGCAAGCTCAGCGACCAGAGCTACAGCGAGGAGGAGCTGGCGATGGCGCTGTCGGGGTTGCCGTCGGTGCCGGCCTGACGGCTCACAACATGCCGAGCTGCCGGCGCACCGCCGCCAGCAGCTCGGCGTAGCCAGTGGCAGCGTGTTCCTCGGGGGTCAGGGCGTTCATGTCGCGCAGCGTGTGGCTGACGTCGTCGAAGAGGCGGCGGAACTCGGTGTACTCGGTCAGCTTGGCTTGCAGCCTGGCGAGGTTGTCACCGCGCAACTGCTTCAGTTCGGCGTCCAGTTCGGCCGCTTCGCGCTCCCAGTGTCTGGCGTACCGCGCACAGGTCGTCGGGCGGTCGATGTCCGCATCCTCCAGCACGATTGGAACGATCCGTTCGCGCAGGTCCTGGGCCTTCAGCATGCCGACCAGCTCGGTCATGCAGTACTCGGACTCGAAGTACTTTTTCGACAGCACCACCACCACGCAACGGCTGGTGGCGATGCGCTGCATGAACTGCCCGATCGAGTCCTTGTAGCGCACGTCCTGGCGATCGCGCAGCAGGCGGATGCCCGCCTCGCGCAACGCCTTGTCCAAGGCCTCGACCACCATGTTGCTGGCCGGACCGCTGGCATACGACACCAGCACTTCGGGCGGGCTGGCGGCAAGCGCTTCGGTCGGCGGCATCCGCTCATCGGCCGGCAGGCCCGGCCGGGCGGCACGGCCCGTGGCCGCAAACAGCAGATCGGTGTCCAGCACCTGCGCCCGCGTCAGCGCCGACGGCAGCACGTCACGCAACAGGTCCGCGGCGCTCACCATCTCGCCACTCTCGTGGCACTGGATGTCCTGCCCGCGCAGCGCCATCTTCGTCAGCTTGTCCAGCGCAAACGCCTCCGCCTCGGGCTTGACCCGGCACTCGCTGCACGGACAGGGCAGCCAGCGCTGCACATTCAGCCGCGGGAAGATCTGGTTCAGCCGCTGCACCTGGTCGTCGACGATGGCCAACAGGCCGCGGGCGTCGGCGCCATGCACCCGCGCCACGATGCGCCGGCGCGGGTAGTCCTCCACCACCTCGGCCTGCGTGCCGTCGCGGCTGAGCACCACGCCTGATCGCCACAGCGGCGCGCCGTCGGCGATCAGGTGGTGCTGGGTGACGGTGAAGCGCGTCAGCAGGCCCTTGGGCATGAAGTCGTACTGCCAGCGCACCACCAGGCTGCCCTGGGCCGGCCAGTCGTGGGCGGGGCGGTCCGCCGACAACAGCTGCGGCGCCATCCAGCGCGTGCCCGCCTCGTCCAGCGCATAGCAGAGCTGGAACTTGGCCATCAGCCGCAGCAGTTCGTCCTGCATGCCCTGGTAGCGGGTCTCGCACCAGATGCGCGCAAGGTCAGCGCGCTGGAAGCGGCCGCGTGCGGCCTTGACCTGCGGGTCGTCCAGCACGCGGTAGACCGCATCCGTCCCCCAGGCGGGCTTGAGCACGACGGTGTGCTTGAGCAGCGGGCGTCCTGGAAGTGCAGGCAGATGCCCAGGTCGTGCAGGTACTGGCTGAGCTGCAGCTTGTCCTCGCGGCGGGTGAAGCCGTATTGCTCGCACAGCGCCAGGTAGGCATCCAGGCCGATGTGGTCGCGGGTGTCCTGCTCCAGCGCCTCGCGCACCCGCTTCCAGGTCGCCGGCAGCGCGGTGCCGACGTGCGGCAGGCCTTCCAGTTCCCGCCGGATCGCATCCACCACCGGTTGCAGGCCGCGGTTGGTGGCCAGGTTGGTCGACCAGGCACCGCGCAGGTTGGGAAAGCGTGCCCGCAGGTCGGCCAGGCCGATGTCGCGGCTGCGGTCCTGCTTCTCGTTCTGCACGATCAGCAGCGGGCTGCCGTCGCTCAGCGCCTCGACGGCCTGCAGCCAGTAGTGGAAGTCGGTGTCCTCGTTGCGGTCATCGCAGACCAGCAGGTACACCGAGCGCCGGGTCAGGAAGAACTGGTGTGTGGCGTGGTAGATCTCCTGCCCGCCGAAGTCCCAGATGTTGACCTGGAAGTCGCGCTGCAGCGCCTGCAGCGGCGCACCGTCGGCCGACCGCGGGCGGATCGTGGTCGGGAACTGCCAGCGCGCCACGTCGATGCCTTCGGTGGACATCTCCTGCGGGTCGACTTCGGCAGTCGGGTCGAGGATCTTGCGCAGCAGCGTGCTCTTGCCCGCCCCACCCTCACCCAGGATGATCAGCTTGGCTTCGCTGAGGTAGTCGATGCCGACTTCGTCGCGCTGGCGCCAGTAATCGCGAATGGCAGTCAGCCCCAGGCTGGCGACTTCGGGCGGTGGGGAAACCAGCTGGGCGGTGTCGACGTTCAGTTCGACGAGCGAGGCCGCGCCCAGGACGTCGCGCGGAATCTCACGGATCGGGCAACCGCCCAGTTCCAGCACTTCCAGTGCCGGCATCCGGAACAACGCCGACGGCAGATGCTTGAGCCGGGCGTTGTAGAACAGGTCCAGTTCGCGCAACCGCACCAGTTCCGGCAGCCAGTCGGGCAACGCGGTGAGGATGTTCCCGGCCAGTCCCAGCTGTTCCAGCGGCAGCTTCGCCAGCCAGTGCGGCAATGACTTCAGGCCGATGTGGTTGCAGCCCAGCGACTGCAGTTGGTGCAGGCGCGTCATGCCCACGGGCAGTTCGCCAAGGGCCAGGCTCTTCAGGTTCAGCGTCCGCAGGCCGGTGAAGCGATCGATGGCCGCCAGCAGCGGCTGCAACGCAGCCGGCAGCTCGATCGGCTTGTCCTGGAACGGCGCGAGCCGGCCCGGACGCAGGCTCAGTCGCCAGAGCGCTGCGCACCGCATCGGGTCGTTCAACAGTTCGCCCACCGCACCAGCAGGTGTGTCCGCATCGCAGACCAGACGCAGCCGCTCCCACGGCGTGTCCACCGGCAGCCGCAGCACCTGTGCCAAGTCGAGCTCCAACGTGGCCCGACCCGGCGCAACGACCCGCAGCTGATTGCCCTCGGCCAGCACGGATTCCAGTGCCGGCAGCGTGTCCAGCCAGTCCGGAAGTGCGGTCAGGCGGTTGTCGGCAAGGTCGAGCGTTTTCAGGGCGGTCGCCGTCCGCAGCACAGGCGGCACCTCGCTCAGCCCCCCGCCTCGGAGCACGATGTGGTGCTTGTTCAGAGATTGCCGCAGCACCAGGTCCAGGCGAGGGAGATGCGCGGTGACTTCAGGCGTTTTGCGACGTCTTGCCATGTCTCAGCGGCTCGCAAGCGGTCATCCTTGATGCCGCCCATCATCGCCGCAATCCATGCCGCGCACGTCGGGGCAGACCCCGCGACGGCGGGCTCGCGTGTCCAGGTGGCAGACTGATTGCCATGTCCACCGGATGCATCCGATGACCACCCCGACGACCCGCTTGTCCACCCACGCGGCGGGTGCCCGGCCTGCTGCCGCTGCTGCGCGGCCCGGGCTGGGGTGGCGCGCTGTTTCGCGGGCTGACGCGCCCGGGCGTGATCCGCTATTTTCTGGAACGCACCTGGGGGCCCAAGGCCATCGACGAGGACCTGTGGCGCGACGACGTGCTGACCACGCGCCAGCCCGGTGCTGAGCATGCGCCGCTGCACGTCCTGTCGGGCGGGTTGTTCTCGGCCGTCATCCACGACGTCTACGAGCGCCTGACCCAGCCGGTGTGGATGAGCCACGGCGTGTTGTCCGACAGGCGGCGCGGGTGGTGGCCGACATCCGCAGTGCCCGGCGTGGCGTTGATCTGGACAGGGGCGGCGGGCAGGATGACCGACGCACCATTCGAACCGCATCCGACCAGAACCAAGAGGACCACCATGCCGCTGAATCGCCCGCTTTCTGCCTTGACGCTCGCCCTGGCCGCTGCGCTGGCGCCCGCCCTGCCCGGCACCGCGCTGGCCCAGAACACCCAGGGCGTTTCCCAGACTGCGCCAAGCGTGACCGGCTTCGGCGTCACGCCCATTGAGCAGTTGCGCCCGGGCGAAGTGCTGCAGTTCAAGCTGGAAGGCACGCCCGGCGCCCGGGTGCGGGTGGACATCGCCGGCGCCGTCGCACCGCTGACCCTGAGCGAGGTGGCGCCCGGCCGCTACGAGGGCGAGTACACGATCCGCCTGCGCGACAAGCTGCAGCCGTCCGGCACCACCACCGCCCGGCTGGAGAAGGACGGCCAGGCCGTGACAGCCACGCTGGCCCAGTCGCTGCAGGCCGGCGCAGGCCCGGTGGCCAATTCGCCCATCAGCAGCTTCCACGTCAGCGCGCCGGCCCAGGTGCAGCCGGGCGACGAACTGATCCTGGCGCTGCACGGCCTGCCCGGCGGCCAGGCCAGTGCGTCGGTGCAGGGCATCGCCCAGCGGATCGACCTGCCCGAGGTCAAGCCCGGGGTCTACGAAGGCGCCTACGTGGTGCGCCGCAAGGACAAAGTGCGCAGCCCGATGGTGGCCGACGGCAAGCTGGTCGTCAACAAGCGCGCATCGACGCTGCGCTTTGCCGCGGCCGAGCATGGCGGCGCCGGCAGCAGCCAGCCGGTGGTCAGCTGCGGCCACTGCGGGTCGGTCACGGCGGTGAACATCGTCAAGGTCAAGAGCGACCAGCCGAACGTGATCGGCACCATCGCCGGTGGGGTGCTGGGCGGGGTGCTGGGCCACCAGGTGGGCGGCGGCAGTGGGCGTGACCTGGCCACCATTGCCGGCGCGGTGGGCGGCGCCTACGCCGGCAACCGGGTCGAGAACAACATGAACAAGAAGCAGGTGCACCGCGTCAGCGTCAAGCTCGACAACGGCACCACACGGACCTTCGACTACGCTGAAGACCCCGGCCTGAAGCCGGGCGCCCGGGTCAAGGTGGTGAACAACGCGCTGGAACGCGCTTGAGGCCGCCCGGGCTCAGCTCGACAGCTGGGCCCAGGCCTTGTCCAGTCGCTTCACGCTCACGGGCTGCGGCGTGCGCAGCTCCTGCGCGAAGAAGCTGACGCGCAGTTCCTCCAGCAGCCAGCGGTATTCGTCGAGCCGGGCATCGGCCACGCCCTTGTTCTCGGCCAGGCGCCGGATGTAGCGCTGCTCGATCGGCCGCAGTTCGGCCAGGCGCTGGGCATCCCGCGCGGGGTCGGCGCGCCACTTGTCCAGCCGCAGCGTCACCGCCTTCAGGTAACGCGCGAAGTGCGCGAGCTGGGCCCAGGGCGCAGCCTGCAGGAAGTGCTTCGGCACCAGGCGCTGCAATTGCGCGGCAATGTCGTCGGCCACCTCCTTGGGCGGCCGGCTGTCCTTGAGCTTGCGGGTGGCCGCGGCGTACTCGGTCAGGATCACCAGGGCCAGCCGCGCCACCTCCTGCGCGATCAGGTTCAGCCGGCCACGGCCCTCGGTGACGCGCTTGGCGAAGCTGTCGGCGTCGTTGGGCAGCGGGTCGGCCAGGAAGGCGCGGTCCAGCGCCACGGCGATGACCTGGTTGCGCAGCTCGTCGGCCGTGCCCAGCGGCATGTACAGCGCGGCCATCTTCACCAGGTCGGGGATGTTCTTTTCCAGGTACTTCAGCGGCTCCTTGATGGCCAGCGCCACCAGGCGGCGCAGGCCGGCGCGGTGCTTGGCCGCCGCCACGTCGGGCTCGTCGAAGACCTCGATCTCGACATGCGCGCCCTTGTCGATCAGTGCCGGGAAGCCGATCAGCACCTGGCCGGCCTTGCGGATCTCCATCAGCTCGGGCAGCGCGCCGAAGGTCCAGGCGGTGTAGCTGGTCGGCGCGGCAGGTTCGGGCGGCGGAGCGGGAGGCGCGGCCTTCTCGACACGCCGTGCGCCACCCGGTGGCGCCACAGGTGCGGTCGCAGGTGATGGCGGCGCGGCAGCCGTGCCCAGCTTCAGTGCCGCCAGCGCCTGGAAGGCCGAGCGCGCCTGGCCGCCCAGCTCGGCCTTCAACGTCGCCAGGTGCCGGCCCAGGCCGAGCTGGCGGCCATGCTCGTCCACCACACGGAAGTTCATGAACAGGTGCGGCGCCAGCATGTCGAGCTTGAAGTCGTTGCGCTGCACGGCGATCTGGCTGCGCTCGCGCACCGCCTTCAGCAGCACGTCCATCAGCGCACCCTGGCCGAAGGGGTGCAGCGCGACGAATTCGGCGACGAACTCGGGCAGCGGCACCAGGCGGCTGCGGGGGCGCTGGTGCAGGCTCTTGCACAGCGCCGTCACCTTGGCCGCCAGCATGCCGGGCACCAGCCATTCGCAGCGTTCCTCGCTGACCTGGTTCAGCGCGTAGATCGGCACCGTCACCGTCAGGCCGTCCTTGGCGTCGCCCGGCTCGTGCAGGTAGCTGGCGGCGCAGTCCACGCCACCCAGGCGCACCGTCTTCGGAAAGGCCTGGCCGGTGATGCCGGCGGCCTCGTGCCGCATCAGCTCGTCGCGGGTCAGCTTCAGCAGCTCGGGCTGGCGCTTCACTTCCTCGCGGTACCAGCGCTCCAGCGTCGCGCCGCTGAACACGGTGGCCGGCAGCTGCGCGTCGTAGAAGGCGTGGATCAGGCTGTCGTCGACCAGCACGTCCTGGCGCCGGCTCTTGTGCTCCAGCTCCTCCACCTGCGCCAGCAGACGCTGGTTGTGGGCGATGAAGGGCAGCTTCGAATCCCAGTCGCCCTCGATCAGGGCCTCGGTGATGAAGATCTCGCGCGCCGCCTTGGGGTCGACGTTGCCGAAGTTCACCCGCCGGTTGGCGTAGATGACGATGCCGTACAGCGTGGCGCGCTGCAGCGCCACCACCTCGGCAGCCTTCTTCTCCCAGTGCGGCTCCAGCAGCTGGGTCTTCAGCAGGTGGCCGGCCAGCGGCGGAATCCACTGCGGCTCGATCGCCGCCAGGCCGCGGCCGTACAGGCGCGTGGTGTCGACCAGCTCGGCAGCGATCAGCCACCGGCCCGGCTTCTTGCTCAGGTGCGCACCCGGGTGGCGCCAGAACTTGATGCCCCGTGCACCGAGGTACCAGTCGTGTTCATCGGCCTTGCAGCCGATGTTGCCCAGCAAGCCGGCCAGCATCGCCAGGTGGATCTGGTCGTAGGTGGCCGGGCTGCCGTTCAGCCGCCAGCCCTGCTCGGCCACCACGGTGTGCAGCTGGCTGTGGATGTCGCGCCATTCGCGCACCCGACGCGGGCTGACGAAGCTGTCGCGCAGGCGCTGCTCCTGCTGGCGGTTGCTGAGCTTGTGGCTGTCGGTCTTCTGCTGCGCCGAGCCCGGGTGGCCGTGGCTGCCGCGGCCTTCCTCGATCCAGTGCCACAGCTTCAGGTAGCCCATGAACTCCGAACGCTCGTCGTCGAACTTCCTGTGCTTCTCGTCGGCGGCCTGCGCGGCTTCCATCGGCCGGTCGCGCACGTCCTGCACGCTCAGCGCGCTGGCGATGATCAGCACCTCGTGCAGCGCATCGCGCTCTCGCGCGGCCAGGATCATGCGGCCCACCCGCGGGTCCAGCGGCAGGCGCGCCAGCTCGCGGCCTGTTGCCGTGAGCTGGTTGTCGTCGTCCACCGCGCCCAGCTCGCCCAGCAGGTCGTAGCCATCGGCAATCGCCTTGGCGCGCGGCGCCTCCAGGAACGGAAAGGCCTCGACCGCGCCCAGGCGCAGGCTCTTCATGCGCAGGATCACGCCGGCCAGGCTGGAGCGCAGGATCTCGGGGTCGGTGAATTTCGGACGAGCAGCGAAGTCCTTCTCGTCGTAGAGCCGGATGCAGATGCCGTTGGCCACCCGACCGCAGCGGCCGGCGCGCTGGTTGGCCGCGGCCTGGCTGATGGCCTCGACCTGCAGCTGCTCCACCTTGGTGCGGTAGCTGTAGCGCTTGACCCGGGCGAAGCCGGAGTCGATGACGTAACGGATGCCGGGAACCGTCAGCGAGGTCTCGGCGACGTTGGTCGCCAGCACGATGCGCCGGCCATTGCTGGCGCTGAACACCGCGTCCTGCTCGGCCTGCGACAGGCGCGCGAACAGCGGCAGGATCTCCGCGGGCGGCCCACCCCGCTTCTGTTGCGCCAGGTGCTTGCGCAAGTGGTCGGCGGCATCCCGGATCTCGCGCTCGCCGGGCAGGAAGACGAGGATGTCGCCAGCGCCGCCACCCTGCCACAGCTCATCGACGGCGTCGGCGATGGCCTCGTCCAAGCCGTACTCGCGCGAGTCCTCGAACGGCCGCCAGCGCTGCTCGACCGGGAACAGCCGGCCGCTGACATGAATCACCGGCGCCGGGCCCTTTGCGGACGCAAAGTGGTTGGCAAACCGGTCGGCGTCGATGGTCGCCGAGGTCACGACGATCTTCAGGTCGGGCCGGCGCGGCAGCAGCTGGCGCAGGTAGCCGAGCAGGAAGTCGATGTTGAGGCTGCGCTCGTGCGCCTCGTCGATGATCAGCGTGTCGTACTGGCGCAGGTCGGGGTCGCCCTGGGTCTCTGCCAGCAGGATGCCGTCGGTCATCAGCTTGACGCTGGCCCCGGGCTGCAGCCGGTCCTGGAAGCGCACCTTGTAGCCCACCACCTCGCCCAGCGGGCTGTTCAATTCGTCGGCGATGCGCTTGGCCACGCTGGTGGCTGCCAGCCGCCGCGGCTGGGTGTGGCCGATCACGCCGGTGCCACCGGCGCCCAGGCCGCGGCCCAGTTCCAGCGCGATCTTCGGCAGCTGCGTGGTCTTGCCCGAGCCCGTCTCGCCGCAGACGACCACCACCTGGTGGTCGCGCAGCGCCCGCGCGATCTCCTCGCGCCGGCTGGAAACCGGCAGCGATTCGGGGTAGGTGATGGGCGGGACCGGCGTGGCCGGGCGGGGGGGCCGCGGCGCACGGGGTTCGCGCGGCGGGCGCGCGCCGGGCGGCGGCGGAGGAGCGGTCGGGTTCACGTGGGCCGGGATTATCCCAGCAGGTCTGCCACCGTCAGCCGGCCCAGGCCGGCGCGCTGGCGGAAGCCGGCGCTGCGCTGCGCGTCGGCCAGCAGCAGGCGGTCGACCAGGGGCTGCGCCAGTGTCTGCAGCGGCTCGACCAGCAGCACATGGCGCTGCGGGCCGGGCTCGTCGAGCCGGCCGCACCAGCCCAGCGCGATCAGGTCGTCGAGCACCGGCTCGACCTGCAGCGGGTCGACGCGCAATGCGCCGGCCAGCGCCTCGGTGGCGATGCCCGGCCGGCCGGCCTGGCGGCTCTCGGCCAGCGCCTGCAGCACCGACAGCGCCAGCGCGAAGCGCTCGCCGGGCCGGTCGGGCAGGCGCAGCACATGCAGCGCCAGGCTGGGCGCATAGGCCGCCACCACCGCGCCCAGCAGCACGATCAGCCAGCTCAGGTAGAGCCACAGCAGCAGCAGGGGTAGCGCCGCGAAGGCCCCGTACATCACCGAATAGGTGGGCACGGCCTTGATGTACCAGCCGAGCAGGCGCTTGGCGATCTCGATGCCGATGGCAACGAACACCGCCCCGGCCCAGGCGTGGCGCCAGCGCACATGGGTGTTGGGCACGTAGCGGAACAGCAGGGCCACGCCCGCGGCCAGCAGGCCGGCCTCGGCCAGGTCGATCAGCAGGGCCAAGCCGCCCGGCAGGGCCTTGACCAGGCCGCCCGAGGCCGACAGCGCATACGAGGTGAGCGACAGCCCGGCGCCCAGCAGCAGCGGGCCCAGCGTCAGGCCGGTCCAGTAGACCAGCACCCGCTGCGCCAGCGGCCGCGGCGCCCGCGTGCGCCAGATGCCGTTGAGCGTGCGGTCGATGGTGAACATCAGCGCCAGCGCGGTGGCCACCAGCAGCAGCAGGCCCACGCTGCCCAGCTTGCTGGCCTTGCCGGCGAACTGCGTCAGCGCCTGCAGCACCGGGCGGGCGATGTGGTCGGGCACCAGGGCCTGCAGGAAGTACTGCTGCAGCGCGGCCTGGAAGCGGCCGAAGATGGGGAAGGCGGTGAACACCGCCAGCATCACCGTGACCAGGGGCACCAGGCTGATCAGCGTGGTGAAGGTGAGGCTGCCGGCGGTGAGCGCGAGGTGGTCTTCGCGCAGGCGCTGGCGCAGGGTGCGCAGGGTGTCGAACCAGGGCCAGCGCGTCAGCAGACCCAGCAGTCCTGCCAGCAGCCTGCCCAGAAACCGCGGCGCCCGGCGCAGTGCGGCAACGGGAGAAATCATGCGTCTATGATGCCAGCCGCCTTCCTGCCCGCCCTGCCAGCGCCCCACGTGCCTCCTGTCTCCAACCTGCCCGCCAGCGCCCCCGGCGCCCCCCTGCCACCGCATGCAGTGGTGCGCAACACCCGGACCCTGGCTGTGGCCGGCGTGCTGGGCCTGATCGCCCTGGGCCTGGCCTGGGAGCTGTGGCTGGCGCCCACCGGCTCGCGCTTCCTGGCCTTCAAGGTGCTGCCGCTGGTGATTCCGCTGCCGGGGCTGCTGAAGATGCGGCTCTACACCTACCGCTGGGTCAGCCTCGTGGTGTGGCTGTACTTTGCCGAGGGCATCGTGCGCGCCACCGGCGTGCCGCCGGGCGCCGCCCTGGGCACCGGCGAATGGCTGGCCTGGGGCCAGGTGGCACTGTGCAGCGTCCTGTTTGCCGCCTGCACGCTGCACGTGCGCTGGCGATTGAAGCACCCGGCCCCGGAGAACCTGGCATGACCCGAGCCCTGATCGACGATCTGCGCACGCTGCTTGGCAGCGCGCAGGTGCTGACCCGCGACAGCCATGGCGACCTGTCCGCCTGGGAGCGCGACTGGCGCAAGCGCTGGCACGGCCAGGCCCTGGCCGTGGTGCGCCCCGGCAGCACCGACGAGGTGGCGCAGGTGGTGCAGCTTTGCGCGAAGCACGGCGCATCCCTCGTGCCGCAGGGCGGCAACACCGGCCTGGTGGGCGGTGGTGTGCCCGACCACAGCGGCACCCAGGTGCTGATGAGCCTGCAGCGCATGAACCG
>Ga0116181_1001773_pt1 | contig 18242 bp, 14 predicted proteins | sample AD_UKC075_MetaG_FD_89752 | JGI IMG/M metagenome (GOLD analysis project Ga0116181, IMG submission 89752) | Active sludge microbial communities of municipal wastewater-treating anaerobic digesters from USA - AD_UKC075_MetaG | ecosystem: Engineered > Bioreactor > Anaerobic > Digestate | place: USA...
GGCCAGCCAGCACCCGCGCGCAGCTCGACCAGCTGCGGGAACGGATCCTGGCTGATCCTCGAGGCTGGATCGCGCAGCCGGTCGTCCAGCTCTCGACGGTGCCCACGATGATCGATGGCCGCCTCGCACCGCGCCACGTCGACCTGCGCCCGTTCGCCGTGAACGATGGCAGCGAGGTCTGGGTGCTGCCCGGCGGACTGACCCGGGTCGCGCTGCCGGAAGGCGAGCTGATCGTGAACTCGAGCCAGGGTGGCGGTTCCAAGGACACGTGGGTGCTCGCCGACGGGGCAGTGGACACCCCGGAGGATCTCGCTCCGGCGGCGATCCCCGATGCGGTGGGTCTTGTGGTCCAGCCCGACCACCATCTCCGTACGGAGCACACCCCTCAGCAGGAGCAGCAACAGCAGCACCGGCAGGCACACGCTGAGGAGGCGCCATGCTGAGCCGCATCGCCGAGTCGCTCTACTGGATCGGGCGTTACCTGGAGCGCGCCGAGGACACCAGCAGGATCCTCGACGTGCACCTCCAGCTCGTCGTCAACGACCCCGGGATGGACGTCACCGAGTCGGCCACCACGCTGATGACCGTGCTCGGGGTGCCGATAGGCGACACGCCGCCGACTCCGCGAGACGTGCTTGAGGCCCTGCTGCATGATCCGCGGTCAGCCTGCTCGGTGACCTCGTCGCTGTCAGGTGCGCGTGAGTCGGCTCGTCGTGCGCGTGAGACCGTCCCGCCGGAGATGTGGGAGGGGCTGAACACGACCTGGAACGCGCTCCGGGCAGGTCAGCTGCGCACGGCCCGGCCGACCACGGGCCTCGCCTACGTGCGGGAGCGTTGCGTGCTGATCGCCGGCATCGCCGACACCACGATGAGCCACGACGAGGGCTGGCTGTTCCTCCAGCTGGGGCGCAGCGTGGAGCGGATCGACATGACGGCGCGGCTGATGCTGTGGGCCGCGGTGACGCGGCGTTCGGGCAACGCGTGGAACACCGCGCTGCGGGCCAGCGGGGCGCTGCACGCGTTCCGCCGCAGCCATGGCGTGACCCTTGACCGCGAGGCGGCGGAGTTCCTGCTGCTCGACCGGCTGTTCCCGAGGTCGGTTGTGCACTGTCTGACCCTGGCCCTGGATGCCCTGGCGGCGCTCGAGCCGGACGACCGGCGCAGCGGCTTCGAGAGTCAGGCGACCCGGCTGCTGGGTCGCGTACGGGCTGAGCTCGAGTACCACAGCCTGAGCGAGGTGCTCGATGCGTTGCCGGAGCGGCTGGCCACCCTCCAGCAGGTCTGCGTCGCGACCGACGCGGCCATCACCAGTCGGTACTTCACGGGAGCAGCCTCCCCCTCGTGGAGTGGAGGGGGATCGTGAGCGAGACCTTGCGTGTCGTGCACAGCACCGGCTACCGGTACGAGGGCGGCGCCACCTCGTCGTACAACGAGGCGCGGATGACCCCGGTGTCGGACCGGGAGCAGTCGGTGCTCTCGGCCCGGCTCGACATCACCCCCGCCGCCTGGTCGCACACCTACGTGGACCACTGGGGGACGACAGTGACCGGGTTCGAGGTGCACGAGCGCCACGAGGAGCTCCGGGTCGTCTCGGCCAGCACGGTCGACGTGCACCGGCCCCGAGACCGGGACCAGACGGCCAGCTGGGACACGCTGCGGTCTGACCGGCTGCAGAGCGACCTGGCCGAGTACCTGACCCCGAGGCCGCTGGTCGCCGCCGCCGACGAGCTCACCGGGCTCGTCGCTGAGCTGGCCGAGACCGCCGCCACGCCGGCCGACCTCGTCGACGCGGTTCATGCCCTGGTTGACGGGCGTGTGACGTACCTCCCGGGTGTCACCAGCGTGAAGACCACTGCCGCCGAGGTCTGGCTGAAGGGGGCGGGCGTCTGCCAGGACCTCTCCCATCTGCTGATCGGTGCCCTGCGGGTCGGGGGAGTGCCGGCCCGCTACGTCTCTGGCTACCTGGTGCCCGATCGGTCCTCGGCGATCGGCGAGCCGACCAGCGGTGAGTCGCACGCCTGGGTGGAGTACTGGGTCGGCAGCTGGGTCGGGCTCGATCCGACGAACGCTGGCGACGTGGGCGACCACCACATCGTCGTCGGCCGCGGCCGGGACTACTCCGACGTCAGCCCGCTGCGGGGCATCTTCACCGGTGGCCGGGCGGCCACCATGGACGTCGAGGTGGTCGTCACGCGTCTGCGGTGACCTGTGCTGGCGCCGCGCGTCCATCACCGCTGTGGCGAGAGCAGATGCCGTACGGGAGCCATAGGGTGCTCAGGTGACCCGCCGCGCCCGAGCCAACGTGATGCTGCTGGCGGCCGCAGCGATCTGGGGGTCGGCCTTCGTGGCGCAGCGGCTCGGCGCTGCCGTGATGCCGCCGGCCGCGTTCACCGGGGTCCGCCACCTGATCGGCGCGCTGGTGCTGCTGCCGGTGGTCGCCTGGTACGACCGGGCTCGGGGTTTCAGCCTGAGCGAGGGGCGATACCGCTGGCGTACGGCGCTCGTGCCCGGCACGGTGATTGGTACGGCGCTGTTCTTCGGGTCGTACCTGCAGCAGTTCGGCCTGGAATACACCACTGCTGGCAACGCTGGCTTCATCACCAGCCTCTACATGGTCTTCGTCCCCCTGGCCGGGCTGGCGATCGGGCACCGGGTCAGCCGATGGGTCTGGGTGGGCGTGGTGCTCGCGACGCTTGGGCTCTACCTGCTGTCGGTACGGGACGGGTTCACCATGAGCCTCGGCGACACCCTGGTGCTCGCCTGCGCGGTGGCGTGGACCGTACAGATCCTGCTCGTCGACCGGTACGCCTCCACGCTCGACCCCATCCGGCTGGCCTGCGTCGAGTTCCTGGCCTGTGGGGTGATCGCGACGATCCTCGCCCTGGTGACCGAGCGTGATCCCTTTGTGGGCACGATGGCGGCCGCGATCCCTCTGCTCTACGCCGCGGTGCTGTCGACCGGGGTGGGCTTCACGCTCCAGATGCTCGCCCAGCGCGACACCAAGCCGTCGACGGCCGCCCTGATCATGGCGCTCGAGGCGGTGTTCGCCCTGGCAGCCGGCATCCTCGTGCTGGGGGAGCGGATGGATGCTCGGGAGATGGTTGGCTGCGCCCTCATGCTCGCGGGCATCGTGATCGCGCAGCGAACGCCCTCAGGTCCCGCCGTCCCGGGCCACCCCGAAGCGCGTCTCTGATCAGCGCGACGCGGCCTGCAGCTTCGGCCGTGTTGTCGCCCGACGTGGCGGGCACTGCCGTGAAGGGCTGGCCCAGTCGGGGGCCTCCCTCAGCAGCAGAGGGCGGGGACCCTGCCGCAGGGACCCATGACCCAGGCGGCGGGGCGACGGGTCGGCCAGCGTGGTCGAGGTAGCACGCCCACCCGGCGGGCGGCGCTGGCCAAGCCGCCTCGGGGCGCTAGCTGTGCGGAGGCAGGACGCCGGGCGGAGGCGTGGGCCAGCCAGGAGGTGGGTTGCACGGGGGCACCGTACTTCGGCGGCGGACCAGCGGCGGAGCAGACGGCGGGTAGGGCGGAACAGGCCCAGTAGGGTTTCCTCCATGAACAAGCACGTCCTGGCTGCCGTCGCGTGGCCGTACGCCAATGGTCCGCGCCACATCGGGCACGTCTCCGGGTTCGGGGTCCCGTCCGACGTCTTCAGCCGCTACCAGCGGATGATCGGCAACGACGTGCTGATGGTCTCGGGCACCGACGAGCACGGCACCGCGATCCAGGTCCAAGCCGACAAGGAGGGGCTCACCCCTCGGCAGACCGCCGACAAGTACCACCAGGTGATCGCCTCCGATCTGCAGCAGCTGGGGCTGACGTATGACCTGTACACCCGCACGACCACGCTCAACCACTACGCGGTCGTGTCGGAGCTCTTCCGGGCGTTGTACGAGAACGGCTACGTGGTCGCCCAGAAGCAGATGGGCGCGATCTCTCCCTCGACTGGCCGGACCCTGCCCGACCGCTACATCGAGGGCACCTGCCCCTTCTGTGGTGATGAGGGTGCCCGCGGCGACCAGTGCGACAACTGTGGCCGCCAGCTCGACCCGACGGACCTGAAGAACCCACGCTCCCGGATGAACGGCGAGACGCCCCTGTTCGTCGAGACCGAACACTTCTTCCTCGACCTGCCCGCGCTCGCCGACTCGCTCGGCTCGTGGCTGCAGACTCGCCAGGACTGGCGACCGAACGTGCTCAAGTACAGCCAGAACCTGATCGCCGAGATCCGTCCCCGGCCGGTCACCCGCGACCTCGACTGGGGCATCCCGATCCCTGTCGACGGCTGGCGCGACAACGCCATGAAGCGGATCTACGTCTGGTTTGACGCCGTCATCGGCTACCTCTCCGCGTCGATCGAGTGGGCTCGTCGCTCGGGCGACCCCGACGCCTGGCGCAAGTGGTGGCAGAACCCGGAGGCGGCCTCGTACTACTTCATGGGCAAGGACAACATCACCTTCCACTCGGTGATCTGGCCGTCGATCCTGCTCGGCGCGAATGGTGAGGGTGCCCTGGGCGGCAAGCCGTCGGCGTACGGGAAGCTCGACCTGCCGACCGAGATCGTGTCGTCGGAATACCTGACCATGTCGGGCTCCAAGCTCGCGACGTCGCGCGGTCACACCATCTACGTCGGCGACTTCCTCCGCGAGTTCGGGCCGGATGCGCTGCGCTACTTCATCGCCGTCGCAGGCCCGGAGAACCAGGACACCGACTTCACCTGGGACGAGTTCGTGCGGCGCACCAACTTCGAGCTCGCCAACGAGTGGGGCAACCTGGTCAACCGATCCGTGTCGATGGCCCACAAGAACGTCGGCGCCATCCCTCGTCCTGGCACGCTGACCGAGGCTGACCAGGCGTTGCTCGCAGCGTCGAAGCAGGCCTTCACGACGGTCGGCGAGCTGCTCGGTCGTTGCCGGTTCAAGCTGGCAGCAGGGGAGGCGATGAAGGTCGTGTCCCTGGCCAACAAGTACATCTCCGACTCCGAGCCGTGGAAGCTGAAGGACGACCCCGAGCGGCGCGACACGGTGCTGCACACCGCGCTCCAGGTCGTTCAGGACGCCAACACACTGCTGACGCCCTTCCTGCCGCACTCGGCGCAGAAGGTGCATGAGGCGCTGGGTGGCACGGGGATCTGGGCCGCACAGCCGGAGATGGTCACCGTTGACGAGGAGGGCGGGCCTTCGTACCCGATCCTGACCGGCGACTACGCCAACCAGCAGGCGGTCTGGGAGTCACGACCGCTCGAGGTGGGTCGTCCCCTGCAGAAGCCGACACCGCTGTTCGCCAAGCTCGACGACAAGCTCGGCGAGACCGGACCCGCCTGGGCGCCGGTCGCCTGACCAAGGAGCCAGCCGGGGCTGGCCAACCGGTGCGCTGGCCACGTGGTGCGGCAGCGTTTCGGCCTCGTCTGATGGGGGAGGGCGGAACGCCGAGCCACCGCTTACCGAGGGTCGGACTGTACGGGGTCGACCGGGGCAGTGGCAGCCAGCCTGCGACGCCGGATCCAGGATGGTTCCACGACCAGGCCGCGCTGCCTGAGCACGACGATCGCCCAGATGGCGATTCCCGTGAGGATCACGACCGTCACCAGGGATGCCTCCATCCCGAAGCCGCCACCGGAGAGCAGGTCCGGACCGGTCAAGGTCGAGCGGATGTAGCCCGACCCAGCGCTGCTCGTGCCCGAGACATTGATGCCCAGGATCGGTCCCTGCACCATGTTCCAAGCGAAGTGGAGCCCCATCACCAGCCACAGCGACCGGGTGAGGGCGTAGAGAGCGGCGAACAGCACGCCAGCCTCCAGCGCGATCGCCAACGCCCCTTGCAGGGTGGCGTGGTCGTTGGTCAGGTGCACCAACCCGAAGCTCAGTCCACTGATCGCGATGGCGCCCCAGGTGCCGACCGTGTCTTCGAGGAGGCGGTAGAGGATGCCGCGGAAGAGGATCTCCTCGTTGATCGCTGCCCCAAAGCCTGCGCCGAGCAGCATTGGCACGATGTTGTACGACCAGTCGAACCCCTGCACCTGGTAGACCCCGACGATCGCCAGGATGCCCACGCAGACCAGCTGGAGGACCACACCCCAGGCGAGGCCGTACAGCAGGCCAGCGGCTCGGCGGGGCGTGAGCTCGTACAGGCCGGCCTGGCTGACCTCAGGGATGATCGAGCCCGTCCGGCGCTGCTCCCACCACATCGTCAGAAGCAGGTAGCCAGCAACCAACCCTGGGATGGTAAGGGCGTTCGTGGCGATGGAGTCGAACTGCGGGGTCTTTCCGGGCTGAAGCAGGGCCAGCGCCAGGCCGACGGCCAGGCCGATGGCCAACGAGATCACGAGCGTGGCCAGGACGAAGATGAGCAGCCGGATGCCCGCGTTGTAGCGCCACCGTCGCAACGGTGGGTACGGCTTCAGCGGCTGGTCACGGTTGAGGAGGTCGACCTCGCGCAGTGGGTCCGCAAACCCACCGACGAGTCGGCTCAGGACGAGCTGGTGGCCCTGGGGGGCTCCTGTGACGGACATGTGGCCAACCTCTCGACTTCGCGACGTGCCTCGGTCATCGTGAGGCTAGTGCAGCCCAAGGCCTGGGCATGGCGGCGCCGGCCAGGCTCTGACCGCAGCAGCGCGAGGCCCCGGCGGAGCAGCATGATCGGGGGCTTACGGTGCTGGCGGAGGTCGCGGACCAGCCGCAGTAGGAAGATCAGCGGTGGCGGCCGGTACAGCCAGATCCCAGTCACCTCCAGGCCGCGGGCGCGGGCCGGCTCGACGATCTCCGGGGCGAAGATCCCCTCGGCCACGATGACGATCCGCCGACCGGGCGCAGGGTCGGGCAGCTGGATCTCGTGCTGCCCGATCCGCTTCGAGGTCGAGATGTCGTACTCGGGCGTCACCGTGCGGCCCGTCCGGACCAGCTCCTCGAGCGCGTCAAGTGCGCCGACGCCATCCCAGGTGTCCGGGTGGTCCCAGTCGATCCCGTACCCGGCCTGCGGCAGGTTCGGTGCGTCGCCGTCGAGGTAGTACTCGTCGAGGCGGAACCGTGGGCAGCCTGAGATCCGCGCGAGGTGCGACTTGCCGCTGCCGGACTCCCCGGCGACCAGCACGAGGGCGGGGTCCATAGGCGGCATCGTAGGGAGGTCAGTCAGTCAGTCGGTGGCGAGGACGATCTCGACGGCCTCAGCCAAGGAGGCCGCCCGCGCGGTGGGCTCGGGCTGGTCATCGGGATAGGTACGGCCACGGTGCAGCCAGATCGAGGAGATACCGGCGTTCGCGGCGCCAGCGATGTCGGCTGCTGCGGTGTCGCCGATCATCCAGGCGCCCTCCAGATCGTCGACGTCGACCTCACGAGCGGCGATGGTGAAGATCGCTGGATCAGGCTTGGCGACGCCGACCTGGTCGGAGATCACCCAGCCGTCGACCTCCTCGTCAAGGCCCATCAGCATGATCTTGCGCTCCTGCTGGTAGGTGGCTCCGTTGGTCACGATGACCACGATCCAGCCCTCGGAACGGGCCGATCGGAGCGCATCGACGACCTCCTCGTCGGGCACCAGCTCGTGCACGACGCCGTCACGCAGGGAGGCGACGATGTGCTCGTGCTCGCCCTCTGAGAGGGACAGCAGCTCTCGGAGCCCTTCGGCCACGTCCGGCTTGGGCCGCAGCCCGTCGCCGTCGATCTCCACCATCTGGGCGAGCAGCCGAGGGTCGTGGCCATGCTCGTCGAGGTACCGGGTCGCCCACCGCTCGTAGGCGCCGGCCCGGTCGATCAGCGTGTTGTCGAGGTCACAGAACAGCAGGGGCATGGCTCAGTCCTCCACTCCCAGTGCAGCCGCCATCTCGGCTCGCAGCTGGGCCAGTCGCTGGCCCGCCCGCGTGCGTGCGGCGACCAGGTCCTCGGAGTCGGCCGGCGACTCCCGTACCTCGAGATAGCACTTCAGCTTCGGCTCGGTGCCAGATGGCCTGGCGACCACATGCAGCGATGGTCCGGTGAGCTCGACCGCGTCGGTCGGCGGCAGCGAGGGTGTGCCGCCGACGAGGTCGGTCACCGTCACCGGCTCACCCAGCAGTGTCGCCGGCGGGTTGGCGCGCAGCCTGGCCATCGCGTCGGCGATCAGCGAGAGGTCCTTCACCCGTACGGACAGCTGCGAGGTGGAGTGCAGCCCGTACGTGCGAGCGAGCTCGTCAAGCAGGTCAGCGATGGTCTGGCCGGCCGCCCTGAGCCGCGCCGTGAGGGAGAGCACGAGCAAGGCAGCCGTGATGCCGTCCTTGTCGGGCACCGACGAGGGGTCGCAGCAGTAGCCGATCGCCTCCTCATACCCGTACGCCAACCCCTGCACACGGCCGATCCACTTGAAGCCAGTGAGGGTCGTCTCGTACGGCTTGCCATGTGCCGCAGCCATCCGCGACAGCAGGGTCGACGACACCACCGAGCAGGCGAACACGCCCTCGACGCCGCGGAACAGGGCGTCATCGGCGAGGACCGACCCCAGCTCGTCGCCGGTCAGCATCCGCCACTGCCCAGCGACGATGGCAGCGACGGCACACCGGTCGGCGTCGGGATCGTTGGCGATGACGACGTCGACCGACTCCCGTTCCGCGAGCGCGACGGCCAGGTCGATGGCGCCCTTCTCCTCCGGGTTGGGGAAGGCGACGGTCGGGAACTCTGGGTCAGGGTCGTGCTGCTCAGGCACGACGACCGGTGCCGGGAAGCCTGCGGCGGCAGCCACCCGCTCGAGTACGTTGGCGCCGACCCCGTGCATGGCTGTGTAGACCCAGCTGACCTCGCGAGGCGCGTTGGCGGGGACCAGGGAGGCGGCGTGGGCGACATAGGCAGCGACCAGCTCGTCGCCCAGGGTGCGGTAGTCGGTGGAGCGGGGGAGCAGCTTGATCGACTCACGGGCGACCTCGGCGATCTCCGCGGCTATCTCGCCGTCGGCAGGCGGCACGATCTGGGAGCCGTCGCCCAGGTAGACCTTGTAGCCGTTGTCCTGGGGTGGGTTGTGGCTGGCTGTGACGACGATGCCAGCGACGCAGTCGAAGTGCCGGATCCCAAAGGCGACCACTGGAGTCGGGGTCGGCTCGCCGACCAGCAGAGGCTCGAAGCCGGCGCCAGCGAAGATCTCAGCGGTGTCCCGGGCGAAGTCGGCGGACTTGTAGCGGGCGTCGTACCCGATGATCACGCGGCCGCCAGCGTGGCCGTTGGCAGCCAGCCAGCGCGCGAAACCCGCCGCCGCCTGGGTGACGACGACCCGGTTCATCCGGGCCGGACCTGCGCCCAGCGGCCCCCGGAGCCCGGCCGTACCGAACGTCAGGGGACCCGCGAACGCCTCGCCGAGCTCCGTACGGGCGGCCTGGTCACCTGCCTCCGCACGGGCAGTCAGGTCGTCGAGGAAGGCCACCGTGTCCCTGTCGGGGTCCTGAGCGCGCCAGGCGGTGGTGAGGGCTGTCAGGTCGATCACGGAGGTCACTCTAGGCGAGCGGGTGGAGTCTCGGACGGCCGCTGGGTTGGCCGGGTCTCGGGCTGCGGGCTCTGGCTCAGCAGTCGCGGGGCCTGGTACGAGCCGTAGTCACCCATGTGAACCTCGTCACCCTCGCTGCCGGGATCGACATCCTGGGGGTTGTTCTCGTCGTCATCGCCTTCGTCCTCGTCGTCGAGCCAGAACCCGTCGAGCTCGTCGTCAGGATCGGCGGCGGCGAGGTCAAGCGGGTTCGCACTGAACTCGCGCCGTACGGAGTCGATCGCGAGATAGAGGAACGCGACGCCCAGCCCCGTCCAGATCAGAGCCTGCGCCGTCCCGACCAGGTGCCGAGCCGGGAGCGCGAACGCCACCACCAGCATCACCACACCGATCAGAAAGAGTGCCGCGCCGGGCCCGAACACCGCAGCGAACCGCCCGACCGGCTTGCGCAGCCACAGCCGCCGCTCGTACGTCATCTCCGCGATCGCGACCAACACGGCAGCCGACATCGGCAGCTGGGCCAGGTCGATCAGCGCGTTCTGGGCGGCGGTCTCCATCGGCCAGCCAGCCACCACCATCCAGATGCCGACCGCGACCAGCACGCTGGCGATGACGGCGGCGATCACGGCACTGCGGCGAAGGCGGGGCATTCCGGCAGCCTAGCCCCGGCTCGAGGCCGATGGTCCGGCCAAGGGTGCGTCGTCGTCCCAACGCTGGAAGGATGGGCGCGTGACCAGCGTGGTGATCATCGGCGGCGGACCTGGCGGATACGAGGCAGCACTCGTGGCATCCCAGCTCGGGGGAGACGTGACGCTCATCGAGCGCGAGGGGCTTGGCGGCGCTGCGGTGCTGACCGACTGCGTACCGTCCAAGACTCTGATCGCCACGGCCGAGGTGATGGCGCAGATGCAGTCGGCGGCGACGCTGGGCCTGCTCACCGACGGTGTCCGGGTCGACCTCGACGCGGTGCATCGCCGGGTGGTCGAGCTGGCTGCCGCACAGTCGGCTGACATCCGCGCCACGCTGCTGGCCAACAACGTGCGGATCATCCAGGGGACCGGCCGGCTGGACGGCACGGAGGCAGTCATCGCGACGACGGCTGACGGCGACGAGCGGCTCCCAGCCCAGATAACCCTGATCGCCACGGGCACTCGCCCCCGAGAGCTGCCCGATGCGCTGCCCGATGGGGAGCGGATCCTCACCTGGAAGCAGGTGTACGAGCTCGATGACCTGCCGGAGCACCTTGTGGTCGTGGGCTCCGGGGTGACCGGTGCGGAGTTCGCCTCTGCCTACAACTCCCTCGGCGCCAAGGTCACCCTGGTGTCCTCGCGTGACATGGTGCTGCCCGGCTACGACGAGGAGGCCGCCCGGGTCATCCAGCATGTGTTCGAGGACCGCGGCGTCGACATCCGGGCCCGGGCGCGAGCCAAGGCCGTCCGACGAGACGGGGATGGTGTCGTGGTGACCCTGTCCTCGGGTGAAGAGATCCACGCCTCGCACTGCCTGATGGCCGTCGGCGCCGTACCCAACACGGAGGGACTCGGTCTGGCTGAAGCCGGCGTCGAGGTCGAGGGTGGCTACATCAAGGTCGATCGCGTCTCCCGTACGTCTGCCCGAGGTGTGTACGCGGCTGGCGACGTCACCGGCGTCTTCCCGCTCGCCTCAGTCGCGGCCATGCAGGGTCGGATCGCCATGTGGCACTCCCTGGGTGACGCCGTCTCGCCGCTGAACCTGCAGCGTGTCTCGTCCAACGTGTTCACCTCGCCCGAGATCGCCACGGTCGGCATCTCCCAGGCCGATGTCGATTCCGGCGTCTCCGTCGCAGTCGGCGTGATGGTGCCCCTACGGGGCAACGCCCGCGCCAAGATGCAGGACATCACGGAAGGCTTCGTCAAGCTCTTCTGCCTGCCCATCACCGGCATCATCGTCGGCGGCGTCGTGGTCGCCCCGCACGCCAGCGAGCTGATCCACGCCATCTCCGTCGCGGTCGCCGAACGGATCACGGTCGACCAGTTCTCGACCGGCTTCACCGTCTACCCGTCGGTCTCCGGCTCGATCGCCGAGGCAGCCCGACGGCTGCACGGGCACGCAAACCTCACCATCACGGTCTGATCTTGCGCCGCTTCCGCGTCGCGTCACCCTCGTGCGACCCGGGCTTCGCCGCGGGTCGTTCGGGCTCCGCTCCTGTCAGCGGCGCTGCGGGCCGCTCCGCCGAGTGGTCCGCTCTTCGTCGTCACTCGACCCCTCCGCTTCGCTCACCCATCCGCTCGTCGAACCCGTACGGCATGGTCCAGACGGGGGCGTCGATGATGCCGTCAGCGGTGATGAACTCGTGGACGTGGATGCTTCCCATGCGGGCAACCTAGCCGGGCTCCTGCGGGTCACAGGCCGATCACGAAGGCTCCGGACACGTCTGATTCGCACGCTGGCAGCGCGTCGGATAGGCTCTCCCAGTTGCCTCGGCGAGGGACGACAGCCGGGTCCATGATCCACCTGTCGGCCGTGATTCGACAGGGTCCCCCTCGTACGTGTGCGCCATTGGCTTCGAAGGTACGAAAGAGGAGATCCACATGTCAGAGGTGAAGCTCAGCGCCGAGTCGCGCTCCGAGTTCGGCAAGGGTGCAGCCCGTCGGCTGCGTCGCGCCCAGCAGGTCCCCGCGGTCATGTACGGCCACGGCACCGACCCCGTCCACATCAGCCTGCCCGCCCACGAGACGCAGCTCGCGCTCCGTACGGCCAACGTGCTGCTCACCATCACCATCGACGGTGGCAACGAGCAGCTCGCGCTGCCCAAGCAGGTGCAGCGTGACCCCGTCCGCGGCACTGTCGAGCACATCGACCTCGTGATCGTGCGCAAGGGCGAGAAGGTGACCGTGCAGGTGCCGCTGGTCACCACCGGTGAGTCCATCTCCGACGTCATGGTCGTGATGGACCAGCAGACGATCACCCTCGAGGTCGCGGCGACCAACATCCCGGCCCAGATCGAGATCGACGTCACCGGCCTGCAGGTCGGCGACACCGTCACCGCGGCCGACCTGAAGCTGCCCGAGGGTGCGGTCTTCCCGGGCGAGCCTGGCGACCTGATGCTGTCGGCGCACGCCTCCCCGACCCAGCAGCAGATCGACGCCGAGCTCGACGCGGCCGTCGAGGATGCCACCGATGTGGTCGAGGGGCCTGTGGCCGAAGCTGCGGCGGAGGACGGCGACGCTGCCGAGTCCACCGAGGCGTAGTCCGCGCTCGTGGCTGTCTGGCTGGTGGTGGGGCTGGGGAATCCCGGCCCCACCTACGCATCTCACCGGCACAACGTCGGCGCAATGGTGGTCGCCGAGCTTGCGTCGCGCGGCCGTACGGCCTTGTCGACTCACCGGCTCATGCGCGCCGACGTGGCCGAGGTCAAGATCGGACCAGGCGGTACGGGAGCCGTTGGCGCTGACCTGCACCAGGTCATCCTGATGCGCACCCGCACGTACATGAACGAGTCCGGTGGCCCCGCCGCGAAGGTGATGGGGCACTACAAGGTAAACCCTGCCAACCTGGTCGTGGTGCACGACGAGCTCGACATCGACTTCGGCCAGCTCCGCACCAAGTTCGGTGGGGGCGACAACGGTCACAACGGCCTCAAGTCGATCCGCAAGTCGATCGGTACCGGCGACTTCTACCGGGTTCGCGTCGGCATCGGCCGCCCGCCCGGCCGCCAGGACCCCGCCGACTTCGTCCTGTCCGACTTCCCGAAGGCCATGGCCGAGGACCTCGCCGTCGAGGTACTACGAGCCGCCGACGCGGTCGAATGCCTCGTCACCCAAGGTCTGGACGCCACCCAGCAGCGCTACAACTCCTGACCCTGGGCCACGTCGTAGCGGTCGCAGCCAACATCCCTACTGCTGAAGCTTGTCCTCCGGGTTGATCGCCCCTTCGCCCCGGTGAACCACAGGCCTCGCAAGTCGTCCCGTACCGCCCTGCTGCCACGGGTGCGGGCCGCTCAAAGGCCGGTACGAGATCCCGCGCGCATCCAGGCGAGCAAGGTCGACCTCAAGCCGTGCGGCGAACTCGTCCGGATCAGCACCTGAACCCGACCAAGCGATCTCCGCCAGCGCCGCCTGCCTCGGGTGCGCCATGTACTCCAGCAACGTCGGCGTGCCGAAGTACTCGGCCCACAACTGCCCCTGAACACCGCGAACCACGTTGTGCCGGTCCTCGGGAACATCGGCCAGCGGCTCGTAGGCAAGAACGTCCTGCCAGGTGATCAGCCGCCCGATGGCCATCGGCTCCTCGTCGGCGGCCGACTGGTAGTAGTCGAAGTAGAGCCGCCTGGAGTTGCTGATGATCATGTCGTTGCCCTGCGCGGCCGTACGGGCGACCTCCTCCGGCCCGCGCCACGCGTTCACGACGGCGCCGGGCAGAGGGCCCTCGTCGAGGATCTCGTCCCAGCCGGCGAGGGTACGGCCCTTCGAGGTGACGTAGTCCAACATCTGCTCGGTGAACCAGCGCTGCAGGTCGTCAACCGACCCCAGCCCACGTGACTCGGCCAGCGCAGCCGCCGCCTGGCTGGCCCGCCACTGGTCCTTGGGGCACTCGTCGCCGCCCAGATGGATGTACTGCGACGGGAACACCTCGATCAGCTCGTCAACGATCCGCTTCACCATCTCGACCGTCTCGTCGGTGAGGTGCAGCACCTTGGTCAGCACGCCGTAGCCCGTCGCGACCGGCTCGACCTCACCCTCGCCGTACTCGGGGTAGGCCGCGAGCAGCGCGCGAACGTGGCCGGGCAGGTCCACCTCGGGCATCACGTCGATGCCCCGCACCGCCGCGTAGCCGACCAGCGCACGGAGCTGGTCGTGGGTGTAGTAGCCACCGTGCGGGGTGCCGTCGGCGGTGTCCAGGAAGTACGGCTTCGTCTCCGTCCGCCACGACGCCACCTCCGTCAGGCGCGGGAGCGACGTCACCGGGAACCGCCAGCCCTGGTCATCGGTCAGGTGGAGATGCAGCACGTTCAGCTTGTGCAGATGCATGGTGTCGAGCAGCCGGTAGAGGGCGTCCAGCGGCAGGAAGTGCCGGGCCACGTCGACGTGCTGGCCTCGCCACGCGAACCGCGGGGCGTCCTCGATCCGCACGTACGGAAGGGTCAGGGTCGCGCCCGGAAGCGGGGCGGCGCCGAAGGTCCAGGCTGGGAGGAGCTGCCGCAGGGTCGCGATCGCGGAGACGAGGCCAGCGTCGTCACTGTACGAGAGCGTCACTCCAGACTCATCGACGACGAGTGTGTACGAGCCTGGCTCCGCGAGCTCCCCACGGACCAGGCGGACCGCGCTGGGGCCCGACTCGTCCCAGCGCAGCCCCGTGCCGGGGGCGAGGATCGCCACGAGTCGCTCGGCATCAGGTGCGTTGCCGTCGATGGCGACCGCGACGGGTAGGTCGAACGTGCCCGAACCGGGCTGAAGGAGGCGGGGGGAGGGGACGAGTCCAAGGCTCATGCGACTCACGCTACCAATCGGGCTGGCTCGCCCAACGCCCTGCGGGAGATCTCACCAGGACCCTGCTGAGCCTCTTGCATATTACATGGAGATCCCTTGAAGCGATGTGAGGACGAGGGCGAGCACACCCTCGAGACCGACGAGTCGGGGGCCGCGACGACGGGGGATCGTGATCGCATCGGCGAACAGCAACCGCGCTGTCTGGACAGACCCGCTGCGTGGACGCGTGCGGCGAGCACGGGCAGGGGACCGTCGGGGTTCGCCAGCCAGTCGGGGCTGGTGATCCACGGCGCTGTAGCGGCGGCGTCAGTCGGCTGCATCCGCGCAGGTTACCCGCCGCCACCGGCAGCGCGCTCCGCCCTGAGGTCGACCGGTCAGGAACTGTCCGTGGCCAGTTGTAGGTTTGTCCGGTGAGCCTCGAGGGACTGACGCGGGTCGTCGCGCGTGACCGTACGGTCGCAGCTTCTGTCGCCGATGCTGCGCGGAGACGAGCCGCCCTCGACGTCACCGCACCGCCCGGCGTGAGGCCCTTCCTGGCCGCCGCTCTGGCTGACGGCTCCGGCCGCACCCTGCTGCTGGTCACCTCCACCTACCGCGAGGCCGAGCAGCTGACCGCCGAGGTGGCCTCGATCATCGGCGCCGACGACGTCGCGTACTACCCCGCCTGGGAGACCCTTCCCCACGAGCGCCTCAGCCCCCGCTCCGACGTCGTCGGTCGCCGCCTCGACGTGCTGCGCCGCCTCGTCGGCAACGACCCGCTGCCCCCGCCGAGGGTGCTGGTCGCTCCGGTCCGGTCGGTGCTCCAGCCCCAGGTCACCGGGCTCGGTCACATGACGCCGGTCGTGATCGAGGTGGGGGAGGACCTGGACCTCTCCGACCTGTCCCGCGCGCTGGTCGACGCCGCCTACACCCGGGTCGACCTGGTGGAACGTCGCGGTGAGTTCGCCGTCCGAGGCGGCATCCTCGACGTGTTCCCGCCCACCCAGGAGTACCCCGTCCGCGTCGACTTCTTCGGCGACACGGTCGACGAGATCCGCCTCTTCAGCGTCGCTGACCAACGCTCGACCGACGAGACCCGTACACGCGTGGTCGCCTCACCGTGCCGCGAGCTGCTGCTCACCCCTGACGTACGACGTCGTGCAGCGGAACTGGTGACTGCCCATCCCGAGCTGGTCGAGATGCTCGACCGGATCGCCGCCGGGCACGCGGTCGACGGCATGGAAGCCCTTGCTCCCGCCCTCGTCGATGGCCTTGAGTTGCTCGTTGACGTCGTCCCCGACGACGCCCTCGTGGTGGTCTGCGACCCGGAGCTGGTGCGCACCCGAGCCCAGGACCTCGAACAGACGTCCCAGGAGTTCCTGCACGCGTCCTGGGCGGCGGCGGCCGCCGGTGGACAGGCGCCGATCGATCTGGGCGCGTCCGCCTACTGGTCACTGGGCGACGTGCGTGCCCATGCCCTCGATCGGGGATTGGGTTGGTGGTCGTTCTCGCCGTACGCGATCGCTCCCGACGAGCACCAGCCGCTTGAGTCCGAGGACGGCGGTCTGGTCGACCTCTCCGGCATCGACATCTCGGGGGTCGACTCCCGTACGGTCGACGCCCGCGGCGTGGAGGGCTGGCGCGGGGCCGGTGACCCGGTGGAACGGGCCATCGTCGACATCCGGGCTGACCTGGCCGAGCACCGTCTCGTCGTGCTGACGGCCGAGGGTCGCGGCATGGCGAACCGGCTGTTCGAGCTGCTGTCTGGTGCCGGTGTCACCGCGACGGTCGCGGAACCCCTCACGCACGAGCCTGCCGAGGGGCTCGTCACGGTCACCACCGGTGCGTTCCGGTCCGGCTTCGCGCTCGGCGACCTGTTGCGGCTCTACACCGCTGACGACCTCGTCGGATCGCAGTCGGCCGACAAGAGTGCCCGCAAGCTGCCGACTCGTCGGCGCAACCAGATCGACCCGCTGGAGCTCAAGCCGGGTGACCCAGTCGTGCACGAGGCGCACGGCGTCGGTCGCTACGTCGAGATGGTGCAGCGCACAGCCGCCGGCGCCACCCGCGACTACCTCGTCGTGGAGTACGCCGCCAGCAAGCGTGGCCAACCCGGCGACCGGCTGTACGTGCCGATGGACCAGCTCGACCAGGTCACCCGCTACGTCGGCGGTGAAGCACCCGCGCTCGACCGCCTCGGCGGTGCCGACTGGACCAAGCGCAAGGCGCGAGCCCGCAAGGCGGTCCGCGAGATCGCTGCCGAGCTGATCAAGCTGTACGCGGCCCGCCAGGCCTCGCCCGGCTTCCAGTTCTCGCCCGACACGATCTGGCAGCGCGAGCTCGAGGACTCGTTCACCTACGTCGAGACCCCCGACCAGTTGGCCTGCATCGACGAGGTCAAACGCGACATGGAGCGGCCGGTGCCGATGGACCGGCTGGTCTGCGGTGACGTCGGGTACGGCAAGACCGAGATCGCCGTCCGGGCGGCGTTCAAGGCCGTGCAGGACGGCAAGCAGGTGGCGGTCCTCGTGCCGACCACCCTGCTCGTCCAGCAGCACTACGCCACCTTCGCGGGGCGCTACGCGGGCTTCCCCGTACAAGTGGCGCCACTGTCGCGGTTCCAGACCGACGCCGAGGCGAAGCAGGTCAAGGAGGCGCTGGCTAAGGGCGGCGTCGATGTCGTGGTCGGCACCCACCGCCTGCTGTCCGATGAGATCGCGTTCAAGGACCTGGGCTTGGTCATCATCGACGAGGAGCAGCGGTTCGGCGTCGAGCACAAGGACCAGCTGAAGAAGCTGCGGCTCAACGTCGACGTGCTCGCCATGTCGGCCACTCCCATCCCGCGCACGCTCGAGATGGCCGTCACCGGGATCCGAGAGATGAGCGTCATCGCCACCCCGCCCGAGGAGCGGCACCCGGTGCTCACCTTCGCCGGCTCGTACGACGAACGTCAGGTCACCGCTGCCATCCGCCGCGAGCTCGCCCGCGAAGGGCAGGTCTTCTTCGTCCACAACAAGGTGCAGTCGATCGAACGCACGGCCAAGCGGATCGCCGAGCTCGTCCCTGAAGCCCGGGTCGTCACCGCGCACGGCCAGATGAGCGAGCATGCCCTGGAGCAGGTGATGGTCGACTTCTGGGAGCGTCGCGCCGACGTCCTGGTCTGTACGACGATCATCGAGTCCGGCCTCGACATCTCGACGGCCAACACCCTGCTGATCGAGCGGGCGGACATCCTCGGCCTGTCCCAGCTCCACCAGCTGCGAGGCCGCGTGGGCCGAGGGCGCGATCGCGGCTACGCCTACTTCTTCTATCCCCCCGAGAAGGCGCTCACCGAGAACGCCCACGGTCGACTCTCGA
>Ga0116181_1001774_pt1 | contig 18242 bp, 16 predicted proteins | sample AD_UKC075_MetaG_FD_89752 | JGI IMG/M metagenome (GOLD analysis project Ga0116181, IMG submission 89752) | Active sludge microbial communities of municipal wastewater-treating anaerobic digesters from USA - AD_UKC075_MetaG | ecosystem: Engineered > Bioreactor > Anaerobic > Digestate | place: USA...
AGAGTTACTATTCATATGGCGCGTCGCTGGATAGCACCCTAATCACAGAATACGTCCCTAGGGCTGAAATTCAGAATTTCAAGACGCTTCAGTTAAGTTCGATATCTAGCGAATCGCAAGCAATTGATTACGCTTATCTTGTATCCCTGTTGAAGACGTTTACCAATGAGTCCGATCTGTTTCTGACAATCCGTGGAAGATTACGTTCCACCAAGTTTGACTTCCGTCTCCCCGGTTGTGATCATCGTGTCGATGTATCAGGGGTTCAAATTGAGGTGGATGCCGGCTTTGAGAGTCAGGATAAGATATATGTCCTGGAGGCCAAAATTGGGAAGCGGGATGATTTCCATATCCGGCAGCTCTACTATCCATATCGAGACTGGTCCATCCGGACGGATAAAGAAGTTATTCCAATATTCTTTATATATACCAATGGGGTCTTCTATCTGACTGAATTTAGGTTTGGGGATAAATTTGGAGAGTTAGAAGTTGTCCGATCTCAGGGGTTTGTGGTTAACGAGCCTGTCAAGCAGATCATTAATCTCAGCGAGTTTGTCAAAACGGTCCCGGTCGCTAGCGAAGAGCCTCAAGGTGTTCCTTATCCTCAGGCAAACGATCTCGATAAAGTCATAGATCTCGTGACCAACTTTGAAGGGGATACTCTCAATACAAAGGAATCAATTGCCACTTTCTTTGACTTCGACGAAAGGCAGGGGGATTATTATGCCAATGCTGCCATTTATCTTGGGTTTTTGAAGCGTGACGATGATAGAGGAAACACGTTTGAACTCACTCCCCTTGGTGAAACATTACGGCGGTACAACAACCGGAATCAGAGGAATTTATTATTACTCAAGCAGATTCTAGCGAAGCCTACCTTCAATACATTACTCCATGATCTTATCCAATTAAATTGTAACCTTGAAAGATTGAGCCTCGCTCACATTGCAGATGTTATTGAGGCGAACACTACGCTATCCGGGGACACGCTACGCAGAAGGGCTTCGACTGTTAAACGATGGTTCCAGTGGATCTGTGATAACGTTGAATTCACATTCTGAGAATGAGTTCAGTGAGTAAAGTTCACTCCTCACCTTCTCTCTGTGTTCCATCGCTGAAAGTGGGGCATTATTTTCACACCGCGCTGGGTAAATATTTATTCATAGACGATTGAGACCTCTCCAAGGTGTGATCGGAGATGAGGTGTCGTGCCAATCGTGATACACATTGCTATCAGTTAAAGGAAGGCAAAAAGATCGTCTATCAAGGCATTACGAAAAATCCGGACTCACGATTTGAAGATCATGTTCGGAGTGGAAAAAAGTTTACACATATGCTCTGTGGTCCCAAAAGATCACGTTCACGAGCGTTAAAAGAGGAACGGGCAAGCATCGAGCGCTACAAACGTTCTCACGGAGGAAGAAGGCCAAAATACAACAGGATCTAAATTAGATCCTGGTATAACCCATCTAGAAGGTGAGAGGATGAATTATGAGTTGCTGCTAAAGTTAGTTAGAGATGTGCCTGATAATCTTGACCAAAAGGCGAAGAGAAAGTTACCCTCAAAGAAGATGCGAGAAGAAATCTCAAAAAGAGATGAAATGAAATGCCAGATCTGCGGTAGAATGGGTGAGTATGGTTCAAGAAATCCGTACACATACGGCTCATCAGCATATGAGGGAAAATTGCAGATACATAACATCATTCCAAGCGGCGATGCAGAACCCGAAAATTTAATTGTGCTCTGCAAATATTGTCATTCTGCTGTTCATAATCTCTTGTATTCTGCTGGAAAATGGAAGTACGTAAATATCCGATGAAACTCTGCTAGCGCATATAATGTATTCAAAGGGGCAGTGGCACTCAGAAAGCGTGTCAACCCAGAACAGAATGCTGCTATGGGGATTTGAACCCCAGTCGTCGGCGTGAAAGGCCGACATGATTGGCCCCTACACTATAGCAGCGAGTGTGTGCACCAAAGTGCTATACAACTTCGGCGTCTGAAGATAAAAAAGTTATGCCAGGAGAATCCCCGGCCGCCCTGCGGCCCGGGGATCTCACTCGTAGATCGGGGTTCCTTCCTTCTGGGTGAGGGCTTTGTAGGCCGCCATCAGCTGGCGGGTGATCGGACCGGGCTTGCCGTTCCCGATGACCCGGCCGTCGATCTCGCGGATCGGGCCGACCTCGGCCGCGGTCCCCGTGACGAAGACCTCGTCGGCCGTATAGAGGTCGAAGTAGCCGAGGTTGCGCTCGATGATGGTAAGCCCCATCGACGTAGCGATCTCCAGCACGGCATTACGGGTGACGCCGCGCAGGTTGTTCAAGGTCGGCGGGGTGAGGAGGACGCCGTTCTTGACCAGGAATATGTTGTCCCCCGAGCCCTCGGCAATGTGGCCCTTGGTGTCGAAGAAGATCGCCTCGTCGACGCCGCGGTAGTTCGCCTCTATCTTTGCGAGGATGTTATTTAGGTAGTTGAGGCTCTTGACGTTCGGCGGCATCGACTCCGGGGGAGTGCGCCGGACCGAGACGCAGACGGCCCGCAGGCCCTTCTCGTAGAGGTCGCCGTACATTGCACCCCAGGTGACGGCGATGACGATGACGGTTGGCTTTGGGCATTTCCGGGGGTCAAGACCGAGATCGCCCTTGCCGCGGGTCACGATCGGGCGGATGTAGGCGTCTTTTAGGTTGTTCCGCCGGAGCGTCTCCTTGATGACCTCGGCCATCTCCTCCTTTGTGAGCGGGACGGCGAGATCGATCGTCTTTGCTGAGTCGTAGAGCCGTGCGAGATGCTCGTCAAGACGGAAGATCCTTCCGTTGTAGGCGCGTATCCCCTCAAAAACGCCGTCGCCGTAGAGGAGCCCGTGGTCAAAGACCGAGACCTTCGCCTCCTCCTCCGGGACGTATTTGCCGTCAAGGTAAATGATCATGGAAGTAGTGTGGTCTTGAGTTGCTTGTATCTTTTACGTTTCATGCCTTCGATATCGGTGTAGAATTCACGCCCCCCTCATTCCCGGCAGCAGTCCACAAAATGCGCGAGCATCTTTCGGCTCGTCACCGGGTGGAGGTGGGTGTAACTCCCGATAGTCCGGTCCCGGACCGCACCATCGAGCCCGTCGCGGATCCCGCTCCCCCGGGAGAGCTGGTAGGCGTAGCGGGTTCCCGGTGCGAGGTCGACGCTGCTGTAGTGAAACTCGTGGCCCTTGAACGCCGCCTCGCCCACGGGGCTCTCGGCCGCGCTCGTCCCCACGACGTAGCCGAGCATCCGGCGGGCCGGCATCCGGGTCTCCCCGGCAAAGACCCCGGCGAGGTCGTACGTCCTCTCCGTTTCGGCGTTCATGAACCCCGGAGCAAGGACCACCCGGTCGGTGAGGTAGATGAGCCCTCCGCACTCCGCGTAGATCGGCGTCCCGTTCCGTGAGACCTCGCGGACCTCCTCCCGCATCGTGGTGTTCGCCTCGAGCTCCGGGCCATAGAGTTCCGGGTAGCCGCCGCCGAAGATGTAGCCGTCGGCATCCGGCAGCGTGTCATGGATCGGGGAGAACGGGACCACCTCTGCACCGAACGCTGCAAGCAGGTCAAAGAGGTCGGCGTAGTAGAAGTTGAAGGCCTCATCGAGCGCGACGCCGATCCGGACGTCCGGGTCGCGGGGTATCGGATACAGATCGTCCCCATCCGGGACCGGCGTAACGTCCCGGGCGAGTCCAAGGAGCGCCTCTAGGTCGACGTGTTCGCCGATCATCCGTTTCACCGCCTCGATCCGGGCATGGAACTCCTCGTGCCCCTGCCCCTCAAGGTAGGGCACAAGGCCCAGGTGGCGCATCGCAAGTTCCATCTCCTCCCCCCGGGGGATAGTGCCGACGACCGGTATGCCGCAGTAGTGCTCGATCGCTCTGACTGCCTTCTCCTGATGGCGGGTCCCGGTGACGTTGTTCAAGATCACCCCCCGGATATCGACCTCCGGGTCGAAGGCCAGAAACCCCTTCACGATCGCCGCCGCGCTCCGGGTGATGCTCCGGGCGTTGATGACCAGAATGACTGGGAGATCGAGCTGCTTTGCAATGGCGGCGGTGCTCCCGAGGTCCGTGAGCGCCTCTGCGCCCTCAAAGAGCCCCCGCACCCCCTCGACGACGGCGATATCCGCTCCCCGGCACCCGTAGGCAAAGACCGCCCGGACCTCGTCCGGGCTCATGACGTAGCCGTCCAGGTTCCGGCAGGGCCGGCCCGTCACCCCGGTAAGGTAGGAGGGGTCGATGTAATCCATCCCGACCTTGAAGGTCTGGACGGTCCGGTCGGCCGAGAGGAGGGCCGAGAGCGCGAGCGTGATGCTTGTCTTCCCGCTCCCCGAGCGGTCGCCGGCGATAAGAAAGGACTTCATCGCATACTCCGAAGGACTGCCCCGAACTCACTCTCGACGATCTCGCGGACACCGAGGGTTTTAGGGTGTAAGTCGATCTCGACCATCACGTGCCGGTGGCCCATCTCCCGGAGCGGCTCCACCTGCCGGGGGCCGTTCGTGATCGAGAAGACCTCGATCCCGCGGGTGTACTCCGGTGGAACGGCGTGCGGGACCCCGACGAGGAGGGCGAAGTCGGGATCGAGCTCGCGGATCCGCTCCCCGATCGCGGGCCCGTTCGCCCCGTACTCATCGAGCGCACCAAGCAGTTCCGGGTCAACCCCCATCTCCCGCATCCCGGCAAGGATCCGGGCGGCGTCATCCCGGACCTTCGGGAGCCCCCTGTCCTCGAGGTTTGCCAGATACGTGACCGCGGCGTCCGGGCAGACCTCGTGGAGCGCAACGAGTTCGTCGGCAAACATATACGCGGTCTCTTTCTTCGCGTTCATCACCGCGACCCCGGTGGCGCCGGAGTCTGCGAGCTCGACAAGCCTTCTCGCCGCGACGTGCTTGAGGTCGCCGCGGGAAGGCTCGATGTAGGTCCTGGAGGCCGCTCCCCGCAGCCGCTCGACCTCGTTTGCTTTTGCAAGGAGATACCGCTGCCGCTCCAGTTCCTCGGCGCTGATCCAGCCTGCGTCAGCCGCAGGCTCGAGTGCCGCAAGAACGCCCTCGATGTTCTCCCGAAACCCTGCATGGATATCGACGGCGATCGTCGGGGTCTCAATTTTAGCGTCCTGGACCGCCGACTGGAGGTCTTCGCCGATGATCATCGCAACACACGTCCCGACGACCGCCATCCGCCGGGGGTGAAACGCCTCCTCGGCGTAGCGGAGCACCCGCACAAGCGGGTCGTGCCCGCCGAAGATGAACTCGTTATCGGCAAGCGACGTCGTCAGGACCCGCATGCCGTCCTCCTCGAGGAGCCGGGCGTGCTTGAACGAGCAGCCCGACGGGCCGTGGAGGACCGCCACGTCCACCCCCAGGTCGCGGGCGGTATAGAGCGCCGCGACGATTGAACTCGGTCTTGGTTGAATGTAGTCCATGTTTATCTCCACGTCTTGACTGCAAGGACGATCGCCGCTCCAGCCGGGGTGATGCTCCGGGCGGCGGCAAGCCCCTCCTCAAGCGTCGCCGCCGCGTGGCCCTCCCCGACATAGACGGTTGCAGCCGGCGCGACGGCCTCGACCGTCCGGCGGACCTCCTCGGCCGGGAACCCCTCGCAGATTGCTCGCGCCTCCTCGCCGATGACGAGCGTTAAGGGGGCGTTGCCCGAGAGGTTCCGGGCATAGCGGACGGCCTCAACGGTGGTCGCCATGTTCGTCCCGCTGTTTGCGTTATCGAGGACCAGGACCTCCCCTTCCCACCGGGCTGCCATCCGGCCGGGGAGGGCGGAAAAACCCCCGAGGGGCGAGGGATGGATCCCGAGGATGCAGGCCGTCGCCGCCGCGAGCGCTAGCGGGGTCTGGTAGCCGGGGAGCGTGCAGAGCGGGTTTGTAAACGTCCCGGTAACCCCGTTTCCGGAGTAGCGGCACGTTTCTTCTTCAAAGGATACGATATCCCCGGCCGCGATCCCGCCGGGAAGATCGATCCCCGGCGGGAGGACGACCGTCTGTGCCCGGGAAAGCAGCCGGCACTTCTCCGTTATCGCGCGCTTCTTTCCTGCCGCGATCGGGTAGTCTTCCGCCGAGGTCAGCACCGCCACGTCCCCGGCGGCGGTCACCCCGAGCGACTCTTCGGCGACCAGCCACCCGCCGATCCGCTCCGCCTCGCGGACCGCCGGGATCAGGGAGGCGGGGGTGATGCTCTTCCTCCAGAGCAGTTCGCGCTCAGGGTAGCGGTAGGTCCCGGTCGATGTGTGCAGAATGCCCGGGCCCGGGAGCAGCGCCGCGATGGCATGGGCCGTCGTGGTCTTCCCTCTCGCTCCGGTGATCTCGATGAAGGGTTGCGGGAGCCGGCCGCCCAGGATGCGCCGCACCATCTCGTGGTGCGGGACCGCTGGCCCGTGTTTACGTAAGATCGGGTGGTCGGGATCGAGGTGAACCGGCGCGGTGACGAGGTCGTAGGTGCGGACGAGCGCCTCGGAGGTGGGGATCCCGGTCTTTCCACGGTAGACATCCACTTCGTCCGTCTCGTGGCCGGCATCCCGGAGCGCCGCGGCGAGGTCTGCCCCGCCGTGGATGGTATCCAGCACCAGGACCCGCATATCCTCCCTTCAGGGTTGCAGGTTTGCGATCGCGTCGGCCGCGTTCTTCAGCATCAACTCCGCAAGCAGCGGGTCGCTGCCGATGGGATTGGCGTAGACGAGCGGGATCGTCTTTCCGTTGAGCTGGAACTCGCCTCTCCGTGAACCTTCCGGAAGGCCGAGGATCTCGGGGATGTCTTTATCGATGTGCACTCCTCTTGCGAGGAAGAGCGGGACGACGACGAGCATCTCGATATTCTCCTTTCGGAACGCTTCGAGCTGCTCCTCCACCGTCGGTGTGTTGATGCTCATGAATCCGGGCTTGACGATATACTCGTTGGTCTTCCTGGCGATGAGTTCCGCAGTCGTCTCGATCAGTTCCTTATTATATGGGAGCTTGCTGCCATGCCCCACCAGTAACATTCCTTTAATACCCATATGTTACAATGTAATACGATGCCCTATTAAAATAATTACCGATTGTTTTTAAGGGCCTGGTTCGAGATCTATGTGATGGCAAATTTCGAATTGGAGGTCGCCTCATGTATCAACCGATTTTTCGCTCAGCGGAAGATGCAGGGGTTTGCCTACCGGCTCAAGCAGAGTAAGTTCAATACCCAGTATGTTGACGTTCTCGTCGACTCCCTCGACCCCCGCTACTACCTGGCCATCGAGTGCAAGTCGATCTCCGGAAAGAAACTCTACTTCTCGAAGCACTTTCACCTCGATAAGAATAACGTCCATCAGGTCGACTCGATCACCGATTTCATCCGAAAGACCGGACGCAGGGGGTTTCTTGCCGTTGAGTTCAGGTTCGGGGCGGGAATACCTAAGGAGGCGTACCTCATGCCATGGGAGCAGGTCCTTGAGCGCTACCGGACCGCCCCAGGCATCTCAATCGAGGATTTCCGTCTCTGCTGTGCGCTCACCCGTTCCAATGGCGAGTATGAACTTGGGGCGGATACAAATCAATATCCTCTCTCACCACCAACGGATGGAGAAGCATGATGGAAGCATATGATCGTTTTGAGCTCCTCATAAACGATCGTGTCGTAAAAACACCGGTGGCAATCGCATCCATGGCAGGGATCGTGGATGCCGCCTATGTTCTTGAGCGGGCGGCTCATGTCGGGGTCGCCTTCATCGGCGGCTATTCCATCGACGCCCCCACCCTTGAGGCGAGCCGGAAGATGGCCGCAGAGGGCCGCAAAGAGTTTCTCTACGACGATCCCATTGAGGCGCTGGAGCAAGAGGTCAATGCCTTAAAGCAGAGCGATGTCGTTACCGGCCTCAACCTCCGCGGGAGCACGCCTGCCGCGTATGCCGAGGTCGCCGCTGCGTTTGAGGACCAGGTGGTCTACGAGATCGATGCGCACTGCCGGCAGCCCGCGATGCTTGAGGCGGGGTGCGGGGAGTACCTCCTCAAGAATCCGGCAAAGCTCGTCGAGATCATCCGTGCCCTAAAGGCGGAGGACGTGACGGTCTCGGTGAAGATGCGTGCCGGTGTTGCCAATGATGCCGATCTTGCCAGGACCGTCTGGAAAGCGGGAGCGGATATCCTTCATGTCGACCTGATGGACTTCGGGCACGTAAGGCTCCGCCAGATCCGCAACGCCTCCCCCCTGATGCTGATAGCAAACAACTCCATCAATACCTTCGACCGTGCGATGAACGCCTTCTCACACGGGGCTGATCTCGTTTCGCTTGCCAGGCAGTCCGACCCCTGGACGCTTGCCGGCCTCGATGCCGCTATCACCCGGTTCGCCGATGAGTGCGGGTGGTACAACGCCCCAAAACAGCTCTGCCGGGGCGGCGATATCCGGTCGCTAGCCTTCTGCTGCATGCCGGTGAAGGCCTGCCCGCTCATCCCTGCCCTCCAGAAGTTTGGGCTCTCACGGGAGGAGTACCTGAAACTCAAACAGGAGGCGGTCAAGGGGACTCCGCTCGACGGCGGTAAGACCACCTGCTTTGGGGGCCTCGCCTGGTGCTGCAAGATCAGCTCGCCCTGCATGTTCCGGAACATGACGCTTGAAAAGATCGATCTCTCTCCACGCGAGTACATGCGCTGCAAGCGCCGCCTCTCCGAACAGATCGTGCATAGGATATTCGAGGAAGAATCCGCCGATGAATCGAGCTGAACGTGCGCAGATGGCGATGATGCTCGAGGTCTGCGCCTATCCGAAACCCGGGAACGTGGACCGGTGCCACGACTATGAGGATACGCGTCTTGAACACTTTCTCGCCTCGACGATCCTCGCACGACCCGTCTTCGATGCGGCCGAGAGGGACGGCGGCCGGGTCGGAAGCCTGATCCGTGAGGCGGTCCGCCGGACGAACAATCATTCCGGAGGAAACACCCATTTTGGGGCGTTCATCCTCCTCGTTCCCCTCGTCCTCGGCGGGGATATCGAGGGAGCACGGAGGGTCGTTGCTGAAACCGATGTCGAGGACGCGGTCGATTTTTATGCGGCCTTCGGCCTCACGAGCGTTCGGATGGGAGAGAGCGACGACCTGGACGTGAACGACCCGGCCTCAATCGCCGCGATCCGGGAGCGGGGGATGACCCTTGCAGATATTATGGCCTACTCGGCGCCCCGGGATATGGTTGCCCGGGAGTGGACGAACGGATTTGCCCTGACACGCCGGTGTGCGGACCTGCTGCATGCGCACGGGTGCGGACGGAAGGCAATCGTGGATGCATTCCTCGACCTTCTTGCGACGGAGCCGGATACGTTTATCGCAAAGAAGCACGGGATGGAGGTTGCGGAGCGGACGATGCGGTGTGCGGCAGAGGTGCTTGAGAATAAGCGCGATCTCACTGCATTCGATGTGGAGTGCATCAGAGACGGCATAAATCCCGGCTCGATCGCCGATATCACGATTGCCGGGATCTACGTAGCCCTCGGGGAGGGGTGGCGGTGGGATTGCTGACCGAAGGGATCAACGAGGTGATCGCGACCACCGACGGCAACGCCGCCCCGATGGGGATCATCAATCGGAACGGAACGCTCCATATGGTCCTCTTCCGCGGGAGCCACACCGCCCGGAATGTCGTCCGCGACCGCTGGGTGGTGGCGAACTTCACCTTTGACCCCGTCATCTATGTCCGCACGGCGTTTGACGACCTCCCCGATGATGCCTTCGTCCGGGAGGAGGTCGACGGGATGACCGTCTGTCGGCTCCGCGATGCCGAGGCCTGGGCTGCATTTGCTGCGGACGTGGAGCGGTCGGGAGACGAGGCGATCACGGTCCGGCTCACTCCCCTCCGTGAAGAGGTGCTGGATCTCCAACTGCACCCGGTGAACCGGGGCTTTGCGAGCATCGTGGACGCGACGGTCCACGCCACCCGCTACGTCAAAAACCGCGACCCCTGGCTCGGAGAACTGATCGAGCACCACGCCGGCCTTGCGCGGAAGTGCGGGGGGCCCCGGGAATGGGAGGCGCTTGAACTCCTCAAGCGATATATCGCCGACCGGGCCGGTGAGTGAGGGAGTATAATACTCCTCCATCCGGTCAGAATGCGAGCAGGCGCTCGCATTGAGCACTTTTTCTATGATGTTTGAACTATAATAATCAATATATAGAATGATCTCCACGGAAGGCCCTTACAGGAAGGTGCCTGGTATGGCGAAGATCTTTGAGATACTCAAGAGCGATGGAAGATTCAGCCGGCTCATCGAGATTGTCCAGACCCTCGGTGAGGATGCGATGCTGCAGGGTGAGGGGCCGATGACGTTCTTTGCTCCGGTTGACTCGGCATGGGACGCGATCCCCGAGCCGAACAGGTCGATGATCTTAAACGACAAGCAGATGCTCTCGCATCTCATCGACTTCTTTACGATAGGGAACCATGCGTGTACTCTCGATAAACTGCTTGCAAAGAATGTCGTGGAGACTCTCGAAGGAAATCGCATCATGGTCCGAAAGACCGAGCGGGGCACGCAGGTTGATGAGGCTCTCGTGCTCGAGGGGGATATCAAGGCCGACAACGGCATCATCCACGCCCTTGATAGCGTTCCCTTTGTGACCCTCTCGCAGGCCTTTGAGGCTTACACGCCATAGGCAAGCGAGTGAACGAGAAACCCTTTTTTTGCCCGGCGTTTGTGCCTCTGTATCCGGGGTTGCGCTAGTTCGATGCCAAATTCAGCTCCATGCTGCCACAAGCGGGCATATCCAGTCTGGCCTCTCAACCAGTCGCATGCAGTCCCTGTCCGGTCGGGATTGTTGACGGAGAACTATTGACGTAATTATATATACTTCTACAAATGATCCCGCAGTCCATCTTGGGGGACAACCGATGAAGAGCATCTTTGAGACTGCCCGTGAGGACGACCGGCTGAGCACCTCGCTTCGGATAGTACAGGTCGGTGAGATGGTGCCCCTCCTGGACGAGGTTGGAGAGTATACTGCGTTCTTCCCGACGAACGAAGCATTCTCCAGATTTCCCGCAGAGGTGCTGCATGCGGTCATGGTCGACCGGGAGCGACTTACCAGCCTGATCAAGTACCATGTGGTCCAGGGTAAACTCACCGTACAGGAACTGGCTCAGATGGAGGCGATCCGGACTCTTCAGGGCGACCACCTGGAGATTGAGGGGGGTCCGGAGATGGTGAAGGTGAATGATGCTGCCATCATCCAGGCCAACGTCGACTGCACAAATGGGATGTACCATGTCATCGATCAGGTGCTCCTGCCCCGTGCAGTCGAGGCGCGGGTGACGCGGTGATACGGATATCACCCTGGTCTGCAGGCTCTCACGGGGATCGTGCGGGACCACCCGCAGTTTTATAACCTCGCCACCCCATCCCACGGCGGGAGCTGGTTTGCATGAAGAGTATCCTTGAAACTCTACGGGAATCGGGGTCGTTTACGATCTTCCTTGACCTCGTTCGAACAGCCGGTCTGGAAGGGAGGCTGAGCACCGAAGGTCCGTATACGCTCTTTGTCCCGAACGACGACGCGTTTGGGATGGTATCCCGGTCGGAGCTCGACGCCATCCGGGGAGATGCCGACCGGCTCATCGATGTCCTGAACTACCATATCGTCCCGGGAGTGCACTCCATGATAGATCTCCTCGGGATACGGACCCTGCGGTCGCTGGAGGGTGATGACCTGACCGTGGAGATCGCGCCGGAAGGAGTGTTGGTCAACAACGTCCCGGTTGTAGAGTCCGATGCCTGGTGTACGAACGGGATCTGCCACGCGATCTACACGTTGCTCCTTCCCCCGGTTGCGAGAACCGTGGCTGCATAGAGTGGATCCTGGATGAGCCGTGAGAATGTATAAATAATCCTGCATAGAGTGAGGGAACACCATGAAGAGCATCATCGAAACCCTGGAGGATTCCGGAAGCTTCACCGTGTTCCTTGAATTCGTCAGAATTGCAGGGATGGAGCCGATGCTTCGCGAGAGGGGGCCATTCACGGTCTTTGTCCCGACGGACGAGGCGTTTGCCCGGGTCCCGAAAGAGCGGATGGACGAACTGCGGCAGGACCCGGACAAACTTCTCCTGATCATGAGTTACCATGTGGTTCCGGGGCAGTTTACCTCGGAGGATCTCAAGAGCCTTGCCGCCGTCAGGTCGAGTATCGGAACAGAGATCGTCCTCCGGTCGTCCGATCGGGGCATAACCGTCAACAGCGTTCCGATCGTCGAGAGCGATGCGTTCTGCACGAACGGGATCTGCCACGCCATCGCGTCGGCGCTCGTTCCGCCGGTGGTTGAGATCGTCCCGTCCTGACCCGGGCTCTTAGTGCTCTATCTTGGGAGGAACCGCCTATCCGAGCGGGCGATCTCGACGGCGGCAAGAGCGCTCTTTTCTTTGTCCTTGATCTCGAGCATGATATCCATATCTGTCGGTGCGGTCTCGCCGAGGAACTGCGCAAAGGCCGCTCCGTCCAGGCTTTCTGTATGCCTGCCCTTCCGGGCTTTGGGCATCTGGGTGCTGTAGTCGACCATCGGGATGCCGTCTTCTGGCCCCCAGGTTGCGCTGCACAGTTCAACCGCTTCGGTCACCGTCTCCCCGGAGGAGTTGACCTGATGATGTAGCGAGTCGAAGAGGACCGGTATCGCGGTCTCCTTGTGGATCGCGAGGCAGTCGGCCAGGGTGTAACGCGGGTCGTCGTTCTCGATGACCAACCGGCGGAGGATACTCTCGTCGAGACGGGCATACTCGCGGCAGAAGCGCTCCATCGAGGCCTTGCGGTCGCCGTAGATGCCGCCGACGTGAATCTGGATCTTCGCGGTCGCATCAAGGTGCAGGGCGTCGAGGACCGCGGCGTGGTAACGAAGTTCGGCAAGGCTTCTGTCGATGATCTCCGGATCTTTGGCGTTGATGATGACGAACTGGTCCGGGTGCATGGAGATCCGCATATCGTGCTCGCGGATGAACCGGCCGATCTCTGAGAACGTCTCAGAGAAGGTCTCCCGCCAGGGGGCGGTGCAGACCGGGTGCGATGCAAACGGGACGAGGTCGGAGGTGATCCGGAAGAAGAGGATATCCGATGCCAGGTTGAAGCGGAGGATCGCATCGAGGCAGCGGAGATTCTTGCTGAGGGTCTCTTCCAGCCGCTCGCGGGAGTACGAGGCGAGCCGGAACGTGCGCCCGGAGGAGCAGCCGATGCTCCTGTTGATGCACGGGTAGCCGATCTTCATACCCCGCGGGGTGGCGCCCTTCCGGCATCAACCTTCACCTGCAGGTGTAGGTCCCGTCGCTCTCGGCGACGAACCCCTCCTGGGCGAGGTCGGCGAGGATCCTTCTTACCCGACCGGGGTCTTCACCGGTTCGGGCGGCGGCCTCACCTTCCGTGACTGCACCCTCCTCGAGGACGAGGGCGAGCAGCCGGCCGCGGACCTGCCGGTCGGAGCCTTCGAACCGGCTCTGCCGGGAGTAGGATGCGCTCCGCCGGTTTGGGTTTGCCGTCCGTTTCTTTAGGACCGAACCGTAGTCCATTAACGCACTGTACCACTCGCGGGGGTTCTCCCGGTAGAGGGCCCGCTCCACGACCGGGAGGATCTCATCATCCCTGACTCCCTCTTTTTCGGGGAAGAAGAAGTGGATGAAGACCCGCCGGATGTTCGTCTCTATGTAGACGACCGGCATATTGAAGGCATACGCGCAGATGGCAGCCGCGGTCGCCTTCCCGATGCCGGGGAAGGTCGCGAGCGTCTCGACGTCCGCGGGGAGCCGGCCGCCGTACTCCTCGACGACGCGCTGCGCCGTCTTCTGGAGGGCGATTGCCCGGCGGTTGTAACCCATCCCCTGCCAGGCGAGGAGGATCTCGCTCTTTGGCGCGCGGGCGAGGCTTGCAAAGTCGGGAAACCGGTTGAGGAACTCGCGGTACTTCCCGGCGACCCGCTCGACCTGTGTCTGCTGGAGCATGATCTCGGAGACGAGGATCCGGTATGGGTCGGTGGTCCGCCGCCAGGGGAGATCGCGGCCGTGGTTGCGGTAGTGGGAGAGGATGAGGTCTTGAAAGAGGGCGATGGCCCTCTGGGTGATCCCGTGCGCCCGGGTCTCTTCGAGGATTCGCCGTTCGAGGTCGTTCTGGTCGGGGTCGAGGCTGCCGATCACGGTATCTGGTTTGTCGGACAGGGGGAAATAGGTTGGGCGGGGGGTGATCGGGATCAATGGGTCGGCTTTTTCATCGCTGTAGATGTCAGGGTGTGATGATGGATGGGGTACGATGAAGGGCCCTCTATACTACTTGACTGCCCATATACTGGACCGTGGGGGATATCGCCATAGGGGGGAGAGGTTACAGGGGAGGGGGGAGCATCCCCCCTCGAAACTCTCCGAGTTTCTCAAGCTCGCTTCGCTCGCACTCCCCTGTCCCCACCCCCCAGTTGCGATGCCCCCTGGAAAGCCGTGCATGGGTCATGGGGTCACTGAACACTAGGTTGCTCGGAAGATCCCCTGGTTTTAGGAAGTGGCGCAACTGGTGGTTACGCGTTCTCTATTCCTCCTCCCGCGCCCGCATCACCGTGAGCCTGATTCCCGCCTTATCGTCGAGGGAAAACGTCCGCACATCCCCGTGAGCCCTGCAGAACTCCTGGAGGTCGAGCATATGGGTCAGCCCCTCTGCCGCCTTCTGATTCTGGACGAGGTCAAGCGGCGGCTCCAGCAGCGGCCGGGACAGGAAGACCACACATTTCGCCCGGCTCCGGGTCAGTGAGACGTTTAAGCGGTTCTTGCTGTAGATGAACTCGGCTTCGGCAAGAGCGGTCTCTGGATCGCTCACCCCGTAACTGACGATTGCGCACTCGGCCTCCTGCCCCTGCATCTTGTCGACGGTATCAATGAACGGCGGATACTTCCAGTCCCGTATCCTGGAGACGGCGTTCCGGATGGCTCCTATCTGGGCGTGGTGCGGGCTGACGATGAAGAGCCCGCTCCGCCAGAATCGGTAGTCTCCATCCTCTGTCTCAGGATACGGGGCCCCGGATTCTGGGTCGATCAGCCTCTCCCGGAGCGCTCCGACCAGCCGGGTGACCAGAGCCGCCTCGGTGGGGTTCTCTACCGTCGTCTGAACGCCCTCGAGGATACAGAGGACGAGCGGGCATTCTGGATCGAGGACCCACTCGACCCACTCCTCGCCGGGCTCGTCGGGGGCGAGGGCGATCTTTTGCGCTGCGATCGCACTGGTCGCGGGGGCGTAACCGGTCCCATAGAGGGTCTCCGCCGGGAACCGGCAGAGGGTCCGGTTCATCCGCCAGTTCTCCAGGAGCTGGCAGGTATAGACGGGGTGCTCCGGGTCGTCGCGGCGTCTGAGGTAGGCAAAGATTGAGTCCTCAAGCCCCGGGAGACCGTCCTCAGGCACCGGGTAGGCTCCGAGAATGACCGGGGGGAGTTGAAGGTCGTCGCCCGCAAGGACGAGCCGCCCACCGTCTGCGAGCAGCGGGAGGACCATCGCGAGTTCCGCCGGCCGCATCTGCGAGGCTTCGTCGATGATCAGGAGATCGAAGGATGGGAGGAATTTCTCAAGCCTCTCGAAACTGTGCACGGTCCCCCCGAGGAGGAGGGACGGATAGCCGACGACGGTCTCGACCCGATCGTGGGGCAGCACCTCGAGGCATCGTTTCCCCCCCGGGGTGTGGATGCTTCTTAATTTGTATATGGGAAGAGCCGCAGTAAGGCCGAATCCCTCGACCGAGTCCTGCACCTTGACGAGCAGGTTCTCGATGGCGGCGTGGGTGAACGCGGCCACTCCCACCCGGATCCGCTTACCGTGCTCCTTTCGGGCCTTGACGAGCGAGAGGACGGCATTGGCGAGAAAGTGTGTCTTTCCGGTTCCGGGCGGCCCCCAGACGAGCGTCAGGCGGCTTTCTATCATCCTGGAGAATGCCCTGGCCTGGCTTTTCGTGAACCCTGCGTCGCCGGCGAGCCGTCTGGCATCGGCGATGACCTCTTCCGACTCGAGGACCGGTGCCGCGAACCCCCGTGGGTCCCGGAGGAGGCGGATGAACGGGTTATTCGGCTCCCCGTCCAGGGCGAGGAGGCGGTCTACGTAGCGCGGCGTGACGAAGTCGGTGAAGCGCGGGTTTAGCACCGCACAGTCGCCCTCGGAGAAGGGCTGATGATTCCAGGGATAGGTTACCTCCAGCACAAGCCCCCTCACCTCACCGGCAGCATGGTTGACGATGGTGTCGCGGACATGGGCGAAGCAGACCCCGCTCTTGCCGGGGTTAGGGCTCGCCCGGTAGCGGAGGTCGTCGAATGCGAGGAGCGCCTCCTCGCCCGCGTCGCCGTCCGGCACCAGGAGGTAACTGAACGCCTGAGACTGCTCGAACGTCGCAAGGTCGAGAGGCGAAAGCACCTTCCAGAAGTTCCCCTCGATCTTTCTGACCGGGATGCTGATACCGTCCCGGATGCGCACCGCCGGCGGTCTGCTCCGCAGTTCCTGGATCTTTCGGGCGCCCAGGCTTGACTCGTACTCCGCGATGAAGAGGAGGCGTGAGACCTCCGGCGTCGCTGCGTCCCAGGGGCGCGGGAACCGGAAGTTCTCCGGCCACCGGACGAGGCTCTCCTTAACCCGTTCGCGGAGCCCCTCGAGGAGACTCCCTGCAGCAAGGAGGCGGCGCGCGATCTCCTGGCGGATCCAGCCCGTGGCCTCCGGTCTTGCTCCGCTCCAGGCCATGATGACGGCATCGCTCTTCATGGCGTTGCTCTGCTCGTTCCAGAAGAGGGTGTTTGGACTGAGCTGATACGGAAAGCGTGAGGAGGGGATGGCCGCGAGGACCTCCGGGAGACGGAGGGTGAACGGGACGGGGAGGGCCAGCAGCCGCCGGATCTCGCGCGTCAAGACGACGATCGGGAAGGAGACCGATGCTGCCGGGTGGCAGAACCCGAGCGCAATGCCGGGATCCTGGTAATAGAACCGCAGCCTGAGGGCCATCTCTGCCGTGGCGGGGTCTTTGATCGCTTCGTTCAGGAGTTGATTGAAGAGTTCCTCCTCGTAGGTATCGTAGACGTAGGTCTGCACCGAGATCTGGTCCGCCCACTCATGCTCCCGGTTGTACCCGTCGACGGCTTCAAGTTCCGCGGCGAGCGCCTGGAGAAACTCCCGCTGCACCCTGGTGCAGTCGTCGGGGTTCTGGGCGACGAAGATGGCTTCATGCGCGGGGGTGCCGTAGACCTTCTTCCCCTTGCTTCGTCGAAACCCGAGGGCGTATACCCGGCCGGAGACGGGGTCCTTCTGGAGCGTCAGGACGATGCTTACCCCTTCGTAGACGGGGAGGGCAAGCGATGTCCCGGTCCCGCGGACGACCTCTCCCGTGGTGAGCGCCCGGACGGTTGCGCGGAGGCGGTCGCCCTGGCCTGCGAGTGATCCGCAGTTCTCGAGGTGCCGGTCGTTATCCCGGTCTGCAAGGAACCGTTCAAGCTCGGGAAGCGTGTTGATGGGGTTCCCCCCGTTCCAGGGGGCCTCCCGGAGATAGCGCCTTCCTACAGGCGAAAGCCCCGGGATCTGCGAGACCGAGGCAGTGGTCTCTGCCTCCTTGCGGCAGTATGGGTAGAACTCGCAGGTCTCGCACCGCGAAGTGATGTGCCAGGGCACCTCCTCCGGCGGTTCTTCAAGGATCTCCGGGAGGCGGTAGCGGAGGAAGTCTTCGACCACCCTGATGTTGAGGTGGAGATCGAAGGGTTCCGGCTCCTCCTTTCCATGGAGCCAGATCCCAGCCCGGGAGAGGTCGACCTCGAGATCGATCCCGAGCAGGTCGAGAGCGTGATCGAGGATGAGGGCATAGAGAGTCGCCTGGATCCGGTGGGTGATGCTGAGTTCTTCGCTTGCTTTGATGTCGATGATTGAGAGTCGTGACTTCCCATTCTCTTTCTGCTCCATCCGAATGAGATCAGGGCGGCAGGGAGAGAACCGGTAGGTCTCCGGGTCGAGGCCATAGTTGCGCAGGAAGTGAACTGAGACCGGAATGGTCGCCTGGTAGATTGCCTCGCCGGGGGAGAGTCGGGGGAGGAGGTTGAAACTCTCTTCGATGGAGAACGATCGGTCGGTGAAGGGACCCGCGCCGCCCGGGATCCGGGCTCTTCCAGAAAGTTTGGTGCGGATGACCTCCTCTTCCCACCGGATGCCTGCATCCATGAGGGCCTGCGTCACTGCGCTTCGCCCGGCTCTGACCGCCGGGATGCCTGCGTCCGCGCGCTCCTTCTCGGGG
>Ga0116181_1001779_pt1 | contig 18196 bp, 15 predicted proteins | sample AD_UKC075_MetaG_FD_89752 | JGI IMG/M metagenome (GOLD analysis project Ga0116181, IMG submission 89752) | Active sludge microbial communities of municipal wastewater-treating anaerobic digesters from USA - AD_UKC075_MetaG | ecosystem: Engineered > Bioreactor > Anaerobic > Digestate | place: USA...
CACGCACCCCATCCTGTCCGGCCCCGCGATCGAGCGCCTCAACGCGTCCGAGTTCGAAGAGGTCATCGTTACGAACACCCTCCCCGTGGCCGACACGGACGCCATCCCGAAGATGACCGTCCTCTCGATCGCGCCCCTGATCGCCAAAGCGATCCAGGAGGTCTTCACCGACGGTTCCGTCACGTCGTTGATGTCGGACTAGTCCGTGACCACGGGGGGCTGGGTGCGACTGATCAATCTGACTCCGCATGCCGTCACGCTGTGGCGTGAGCAAGATCCAGCGCTCACGATCCCGCCGGACGGTCGGTTCGCGCGACTCGATGAGGAGTGGGTCCCTGGTTGCCCGCTCCTGGTGGGCGACGTTGAGGTTCCTATCGCTGCCGTGACCTATCGGGGCGTCGAGGACCTTCCTGAGCCGCAGGCGGGCGTGGCGTTCGTGGTCTCGCGCGTGCTGGCTGCCGCGGTGCCCGATCGTCGGGATCTCTACTTCCCAGCGGACGAGGTGCGGGACGCCTCCGGTCGAGTGATCGGCTGTCGTCGACTGGGCACGTTCTGGTCATTGCACGAGTAGGGGGCTGTGGTGCCAATCCGCTATTGGGTGGGACTTCCGGACGTCGAGCCGCCGGTCAAGCCGGAGCATCTACACGGCGCCCTGTCGCGCTGGTTCGACGATGAGGAATCGCCGGCGACGGTTGTTGGTGGTGTCGGCGCTTCCCAGTCGCGCCATGAGGCGACCATCAAGCCGTATACGATTTCGCCGCTGGCCGAAGAGCCCGGACGCCGCGGCGTCCTGATCTCTGTCTTGACGTCGGACGCCGACGCGCGCCTTTGGCGCGGCGCCGGTACCGCTGGGCGCGTGCGGCTGGGACGGTCGCTGACGCGCGTTGAGGCGCCGGTGGTTGACGAGTCGATGTCGTGGGCGCAGTTGGACGCCTCACGCTCGGCGCGTGCCTGGCGCCTGGAGTTCGTGACCCCTACGACCTTCCGAACGGGCAATCGAACGTCGCCCTTGCCGACGCCGACCGGTATCTTGCGCACGCCGTCCGATTGCTGGCGCGCTTTCTCGGGGAGGGAGCCGCGGCTCTACACCCCCCAGGACGTGACGCGGTTGTGGGTCAGCGATGTGGACCTGAACAGCCAGAGGTTGCTGCTGCGGGTCGGTGAGCGCTCGGGTCCCGATGATCGGCGCGGTGAGCGAGGGATCTGCGCCGTGACAGGATCGATGGTGTTGCGCTGCGACGACGATCAGGTGGCGGCGATCGTGGGGCCGTTGTTGAGGCTGGCCCCGTTCAGTGGTGTCGGAGGGTTCCGGGGTAAGGGCTTCGGCGTGGTCGAGGTCGAAGAGTTGTGACATGGGACGCTGGGCTGATCGGGCGTTCTCGCTGGGTGCGCTGAAGGACGCCTGGCTGGAGGTCTTGGCGAATGATGCCCAGGATGGTGTCGTTTCGCCGGGCGTCGAGCGCTTCGCGGTGGACGCCGAAGCAAGCCTCGCGCTGCTGGCAGAGGATCTCGCCGCGGGCCACTACCGCCCCGGAGCGCTGACGGAGGTCAGCCTGCAGAGCGGCGACAAGACGCGGATCCTGCACGTGCCGACCGTCCGAGATCGCATCGTTGCCCGCTCGATTTTGCAGGAGGTGACTCCGGCGGTCGATCCGTTCTTGGGATCAGCCAGCTTCGCGTACCGCCCGGGACTGGGGGTGGTCGATGCCGTGAACGCCGTTGCTCTCTTGCGTGGGGAGGGTCTTGGGTGGGTGCTGCGCACGGACATCCGCGACTGCTTTCCGAGCCTGCCTGTCGACGTGGCACTGCGACGGTTCGCGCTGATCGTGCCGGACGATCAGGTGCTTGCAGTCTTGTGGGCGTTTGCTGGACGCCAGGCACGGAGGGCGGGCGGATCCTTGGTTCGACTCGAGGGGGTGCCTCAGGGCTGCCCGCTGTCCCCGCTGTTGGCGAACCTGGTACTGGTTGATATCGACGATGCGCTGATGAACGAGGGCTTCCCGGTCGTGCGCTATGGCGACGACGTGGTGGTAGCCACCTGTGATGCGGCAGATGCCTCGGCGGCGAGAGAACTTGCGGCAACAACGGCGGAAAGGCTCGGAATGTCCTTGAGTGCGGAGAAGACTGTTGTCACCTCGTTCGAGGACGGATTCACGTTCCTGGGCGAGGACTTTGGGCCGCGCTATCCTCCCGTTTTGGAGGGCATCCGCCTCGAGGAGCCATTGGAGAGGGTGCTCTATGTGGCGCTGCAAGGCAGTCGTGTTCGGATAGCGCAGGGCCGGCTGATCGTAGATTCCAAGGAGGATGTGCGGGTTCTGGACGTCGCGATCTCTCAGGTGAGCCGCATCGTGTGCTTCGGGTCTGTGGGAGTCAGCGCGGGAACTCGCAGTTGGGCATTGTCGAGCGGTGTGGATGTTGTCTTCGCATCACGGCAAGGGGGATACCAGGGCACGATGCTCTCGCACGAGCATCGCTATCGACCGGCGCGTCTTCGGGCGCAACTGGCCGTGGTGGGCACCGAGCGGGCGCTGGAGTTGGGCCGGGCGATCGTGGCCGCCAAGATCAGTAAGCAGAGGGTGATTCTGCAACGATTCAACCGGCGTCAGGGTCATGAGGCCGCTCGCGAGGCAGTCCGTCAGTTGGATGCACTGGTGGGAATGCTGCCCGATGCCGCTTCGCCGCAGGAGGTGATGGGTCTGGAGGGCGCGGCGGCCCACTTCTATTTCCCGTGCATCGGGGCCTTGATGCCGGAGCCGCTGCGCTTCTCTGTGAGGTCGAGGCGGCCACCCACGGATGTGGCCAACGCGGCCTTGTCGTATCTCTACACGATCTTGCTGGGAGAGTGTGTGACCGCGCTCCACGCTGCGGGGCTGGATCCTGCGATAGGTGTCCTACACGCCGACGACGACATCCGGCCCAGCTTGGCGCTCGACCTCATGGAGGAGTTTCGACCACTGGTGGTCGATCAGGTCGTCTTGGAGTGTGCTCGACAGGGCAGGCTGCGGGCCACCGACGGAACGCCTAAGGATGGGTCTGGGATCGTCCTCACCAAGGCGGGTCGTGGGGCCATCGTTGACGCCTACGAACGCCGGATGCTGTCTCAAACTCGTGGTGCGCTTCCGGGCTTCTCGGGGACGCTCCGCCGCCACCTGTATCGACAAGCCCAGAGACTGAGGGCAGCCATTCAGGATCCGACGCAGAGCTGGACGGGTCTTGCATGGCGACTGTGACCCTGGTGGCTACGTATGACGTGCATGAGGATGATCGACGATCGAAGCTCGCGGCCATACTGCAGACCTTCGGGGATCGCATTCAGAAGTCGGTCTTCGTGCTCATGGTGGATGAGGCGGAGCTGGACTCACTCCTCGAGCGTGCCACTGCGATCATCGACGTCGAGCGTGACTCGCTTTGGCTCGTGCGGCAGTGTGCGACATGCTGGGCCAATGCCGTCACGATCGGTCAGGTCGGGCCCCCGAAACGGACGCTCTACTGGGCAGTTCTGTGACGTGTGCGGGGTTGCTCCACAGTGCGCTCGGGTGTGTATGCTCCTCACAAGGGGCAATGCCATCGCGATAGGCCGACGATGAGGCTTTCAGCGCGATCAGGTGCTCGGGTGTGGTCTGACTGTACGGAGGGGCTTGTCAGCGGCAGGTTTCATGGGGCGGGGTTCTGTTCCGCCCCTCGCAAGAGAGCGAATAGAAACCCGAACAATGGCGAGGATGAACTTCTTCATGTCAGGTTCTGTTCCGCCCCTCGCAAGAGAGCGAATAGAAACCGGTCTGTGGGTTCGATCCACCCCACCGCTTCGCGTTGTTCTGTTCCGCCCCTCGCAAGAGAGCGAATAGAAACAGCGACGATCACGGTAGGGCTCCTTGCTTGGTGGTGTCCTCGTTCTGTTCCGCCCCTCGCAAGAGAGCGAATAGAAACAGAGCTAGCAGCCGAGCCCGCCCGGCGAGCGGTTCTGTTCCGCCCCTCGCAAGAGAGCGAATAGAAACCGATCGGGGACCACCAGCCACCAGCGGTCGCTGGTTCTGTTCCGCCCCTCGCAAGAGAGCGAATAGAAACCGACCAGGTCCAGGGCAATGCCCTCGAGCCGGTGCAGTTCTGTTCCGCCCCTCGCAAGAGAGCGAATAGAAACAGACCCACGCGTCAAGGCCCGTTAGTGACTTCTTTAGGTTCTGTTCCGCCCCTCGCAAGAGAGCGAATAGAAACGGACACGACCACGCACCCGGCCGGGGAACACCGGCCAGGTTCTGTTCCGCCCCTCGCAAGAGAGCGAATAGAAACCCGTCGTCCATCCGGTAGATACCGGGCTTCGTGGTTCTGTTCCGCCCCTCGCAAGAGAGCGAATAGAAACTCGAACACCATCCGGCCGGACGTCCGCAGCTGCCCCGTTCTGTTCCGCCCCTCGCAAGAGAGCGAATAGAAACCTTCTCGGTGGTCAGTTGGTCCACCATCTCATCGACGGTGTTCTGTTCCGCCCCTCGCAAGAGAGCGAATAGAAACCGTCGCCGGCATTGGCTCGGGGTCGAGTTGGGGTGCCGAGTTCTGTTCCGCCCCTCGCAAGAGAGCGAATAGAAACTTGCCGGAGATACCGGCGTTGACCGTGCGCTGGATGGCGTTCTGTTCCGCCCCTCGCAAGAGAGCGAATAGAAACGGCGCTCATCCGACTGCCCCCACTTCGGCCGGGTCGAGTTCTGTTCCGCCCCTCGCAAGAGAGCGAATAGAAACTACTACTCAGCGTTGTAGAACTCCTCGTAGAGTCCCTTCTGTTCTGTTCCGCCCCTCGCAAGAGAGCGAATAGAAACTCCGCGGTGTGCCCAGAAGAGCAGCGTTTGGAGCGACCTTGTTCTGTTCCGCCCCTCGCAAGAGAGCGAATAGAAACGCGATCGAGATAGTGGCGGCCTTGGTGGTCGCCTGCGTTCTGTTCCGCCCCTCGCAAGAGAGCGAATAGAAACTGGCCGAGGGCGGCCTTGGCCGGATCGAGGTGGTTCTGTTCCGCCCCTCGCAAGAGAGCGAATAGAAACTCTCGATGTTCAATTGGTCCACGATGTCATCGTTCTGTTCCGCCCCTCGCAAGAGAGCGAATAGAAACACCACCGTTATCTCATTGGCCGAGATCCTCCCACGTTCTGTTCCGCCCCTCGCAAGAGAGCGAATAGAAACCACAAGGTCGTCCATCGCCGTCACATAGTCCGTCTCGGTTCTGTTCCGCCCCTCGCAAGAGAGCGAATAGAAACTGGCCTGTAGAGCTGCTCCTTCATGGTGAAGCGGTTCTGTTCCGCCCCTCGCAAGAGAGCGAATAGAAACTGTTTTTTCGGTTCTGAGCATCAAAAGAGCCTTTGTTCTGTTCCGCCCCTCGCAAGAGAGCGAATAGAAACGTGACCGACCGAAGTTTGGCGGGATGCGGTAGTGGGTTCTGTTCCGCCCCTCGCAAGAGAGCGAATAGAAACCAGTATCACCGGATAGAACACGATTTGAAACTCCGATGTTCTGTTCCGCCCCTCGCAAGAGAGCGAATAGAAACGGAACAACCCGCCCGCCTCCTTGGGATTGGTGGTGGTCGGTTCTGTTCCGCCCCTCGCAAGAGAGCGAATAGAAACTGGCGACACGCTCGGCATCACGCTCACTCCGCCGTTCTGTTCCGCCCCTCGCAAGAGAGCGAATAGAAACTTGATGCGGGGCGCGGTGTGACCTAAGTGGTCACTGGGGTTCTGTTCCGCCCCTCGCAAGAGAGCGAATAGAAACGCGGCGTTTACGCCTCGTTCGCGTCAGCGTTGTGGCGCGGTTCTGTGCCGCCCCTCGCAAGAGAGCGAATAGAAACTTCGGCGCGCCGGTCTCGGTCTTGTAATCCTTCGTTCTGTGCCGCCCCTCGCAAGAGAGCGAATAGAAACTGGTGACGATCGAGTCGACGCTGTGCGATGAGACGGTTCTGTGCCGCCCCTCGCAAGAGAGCGAATAGAAACTTTGCTGACCACGTAGATGGCCAGCACGGCGGCGGCAGTTCTGTGCCGCCCCTCGCAAGAGAGCGAATAGAAACCAGGCATTCCTGTATCGCCAGCCATCCTCGTCTCTGCGTTCTGTGCCGCCCCTCGCAAGAGAGCGAATAGAAACCGGGACGGCCGGCACTCCCTGCACGTCGAGCGTCATCGTTCTGTGCCGCCCCTCGCAAGAGAGCGAATAGAAACCTTGAGGATCGATGATATGAGATCGGGACGAGGCAATCCCGTGTTCTGTTCCGCCCCTCGCAAGAGAGCGAATAGAAACCTCCATTGATCCGACATAGACCATCAGCTTCTGTTCTGTTCCGCCCCTTGCAAGAGAGCGAATAGAAACCGTATGGTGGTGGGGGCGACGGTGACCGAAGTCACCGCCCTGGTTCTGTTCCGCCCCTCGCAAGAGAGCGAATAGAAACGACTTTTGTCGAGAAGATCCGCGCTGGCTGCGCGGCTGTTCTGTTCCGCCCCTCGCAAGAGAGCGAATAGAAACTGTGACCTCATCAGAGGTGACGTTCCCCCCCCCGGGATAGTTCTGTTCCGCCCCTCGCAAGAGAGCGAATAGAAACCGGGCCTTCTTCAGCGGACGGATCCGCGTGAGGTCACGTTCTGTTCCGCCCCTCGCAAGAGAGCGAATAGAAACGCATCGCAGTATCCTTTCGAAGAGAACGTATGCGTTCTGTTCCGCCCCTCGCAAGAGAGCGAATAGAAACCGGACCGCCACGTTCGGGTCAACCTGCTTGGTAGTGAGTTCTGTTCCGCCCCTCGCAAGAGCGCGAATAGAAACACGTGTACAGCATCGCCCCGCACGCCGTCCGGTACGTTCTGTTCCGCCCCTCGCAAGAGAGCGAATAGAAACTTACTGGCGAGGCCGATACCGGCCGTCGCCATGGCCGCGGTTCTGTTCCGCCCCTCGCAAGAGAGCGAATAGAAACGTCTGTGTGGGTCAGATACCGGCCTCCGCGAGGATCAGTTCTGTTCCGCCCCTCGCAAGAGAGCGAATAGAAACTCGAACTCCACGAGGGCGTCGTCTTGAACTTGAGTTCTGTTCCGCCCCTCGCAAGAGAGCGAATAGAAACGTGCGTTGGGGCCAGGTCAGTTCCGTCGGGCGGGTTCTGTTCCGCCCCTCGCAAGAGAGCGAATAGAAACTAATTACCTGGGGTGACCTGCATGTAGTGCGCCTTCTCGTTCTGTTCCGCCCCTCGCAAGAGAGCGAATAGAAACCTGACCGCCGCCGCACTGGCGATCTTGGGGGTGTGCCGCTGTTCTGTTCCGCCCCTCGCAAGAGAGCGAATAGAAACACGTCCTCGCCGAGGGCGAGCGACATGCCCTTCTTGAGTTCTGTTCCGCCCCTCGCAAGAGAGCGAATAGAAACCAGGCGAGCTCCCTGAACGCACGATTAGGCAGAGCCGTTCTGTTCCGCCCCTCGCAAGAGAGCGAATAGAAACTCGTCATCGAGGAAGGTCGCTTCGCCGTTGACGGTCGCGTTCTGTTCCGCCCTTCGCAAGAGAGCGAATAGAAACTAGTGAATCGTTCGCAATCTGCTTAATCTCATCGGGTTCTGTTTCGCCCCTCGCAAGAGAGCGAATAGAAATGAACAGCGTTCTTGCGGTTCTCGAGCTTCTCGCGGGATTCTGTTCTACCGAGCGAATGGATACTAGGTCCCGTCCGCGGTGGTCTTGATCGGCGTGATCTTCTGTTCTTCCCTTCGCGAGAGGGCGAATAGAAACTTGGCTGGATTTCACTTAAGTTTCGTCAGCAGGTTCTGTTCGATTCCGTTCCTCGCGAGCGAATGGGAACCTGTCGACCTTGGGCATGGCGGGCGAGGACATCGCCTGTTCTTTTCCGTCCTTCGCAAGGGAGCGAATAGAAACATCCCGGTCACCTGGGCGGTGTCGGTGATGTTCTGTTCCGCCCCTCGCGAGAGAGCGAATAGAAACAGGGTGACTTGCGCATGGGTTCCAGTGGAGGTGGCGTGTTCTGTTCCGCCCCTCGCAAGAGAGCGAATAGAAACTTGATCTCGTCGAGGAACGGGATCGGCCACTCGCGAGGTTCTGTTCCGCTCCTCGCAAGAGAGCGAATGGAAACATGAGGCGTGTACGGATGCTGTCGCCAGGGGTGTTCTGTTCCGCCCCTCGTAAGAGAGCGAATAGAAACCCCAACAGGTGGTCAAGGGTGATCGCCTCAAGCGGCGAGATGTTCTGTTCCGCCCCTCGCAAGAGAGCGAATAGAAACCGCAGAACGGGGACGTTCGCCAGCGAAGCGTTGATTGGTTCTGTTCCGCCCTTCGCGAGAGAGCGAATGGAAACAGCTCGGACATCGTCTTGCCGTCGACCTTGGGCATGTTCTGGTCCGCCCCTCGCAAGAGAGCGAATAGAAACCTGAATACCAGAGCTTGAAGGAAGCCTTGTCGGTAGCGGTTCTGTTCCGCCCCTCGCGAGAGAGCGAATAGAAGTTCGACGGACTGCTCGTTGACCTGCCACTTCACGTGTTCTGTTGCGCCCCTCGCAAGAGAGCGAATAGAAACCGGAACTCCGCCGCCGACATGGGCAAAGCCCCCGCCGGTTCTGTTCCGCCCTTCGCAAGAGAGCGAATGGGGACGGAAGAACGGTGACGTGGACGTGGTCTATGTGGTTCGTCCTGTTCCATCCCTCGTAAGAGAGCGAATAGAAACGAATCGTTCAGATTGTAAATCCTGATTGGCGTCTTGTTTTGTCCCGGACCTCGCAAGAGAACGAATAGAAACTCCTTGCCCGTCAGGTAGCGCTCCTCCAGCGCCTCGTTCTGTTCCGCCCCTCGCAAGAGAGCGAATGGAAACGTCGGATGCCCACCGGTGGCCGGCAACGCCGACCGCCCTCGCAAGAGAGCGAATAGAAACCGGGTGGTGACGGTGAACGCCGACGCCTCGGGATTGTAGGTTCTGTTCCGCCCTTCGCGAGAGAGCGAATGGAAACTCTTTAGTGTAGACCAGGGAGGCGTTGCCAGTTCTGTTCCGCCCCTCGCAAGAGAGCAAATAGAAACCTTACTCTCGTCCGATATGACGAGCTGGCCACTGGCGGTTCTGTTCCGCCCCTCGCAAGAGAGCGAATAGAAACGGCACGACCGCGGGGACGTCCACGCGGCCCAGCTCGTACGGCGGACGCCACGTTCTGTTCCGCCCCTCGCAAGAGAGCGAATAGAAACTCTTTAGTGTAGACCAGGGAGGCGTTGCCAGTTCTGTTCCGCCCCTCGCAAGAGAGAGAATAGAAACAGGATGATCGTGGCGATGCTGCCTACGGCCACCGTTCTGTTCCGCCCCTCGCAAGAGAGCGAATAGAAACCATGATTGTTCCCCAGAGCTCGTAAGCGATTACGTTCTGTTCCGCCCCTCGCAAGAGAGCGAATAGAAACTAGTTATAAACCTAGGTGCAAGTGAGGAACATTAGTTCTGTTCCGCCCCTCGCGAGAGAGCGAATAGAAACACGCCCGGGAGCGGTGTGTCGTTGGGGCCGGGTGCGTGGTTCTGTTCCGCCCCTCGCGAGAGAGCGAATAGAAACGTCAAGGTGGGGCAGGCCTCGGCCGTGAACAGTATGTTCTGTTCCGCCCCTCGCGAGAGAGCGAATGGAAGCTATTTCGTCAGCTTGGCGCCGACGAAGATGCGTCTAATTGTTGGTGTTCGTTGTCCGTGAAGGGGCGAATAGAGCTCATTCCGCCTGATTTATGCGCCTGTCGGCAACAGGGTGCGCGGAACGTCGCGCAGGGGCCGTGGTGGTCGGGAATCGAGATCAGTCGTTGAGCTCGTGCGCCCCGGACGCACCGGCGCGCGGGCCGCCGCCCTGTGGGCGTTGAACTGGATGCGGAGGGGGACCCGAAGGGTGGATCAGAGGAAGAGCGACGGGTCAGGCTGGTTGATCCGAACCCAGACGGGCATCCAGGCGCCCGTCTCGTCAGTCCGGATGGGTATCATCCGCCGCCACGGATGACTGCCTAGCCCTCCCGTCCGGTTGAGGTGCCTGAGCCTCCAACCGGCCACCAGCGCGACAGTCTTGGGGGCGTAGATGGTGACGGCGAGACACTCGGCGTCCTCGAAGTCGGTGAGCGCCTGATGAATCTCCTTCGCGACGAAGACCGCCGCGGCGTCCGGACTGATGATCGCCCGCTGTTCGCGGCGTCCGATCGACCATGAACGGACCTGGTTGGGAATCGTATGTTCGCCAGCCGGGTTGTCGGAGGCGGTGGTGACCAAGAGACGGTCGACCAACAGTCCATCCTGCCCAGCGACCTCGGGATGCATACCGGCCACGCGGTACAGATCAAAATTCTCCCCCAGCGGGAGTCTGAACGTGGAATCCGTCAACGATACGGTGAGCCAAATCTTGTTCCGCTGATCGGTGCGAGGCAGATCCACGTGCCCCAGGCCCGCAGGCCTGGGCGCCGGAGCGTCCAATCTGGGCGTGAACTCGAACACCGTTTCAGCGCGTTGGTTCAACTCCAAGAACATGGTGTTCGTGGGCAGCGCCAAGTCGTACCCGAGCCCGAGCGCTGCGGGGGCCAGCAAGTTGGGGGCGATCGTGTAACCCGTGGAGTGATCGTCATGGTTGAACAACCGCTCTAGTTCGGCCCGCAAATCTGCGACGTGGGAGCGCACATCCAGGACGCGGGCGTCGGAGGCGTCCACGTGTCTGACGATCACTCGTCCGTCCTTGTGCCTCTTCTCCCACTCGTCCTTCAGGCCCACGATGTTGTCCGTGTGCGCCTCGTCCAGCAGGCTTACGTAGTAAAGCGTGCCCCTGGCTCGCCACCTCCTGGTGCGCACCCAGAGCAGCACTGCGAGGGCCGCCACGACGGGGATGGACAGCGCAAGAGATCCCCGGAGCGGTGACCACTGAAAGAGGCCACTGATCCGCTGGCTGCCCAGTTCGATGGCGATCCCCAGCAAGGCAGTACCGGTCATGCCCAGCACGACGATCGCCAGGTCGAGAAGCCAGCTCCACGACAGTCGGCGTCTGCCCTTCGTGCCCCCGGGAGGTGCGGTCACGGCGCGCCCAGCAAGAAGGCCTGCGTGGGGCTGAGGACTGTCAAGCCGCGCATGCGGCGTCCACGAAGGCTCGACTCATCCACGCCGGGAGCGGTCAGCAAGAAGCGGACCTGATCGACGGTGGACGGCAGCTTCTCGGAGAACTCCTCGACGACGATCGCCGGGGTCATGCCCTCGTCGGACACTGTCGACAACACCAACCCCGCCCGTGGCGCGTGGGAGTCGAAGCGCACGTGCACCCACGTCGACTCGCCCCAGCCCCAGGCGTGACCGGTCGGAACGGTGTGCAGCGGCGCGCCAGATCCCTGATGCCAGCCGTCATGATCAGCCCAGCACCACGTGGTAACGGGTAGGTCCGCCAGCGATTCGGACGCCGACAGCGGCCTCGCGTAGTAGTCGTTCATGCCGACACCGCCGTCCGTCGGCCGCTGCGGGCTATCTCGCGAACGGTTCCGTATCCACGGGTCGTCATTCCCGCGATGCCGATGATGCCGTCGTTGAGGTCCTTGATGGCGAGATCGATCAGGCGGGCGTCGGCGTCCGATATCGGCCCATCGGCGTACAGACGCAAGTCGAACCGAGCGCCGGGTTTGAAGAACTCCACGGTGAACAGCGCCCCGGTGTCTTGGCGGGCGTCCGGACGCGTGATCTGCCTCGCACCCCCGGTGATGCGATCGATGGCGACGTGGGTGCGCGTCATCGTCGTCCCGCGGACGGGTGAGTCCGAAAACCGCAACAGCCCGCGGTGACCGCCATCCTCGGACGCACCTAAGCCACGCGGCGTCCCGAACAAGCGAGCCACGGTCACGTCGGCCGCATCGTCGCCAGCCGTCACCCGGACGATGTGCGCGACTCGGCTTCGCAGGATCCCCTTCCAACTCGTGGCAGGCACCTCGCGGCCGGTCGTCAATACCGTGCGCTCGTCGCCGCGACGGTTGGCCTCCCGACGTCCTTCACCGAGTCCCAGGTGCAGTCCGTCAACGACCTCGAACCCGACCTCGAGCCACGGATCCTCCTCCCGTCCCAGCTCACTCGGCCGGTGCGTCCATGGTTCTGCCGGTGCAACGTCGGTGTGGCGTCCCTCGAGCCAGAACTGGAGGCCGTCCGCAGTTTCCAGGTCGACAGTTCGGTGCCAGACCCCGGAAACCCGGGCGCGTCCCCGCCCGATCGAGCGGCCGCGTCCGATGGTCGGACGCCAGGTCAGCAGTTCATCGACCAGACGGTCGACCTCAGCTACCGGCGTCTCGTGATCGGCGCCGTGCTCGAACACGATCCACCAGCGCACCTCCGCCCCCGCAGCCGCCACCTCTTCGGTACGGAAGGTACCACCGAGGGCCGCACGTCGCACGGGATCGATCGCCGTCGTTGATCGTGCGGTCACCTCGGGCTTCGCCACGATGGACGCGGACAAGCACCGCAGGGGGGACGGGGCGATGCCTTCGTCCGTCTCTCGGGGGCCGAGCCAGCGGACGTCGTCTTTGAGGTGCGTCCGAAGGCTGCCCACGAGACCGGACGCCGGCACCATCAGTTCGCCGTCAGGCGACCGCAGCACGTCGGCGCGTGGCGGGGCCGCTCCGTCGGCAGTCCTTTGCTGGAACGTCGTGGCCGCCGCCGCCCCGATCGCCCACGGCGAATCAACCACGATATCCACGCGCAGCACGGTTCGAAGGTTCGTCACGGCTGACCCCCTTGCTTGAGTTCCCCCAGGTGAGCGTCGGACAGCTCCAACAGGCCTTGCAGCATCCCTTGGGCGCCGGTGCCCACCGGTGTCCTGGTCAGGCTCGTTCTGGCGGCCAGGATGACTTGGTCGCGCGGCTTGCCTGCCAACACGTCCTCGACGGACTTGCGGACGATGCCCGCGACCTGGGGCCAATGCCGGCTGGCCTCCTGCTTGAGGCGATTGAACCGGCGGACAGCCTCTGGCTCGGGTGGCCGGACACGCACTACGGGTGCGGACACCTCGACGGCGCCGTAACCCTCCAGCGTTCGATAGCCGACACCGTGAGTGAAGGCTTCGGCGTCGCCAGGCTGGAGTCCTCGCACGATGGCGCAGGAGCCTGGCGCCACGGCCCAGTCCACCGGTTTGGGCAGCCGACTACGCGTGTGGAAGCCAGTCACCACCTCTGTGCGGAGCCAATCTGGGCGCGACTCCAAAGCGAGGTGGTCGTTGCCGCTGACGCGGCGCAACTCGGTCTCCCAGGCCTGGGCGGTGACGACTGGGCCACCGTAGGCGTCCAAGAGGATCGTCGGGCTGAGCGTCCTCACCACGCCCATGCCGGTGACCGGCTCGGGTGCGGCGTCCGACTTGGTCAACGTGATCACGGCGCGTCCGAGATCGAGCGACTTCCCGCCGCCGATGCGGATGGTCTTGCCGTCGAGCCAGTCGATCGACCCGTCCAGATCAATGCTGCCGGTGAGCACGAAAGAACCGTCTCGGGCGGAAAGCTGTTCTCTGACGAAGAGTTGAGCATCAGCGGCTGTCTCGTCGGGGGCGAGTGCTGACCGTGTGCGTCGATCGAGGCCGACAGCCGGTGCGGACGCAGCCCTACGCCAACCGCCCTGGGTGTCGAGTGGGCCCCCGCAGACCCAGCAGTACGCGTAAGGGAGATCCTCGCCCGCTGCCTCGTACACCGCGACGTCCATCTGGACGGTCGCGCACTCGAGCGAATCATGGCTGCGGTACTTGCAGACCTTGAGCGCAGCCGAACCCAGCCACCAGCCGTCCGGAACAGCTTGGCTGACGCGAAGCCTCCGGTCGAAGAGCTCGACAAAGTCCGCTTGGTTCGCGTCGGCCTGAGTCCACCAGAGGGCTGCCAGCGCCCCTCGTAGGGTGGCGCCGGGCACCACCTCATGGACGCGGCGCAGGTTGCCGCGCGGGTCGCCCTTGCCAGCCGACAGGGCGTCCGCCACGGTCAGGCGGTAGTCGTAGCGGGTCACCGCGCGACCTCCGTCCGCTTCGTCAGAGCCAACAGTCGTCGAGAGTCGTCCGCGGTCCAAGGCTCATCGTCGATGATGCGAACCCAGCCCTGGCCTCGGCGCCGGTGCCCGCCGAGTGACACTACGTGGCGTCCGGACGCGCGCAGCGCGAGGACGTGCTCGGGCGGCGGGTCGCCGGCCCCTTGCCAGGTCACGCTGAACGTTCCTCGGTTGGCGAACGCGATGTCTCCCGTCCGCATGTCTCGCTCCTCGGCACGCCCCTGCTCGTCCACGCGGATGCGTGTCCACAGCCCTACCTCGACCGTGACAACGGCATTGCTCCACGCCCACGGGGATGGATGTCGAGCGGACCCGAAGACCTGCTCGACCACGGTCCTGGGTAAGCGCAGACCGTGGGCCGCCTGGGCGCGCATGAGCCCCTTGATCGCGGTGGACGGAAGGGGGTTGCCCTGTTCGACGGTGTTGTCACGCCCGTCGCTGGCTCGCCCCGTCGAAACGGCGAACGGCGCCAGGAACGTGATCGAGAAATTGACGCTCATCACTCTTCGCCTTTCACTGCAGCGGTGGTGGGCCACCAGCGCGCCCGGTCGACCAGGCCAGCGAGCGGGCCGAGCGCTTCGGCAGCCTGTGCCTCCGTTGGGGATTTGACCGGCAGGTAGGGCTCGAGGGCCGTAGCTTTGTTGATTCGCTCCGTCCATGCCCGAATCGCATCGGCCCGCTGCACGTCCGTCAGCGGGTGTGCGGGATCGGGGCGCAACTGGCGGATCAGCATCGACCGCATGCTCGACCCCATGGTCAGCACCGCGTGGTCGTGGTCCGCCAACTCCCGCACCAACTGAGTGACGAGAACCCCGCGGTCCCGAGGGAGGCTGGACTCGACGGTGAGGTCGACCCAGCAGACGGCGGCTTCGGTGCCGTTGATGAACGCCTTGGCCCGCTTCTCCGCCTTGGTGGCCCAGTCGCGTGCATCGTCCAAGGGATGCTTCGTCTGGGAGAAGGTCACACCGATCGCCAGGGAGACCCGCTCACTGGCTGCGAGCAGTGCCTCGCGCACTTCGTCGGACGTCTCGGGGCCGAGGCCCTCGACGGCATCTCGTACGGCGGCCCTGAAGTGGTCCTCGAAGACGAGCGCGAGCGTTGCGACGGATGTCCAGGCGTGGGCCGCGGCCACCGACAAGAAGATGTCGTCACCCCCGACGAAGTGCTCAATACCGATCCGGACGCCGTCGGCGTGGCACGCGGCGGTTGCGGCCGCGCGACTCGCGGCGTCCAAGGCGCCAGAGAAGGCGCACTGAATCGTCGGCGCTTGCTCTCCCCAGCTGGCGCTGGCCTTGGCCAGTTCGCGGAAGAAGTCACCGACCTTGTTTCCGTCGGCCGTGATCGTCGCCAGGTGGTTGAGCGCGTCGCGTCGGCCCACGGTCGACGCACCCCGACCGGCCTGAGCCAACGCGTCGAAGTCCTTGAAGTCCTTCTCGGACGCCGACCGAGCGCCGGCCTCGTGGCGAATGGTGCAGTCGGGGCCAAGTCCCACCTGCCCGTCGGGGAAGTGGGCGCTGGCTGTCGCGGCCTCAAACGAACATTGGGAGCAGCCCGTGAGCAACGGGTGGTCGAGGATGGACGGGGTTTGCCTCCACGTGGCGAGGGCTGGCTCGCCTCGCGTCCGCGTCGTGTCGACTGCCTCGACATAGCTGGACGCTTCGACGGCCCAGCCCGTCCATTCGACGCCGGGCAGAGCCTGGGCCAGGCGGACGAGCGTTCGTTCGACGCCGAGGCAGAGGGCAGCGAGGCTGTCGCCGACCAGGACGACCACCCCTGCGATCTCGGGGCTGGTGTTGTCGAACCGAACGCCGTCGGGCAGGGCAACGCTCGAGCTGAGCGTGTCGCGCCGGGTGGCCTGGGTCAGGGCCTTGGAGGCCCCGCGCACGAGAGAGAGGCGCGGCGTCCGCGACAGCCAGGCCTGGATCCGTACCGCCGAAACCGCGGCATAGAAGCCCATGTCAGCCCTCCTGGATCTGCTTGGCCTCGTGGGCGAGAGGGAGTGGAAGCCATGACTTCTTCCGCTCGTAGGCGGCGGGTTTCGACCCCTTGACCTGGGTGACCTCACCCGTGTGCTCGGCGAAGAAGCGGAACGATTGGTCGAACTCCTTGGTTCCCCAGTTCCGCCAGGGCTCCATGGTGGGATAGGTGAGATAGCGCGCGTTGTCGCCCAACGACGTGAGTCCAAATACGGCCCTCGCCTGTCGGTGGACGTCCGCGAGATCGCCGCACCGGGCGACGAAGTCGGCCACCAGGTGCGTCTCGTCGCCGAGGCGCATGATTCTGGGTTCGGGGGCATAGCGGTCTGCTGTCGTCGTCATGGTGAGTTCACGGATCTCTGCCTGAACGGTGCCCAGTCCTAGTGGCTTGCCTCGACCGAGGTGCGTGGCGTAGTCCGTGCGTTGGCCGCCCAGCACGCGATGCGGCTCGATGGACGCCAACAGCGACATCAGCGCAGTGGCGTCCAGGCCGTCGAAGGTAATGGTCTGCTCCAGGTCGGCGGCGCGCACGAGATGCGCGGTGGAGCAGACCGACGGATCGTGGTGCTCTTTGGCGCGATAGCGGGGGAGGAGACCCGGCCGGTGGGTCTCGCGCCGCCACAGCTCAGCTTGGGCGTCCGGGTCACCGTGCCAGTAGAACTTGCGTCCTCGGAGCGTCCTCTTCTGCGGTTTGTCGAGGCCGGACGTGATGGACCACTGGCCGGGCAGGCTGCGTCTGTTCGCGAAGCTGGGAGCGGCCACGCCCTGTTTCGCGACCTGCTCGAGGTAGTACATGCCGGATCCGGGGCTGGGGCTGGAAAGTGGGGCCAGCACGACGTCAACGTCGCCTTGACTGGAGGGCGCTGTGATGTCCCCAAACCGCACGTGCCCGGCGTAGGACGCCTGCCGACCTTGCCCCTGTCCTGAGTCCTCGTCCGCAGAGCCGAACACGCTGCACGAGAGGCAGAGGTGATCGTGCTCTTCTCCGTCGCCGTGAGGGCACGGTTTGACAGCATCGGGAATGCGCCCGCCGAGGGTCTCCGTAGGGTCGTTGACTCGCCAGATGGCCGACAGCTTGACCTGAGTCACCTCGAGTTCGTTGTGCTTCACCCAGATCACGTCGCCGAGTTGGAACTGGCCGTCCGCCCTACGCCGCTCAGCCAAGGCCCGTCCGTCGGCATCCTCGACGGTCACGAAGTCTTGGTTTCGGTGTTCGGCGCCCGGCTGCCGATCCCGCGCTCCAGCCAGGAGTCGATAGAACGCGCCTAGCGCGGCCTGTGTGACCGGCAGCGCCTCCTTCCCGAGTCTGGCAGCCGCCCAATAAAAGGGGTACTTCGCGTCCCTCGCTGCTGTGTCCGTGACCAGGAGCACGCTCATGCCGCTGTTCAACGCCGAACGGAACGACGCCAGCCAGGCCGAACTGGACGCCCTATCTGGCCGCAGAGCAGCGGTGGCCCCTCGCTTCAGGCTCGTCCGCTTGTCGCTCGCGATGACGGGACCCGGAGTGATGAAGTCGCCGGTCCGAGGCAGCCCGAGTGGAGCTTGCGTTCGGTAGTGCCTAAGGAGTGCGCTGGCTTCGACCCACGAAGTTCCGGGATCGCACAGCACGACGCGCAACGACTCCCCGGGCGGCGACACCACGATGGCCAACCGCCACCCTTGAAGCACCTCTGGGGTCGCTTGTCCCCGATAGACGGGCGTGAAGTCGGTGTCGACGACCCTCAGGCACCCCGCGAATAGCGTCTCGTGAACCGAACGGATCGCTCCCTTCGCTGATGCGCCAGGGATCCTGATGGGGCCACCGGGCTGCCCCCATGGCGAGCCTTCGGTGGGGGCCGCGATCGGGGTCTTGATCGTCCACGCGACCCGCAACGTGCCCGTGTACCGCTGCTCCGCTACGTCGCGGCTGGGCGCATGCCCTGGGGGCGTGCAGCGCTCAACCTTCGTCGGTAGTCCGACGAACGTGTATGGGTTGATGAACTGGCTCATGCGTCCCCCTCGCCATGACGGGGCACGTCCACGTGACCCTGGAGGATTATGCAACGGAGAGAAGAGCCCCGTTCGGGATCTCAACACAATCGCGAAAGCTCGATTCGTACCCGGGGTCCCCGCGGCGCTACGATCTTCGGGTTACCTCGGCGAGGGGCTTTCGGCCCGTGATCGACAAGGCGTTCCTCCCTTGCTGAGTCCCTGTACGCAAGGTGGTAGGAGAACACATGTCCAACGAAATC
>Ga0116181_1001783_pt1 | contig 18155 bp, 10 predicted proteins | sample AD_UKC075_MetaG_FD_89752 | JGI IMG/M metagenome (GOLD analysis project Ga0116181, IMG submission 89752) | Active sludge microbial communities of municipal wastewater-treating anaerobic digesters from USA - AD_UKC075_MetaG | ecosystem: Engineered > Bioreactor > Anaerobic > Digestate | place: USA...
AAGGCTTCGAGTGATTTTGTAACGAAAATTATGGATGCGGAAGACCCGCTGTTTATCCTTTATACATCGGGGTCTACAGGAAAACCGAAAGGAATGTTGCACACTTGCGCCGGATATATGGTTTATACGGCTTACACTTTTAAAAATGTGTTTAATTACCGCGAAAACGATATTTATTGGTGTACTGCAGACATCGGTTGGATTACGGGACACTCCTATATTTTGTACGGACCTTTGGTAAATGGCGCTACAACAGTCATTTTCGAGGGAGTTCCGACGTATCCTGAACCAGACCGTTTTTGGGCGGTAATTGAAAAACATAAAGTAACGCAGTTTTACACGGCTCCAACAGCAATTCGTTCTTTGGCGAAGGAAAGTTATGAATGGGTAGAGAAACACGATTTATCGAGTCTGAGAGTGATTGGTTCCGTTGGTGAACCAATAAACGATGAAGCGTGGCATTGGTACAACGACCACGTTGGAAAGAAAAAATGCCCGATTGTTGATACTTGGTGGCAAACAGAAACCGGAGGAATTATGATTTCGCCAATTCCTTTTGTGACGCCTACAAAACCAACATACGCCACACTTCCACTTCCGGGAATTCAGCCGGTTTTGATGGATGAAAAACGCAACGAAATTACAGGAAATCAGGTCGATGGAAATTTATGCATCCGTTTTCCGTGGCCTGGAATTGCAAGAACGATTTGGGGCGACCATCAAAGATATAAAGAAACCTATTTTTCTGCATTTCCGGGAAAATATTTCACAGGTGACGGTGCTTTGCGCGATGAAACCGGCTATTACAGAATTACAGGCCGTGTTGATGACGTGATTATCGTCTCCGGACACAATTTGGGAACTGCGCCAATTGAAGACAGCATCAATTTACACCCTGCTGTTGCGGAATCTGCGATTGTTGGTTATCCTCACGATATTAAAGGAAGTGCGTTGTATGGTTTTGTGATTTTGAAAGAGGACGGGCAAACAAGAGACCGCGACAATCTTCGCAAAGAAATCAACCAAATTATTGCCGACACAATTGGTCCAATCGCAAAACTGGATAAAATTCAGTTTGTTTCTGCGCTTCCGAAAACGCGTTCCGGAAAGATTATGCGTAGGATTTTGAGGAAAATTGCGGAGGGTGATTTCTCTAATTTCGGGGATACATCTACTCTACTAAACCCTGAAATTGTGGAGGAGATTAAGAATGAGAAGATCTGATTTGAGATTTACTCACGATTTTTATAATTATTTTCAGAGTTCGTGAATGCATTGCATTTGAAGTTTGAGATTTGAAATTAAACCTTGCGGAAACGTGAGGTTTTTTTTCAGCTTTAAAAAATGTTTTTCCTTTCATCTTGAATCTTAAAATATTACCTTTGCAAAAAATAAAAAGGAATGAAATTTTTTATCGACACAGCCAATCTGGAGCAAATTAAAGAAGCGCAGGATTTGGGAATTTTAGACGGTGTTACAACCAATCCGTCATTAATGGCAAAAGAAGGAATCAGCGGTGCAGAAGCCATTAAAAACCATTACAAAGCCATTTGCGACATTGTTGACGGCGATATTTCTGCCGAAGTTTTAAGCACCACTTACGACGAAATGATTAAGGAAGGCGAAGAACTTGCAGCAATTCATCCAAATATTGTGGTGAAAATCCCAATGATTAAGGACGGAGTAAAAGCGTTGAAATACTTTTCAGATAAAGGAATTAAGACCAACTGTACTTTGATTTTCTCTGTAGGACAAGCTTTATTGGCTGCAAAAGCGGGAGCGAATTACGTTTCTCCATTTTTGGGAAGACTGGATGATATTTCTGTTGACGGAATGAATTTAATTGAGGAAATCCGTGTGATTTTTGATAACTATATGTTTGATACTGAAATTCTTGCCGCTTCCATCCGTTCACCTTTGCATATTGTAAACTGTGCAAAAGTGGGTGCAGATGTGGTGACTTCGCCTTTAGCTTCAATTCTAAATTTATTGAACCATCCTTTAACGGATAAAGGTTTGGCGCAATTTGTGGCAGATGCGAAGAAAATGGGATAATTTAAATATTAAAAATAAAAAATCCGTCTGAATTTTTTCAGACGGATTTTTTTGTAGCCGCAGAAGGATTCGAACCCTCATCCTCGGAGCCGAAATCCGATATTCTATCCATTGAACTATGCAGCCGACAATGGTGAATTTTGCTTCGCAAGTGAATGGTCAATTTTTAAAATTCACTCAAAGAAATTCACTTCGCAGAAAATTCACAATGTAATTAATTCACTTAAAATGAAATCTTCACTCCTCCCAAAACCTGCGCTCCCAAAACTTTGTAACCCTTGAAAGTTTGATACTTGGTATTCAGCAAATTATTTCCGTATGCAAAAATACTGAAATTTTTGTGAATCTTGTACTCCGCGGAAAGATTTAAATCTGCAAAACCGCCCACTTTGTCATTGGTGTTTTCTTGCATTGAAAACATCGGTAAAGTAGAAACAACAGAGTAAGAATTGGTTGTCTTATCCGATGCAAAAAATACTTTCGCACCCAGATTCAACTTTTTGTCGAGCATCGCGTATTTTGCGCCCAAACTTGCTTTGATTAAAGGTTTGTTGTAAATATTTTCGTAAATATCAAGTTTATATTTTGCGAAATGAAGTTCTCCATCCAAAACCAGATTTGCCAACGGAAAATACTGTACACTTCCCTTAACTTCGCTCACCGTTCCATTATCGTAGATTGCTGAAAATGTGTTTGCGAAGTTATAAGCATTTTTATTGGTAGAACTGTTGTCGAAAAGATTATTCGCCTTAAAAAACATGATATCGTTCACTTTCGAAAATCCTGCGCTGAAATCATATTTGATATTTTGATCAATATCTCCTCTTAATCCAAAATAACCGTGATATTTTGTTTCGGTTGGTTTCAACCATTGGTCAGAAGCGAGATATGGATTTTGCTCTAAAAGATTGGAATAGGAATTCATTTTCAAACCACCATCAACTCCTGCGTAAAACTTAAATTCATCGGTTGCTGCAAATTGTAGTTCCGCTTTTGGAAACCAATACGATTTATTGTTTTTCAATTCTTCAGGCAAAACTGTATTTGAATTTCTTCCATTTAAAAACGAAAAATCCGAACCCACCATCAAATACGAATTTCCTTTAAAGAAAGTCACTTTCGGCGACAATGTTGCATTAAAGAATGACGAAGAATTTTCATTTAAAATTTTAAAATCTGATTTCAAGGTTTCTAAATTGATTCCCAAATCTCCATTCAAACGTACGTCATCAAATTTTGGAATTTCAACACCATGTTTTGAAAGGTTCAATAAAATTTCAGCCTGAACCTCTTTTGCATTGAAATGGTCGCTCAAAAATGAAGATTTCACACGAACATCATTCAAAATTTCATTCGAATAAAAATCGTAATATCCATTGACTTTAAATTGATTTACTTTTTGTTTCAGGTCAATATCCGAGGTAATATTGATTCCCTGGATTCCATCAAAGGCATAAATTCCGTAATAATTGTAATCTTTAAGTCCGTAATCTGCATTGATTCCAAACTTTCCCCTCTCTCCATACGAATTTAGAAATGCCCCCAAATTGGCTGAACTTTGCTTGGAACTCCAGTCATAATCTTTCTTTAAATCCGACGTGGAAAGGAAATGAACGTCACCACCAACTTCCATGTTGTTTTCTAGTTTGGTAGACATATTTCCATCGGCGAGGATTTTTCCGTAATTCCCCATTCCCAACTGAAAATAATTGTTCTGATAATTCGCATCAAATTTCGGAGAAATATCCTCACCCTGAATTGTGGAAGTTTTGAAATCCGAAGCAGCGGGAACATCCGTAATATTGTATTTCAGATTTAATGAATCTTCAATTTTTTTGTTTTGCGGAGGATAATTTTTAATGGTTTCGATGGAAGTTTTCTTTTTCTCGATTTTTTTTACTTCGGGTTCGCGCTTTCTGTCGAGGATGAGTTTTTCTTCCTTGATTTGAGAGAAAACGGCAGTTGAAGATACCATTAATCCGAGTAAAAATATTTTTTGAATTGGGTTCGTCATATTCTTTTATTGATTTCGCCACTTCGTGGCTTCACTTTGCTATCTTTATTTCAAAATACAAAGGGCTTCACCCTTTGCTGTTTTATTTCGCCACTTCGTGGCTTATAAAATCCTTCGGATTTTAGACAATCGACTTCGTCGAACAACTTTGTTAGGTTTCACTCTTCTATCTTTATTTCAAATACAAAGGGCTTCACCCTTTACTGTTTTATTTCGCCACTTCGTGGCTTATAAAATCCTTCGGATTTTGGACAATTGACTTCTTCGAACCACTTTGTTAGGTTTCGCGATTTGTCCCTACAAATAATCATATCCATTTGCGCCAATTGCAACCTGCACCAATTTGCACCCACAATCATCATTTTATTTGCTTTTTCACTTCTTTCGCTTCCGCCACAATTTCAGGGAAATCTTGGTAATTCGCAATAATTTGGTCAACGGTATAACTCGCTTGATAATTGTCTTTCAAACCGATGTAATTTTTCGCCATCAAAACCAACGCTTTCGCTCCCCAATATTCTTCGGAAGCATAATTATTTGCCAATCTGAAAATGGTTTCGTTGGATGTTTTAAATGCTTTTGCCTTGTTTTGATAAAACGCTTTTACATACAGGGATTCGGCGGCAACTTCGGTATTTGAAGACTTTTCTAATGTTGCATACGCAGATTTTGCTTCGTTGTCTTTTCTGCTATTCATCAAGCTTCGTGCTTTAATTACTTTTGCCTGTTCAATGACTGCTGCAGAATTTTTTGGATTTCTCATCACCAAATCCGCAAACTTTTCTGCTTGAGAAAAATTCTTTTCTTCTGCATAAATCTTCATCATCTCAAGGTTCGCAAAGTTCTTCACATTCACATTAGCCGAGTTTGAAAGCGATTCCAAATACTTCTTCGCCTCGGAATAATTGTTTTGACTTAAATAAATCTGTGCGATCCGAGTTTGCGCGTCTTCCTGATAATCGTTCTGAACATTGGCGACTTCCTGTAAAATCAACAACGCTTTCGTTGAATTTTGGGTTTGGAAATAACTTTCTCCTAATTCGTATTGGGCTTGGTAAAGTCCGTCTCCTGTTGGATTTTGCGTTAAATATTTTTCGTAAAGCGGAATTGCAGCTTTGTAGTTTTTCTGCGCGTAATAATTTTTCGCGGATGACAAATTGATTTCGTCAATTTCCGAAGCGTCAATTCTCACTCCTAAACTTTGTGCAAAATTCTGATAACCTGAAACATCGCCATTTTTCATGAAAATCGGACGTGAAGCCTGAACGATTTTACTTGCAAACGCCGTATTTTTATACTGATTTCCAAGTGATTTTAATTCAGAAAGTGCTTTTTCATTTTGGTTTAAATCAATATAATTTTGAGCGCGGTAAATCTGCGAATTGGCTACCAAATCTTTGTCGGAACTCGTTCTGATAACTTGCGAAAAATATTCGTTTGAATTATTAAAATCGTCATTCGCTGCATACGCTGTTCCGATTTCATACTGTGCATCGTCCACATACTCTGAATTTTTGTATTGCGAAATCAGTTTCTTCAAATTAGAAATTTTAGCTTCAGTATCCCCTTTAAAACCTAAAGCCATTGCTTTTTGGAACAAAGTGTAATCATCCGCATTTTCCGTTTTGTCGTAAATGGCGATGGCTTCGTTCAATTCGTTATTGGCGTAATACGTGTCTGCCAACCGTAATTCCGCATCATTTTTAAATTCAGTTTTTGGATTTTCTAGATATTTTCTGAAATATTCTTTCGCCTTATCGAATTTTTTAGATTTAAAGTAAGCATAACCTAAATCGTAATTCAGCTGTTGTTTTTCAGGAAAATTTTCGTTGGCAATTTTTTCATAACGAACAATTGCAGAAGGATAATTTCCTTTTTGATAATAGGTTTGAGCCAACCAATACGTTGCTCTCGTGCTGAATTCTTTGTTAATGTTGAATTCCAGGCTTCTTAAGAAAAACTTTTCCGCCTGGTCGAAATTTCCTTTGTTAAATTCCTCTGTTCCCAATAAATAGGAAACTTCCTGGTCGATTTTATTGGTTTCAGGAGTAGAATTCGGCATTTTGTCGATGGCAGCCAAAGTTCCTTTGTAATCACCTGAGTAAAGATAAGACTTCATCAAAAGCGAACGCATTTCCGTAACCTCCGAACTTTTCGGGTATTTTGAAATATAACTTTGAATCACATTGGAAGCCGATTCAAAAGGATTTCCGATATCGTAACTTAATTTAGCATACTGTAAATGAGCAAGTTGCTGAACTTTAACATCATAACTCATTTGATAAGCCGAACGAAACGCAGAAAGTGCTTCCTGCTTTTTTCCAACCGCCAAATAAGCGTTTCCTAATTGATAATAAGCGTTTTGAGAAGTCGATGAATTACTGTTAATCAATTGGTTATAATAAGAAACCGCTTCATCATATTTTTTCAGCTGAGCAGAAACAAAACCCATCTCGTACAAATCGCTTTCAGACGGAATTTGCTTGCTTTCCAAATAAATTTTCAAATGGGGATACGCAGAGTTATAATCTCCTTTCATGAAATAACTTTCACCGATGATCTTGTGCACTTCGGCACTGTATTCCTTTGATAATGACTCATTTAACAAAGAATTTCCTTCCGAAATTGCCCGATCGTAATCTTTGTCGTTGAAATACATTTGTACGTAATACGGTTTTACCAACCGTGCAAATTTTTCATTATCGTTGATTTGGTCGAAAAAAGAAAAAGCTTTATCGTTCTGTTTGTCAGCATAATACAGATGTCCCAACATGTATGCAATATCGCCTTTATCGTTTCCTTCTGCATTTTTGTAGGCTTCTTCCAACGCTTCCACCGCACCTTTAGAATCTCCCGTCATAAACTTCGCATAACCGAGTTTGGTGATATACTGCGTGTTTTCCTCTTTTGAAAGTTGGTATTGATTGACGTTTTTCAAAGTTTCCAACGCCTTTTCAAAATCCTTTTGGGTCAAGTAATAGTCAGCCAACGGAAGATTTGCCTGGGCAAAATAAGCGGAGTTTGGATATTCCTTGATAAACGCTTCCAAGCCTTGCTCGGCATGATTTTTCCGGAGAATGACGCCAATCACATTATCGAAAAACTGCGACGCTTCCTTCTTGGAATTGGTAAGCGAAGAATTATAGAAATATTGACGTGCATACTCAAATTGGGAGGCGTTATAAATCTTGCTGTTGTAAAGGTTTTCAGCGAGGTTGAAGCGGTAATTTTCACGGTCGGCAAAGAATTGGGATTGCTGCGCATCGGAAATTCCGTAATAGAAAATCGCGGCGGCAATAATGATTTTTTTTGAATTCATGTAATCTTGGTTTGATGAGCGTAGTTAGCGCTTGAAGCGCTAACTACGCTTCCAATATTTTCCACAATTAATCAACGAAAATATAGAAAACTTATTGTTTATACAAGTTTATTTGCCTATTGTGGAAATGTGGATAAGTGGTGTTTTTTTGGTGGAAATTGGTGCAGCGTGGAAATTGGTCCAAGGTAAAAACTGCAAAATTAAACCAATTCGTATGAATCTTTGATTCAGACGGTCCTAAATAGAAGGGGAATTTCGCCGCCGATTAAAAACTCGAATCCCGCATCTCGTAACTCGTAACTCTAACCTAATTTCTGTTTTTCAGTAAAATCCAACCTTGACGCTGCTCGTTTTTCTGGGTTACAGGATCAAACCAAGTCACGGAATACCAATACGTTGAAGTTGGCAAACTTCTACCGTGATGACTTCCATCCCAAACCAGACTGTTTTTGTTCTGGGATTCAAAAACTTTATTTCCGTAACGGTCGGTGATAATTAAGGAAATATTATCCATTTTATCCAGATTTTCGATGGTCCAATAATCATTGATTCCGTCGGAATTTGGAGTGAAGGCATTGTTGATTTTAATAAAATAAATTGTTTTCGGTTCGCCGAAACAACCTGTCGCAGATTCCACTTGAATGACGTAAGAGGAAGCTGTAGGATTCAGCAATATATTTGAACTTTGAGAAAGTCCATTAAACCAGTATTGATAAGGTTTTACGCCCCCATTTGCAATGACTTCTATTGAATCATTGGTTTGATTGATGACCTCAATTTTCGGTTGATTTTCATCAGAAACAATAAAATCGTGGGTGTAAAAACAGCCATTTGCATTGGTTAATTTCACTGAATAGTTTCCAGATTTGGTAATTTGAATGGTTTGCGAATTTTCTCCTGTGTTCCACTCCCACTTCACATTTTCAGTTCCTGCGTCAATTGTTAAAGTTTCGCCGTAACAGATAAAATATTTAGGCAAGATCGTTGAAGATTTAGATGGCGTATTCACAATCAGATGAATCTTAACAACCACGGGGCAGAATCCAGGCAAAGTAATTCTTGCATAAACCGTTTGATTAAAGGCGACTTCATTACTATAAGTCGAAGTGATAGTTTGGGTAAGACCGGCATCTTTAAAATATTCAAAAATCGCAGTAGGATCGGTGGTAAAATCTGATTTTTTAGAATCAAGATTGAAAGAAGTTTTCCCATCAAAATCATCATCGCATAAAGAATAATTAGTTTCGGTACTCAATAAAACCGATGCTCCACCTTGAATAAAACGCACCGATTGTGGATCGGACAAACATCCATTACCATCATCTTTCATTAAAAAGTTCACCGTTAAAGGCAAAACAGAAAGGTCAAAATTCGCAGGAAGCGGATTTCCTGAAAGATCAGTAAAAGTGTAGTTGGAAGAATTGGCAATCACTTTATCCTTAAAATTTTGAAGAGAATAAGAGAGCTCGCTGCAAATTAAAATTTGTGAAATTGTAGCGGCTGGTTTCACCAATAATTTCAAATCGAAGTTGATTTTATCTGAACATTCCAAATTATTTGTTTGGTTGTAAACCAAAATCATGTAAGGATTTGCACCCGAAATTTGCGAGTTGTAATTCTGCCATTGCGCAGCATTCGTCAATTGATTTCCGTTTCCGTCGAAATACCTAATTTCAGAATATCCAGCCCAAACGCCGATATAATCTGAAACTTGAGATGTTAAATCATAAATTGTTGTACCACATGCTTTTGGAAATTTTATTTCAGGTGATGATTTAATTAATGCGGGTTTTGGGTAAATGGTTAAATTTATTGTTGTTGCAACGAAACAGCCCGTGTCGGTATTTTCAATTTTAATATAAACTGTTCCACTTCCTCTGTAATTTAAATTCGTTATCTGATCTGAAAATGCAGCATCTTTAAAGAAAGTTGCCTTGATATTCGGAGCATATTCCAGTTCGGCTTTTGTAAAATTCAAATCAAAATATTCCGTAGACGAATAACAATGTGCGGGAAATGGCGTTATCGGATTTATTAAAATTTTGGGATGAAAATCGAACTTTAATTTAACAACAGTTTCACAACTGAAATCAGGATGTTTAATTTTCACCAAAATCGGATTGTTCGTTTGTGGATTTACCGAAGTTAAGTTCTGAAAAGTACTTCCACCATCCAACGAATAAGAATATTGATAATTTTTACCTGAAAAAAACTGATTTTGGAAATCGTTTAATATATAATTATCGGCACCAAAACATAATTTATTCGCGATTAATTCAGAATTATTTGGTGGTAAAGAGGCAAAAACAATATCGAAAGTCGTAGTGAAACTACAGGAAGAAGTTGTGACGCTATTGGCAATAATTCCCACCGTTCTTGTTGTATTAGCGTTGATGGGAAAATTTGTCGGATCGGGAACATTTACTCCGTTTTCTTGAAATGTTACCGTATAATTTGCGGGATTTGCAGGGTAATAATCATACAAATTGACGGAAGTTGTTGTAGCACCATCGGTTTTGCAAATGTATTTTGGCGCATTGTTAAAATTGGGGAAATTTCCACCTACAGAAACTGGAACAGGATCTGAATCTACAAAACAACTTGAATTGGGTGATTTTATTCTGACAAAATAATTTCCGTTTGCAGAAGCTGTTAATGTATTGGTGGTGGATAAAACGGTAGTATATCCAGATTGAAACCATTCATATTGGATTCCAGGAATTGATGGGGTTGTTAAAACCGCAGTGGAACAGCTTGGTTGCGTAAGCGTAACTGGTGGCTTTGACAGCATTTTAAACGTTACAGAATCGGTAACTGTTGATCCAACCTGATTACCGGAACTATCAAGATAACTTACCTCAACTTTCAGAATATCGTTATCGCTTGGCGAAAAATTGCTTAAAGTGTTGGATGATTCCCCCAATAAAGTTGCATTTTGATACCATTTGAATTTCGGCGTAAGATTTTGATTGGGCGTAAAAATCCAGGCTACACCTTCACTCTTCCAGAATCCGTTATTGTAATCCGATCCGGCAGAACTGTGTGTAGGAACTTTAAATTTTGTGGCATCATCATTTTGAATTCCTAAAATTGCACGGTAACTGTTCTCGCTTTTATTATTCACATTGATGATGATTCTTCCATCCTGTAATAATAAAATGTAACTTTCGTAAGAGGTGGAAGAAATCGAACCCGTTCCATTGGTTCAGATCATATTCTGAAATGATACTAAAAGCGCATTTACACCTCCAACAGAAACATTTTTGTAAAGATAGGTAACGCTAGAATTCACCGATTTCGGCACCAAATCCGTGTAACCAAAAAATATCTGCGCTAAGTTGAGTTCCTGGTTTGGATTATTTTTAAAGACCTTGTTATAGTCGGTTGATGCCAAAACCGACAAGGTATTATAGCCTGCAATTCCACTAAAAGTTCGATCGGTGTAGGTATTTAGATCTTTTAAACTTTCCAGTTGAGGATCATTGGTGAAAACAAGTCTTCCGTTGCTTCCTGCCACAACTCTTGAGTAGGTTTTACCGTAAAAACTAAAACTGAATCCAATTGGAAAAGAATCACTGAATTTATTAGAACCGGTTGCAGGGAAAGTAATTGGAATAGAACCGGCTCCAAGCGGAAAACTTAAGGCGAAATCTTTGGTAATTGCATAATCCCCTGTTGAAGTTGCAACTGCATCAACCTTTAAATTAAATTGATCTCCGCTACAGAAATATTGTTCAGAAGGATAAGGAACATTATTTGCCGGGTTATATAAAGATACACTTTGAGCAAAACCCAAAACTAGAAAACAGATAAAAAAAACAACAGAAAGCTTCCGCATCATCTTCAATTTTTGCCAAAAATACATTATTATTTAAAAACCAAAATTCTGCCACTTTTAGTATTTGAAACCTAAAAAAAATAATTTTCCCAAATTTTCTTTTACATTTGTGTAAATTAATTTTTATGAACCAGCTTTTCAGAAGAAAACATTACAGCGAAAGCGACCATTCATCGGGTTTGCTTCGGGTTTTAGGAGTTTGGGATATTGTATTCTTCGGAATTGCCGCCATTATCGGTGCGGGAAGTTTCAGCAGTTTGGGTGAAGCCGTTTTCCGCGGCGGACCAGGGGTGATCGTTTTATACGTGATTTGTGGTTTTGCATGTGGATTCACTGCGCTTTGTTACGCGGAATTTGCGAGTAGAATTCCAACCGCTGGTTCTGCTTATACCTATGCTTATGCCAGTTTCGGGGAATTGATTGCCTGGATTATTGGTTGGGCTTTAATCATGGAATATTCTTTCGGGAATATTTATGTTGCTTTTTCTTGGAGCGATTATTTCACCAGTTTTATGGGCCGAATCGGGATTCATATTCCAGATTATTTAACTTGCAGCTATACCGAAGCAAAAAAGGCCTTTTTAGGACATTCCACCAATCAAGAACTTATCAACGCTTGGAAAACCGCACCAATTATAGGAAATTTAAAAATAATTTTAGATGTGCCGGCTTTGGTAATTAACGGTTTAATCACTTGGTTGTGTTACGTCGGAGTGAGAGAATCAAAAAATTTCAACAATCTCTTTGTATTATTAAAATTGTTCATCATTCTTTTGGTCATCGCAGTTGGAGTTGCCTACATCAATACGGATAATTGGTTTCCGGTGAGTAAAATTACGGGTGAAAGTTCATTTATGCCGAATGGTTTTTCGGGAGTTATGAGTGCCGTTTCTGGAGTTTTCTTCGCCTACATCGGTTTTGATGCATTGAGTGTTTTATCTGAAGAAACAAAGAATCCACAGAAAAATCTACCACGAGGAATGATTATTTCTCTTGTTTTGTGTACCGCGATCTATATTGTCCTTACTTTGGTTTTAACAGGAATGGTGGATTACCGAAAATTCGACGGAGTTGGAGATCCACTTTCGTTTATTTTTGATAAAACTAATGCCAATGTTGCTTGGATGGAATTCGTGGTTTCATTGGGTGCCATTATCGCGATTACTACCGTTCTTTTGGTTTTCCAAATGGGACAGCCGAGAATTTGGTACGCCATGAGTCGCGACGGTTTAATGCCAAAAAAATTCATGGAGATTCATCAGAAGCATAAAACTCCAGGTTTTGCCACGATTGTTACAGGTTTTGTAGTGGGAGTTCCGATTTTGTTTACCGATAAATCCTTCATTTTAGACTTCACGAGTATCGGGACGATTTTCGCTTTCGTTTTAGTTTGTGGCGGCGTTTTGCTGCTTCCATCAAAACAAAAACTGAAAGGGAGATTTCATTTGCCGTACATCAATGCGAAGATTATTTTTCCGGTTTTGTTTTTAGGAGGTTTGACTTTCTTCTATTTTTGGCAACCTGAATTTTTCCATAACCTCATGGATTGGCACGATCCCAATGAGGGCGAATTTAGAATCTCGATCTTCTTCTTTATCATCATCAATTTGGTTTTGTGCGTTTTAGCTTTCGTGAGAAATCTATCTCTAATTCCGTTGATTGGTTTGAGTTCTTGTCTATATCTTTTAACGGGAATGAGCCACAATAACTGGTTTTGGTTCATTCTTTGGTTTGGCATCGGTATGATCATCTATTTTTCTTACGGCTACAAAAACAGTAAATTAAACCAGGAACTCAACGGAGATTTGAATTAAAATGGAACGCATCAAAACTTTCAGGGAATTTTACCAGTTCTATTTGAGTGAGCACAGCAAACCAATGACGAGAATTTTCCACTTTATTGGAACATTCTTGATTTTCGTGGTCATTGTTTATGTAATTTGGTCGGGAAAAGAAAGATTTCTTTGGTACATCCCCATTTTCGGATACGGTTTTGCTTGGTTTTCACACGCGGTTTACGAGAAAAATAAACCGGCAACATTCAAATATCCTTTATGGAGTTTGATTTCAGATTTCAAAATGTTCTTCGAACTTCTCACCGGAAAGTTAAAATTTAAGTCATAACGAAATGCCTGAAAACTAAGTGTCCTGCAAAAAATTGCAGGACAGTTAGTATCAATTCTTTAGCGATTTATTTTTTAGCCAGGTCATCCATTTTTTGTGTTGCCGCCATGGAAACCATCAAATCGTTCAGCATTGTACTTGCAGAATTTGGCGAGTTTGGAAGTAAAACCAAATTACTTCTGTTATTCGCGCCAATCGACTGAAGCGTGTCATAATGCTGAGTAACCACGATTAACGCAGAAGCCTCCTGTGCATTGATGTTTGCAGCGTTCAACATTTTTACGGATTCTTCCAGACCTTTTGCAATTTCCCTTCTTTGGTCTGCAATACCTTGACCCTGAAGTTTTTTAGATTCAGCTTCCGCTTTTGCAACGGCGACAATTCTAATTTTTTGAGCTTCAGATTCGTATTCAGCGGCAGTTCTTTCACGTTCTGCAGCATTAATTCTGTTCATCGCATGTTTTACCTGTTCATCTGGATCGATGTCGGTCACCAAAGCTTTAATAATGTCGTAGCCGTAACTTTGCATGGCTTCCTGAAGCTCACCTTTTACAGCAATCGCAATATCGTCTTTTCTCACGAAAACGTCATCCAACTTCATCTTTGGAACTTCTGCACGAACAACGTCGAAAACATAGGAAGTAATCTGATTATCAGGACTTTCCAATTTATAGAAAGCATCTGCAACCTGTTCTTTAATCACTTGATACTGAACTGAAACCTTCATTTTAAGGAACACGTTGTCCAAAGTTTTGGTATCAATCATCACATCCAACTGCTGGATTCTTAGATTCATTCTTTTTGCAACCTGGTCGATAAACGGGATTTTCAAATGCAATCCCGCGTGACGAACGGAATGAAATTTCCCCAAACGTTCCACAATTGCTGCTGTAGCTTGTTTCACCGTGAAAAACGATGCAAATAATACGATAAGTCCTAAAAAGACAATTACTCCCATGTATGTCATAACTCAAATTTTTATAGGTAATTTTTAATATTAAACTTTAGAAAGATATGAAAAATTCATGAATTTACATCGTCATTCCAATATCAATTCCCTTAATTTTTCGGTAAAGGTCGGTCGCGAAATTATCGGTCATTCCCGAAACGAAATCAATAACGCCTAAAACCTTCTGATAATCATTTCCATCTTCATAAAAAAACTGTTTTGGTAATAATTTTAAAGCCATTTTGTCGTAAGATTTTCTCTCCGCTTTTTCTTTTAATATTGGCGGAATAAAATGATTCAGCAATTCATACATGACGTTGTAACCTGCATTTTCTATTTCTATTACAGCTTTATGTCCGTAAATTTTTTCAATTGAAAAACTTTCGATTTCCTGCAAAGATTTGTTTTCCGATTTGTAAATATCGAGTAACGCTTTATCTAAGTTTCCTTCCAAAATTTTAGAGAAATTGTTTTTATAAATTTCAATGGATTTATTGATTAAAGCATTGATGACTTTCGCCCTTAAATAAGAAATACGTTCATTGGAATTGGTTAAAATCGCCAATTTATCTTCTACCCTTTTTGTGTTTTGATTTTCAGATTTAATGAGTTCGAGAAACAAATTTTCACAATCAGAAGTCGAAACAATTCCCAGTCGGTGCGCATCTTCCATGTCGATAATGTTGTAGCAAATATCGTCGGCTGCTTCAACGAGCCACACGAAAGGATGTCTTCTAAAAATCGTCGGTTCTTCACATTCCTGAATCAAATTAACCGACTTTGCAATTTCTGAAAAAGTGTTTTTTTCGTTTTGAAAAAATCCGAATTTTTTTCGGTGAATCATTCCTTTTTTCTTCGCAACCGCTTCACAGGGATATTTTGCAATACTTGCCAAAGTTGAAAAAGTGAGTTGTGTTCCGCCTTCATCTTTTCCGTTTTGCTGATGCGTTAAAACGCGAATTGCATTGGCATTCCCTTCAAAATTAACCAAATCCGCCCATTCTTTTTCGGTGAATTTTTGCTTTAAATCCTTTTCATTTTTTTCGAAGTAACTCGCAATCGCATCTTCACCGGAATGTCCGAAAGCGGGATTTCCCACATCGTGACAAAGACAAGCCGCCGCAATAACGTTGTGAAGATTGTGGAGATAAAAGTTTTTTGAATTATCACTCAAATCATTTTCAAATTGATCAACGATAAATTCTCCGATCGCGCTTCCCAAACTTCGTCCCACAGAGGAAACTTCCAAAGAATGCGTCAAACGGTTATGCACAAAAACACTTCCCGGAAGCGGAAAAACCTGCGTCTTATTTTGTAATCTTCTGAAAGCGGCAGAGAAAATAATTCGGTCAAAATCCCTTTGAAAATCAGTTCTTGAAGCGGAAGTTGCGGGATGATTTCCGGTGCGTTGGTTGGTGAAAATTGTATTAAGATTCATAAACTACAATTTGTCTTAAGATATAAGTTATTTTTATAAAAATATTTATGTGATAAACTTCAATAACGAAAGTTACAAAAGTATAAGTGAGAAATTTTTTTCCTCATAAATACATTTTTACCCGGAATTGTTGTATTAGAAATAATTTTTAAAAAAGGTCTATTCTTAAATCAACCACAAACAATATTCGAATATATTCTTTTTTTTTGGGCTATATTATTAAGTATACCATTTTATTTCTTAATTGCTTTAAATACAGGAGAATACATTCTTGGAAAGATCAAAGAAAATAATTTGAGCACAAGAATCATTGATAATGAAAAACTTGAAGTTTTAGATTTTAATTTTCAATTTATATACATTTTAAATTCTACTCTCCTATTTTACATAATTGACCGGATATTTCATCAATATTTCTACTTTATTGAAATTTTTGGTATTAGTCCTAAATTTATTGAACTGTTTTCCGTTTTCTTTCTTACTGCAATGATCAGCGTTATTTTATCGATTCCACTAACTATTTTATTTATTAAAATAATTAATAAAAGGTTTCTAAAAATAATCAATCTTATAAAAAATGACTGAAAATTCTATTTTCTAAACATTTCATTTAAAATCCCGAAAACTTCTTCCTGTTCTTTCTCCTTTAAAACAGATAATTTATTCTTAATTCTGATTTTATCAATCGTCCGAATTTGGTCTAAAGCGATTTGACCTTTTTTACTTTTCACCCCACAATTTACTCGAGAAGGGTAATTCTTTAAAGTAGAAGTTAATGGCGCAACAATTACCGTGTTCAGTGCTTCGTTCATTTCATCAGGAGAAATAACTACTGCAGGACGAGTCTTATTGATTTCGCTTCCTTTGGTTGGGTCGAATTCAATAAAATAAATTTCAAAACGTTTTACCATGTCCATTCTTCGGTATCAAAATCGTTTGGAAACTCCATTAAATCTCCTTTTTCTTGCATAGAACCGGCTTTTAAAAGCTTTTCTTTCCAATCTTTTCTTGGCTCGGCAATTTTTTGAATTAGGATTTTTCCATCTTTCACCGTCAACTCTAACTCATCTTTTGGTTCGATATTTAATTCTTCCAACATTCGTTTGCTAATAATGATTCCTGAAGAATTTCCGATTTTTCTGATTCTTGTCGTCATCTCAAAATTTTTATCAAAGTTATAACAAAATTATAACATTAAAGAGAAAATCCCGAAATATTTTCGGGATTCCTATATATTGAACACGCCTTTTTGGCGTGCTTTTACAAATAATACTTACATATACTCCTCAATCGGTGCGCACGTACAAACCAAATTTCTATCGCCATACGCTTCGTCAACACGGGAAACGGATGCGAAGAATTTATGTTCACGAACCCAATCTAAAGGATACGCCGCTTTTTCACGGGAATATGGTTTGTCCCAAGAATCGGAAATCACCAATTGTTCGGTGTGTGGAGCATTTTTCAAGACGTTGTTTGCAGCATCTGCAGTTCCTTCTGCAATTTCTTCTATTTCTTTTTTGATAGAAATTAATGCTTCCGCGAAACGGTCGATTTCTGCTTTGCTTTCCGATTCGGTTGGTTCAATCATCAAAGTTCCTGCAACCGGGAAACTCACCGTTGGAGCATGGAAACCATAATCCATCAAACGTTTAGCAACATCGGCAACTTCAATTCCGAGTGATTTAAACTGACGGAAATCCACGATACATTCATGGGCAACCCTACCTTTTGAATTGGCATATAGAATTGGGAAATGTTCCGCTAGAATTTCTTTCAAATAGTTTGCGTTTAGAATAGCGTGTTCTGTAGCTTTTTTCAAACCCTCGGTTCCGAGCATTTTGATGTAGGCGTAGGAAATATTTAAAACCAAACTTGAACCGTAAGGAGCACCAGAAATTGCGTCTATCGCTTCATGTGAGCCAATTTTAATATTCGGGTTTGATGGTAAGAATTTCACCAAATGTTCCGCCACACAAATTGGTCCAACTCCCGGTCCGCCTCCACCATGAGGAATTGCGAAGGTTTTGTGAAGATTCAGGTGACAAACATCTGCACCAATATTTCCCGGCGAAGTGTAGCCAACTTGAGCGTTCATATTCGCACCGTCCATGTAAACTTGTCCGCCGTGTTCGTGAATTAATTTTGTGATTTCCTTAATATTATCATCAAAAAATCCGTACGTTGAAGGATAAGTAATCATCGCAGCAGAAAGGTTTTCGCTGTGTTCTTCAGCTTTTATCTTCAAATCTTCAAAATCGATTTCGCCGTTTTCAAGATTTTTTACAACAACCACTTTCATTCCGGCAATTACAGCTGAAGCAGGATTGGTTCCGTGTGCAGATTGTGGAATTAAAACGATGTTTCTGTGAGATTCTCCTCTTGATTTATGATATTCGCGAATCACCATTAAACCTG
>Ga0116181_1001785_pt1 | contig 18145 bp, 14 predicted proteins | sample AD_UKC075_MetaG_FD_89752 | JGI IMG/M metagenome (GOLD analysis project Ga0116181, IMG submission 89752) | Active sludge microbial communities of municipal wastewater-treating anaerobic digesters from USA - AD_UKC075_MetaG | ecosystem: Engineered > Bioreactor > Anaerobic > Digestate | place: USA...
CTGCTTGCAATTAGAAATTCGAATTGCAAGCCATCTCAACCTATTTTGTTTTTTTGTATATACACATGATGAAAAAACTTTTTTAAAATCGTTATGTTTGGGGGAAAATTCCCCCAAACCCCCTTTTGTTCTCCCCTCTAGCCTACTTAAAATCCTTCTGTTTGCCCGATCCAATAATGCAAAAGGGCGGGGGTTGGGCACCCCCGGTCCCCCCCTCTAAGGAATTTGAAGGAGGCGGGCGCCCACATCCAGGGCCGCAGAAGAAGAAACATGAGTAACAGCCCAGCGGAACAGGCCGGCATAAGGTCCATTATTCCAGTAACCACCCACCAGGGCAACCCTATTACCTGTAGCCTGATAATAATAATCAGGGATATATGCACCAGAACCAGTACCTGCTTCCCCCGCTGCTAAAGGCATCAACAGCCAATCCGCCCCCGCTGAACAGGCAAAATTGCTCACATATCCATTGACTGAAGGTAAATTAAATCCGGCATCCGTATATGGTTCGTCAAAGACATCGCTCGCAAAACCATGGTCAGCCACATATGGGCGATGATTAGCTTTAATGTTAATCCCATCGACAAACTCCCACACATTGCCCCACAGGTCTTCTAGACCCCGGTAATTAATTGATACTTTGCCGTCTACCCCCGGTGTTACACCATCAGAATACATGGCAGCACTACCGGAAACCCCGTCTTTGCCGTCACAGCCGCCTGTCTTTTGCCCGACGTGATAAATATAGTTTACAGGATCAGTAGTAGTACTAAACTCTGTGCCGTCTACCGTGATTGTTACATTACCATCCACCGTAGCGGCAATTCCTGTAATCATCCTGTTTGTACACACTGAGCCGTTACCCAGCGATGTGCCTACCCCGATGATCTGCCCTATACTGTAATATCCCGCCGTAGTAGTAGATACAATGATCGTATTGGCATTTGTCGAAGCCACGGTTACTTTATCGTCTGTACTCAACCTCAATTCCGTAATCCCCTTGCCAATACCAACGGTACTGCTTTGGCTATTCGTATCCGCATATTCCACAAGATACAGTAAAGCTACCGCATTACGAGTCAGCGCATCGACCTGTGTCCAGTTCGCCCCTGTCTCTGTCCCTCTAGCCTCCGCTAACGTTCTGAACTGGGTTATATTTTTCGATACGGCAGGAAACGCCCCCGAGACAGAAGCCAAGGCGTCGACCGTATCAGTCTGATTGCGACCCAAACTCGCCTTATATGCTCCCAGCAGGATATATTCCTTTTCTACCCCTGCCCGCAGAAAGGCCGGGTGCAGCTTAAAGCCTTCGGCGGGCCCGTCAGCCACCCAAAATTCGTGCTTCTTCGTTCCTTCATCATAAGTATGCTTGTAGTAGAATTTCGGAATCTTTACCATGACCTGTCCGTTACTGCCGTCACGTTTAAAACCAGCATCCCCGATATAGGCATTAATCGCCCCATTATCCGCCACATTACATAGCTTCATCTCGCTCCAAGGAGCAAAACCGTTGAAGTCTGCCCCGGCCGTTTTGCCCTCGGCATCACCCAGTCTGGTCATTTCTGTAGTATCTGTACTGCTATCCCAGGAAGCTCCATAGCTAGCCGCTTCATCATCTACACTCGTTGTCACATCTACTATATTAGAATCCCCGGCGTTATTGCCGCCGGTAACCACCAGCTTGAATTTGTACGTTGCCCCGGCTGTTAAGCCTACTACTTTTGCCGTATTTGCCGTAGCCTCTAGCGGCGCGGTATATGCCGTTGTCCATTCTGTCCATGTTTCATCAGCACTGTTATATGTAGACTGCTTAATCTCGATACCTGTGGCTCCAGCCGCTGCCGTCCAACTGAAAGTAGCGCCGGATCCGTCATCTTCGCTGCAGGTAAAATCATCTATCGGAGCAGGATTAACCGTTACCGTACAAGTGTCAGTCTTATTGCCGTCTTCTGTGGTTACGGTGATGGTCGCCTCCCCTACCCCCACCGCTGTTACCACCCCGTTATCATCCACAGTGGCAACATCTGTCTCGCTGCTTGCCCAGTTTACCGTTTGATTGCTGGCATCTACAGGTAGAACCGTTGCGATAAGGGTTTCTTCTTCCCCCACAGCCAACGTCACCGTTTCTTGATCGAGGCTGACGCCGGTCACCGGAATGATTACGGTTACCTCTAAAGTACCGGTGATGCCCGAGCCGTCATTAGCTGTTGCTGTTACCGTAACTGTCCCCTGGGCTGTTCCGGTCAGTAACCCGTTGCTATCAATAGTGGCGCTTCCGGTGCCGTTTGTTACGCTCCAAGTGACTGTATTATCCGTAGCATTATCCGGCGTTACCGTCGCACTCATTTGCAAGCTTTGATCTTTTTCTACCGTGGTCGCCCCGCCTGCTCCCGTTACGGTAATCGCGGTCACCAGAACTGGTACCACCGTTACTTTTTATTGCCCTTCCGTTTCCCCGTCTTCGGCCGTTACCGTGACGATAATGACGTCATCAGGCGCAATAGGTTGGATGGACAAAGCTTCTTCCGGAACAACCGTCTCGTTTAAAGTAACTGTTGCCGAGGCATTAGGATCAGTCGTTTCCACCTCAATACCATGGAAACCAGTGAAGTCTGACACCGCCAAGGTTGCCCCTTCTTCCGTATTTACTCCTGCTAATTCTTTTACATCTTGGCCGCCTATTTTAAATGTTCTTAAACTCACCTCATCATTCAGTGCAATATAGACAGTTACTTCATAAGTTGCCGTTGAACCGTCCGCGGCGGTAACGGTATAGATTACCGGGTTAGTTGCGGAATCAGTGAAATCTTGCGGTGTTTCCGCGGCAGGGGAAATACTCGCTCCGGTATGTTCAATCGTCGGCACTAAGGCTGTCACGTCTGTCCCGTAAGGTACTGTTGCGGTAATCGTTTTAGTGCCTTCATTTATATCACCAGTTACCACAGGGTCTAAATCCATAAATACAAAGCTAGTAATCGCTTTCGCGGAATTCTCCGCAACAGTAAAGCGCACGGTATAAGTCTGGGTCTTACCGTTTTCCGCAGTTACCAGTACGGTGGCGGTATTATCCGGAGCCGTTAAGTCTGTGGCTTGCGTTATTTCTACCCTTGCTTTGGCATGGCGTGCTTTTGCCGTGACAAGCGGTAAATCATCTTTCGTGCTGCCATAGGGCAAGACGAAATCATAGGACATGGTCTCCGGAGCAAAACCCGCTACGGTTATCCCGTCGATCATTAAGTCGCTTAAAGCAGCATCTCTGCTTTTTTTCTTTTTCGGTTCAACATATTTATAGTCTTCGGTGATGGTTTTCCCGGCAACGTTAGCCTGAACGCCGTCTGCAAGGAACACCTTCTTCGCCAGTGCCTCAATCACTACGCCGTCCACGTTGGCCTGGGCTGTTTCCACAGTGCCCTGTCCCTGGATGGTGGCCGCCGTATCGGCAGTCAAAGTATCCACGGTAGTCTGAGCAGCCAGATTAATTTGGGCCCCTTGGGCGGATGAAGACAAGCTTAAATTGGCTATACTGCCACTTTGCAGGTCAAGCTGTACTGTTGCTTCCTGTATTTCGACATCGCTAAATTCGCCTGCGAGTTCTATGGTAATCGCCGCTTTAGTTCCTTGGGAAGAACCCTCCTGTGCTTTAATAACCACCTTGGTAAAACCAGCTCCCGTTAGTTCGTCTTCCTCTAATATCGCCGGGGTCCGTGCTTCCAAAGTGCCCACGTCCGTACTGCCTTGCGCTAGTAACCGCACGAGCCGACGGCTCGGTGCATTCACCAGCACCGCGCCTACGGTAGTGTTCCGCAGATGAATACTGTCCCTGCCGCCTCCGGCTATTTTCGTTATCCCCTGAACTGTTACGCCATTTAAAGTAACATCCCCCGCCCCGATCCCTTCGGTCAGGTAGAGGTTACCGGTAATGGTCGTGTTTTGCAATGTGACCCCAGGAGTATTGACGGTCACGTTGCCTTCCAGTAGAGCCGTTCCCTGAAAGGGGCCGTATGTACCGGCACGGTTATAGAGCTGCCCGACTGCCCGTTCTAAAACAGCGACCGCCTCCGCCCGGGTAATGGCCTTGGTCGGCTGAAAACTGCCATCGGGATACCCGTTCATGTAGCCACCCTTTACTGCCGCCACTATAGCGGCTTGACTCCACTCCGGTATTTGCGCCTGGTCAGTTAATTGGGCAAGCGTATTGTCAATATAATCAACATTATCATTACTGTCATTGTCATATGTTAAAACATCGTTATTCGTCGGCAAAATCCGGGCAAATATCGCCGCTGCTTCCTGCCGGGTAATCTGATTCTGAGGCTTTACCGTGCCATCCGGGTAGCCGCCGAGGTAGCCCACCGCCACCGCACTAGCGATTTCCCCGGCATACCAGTCTGTTGCCGCCACGTCACGATATGTTCCCAAGCTGGTTCCTTCTCCCCTTGCCGTTTCAACTATATTATCAGCCATATTGGTATAGCCAAAAGCCCGGTTGACCAGCGTCACAAACTCGGCCCGGGTAATAGGGCTGTCCGGCCGGAAGCTACCATCGGGGTAGCCCCCCGCCAACTCACGCGCTATCCAGGCTTTGATCTCCTTTTCCGCCCAATGTCCTGCTATATCACTAAAGGAGTCCGGCTCTGTTAAAAAGTGCTCCTCCGCTAAAGACTCCGGCAAAGAGATCGTTTCTCCCCGCACCGAAAGACAAGGAAGGCACAAGTTTATAACAAATGTACAAAACAGCAACAGTGAAATATGCCGCAATCTTTTCTTCTTCATTGGATTACTTAACCCCCTTTGTCATAAATGTTTTTACGATACTTCTTTTGGCTGTTTTTCGACAATACTACAGCTGTTTATATCATTCTTGATTTGTACATAATTTCCTGCTTTTTTCTGTCCCAAACATCTACCACATTTGCACCATCTGGTTTGGGTGGATTTTTACCGCCAGGTTATCGCCCAAGCAAAGCAAAGCCCGGGCAACCCCTCAAAAAAACCCGGTTCGGATTACTCCGACCAGGCTTAAAACTGTCTATACTACACTATTTTTCAACCGGCGCACCACCAGTTCCTTGCCGAGAATCGCGATAATTAAATACAAATCCGGGCCATGCATCTGTCCGGTTAAGGCGACACGAATGGGCATATAAACAAGCTTCCCGCCTAATTTAAGCTCCTTAGTCAGAGACTTCAGAAGAGCCTTAACCGTTTCCGGCGTAATCTCCTCTAAAGCCAGCAGTTTTTCCTGAAAAGTACGGATCACCAAAGGTGCTGTCTCTTCCTTGAGAACAGCGGCTGCTTCTTCATTCTCTAAGGTTACTTCTTCGCCCAACAGAATTTTAACCTGTTCCTCTACCTCTTTTATGGTCGAAAGCCTTTCTTGTAAAGCAGTCATAACCAGTTCCATCCACTTCATTTCTTCCGAGGAAGGATTTTCCGAAACATAACCGGCCTGACGCAAAAATGGTAATGCCAACTCCACCAGTTTTTCAATCGTGCATCCTCTAATGTACATTCCGTTAATCCAACGGAGCTTCTCCAAATCAAAAACTGCCGGGTTTTTCGCTACTCTCTCCAACGAAAATTCCACAATTAATTTTTCTAAGCTAAAGATTTCTTCTTCCCCTTCGGGAGCCCAGCCCAATAAAGCAAGAAAATTAACTACCGCTTCAGGCAGATAGCCTTCCTCCTTATACTGCACCACCGAGGTTGCCCCGTGCCGCTTACTCATTTTGGTATGATCCTTTCCCAAAATCAGCGAAATATGGGCAAACTGCGGCATCGGAAAGCCGAGTGCCTGATAAAGCAAAGCCTGTCGCGGTGTATTAGACAGATGTTCCTCCGCGCGGATAACGTGGCTGATTTTCATTAAGCTGTCGTCAATTACTACGGCGTAATTGTATGTGGGAATTCCATCTGATTTGACAATGACAAAATCGCCGATTTCCTCACTGTTAAACACCACGCGTCCCCGTACTAAGTCATCGAGCACAATCTCCTGATTAGGCGGCACATGGAAACGGATTACCGGCTTGCGTCCCTCCGCCTCCAATTTTGCCCGTTCTTCCGCCGTAAGAGCAAAACATTTCCCGCTGTATTTTACAGCCGCTCCTTTGGCCAAGGCCTCCTGCCGTTCCTGTTCCAATTCTTCTTCCGAACAGTAACAATAATAAGCATACCCTTTCTCCAGGAGGAGCTCGGTATACTGGCGATAGATCTCCAGCCGCTCCATCTGCCGGTACGGACCGTATGGGCCTCCCACATCCGGCCCCTCATCCCAGCTGATGCCCAGCCATTTTAAGGATTCGGCGATATTTTGCTCTGATTCCCGGCTGGAACGGGCTAAATCAGTATCCTCAATGCGCAGAATCAGTTTTCCGCCTGTTTTTTTCGCCAATAAATAATTAAAAAGTGCCGAACGAGCACCACCGATATGTAAAGGTCCCGTAGGACTGGGTGCAAATCTCAAACGCATTTCTTCCCTCAATTCAAAAGCCTCCCCGTATGATAAAACTCTCTAAGACTCCCTCTGCTTTACCGTACAAACCGCATAGGCCGCTATCCCTTCTTTGCGGCCCGTAAACCCCAGCCCCTCAGTAGTGGTCGCTTTAATGCTGACCTGTTCCGGGTCTACGCCAAGGGCGGCCGCCAGCCGCTTTCTCATTTCATCCCGATAAGGAGCTAGCTTCGGTACTTGCGCCACAATGGTGCAATCCAAATTATTGCAAGTATAACACTTCGTTTTCAGTAATTCAACCACCTGCTCCAATAAAAGCAAACTGGAGATATCCTTATAACGGGCTTCACTGTCCGGAAACAACTGCCCGATATCACCCAAAGCCGCGGCACCTAAGAGTGCGTCCATCACCGCATGCAATAAGACATCGGCGTCAGAATGTCCTAACAGCCCTTTCTCAAAGGGTATTTCTACCCCGCCCAGCACTAGCTTACGCCCGGTGGCGAAAGCGTGCACATCATAACCAAAGCCGATTCTCATTTTTTCACCTGCCCTCGCAATGCCTCAAACAAAAAGGCAAAATCTTCGGGAGTCGTAATCTTAATATTGGTATACTCCCCCTGGACGACATAAACCGGAACCCCGAGCTTTTCCACCAGGGAAGCGTCGTCCGTCCCTTGCCAGCCATGGGCGATGGCTTCCTGATAAGCTTTGAGGACCAGCGTTTTCCGGAAAACCTGCGGGGTCTGGATGTGCCACAACAGTTCCCGCGGCGGGGTGTCCTGCACCGTCAGGTCAGGGTTCACCAGCTTGATGGTGTCTTTGGCCGGCACCCCCACAATCGCCGCTCCTTTTTCAACGGCTGCCTCTAAGACGGCGTTAATGGTTTTCCAGGAGATCATCGGCCGGGCCCCATCATGGATCACCACCCAGTCCGTCTCCTTATCTAAAGCCAGCAGGCCCTGATACACCGAATCCTGCCTTTCCTGTCCCCCGGCAACGACCTGACTGACCTTCGAGAAGCCTTCTTTTTGGACGATTTCCTCCCAACAAAAAGGGATGTCCTCCTCCCGGGTTACCAGGATAATGTCATCAATTAAAGGATGCTTCTGAAAAGGGGCCAGCGTATATGCTAAAAGAGGGCGGTCGTTGATTCGCAAAAACTGTTTGCTGACACGCCCTCCCATCCTTTTGCCTTGTCCTGCACAGGGTATTAAGGCGGTAACCTTACCCAATCGCATCCACCTCACACAAAGTTCTTTTATCATTATACTTGGGCTTAGCAAAAATCATCCTTCCGGCCGCCGTTTGCAAGACGCTTGTTACCATGACATGGATGGTCTGATTAATGTATTTTTTCCCGGCTTCCACCACAATCATCGTGCCATCGTCAAGGTAGCCGATCCCCTGCTTCGATTCTTTGCCATCCTTCACAATCTGGACAACCATTTCTTCCCCAGGCAAATAGACCGGTTTTAAGGCATTGGCCAACTCATTAATATTCAGCACCTGAATACCTTGCAGTTCCGCCACTTTGTTCAGATTGTAATCATTGGTAATAATATCGGCATCGATGGTTTGCGCGAGTTTGACGATTTTGCTGTCCACCTCTTGAATTTCCGGAAAATCCTTTTCGTTTATCTGAACCCGGACGTCCAATTCCTTGCGCATTTTATTCAAAATGTCCAGACCGCGCCTCCCGCGGTTCCGCTTTAAGGTGTCCGAGGAATCGGCAATATGCCGTAATTCTTCCAGAACAAAGCCCGGGATAACCAAAACTCCTTGCACAAAGCCGCTTTTACAAATATCGGCAATCCGCCCGTCGATAATCACACTGGTATCCAGCACTTTATTCCGGCGAATAATCTCCCGCTTTCCTGGGGTTTGCTTGTCCTTCTCTTTCCCGCTTAATTTGGAAAAAGTGGCCAAAAGGCCAAATAATTCATCCCGCTTTTTATAGCCCAGGCGCAAGCCCAGGTACCCCAGCACCAGGCTGCAAAGAATCGTAAGAAAATTCCCCACCAGCGGGATTTTCGCCAGAGAAACACCTAATAAACTGGCGATAATAAGTCCGATAATCAGCCCCAGCGCGGCCCCCAGTAAATCAGCCAGGGGCATCTTTTGTAATTTTTTCTCAATCCAGTCGATTACATCTAAGATTTTCGCGATTACCCACGGGGCGAGAATAAAACCTAACAAGCCTAAAACGATTCCTGGCGCGATAATTACCACAAACCTTAAGATAAGGTTGGAGATTTCCAGCCAGCCGTCATTGGTCAAGGCATAACCTAAGGAAATCCCTCCGGCTAAAAAAATCAACGTGATCAGAGCTCGTACCGCTTTCCTTGCCACGATTTCACCCCCTTCAACTGCTCTAGTCCTTATTATACGTTATATTATAAATTATAGGCAAGTTTCCTGCGTCCATGCGCACAGGGTCTTATCCAACTTTTTCTTCCGGCTAATCCGAGGGCCGCAGGGTAAAGAAACCCCTTCTGCCAGACCGTCAGTTTGGACAGCAAAAAGCGCCAGCATCCTGGCGCCTTAGGCAAGGTATTTTTCGAGCAATGATTCGATCTCTTCCCTTTCCCCGTCCTTGGCCAAAACTAATTCACTCAATAAAATCTGCCTTGCGTTGTCGAGCATCTTTTTTTCACCGGTAGAAAGCCCTTTTTCCCTGTCCCTGGCGGTTAAGTTTCTTACTACTTCGGCTAATTCATAGATGTTTCCACTTTTAATCTTTTCCATATTGTGACGGTAACGTCGATTCCAGTTCGAGGACATGGGCGAGTTGTCTTGCTGCAGGATGTTAAACACTTTTTTGACTTCTTCTCCGCCAATAATTTTTCTTAATCCTATCGCCTCTACATTCGTAGTAGGAACCATTACTTTCATATCACCGATCGGCATCCGTAAAACATAATAATTCCGTTTTTCGCCAAGAATCTCTTTTTCCTCAATCGCCTCGATCACACCGGCTCCGTGCATCGGATAGACAATTTTGTCTCCAATATTAAACATCTTTTCACCCCCCAAGCGAGCTCAGCTCATAACACTATTTTAACAAAGATGGCCCCGTGTGTCAAAAGTCATTATTATATATCATTGCCCTTAGGCCGTCAACAACTATTTCCCAGCCGATCGCGGCCCTAAATTGCACCTCAATTGAAAAAGTAAATGCAACTGGGTTAACCCAACTTTGTTACATTAAATCTTACAGAACCCTGTTTCAAGCAACCATAATCTTAGTCATTTCATTTGCATTTTATAACCAAAAATTCGTCTTGGGTAATTGTTCAACCAAAAACAACCTCTTTGAATTGATTGACAGGGTTCAAGCTTTTTCAGTATAATTACAATAACAGGAAGTACCTCAAATAAAGGAGTTGTTCAAGTTGCCGCAAGCTGATCCTTTCGATTTCGAAAAAACAGTTCGCTCGTTCCTTCTTCGCCACCAAAGCATTTTAGATTTGATGTCCAAGTACCAGGAAACTTGTTCCCGCACCAACCGGGCGATTGCCAAGGCCGTGACCTCCTGTGGCTGTATTCAAATCAACGCCGAAAAACAGCCTTTGCCGCCCGATGCCAGTATTGAGGATTTACAAAAGTATTTTTCGACCCATCTTAAAGGGAAATTATGCGAAAACTGCCAGGAGATTATCACCACGGAGTTAGGAAAAAACCTTTTCTATATTACCGCGCTGGGAAATATCCTCGGCATTCCTTTGCATGAGATTTTGGAGAAAGAAAACAGCAAAGTGAAAACCCTCGGCAAATTCAATATGACCTAAAAGGCACCTAACTGTTTTAAAGCGCTTCTTAAAGCAAAAAGCCGTACGCAAAAAGGCTGTGCATGTCGCACAGCCTTTTTTGGTACTCTTTTTGAGCAGTCCCTGGAGGCACTTCTTTCTATACTAAAGCAATATCTAAAGCTTCTCGCAGGGTCTTTACCTCGATAATCTCCAGCCCTTCCTCCTTTCCAAATTGCCTCCGGTTCTCGCGCCCGGAAGGGACAAGACAATGGGAGAATCCTAACTTTTTGGCTTCGTGCAACCGTTTATCCAAATGGGAAATGCCCCGTATTTCTCCGGTTAAACCCACTTCCCCCATTACCAGCAAACCCGGGAGGCAACTGCGGTTTTTGAAACTGGAAGTCAAAGCCGTCGCAATAGCTAAATCCAAGGCCGGCTCCTGGATTTTGATGCCCCCTACGATATTCACATAGGCGTCCTGTTGACTAAAATTCAAACCGACCCTTTTCTCCAACACGGCCATAATCAGATTAACCCGGTTGTAATCCGTCCCGGTAGCGATCCGCCGCGGTTGGCCAAAAACGCTGTGGCTGACCAGGGCCTGGATCTCCACCAGTAAGGGACGGGTGCCTTCGATACTGGCGGTAACCACCGACCCGGGTGAAGAAACGGGCCTTTCCGCCAAAAAGGCTTGCGAGGGATTAGTGATTTCCACCAAGCCCTCGTTTTGCATTTCAAACACCCCTAGTTCAAAAGTAGAGCCAAAACGATTCTTGATTGCCCGTAAGATGCGATACTGCTGATGTCGTTCGCCTTCAAAATACAACACCGTATCAACCATGTGTTCCAATACCCGCGGACCGGCGATACTCCCCTCTTTAGTCACATGTCCGACAATGATCACCGGGAGATTTAAGCTTTTCGCCAAAGCCGTCAACCGTGCGGTGGCTTCTTTGATCTGGCCGATACTGCCCGGTGTTGAAGCCAACTCACCGCAGAAAACCGTTTGGATGGAATCAACAATCACCAAGCCCGGTTCCGTTTTTTTGATTTCCTGCTCAATTCGTTCCAAATCGGTTTCCGGCCAGATCAGCAATTTTGCTGAAGAAAGATGGAGGCGGGAAGCGCGCATCTTAATTTGTTGCGCTGATTCCTCTCCTGAGATATATAACACCTTGTTCAGTCTTTCGGCAGCGTATGAGGCAGCCTGCAAAAGAAGCGTTGACTTGCCGATTCCCGGATCGCCGGCCAGTAGTACGATCGTTCCTAGGACCAGTCCTCCTCCCAAGACCCGGTTCAGCTCGGACATCCCCAGGTCCAGCCTTGCTACCGCTACCTGATCGATTTCGGCCAAAGCCTGCGGTTCCGTACAGGTGCGGTCAAAAAGCCGCTTCCCTTGGTGTTTTGCGGCAGCCTGCTCCTCGACCAGTTCTTCGATTAAAGAGTTCCAGGTGCCGCATTCCGGGCATTTTCCCAGCCACCCCGGTGTTTCATATCCACACTGCTGACAAACAAACTTGCTTTTTTGTTTCCCCATCTCTTGTTCTCCTCCCGCCCCGCTATTTCGCTTTGGACTCGGACATCACCTCCCCCTTGTCCAAGGTGCCTTTGCTCTTCGGGCCATCACCTCTCTTTATTTTTCCTTTTCTTTTTCAGCCTGCTCCGGAGCTTTACGCACCACAATTGCTCCTTCTGCGGCGTCAACCAGAACCTTATCTCCTTGTTGGAAGGTCTTTTTCAGCAATTCCTCAGACAGGCGGTCCTCCAGCAATTGCTGCAGCGCTCTCCGTAACGGTCTTGCTCCAAAAGCAGGATTGTAACCAGCTTTAATAATGACCTCTTTCACGGCTTCCGTCACTTCGACCTGAATTTCCTGCTGAGCAAGGCGTTTCACCAGATTATCAATCATCAGGGAAACGATTTGCTTCAGGTGTTCATTATTCAGAGAATGGAAGACGATAATTTCATCCAGCCGGTTCAAAAACTCCGGCTTAAAGGCTCTTTTAACCTCTTCCATGATCTTGTTCTTCATCCGCTCGTAATCGTCTTTTTCGCTTTCCGTGGTCACGAAACCAACCGTAGCGTCTTTCCGGATCGTGCTGGCGCCTAAGTTCGAAGTCATGATAATTACCGCATTGCGGAAATTCACGGTGCGCCCTTTCGAGTCGGTCAGCCGCCCGTCTTCCATCACCTGCAACAAGGTGTTGAAGACATCCGCATGGGCCTTCTCGATTTCGTCCAGCAGGATGACCGAATAGGGTTTGCGCCGCACCGCCTCGGTGAGCTGGCCTCCTTCATCATGGCCGATGTATCCTGGAGGTGCCCCAATCAAACGGGCCACCGTATGCTTCTCCATGTATTCCGACATATCAAGCCGGATGATGGCATCCTCGTCGCCAAAGAGCACTTCCGCCAGCGCCTTGGCCAGTTCGGTTTTCCCAACGCCGGTGGGCCCGGCGAAAACAAAGGAGCCAATAGGTCTTTTCGGATCCTTCAGGCCGGCATGGGCCCTCCGAATGGCGCGGGAAATGGCCTTGATCGCCTCATCCTGCCCGACGACACGCCGGTGTAAAACTTCCTCCATATTCAGCAGGCGTTCGGTATCTTCCTTGGCCAACTGACTGACCGGTACCCCGGTCCAACTGGAGACGATTTGGGCAATTTCCTCCTCCGTCACGGTTTGTTTGTGCTTAATCTTCTCCTGCTCCCACTTGTTCTTAAAGGCCTCTAACTCTTTCCTGACTTTTTGTTCCTCATCACGGACTACGGCCGCCTTTTCGTATTCCTGACTCATAATCGCCGCTTCCTTTTCCTTGGTCAGGCTTTCGATTTTTTGCTCCATTTCCTGTATTTCCGGCGGCATAACAAAGCCTTGCAAGCGCACCTTGGAAGCAGCTTCGTCAATTAAGTCAATCGCCTTGTCCGGTAAAAACCGGTCGGTAATATAGCGGTCGGACAAATCAACCGCGGCTTTTAAAGCCTTGTCCGTGATTTTGACCCGGTGATGGGCTTCGTAAAGATCTCTTACCCCTTGTAACACTTCATAGGTTTCTTCCTTGGTAGGTTCCTCCACCATAATCGGTTGGAAACGACGTTCCAGAGCGGCATCTTTTTCGATGTGTTTTCTGTATTCGTCAATGGTGGTAGCCCCAATCACCTGCATTTCTCCCCTGGCCAGGGCGGGCTTTAAGATATTGGCCGCGTCAATGGCCCCTTCCGCCGCCCCGGCTCCAACCAAAGTATGCATTTCATCAATGAACAAGATGATATTGCCACTGTTGCGAATTTCATCCATCACCTTTTTCAAACGTTCCTCAAAATCGCCCCGGTATTTGGAGCCGGCCACCAGTGAGGCCATATCCAAAGCCACAACCCGTTTCCCTTTGATGGTTTCCGGCACATCCCCTTTGGCAATATGCTGGGCCAGGCCTTCCACAATCGCCGTTTTCCCGACGCCGGGGTCTCCGATTAAGACCGGGTTGTTTTTCGTTCTGCGGCTCAGGACCTGAATCACTCTTTCGATTTCCTTGTTCCGGCCAATGACCGGATCAAGCTTGCCGTCCTGCACCAGAGCCGAAAGGTCGCGCCCGTATTCATTCAGGGCAGGAGTATCGGATGGCGCTCCGAGCCCGCCGAGCCCGTCTTTGCCCGGCACATTTTTGTTGGTTGGAATCGCGCCCCCTCCTAACAGGGCAAAAACCTGTTTGCGGATTGCTTCTGCGGTCACTCCCAAATCAAGCAACACCTGCGCGGCCACTCCTTCTCCTTCCCTGACAATACCTAAAAGGAGATGTTCCGTGCCGACGTAGTTTACTCCCCATTTAATAGCCTCGTCATTGGCTAATTCAATCACTCTTTTGACCCGTGGCGTAATGCTTCCTTCCGCAGGAATATCATGCCCCGGCGAAACCAGTTCCGTAACTTTTCTGCGCACCGTGTTCAAATCCAGTCCGCAATTAATCAATGCCTTCGCGCCGATGCCCTCGTTTTCGCGGATTAAACCGAGCAATAAATGTTCTGTCCCGACCGCCCCATGGCCTAACGCTTTGGCTTCTTCTTTCGCCAGATAAAACACATGTTGCGCCCGTTGAGTAAATCTGGAAAACATCATCGCATCCCTCCTTAAGTTGTTTTTTCTAAATGATTTTTCCAATTATTTTTCCCTATTGGATGAAGACCGGACTGCTTACCCTTGAGCTGCTCCAAATTTTTGGGCAAACAACTCAGCCCGGGCCTGATCTCTTTCCGCCGCCTCCAACTGCCTGCCGGTGACCCGTTGCACAAAGGCCGGTTGGGCGAGCACAATCAGTTCGCTGTGGTTCACGTCCTTCAGCAGAGCCTTTTGCTTGTCGCTCAGCAAGCCTAAGTCCATCCCTATTTTCACATCGGAAATGAGCTGTAATGCCTCCTGGGAACTTAAAATCGCCGCGTTCTGCAAAATCCCTAAAGCTCTCCCGACCCGGTCCTTTAACTGGGCAGACCATTCTTTCCTTAACCACTTGCGAGTTTCTTCTTCTTTATCCACCAACTGACCGGTTAATTCGGTGAGGTTTTGCAGGATCTCCGCTTCGCTTTTCCCTAAAGTGACCTGGTTCGAAACCTGGTATAAGTTGCCGATCGCCTCGGTCCCTTCCCCATAGAGGCCGCGCACGGCAAAACCCAGTTGGCCCAAAGAGCGGAACACCTTGCCTACCTGCTGGGTTAACACCAGGGCCGGCAGATGCAGCATCACGCTGGCTCTTAAGCCGGTCCCCACATTGGTGGGGCAACAGGTGAGGTAGCCGATTTGTTTGTCAAAGGCGTACTCCAGTTGACTTTCTAACTCATCATCCAGGCGGTCGGCAGTTCCCCAAGCTTTATCCAACTGCAGACCCGGCATAAAGACCTGGATGCGGAGATGATCCTCTTCATTAATCATAATGCAAATAGATTCGTCCTGACTTAATATAATTCCTTTATTGGGACCTTCTTCCCGGTGCTCGGGACTGATCAAATGCTTTTCCAGGAGAATCTGCCTTTCCAGGGCGGGCAATTCACTTAACTGATAGAAATACAACTGCTCCTTTCTTTGACGATTAATGGTCTCGGCAGCTTTTTTCACTTTTTCCAAAACCGTAAAGGCGGAAGATTCGTCTTGAAATGCGGGCATGGGCAGTTTAGCCAGGTTACGGGCCAAACGGATCCGGGAGCTGATCACGATATGATGATATAGCCCTTCCTGTTTGGTCCAATTGCTTTCCGTACTGGTAACCACTTTTTTAATCATCTTAGTTCTGCCCTCCTTTCGCGACTTTCTTCTCTAATTCCCTAATCCGGTCGCGGATTTCGGCAGCCTTTTCATATTCTTCTTTTTCGACCGCCAGGCGTAACTTTAATTTCAAATCTTCCAATTCCCGGCTTAGCCTTAGCGATGCCCCCATTTGCTTAGGAATCTTGCCGCGGTGGAGGTCAGCACCGTGAATCTTTCTTAAAGCCGGCTCCAGATAAGCCGAGAAATGGTGGTAACATTCACTGCAGCCCACCCGCCCCTGCTTGGCGATGGCATTGTAGGACTTTTTGCAATTAGGGCATCCGACCTCAATGTCCTGCCCACCGGCGGCGAGCGGCTGGTTTAAAAAGGCGCCTAAAAGTTCATTGAGGTTATAAAAAGGAATTTTGGGAAATTCGAAGTTAAACTTTTCTCCCCGGGCACACTCCTCACATAAATGCTGCTCCTTCTTTACCCCATTAATAAACTGGGTAATGTGCACACTGGCAGCTTTCTTCTTGCATTTTTCACACAACATAGGCCTCCCCCTCCTTCACTAAAAATCATCACGGCATAAGGTCGTAAACAAAGCTTGCATGATTCTGGCCCGGATCATATCCCTCTCCGGTAAATTGAGGGCTAAAGTATCCCGATCCATAATGGCCTTCAGAATGTTATATTCACGATTGGTGATTAATTCATCCTCAAACAAACGCTTTAACACTCCTTCCGCATCCTGCTGAGAAATCCCCGGTCGGACATCCTCAGACAGTTCCTTTAAGAAATACTGGGGAATAACATTCCAGGACAACTTAATAATGCGGACATATCCTCCGCCACCCCGGCGACTCTCGACCAGGTAGCCATGAGCCGGAGTAAAACGGGTGCTTAAAACATAATTGATTTGCGAAGGAACGCAATTAAAAAACTCCGCTAGCTCATTTCGCTGCACTTCAATGACATCCCGATTACCAAAAAGTTTCTTTAAATACTTTTCAATCTCCGTCACTAAACTCATGTTCTCACCTGTCCTTTCCCGGCTGACCTTTGAGCTTGCTTCTCTTTCCCAACTGAGCTCGCTGTTTTTTCCACGGAGTCTTTCGCCCCTGTAAAGGCCGCTTGACGGGAACCCTTGTTTTGACCTTTACTGACCTTTTGGTTATATTATACCAAAATTATTCCATCTATATATAGTCCCCATTTTACGCAAATCTAAACGAAAAAGCCATTCAAAGCCAACTTTGGCCGCTTTTTTGACCTTCCCTTACCTTTACAAGTTATTACGCTATTTTTTATAATTTTGTTACAATTTCCCGGTCTGTTTCCGGACTTTTTGTCTCCGGCAACCGACCGTGGAAAGTCAAACCAGGATTGTGGAAAGTCAAACCAGGATTGTGGAAAGTCAAACCAGGATTGTGGAAAGTTAAAGCTTGATAGATAATAAAAAAATGCCCTTCGATATTAAGAGGCATTGTTGATCTTTGTATAAGCGTTCAGTATTTTCCTCCGGATTCTTTGGATCGCATTATCTACCGCTTTGGTTTGAATCTCTAAAATGGTGGTAATTTCCCGGTAACTAAAACCCTGTAAACGTAGTTGCAGAACATTTTGCTCTAAATTCGTGAGTTCCTTTTGCAAAAACAGAATTAACTCCTCTAATTCTTCTTTTTCAATAATGGACTCCTCCGGTGTATCTTTTTCCGTTTTCAGTTGGTTTGCGCCGATGTAAAAGAGGTTCCCGCCCCGATTACCGTCATCGTCCGGATGATTGTAAATGGGGATCGCTTCGTTGAGAATCTGTCGCTTTTTCCTGTTGGAACGGGTAACGGCGGAATCTAATTCCCGCTTAATACACAGAAAGGCAAAATTGCGAAATTTGACCTTGGTGTTAAAATCATAGGCTTTAATGGCCTCCAATAAACCAATGGTCGCTTCCTGCACAAGGTCCTGCTGGTCGCCGTCCTTCAGAAAATAGTTTTGACAGATGTAATATATAAAACCCCGATAACTGTTAATCAGTTTTTCAAGGGCTTCTTCGTCTCCTACCTGGGCTAGTTTGACCAATTCACCTTCATTGGAATAACATATCGTCTCCATTTTTACACCCCTTTAATCTTCTTCAAACAAATTACCACATCTTACTACATCATAGCATCGGTCTTTCGTCCCATTTTCGAGGGACGATTGTCCTGTAACGATTAAGTCAATCGTCCTTAAAAAGCCCACCATAAAAGCTCATAAAAAAACCCATAAAAAAACTCCGGTGTAAACCGAAGCGAAATTGCGCTGGCTCCTCGAGTAGGATTCGAACCTACAACCCTGCGGTTAACAGCCGCATGCTCTACCGTTGAGCTATCGAGGAACGGCACGATAAGCATATTTTGATTAGATTGGTGATTATTAAGCTACGCAAATGGAGCGGGTGATGGGAATCGAACCCACACGACCAGCTTGGAAGGCTGGGGCTCTGCCATTGAGCTACACCCGCAAGTGGCTCCTCGAGTAGGATTCGAACCTACAACCCTGCGGTTAACAGCCGCATGCTCTACCGTTGAGCTATCGAGGATTAATAATTCCTGGCAACGACATACTCTCCCAGACCGTATGGTCCAGTACCATCTGCGCTGAAGGGCTTAACGGCCGTGTTCGGGATGGGAACGGGTGTGACCCCTTCGCTCTTGTCACCAGGAA
>Ga0116181_1001788_pt1 | contig 18127 bp, 15 predicted proteins | sample AD_UKC075_MetaG_FD_89752 | JGI IMG/M metagenome (GOLD analysis project Ga0116181, IMG submission 89752) | Active sludge microbial communities of municipal wastewater-treating anaerobic digesters from USA - AD_UKC075_MetaG | ecosystem: Engineered > Bioreactor > Anaerobic > Digestate | place: USA...
CTGGTGCGGGCCGCGGGCTGGCAACTGAATCGGCTCGTCGAGCATCCCCACGTCGACGCACTGGACCTGCGATTGCGGGAGCGCGGCTGGCCGGCCGTGTTGGCGCTGCGACTGATCCCCGCCCTGCCGTTCTCGGTGCTGAACTACGCCGCCGGCGCATCCTCCGTCCGGCCGATGCCGTACCTGCTGGCCACCGTCGCCGGGCTGCTGCCCGGCACCTCCGCGGTCGTCATCCTCGGCGACGCCATGACTGGCGAGGTCAGCCCGCTGTTGATGCTGGTGTCGTTGTGTACCGGCGCGATCGGCGTGTCCGGGCTGCTCTACGAGGCCCGGGTGGCGCGCCGGGACGGTTAGCGCTGCAGCGGTGCGCCGGGCGGCGGTGGCGGCTGCTCACCGCCGATCGCGTGACGGGGCGGACCGGCTATCGCATCGGGAACGACGGGTGGAGCCGCGAACGGTGCCGTGGCGCGGGCCTCGGCCTCGGCCCGTGCCACCGCGGCAGCGATCGCCGGGTCGGTCTGGGTGGTGAACCAGTCGGCGACCTCGTCGGAATCGTCCTCGGGCTTGGGCAGGTCCTCCTCGACCGGTGACGGTTGGTACCGGAACACACCGTCTGCGCCGGGGGCTCCGAGCAGTTTGGTGAAGCCCTGCAGCGCGGAGCCGAAGTCACTGGGCACCAGCCACACCTTGTTGGCCTCGCCCTGGGCCATCTGCGGCAGGGTCTGCAGGTACTGGTAGGCCAGCATCTCGGGGGTGGGCCGACCCGCTTTGATGGCGGCGAATGTCTTCTCGATGGCTTTCGCCTCGCCCTGGGCGCGCAGGTACTGGGCCGCCCGTTCACCCTGGGCACGCAGAATCCGGGACTGCCGGTCGGCCTCGGCCGCCAGGATCGCCGCCTGCTTGGCGCCCTCGGCCGCGAGGATCTGGGACTGCTTCTGGCCCTCGGCCTGCTTGATCGAGGCCTCGCGGGTGCCCTCCGCGGTGAGGATCATCGCCCGCTTCTCGCGGTCGGCGCGCATCTGCTTCTCCATCGAGTCCTGGATCGACGGGGGCGGGTCGATGCTGCGCAGTTCGACCCGGGCCACCCGAAGACCCCACCGCCCGGTGGCCTCGTCGAGGACACCGCGCAGTTGCGCGTTGATCTGGTCACGGCTGGTCAGAGTCTGTTCGAGAGTCATCCCGCCCACCACATTGCGCAGCGTCGTGGTGGTGAGCTGCTCGACACCGACGATGTAGTTGCTGATCTGGTAGACGGCGGCCTGCGGGTTGGTGACCTGGAAGTAGACGACGGTGTCGATGTTGACCGTCAGGTTGTCCTCGGTGATCACCGGCTGCGGCGGAAACGACACCACCCGCTCGCGCAGGTCGACCCGGGCCCGGATCTTGTCGATGAACGGGATCAGCAGGGTCAACTGTCCCGACACCGTCTTGCTGTACCGGCCCAGGCGCTCGATGACGGCAGCCTCGGCCTGCGGAATCAGGGCGATGGACTTGGCGACGACGATGACCGCGAAGATCACCAGCACCGCGAGTACCACCAAACCCGTCAGGGCACCATCCATGTGAAGTTCTCCTCCTGCCCAAGTAGGCCCGTGGCTGTCACGGGCTGCGCCACACCACCGCGGTGGCCCCGTCGATATGCATGACGGTCACCTGATCTCCGGCCTGGTAGACGTCGTCGTCGTTCAGCGGACGGGCGGTCCAGACTTCCCCGTCCAGTTTGACCTGACCACGCTGGCGGTCCACCTGCTCGAGTACCAGGGCGTGTTTGCCCTCCAGCGCCTTCACCGGTTCGGGCAGAACCGTGCCGGCGGACAGCTTGCGCCGCAGCGGCGGCCGCACCAGAACCATCAGCAACAGCGAGACGACCAGGAATACCGCGCCGTCCGCCCACAGCGGCAAACCGAGCAACCAGTTCGAGCCGGCCGCGGCAAGCGCACCACCGCTGAGCATCAGCAGGAACAGGTCACCGGTCAGCGCCTCGGCGGCGGCAAGACCCACGGCGACCACCAACCAGATCAGCGCCACGGTCACTCACCAACCATACCCACGTCCGCCGCCCCGCGGCGTCAACCGCGCACACCGCACCGAACAACTACACTCACGGCCATCATGTGGTGCCCGAGCGTCTCGCTGTCGGTGTGGACCAACGCCTGGTTGGCCGGTCACGCCGCCCCGGATGATGTTCTCGATGCGCTAAGCGCTTGGGCGCCAACGCATTCGGTGGTCGCCTACGATGCGGTCGCGGCGGGCAGGACCGGCTTGCCGTGGCCCGACGTCGACGCGGCGGGGCCGATGTCCCTGCTGCGGACGGTGCGGTCCGCGGCAGGTTCACGACCCGGCGGCGGTGCGATGCCGTCCATCGCCGTGCTGCAACCGGTGCCCGGGGACGTCCGGGGACTCCCGGTCGGTACCACGTTCGCCGCCGATGCACTGGACGCCGGTGAGGCGGTCGTGGTGGGCGGCCGGGACGGTGGCATCGGACTGGTGCCGGTTTTCGAGTACGACGACGACCTGTCCGGCGATCTGTCGGGTGACGAATCGTCACCGCTGCCCGGGGTGCTCTCCTGGTCGGTGTACTCACTGCCCGCCGGACCCCCGCCGCCCCATCAGGATCTGGGCGACGCCGAGTACACCCTGCGATCCGCCGTGCGGTCGGCCGCGGAGGCGCTGAGCAGCCTGCGCCTGCCGGGCGGCGCCGGCGATCCGCGGGCGCTTGTCGAGGAGGTGCTCCAGGCTGCCAGCCACCACCGGATTCCCGACCACGCCCCCACCCGGGCGGTGCGGGTGCTGGAAACCGCGGCGCATGTGGACGCGATCATCACGGTCAGCACCGGAATGACCCCGACGGGCATCCACAGCGCATCGGAGGCACGGATCGCCGATGGCGCGATGCGCCCCCTGATCGCGGTGGTCCGTGACGCCCGCGCGGCGGCCGTCAGCGCGATCCTGCAGTCGGCCTGGGACTAGCGGCTTCGACCAGCGTCCGGCCGGCTGGCCTGCGCGGCGGCAGCCGCCGCTGCCGCGCCTGCCTGACACACCGACGTGCAATACCGCCCGTTCACGCTGGATCCGTAGCCCGGAACGGGCTGTTCGCCAACGACCCTCGCGGGTTCGCGTCCCTCTCGCACCTCGTCGAGCAGATCGAGGGCGAGCCGGGCGAAACGTGGTTGAGAGTTCGGGGTGGTGGCCCGGGCCAGAGCGATTCCGAGCGTCTCGGCCTGCTCGGCGAGTTCGCTGTCGAGGTCCCAGATCACTTCGATGTGATCGGCGACGAATCCGATCGGACACACGATCACCGCTGTGACGCCGTCCTGCGCGAGAGCCGAAAGATGATCTCCCACATCGGGTTCCAGCCAGGGAACCTGCGGGGGGCCGGAGCGCGACTGCCACACGACGTCGTAGTCGGAGTAGCCCGCCGCCGCGGCGACCAGGGCCGAGGAGTAGTCGACCTGACGGGGATAGAGCCTGGGCCCGCAACGATCGACGGCCCGCATCGGGATGGAGTGCGCGGTGAACACCAACCGGGCCTCGTCCCGCAGCGACTCCGGCAACCCCCCGGCAGCTTCGCCGATGGCCTCGGAGAACATCTCCACCAGCAGCGGATGGTCGAAGTACTGACGTAGTTTGACGAGTTCCGGTGCCCCGTCGCCGGCCGCGGCCCTGGCCCGGACGATGTCCTCCTGGTACTGAGCGCATCCGGAGTAGCCACCCCACGCCGAGGTGCTGAACACCGCCGCCCGGGTGATCCCGTCCGACGCCATCGCCGCCACCGCGTCCTCGGCGAACGGCTCCCAGTTCCGGTTGCCGAAGTAGACCGGCAGGCTTTCACCGCGGTCGGCCAACTCCGTACGGATCTGCTCGATGAGCGCCCGGTTGATGCCGTTGATCGGCGACACCCCACCGAAGTGCAGGTAGTGCTCAGCCACCGACTCGAGGCGCTCCCGGGGGATGCCGCGTCCCCGGGTGACATTCTCCAGAAACGGCATCACCTCATCGGGGCCCTCCGGACCGCCGAACGACAGCAGCAGTAACGCGTCGAACTGTTCGGCCATGTATCGACCTACAGTCCTTGGTTCTTCGCGCAAGCGCTCATCACCGACCCTTGGTTCTTCGCGCAAGCGCTCATCACCGAATCTTGGTTCTTCGCGCAAGCGCTCATCACCGACTCTTGGTTCTTCGCGCAAGCGCTCATCACAGCAGCTGGGTGCTGGCGCCGCCGTCGGCGTAGATGACGGTTCCGGTGGTCGCCGGCAGCCAGTCGGACAGGAGCGCGCAGACCGTCTTGGCGACCGGGGTCGGGTCTTTCATGTCCCAACCGATCGGCGAGCGCTGATCCCAGCCCTCTTCGAGCATCTTCATCTCGTCCTTGAACTCGTCGCCGAGCGCGCCGCCCATGATGGCGCTCATCGCCAGGGTCCGGATCGGTCCGGCCGCAACGAGATTGGAGCGCACACCGACCTTGCCGGCCTCGCGGGCGACGAACCGGTTCACCGACTCCAGGGCGCTCTTGGCCACCGTCATCCAGTTGTAGGCCGGCATCGCCCGGGTCGGGTCGAAGTCCATGCCGACGATGCCGCCGCCCGGGTTCATGATCGGCAACACGGCCTTGGCCAGCGAGGCATAAGAGTAGGCCGAGATGTGGATACCCTTGGCGACGTCCTCGTAGGGCGCGTCGAAGAACGGGTTGATGCCCATACCGCTGGGCGGCATGTAGCCGATGGAGTGCACCACACCGTCGATCTTGTTCCCCGCCCCGATCACCGCGATGATCCGGTCGGCCAGGGTGTCGAGATGCTCGTCGTTCTGGACGTCGAGTTCCAGAAGTGGCGCCGGGTTCGGCAACCTGTGGCTGATCCGCTCGATCAGCTTCATCCGGCCGTAGCCGGTGAGCACCAGCTCCGCGCCTGCTTCCTGCGCCACCTTGGCGATGTGGAACGCGATCGACGAGTCGGTGATGATGCCGGTGACCAGGATGCGCTTGTCCTCGAGAAGCCCTGCCATGACAGTCCTTTCGTTGTGATGGGTCAGTGACCCATGCCCATGCCGCCGTCGACCGGGATCACCGCACCGGCGATGTATCCCGCGTCCTCCGATGCCAGGAAGCTGACCGCGCCGGCGACCTCGTCGGCGGTGCCGATCCGCTTGGCCGGAATGAATTCCAGCGCACCCTTCTGGATGCGTTCGTCCATCGCGCGGGTCATGTCGGTGTCGATGAGTCCGGGCGCCACCACATTTGCGGTCACGCCCGCCTTCGACAGCTCGCGGGAGATCGACCGCGCCATCCCGATCAGACCCGCCTTGGAGGCGGCGTAGTTGGCCTGGTTGCCGATACCCCACATGCCGGACACGGACCCGATGAAGATGATCCGGCCGAACCGGTTCTTCTGCATGCTGCGGGAGGCCCGCTGCGCAACGCGGAACGCCCCGGTGAGGTTTGCGTCGATGACCTTCTCGAAGCGCTCCTCGGTCATCCGCATGAGGAATGCGTCGGCGGTGATACCGGCGTTGGACACCAGTACCTCCACCGCGCCCTGGTGCTCCTCGACCTCGGTGAAGGCGCGATCGACGGCTGCGGTGTCGGTGATATCGCATTCGACTCCGAACAGCCCCTCCGGCGCCCCGGATCCGCGGTGGGTGACGGCCACCTTGTGCCCGTCGGCGGCCAGGCGCCGCGCAATGGCCAACCCGATGCCCCGATTCCCGCCGGTGACCAGCACCGACCGCGAAACGAACGGGGGTTTGCCGCCTGAGGTCTGCTCACTCATGTCCGTCAACTTAGTGCCTGACCGCTACGACGCCGAAATCGACACCATGGCTGTCCCCGATGGCGAATGCACGACCCTGGTGTCTGTTTCGGTGCCGGCTCAACCCGGCAGCCGCCGGTTGATCAGCAACGCGGCCAGGGCCGCCAACGCCAGCGTCAGGGCGCCGAGTCGCAGCCAGCCGACGCTGGCATCGCCCTTGACCGTCTCGTAGCCGATCTGGTCCTGCAGCGAGCTGAACACCTCTTTGAGCTGTTCCAGACTGGCGGCGCTGTAGTGATTCCCGTCGGAGAGCTCGGCGATCTTCTTGAGCATCACCTCGTCGACCGGAACCGGCTGCCTTTGGTCGTTGATCTCGACGTAGCCGTACGGGGTGCCGAAGGACACCGTGGAAATCGGCACGCCCTGGTCTTTCGCGGTGCGCGCGGCGGTGTACGCGCCCTTGGGGTTGTCCGGGTTGGACGGCACCGTCTCCTTGCCGTCGGACATCAGCACGATCCGCGCGGGCGGCGGTCCGTCGCCCCCGCCGATGACCGCGCCGACGGTGGCGATCGCCTGCAGGGCGGTGAAAATCGCCTCACCGGTCGCGGTCCGATCCGCCAGTTGCAGCTTGTCGATCGCCAGTTTGGTCGGCTCGCGGTTGACCGTCGGGGACACCAGGACGGTGGCCGTGCCGGCGTAGGAGATGAGACCCAGGTTGATCCCCGGGGTCAGCTGGTCGGCGAACTGCTTGGCCGCCTCCTGGGCTGCCGCCAGCCGACTGGGTTCGACATCGGTTGCCCGCATGGATTGCGACACGTCGATGACCAGCATCACCACCGCCCGGTTGCGGGGGGTGCGGACGTCGTTCTGCGGGCCGGCCATCGCCACGGTCAGCAGCACCAGGGAGGCCACCAGCAGAATCGCGGGCAGGTGCCGCCAGCGGCTGGGACGTTTGGGAGCGACGCTTTCCAGCAACTCCATGTTGGCGAAACGCAGAATGCGCTTCTGCCGGGCGACCTGAACCACCACATACAGCCCCACCAGGCCGGCCACCACCAGCAGGAACAGGAAGAACCATGGGTGGGCGAAGTCGCCCAGCGATATCGGTCCGATCAGCGGCAGTGTCATCGGTCGTCCTTGTTCTCGCTCACTGGCTGCCCGCGAAGGCGCCGCGGCGGCGCGAGGCCACGAAGCGCACGATGTCGGCGATCCAGTCGCGGTCGGTGCGCAGGGTCATCAGTGGCGCCCCGCAGCGGCGCAGGGTGCGGGCCACCTCCGCGCGGTGCGCGGCCGCCGCGCGGGCGAAGTCGTCACGCAACTGGGCGTCGATGGTGAACTCCCGGGTGACGCCGGACTCGGTGTCCTGCAGGATGACGTCGCCGACGTCGGGCAACTCCACGTCACGCGGATCGAGGACCTCGATGCCCAGCACCTCGTGCCGGGCGGCGATGGCACGCAGCGGGCGCATCCAGTTGATCGGGCCGAGGAAGTCGCTGATGATGACGGCCATTCCGCGCCGGCGTTCCGGGCGGCGCAGCGCGTCGATGGCCCCCGCCAGATCGCCGCGAACCCCCAGCGGCGCCCGGGGAGAGGTGGCGATGGCGCGCAGCAGTGTCTGTTCGTGTTGCCGGCCACCGCGGGCGGGCACCCTGACGATGCTCTCCCCGTTGGCGATCAACGCACCGATCCGGTTCCCGCCGCCGCTGTTGAGATAGGTGATGGCCGCGGCGGCCGCCACCGCCAGATCACGCTTCTCGCAGCCGGCGGTTCCGAAGTCCAGGCTGGCGGACATGTCGACGACCATCCACGTCTCGAGCTCGCGATCGGCGATCATCTGCCGGACGTGGGGATGCGTCGTGCGGGCCGTCACCGACCAGTCCATCCGGCGCACGTCGTCGCCGGGCTGGTACATCCGGGACTCCCCCGGTTCCGAGCCGGGTCCGGGGATGAGACCGAGATGGTTGCCCTGCAGAACGCCGTCCAGCTTGCGCTTGACGGTCAGCTCGAGGGTGCGCAGTGCCGCCGACAGCTTCGGGTCACCGATCTCACCGCGACCGAAGGAGGGCGGGTGGACGGCGTCGGACCGACTCACCGAGCGTGGGCGCCGGCCGCGGGTGAAACACCGGGTCCGGGCGGACCACCCTGGATCGGTGCGCCCACCGGGGGAACCGAATGCCCTTGTTGCGGAACGGCGTTGACCTGAGGCAACCCGACTGTCTGCAGGATCCGGTTGATCACCGTCTCAGCCTTGACGTCATCGGCCAACGCGTCGTAGGTCAGCACGAGTCGATGGCGCAGCACATCCGGGATCACGTCGACGACGTCCTGCGGGATCACGTAATCCCGCCCGCGCACCAACGCCAGCGCCCGGGAAGCGGCGATGATGCCCAGGGACGCGCGCGGCGAGGCACCGAAGGCGACCCAGGCCTTGACGTCGGGCATGCCGAACTGCTCGGGAACGCGGGTGGCGGTGACGACCCGGACGACGTAGTCCACCAGTGCGTGGTGGACGAAGTTGTTGGCGGCGACGTCCTGGAGCCGCAACAGTTCACCGGTGTCGAGCACCTGCTTGGGCTCCGGCGGGGTCACGCCCATCCGGTAGATGATTTCGCGCTCTTCCTCGGGCGAGGGGTAGCCGACGTTGATCTTGAACAGGAAGCGGTCCCGCTGAGCCTCGGGAAGCGGGTAGACACCCTCGTTCTCGATCGGGTTCTGGGTCGCCATGACCAGGAACGGCTTGGGCAGCGGGTAGGTCTTGCCGCCGATGGAGATCTTGCGTTCGGCCATCACTTCGAGTAGCGCCGACTGGACCTTAGCCGGGGCGCGGTTGATCTCGTCGGCGAGCAGGAAGTTGACCACCACCGGGCCGAGTTCGATATCGAACTCCTCGCGACCCTGCCGGTAGATCCGGGTGCCGATGATGTCGGTGGGGACCAGGTCGGGGGTGAACTGGATCCGGGAGAAGGTACCGCCCACCACCCGGGCGAAGGTCTCCACGGCGAGGGTCTTCGCCACGCCCGGCACACCCTCCAGCAGCACGTGGCCCTTGGCCAGCAGGCCCACCAGAATGCGCTCCACCAGTTGGTCCTGGCCCACGATGATGCGCTTGACCTCGAAGATCGCCCGTTCCAGGGTGTGCACGTCGCTGGCCAGACCGCTGGACGATCCATTGGCTCCGGGCCCCGCGGGTGTCCCACCGGGTGACGTCATTCGATTCCTCCACAGCTGGTTGATGGGCACCCGGTCGTCGCCGGCACGTCCGCCCGTCTTGTCATGGTGTGCTTGCGGGCAGTGTCATGCCCCGGCCACAACTATTCCAGGCCATCCGGATTACGTCGACGTAGGCCGTTTGCGGCGTGCCGCTCCGGCCTGTTTGCGGCGTGCCGCCCCGGCCTGTTTGCGGCCGGACCTCTCAGGTCTCGATGATGCGCGTGACGTATGGCGTCATGCCCGCCGTCCGCACCGGGCTGACCGTGACCTGGCCGGCGGCGGACGACGCTTCCAGCATCTGACCGTTGCCCAGGTAGATGGCGACGTGCTGGCTGCCGCCCGGACCCCAGAAGATCAGGTCGCCGCGCTTGGCCTGGGACGGAGGCACGTGCCGGCCGGCCGTGTACTGGTCACCCGAGTACTTGGGAATCTGCACGCCCACGCCGGCATAGGCGTAACGGGTGAAACCCGAGCAGTCGTACCCGATCTTGCCCGCGTCGTGGTCCACGCCTTCGCTGGGTCCGTTGATGGCCCCGCCACCCCAGGAGTACGGCACGCCGCGCTGGGAAGCGCCGCGGGCGATCACGTACTCGATGGCCTGCGGGCCACGGACGCGGCCGCCCGCCATTGCCGTCGGACTGCCGCCGATGCCCAGGCCGGCAAGGAACTTGCGCCCCAGGTCCATCGTGGCCTTCGCGGCCTGCTGGGTGAACGCCAGCGACGCCTGCGCCACCGCGACCGGGTCGCCGGGTGCCCCGGCGCTGATGATCTTGGGCAGCGTCGGGTCCCACTCCGGCTCCGCCGACGCCGGAGCGGACAAGCCCAGTGCGAGCGCCGCCGCGATGGCCGTCACCGCCAGGGCCCGCAGCGGTCGAAACAGGTTGCCAGACATCGTTTTCTCCGTCACCACTCGATGTAGCGCACGACGAACGGGGTCATACCGCTGGTGCGGACCGGGGAGATCTTGACGAACGAGCCGGTGTAGGGCGCCTCGATCATCTGCCCGTTGCCGAGGAATATCGCGACGTGCTGAGAGCCACCGGGCCCCCAGAAGATCACGTCACCACGGCGCATCTGGGCCGACGGGATCTTGCGCCCCATGTTGTACTGCGACCCCGAGTAGTGCGGCAGCTTGATCCCGGCGCCGGCGAAGGCGTAGAGCACCAGACCGGAGCAGTCGAAGCCCACCGTGTTCGCGCCGGAGTCGATGCCCCGGCTCGGTCCGGCCGCATTACCGCCGCCCCAGGAGTACGGGACGCCGATCTGGGACTGCGCCCGTTTGATCACGTACTCGATGGCCTGGTTTCCGTAGACCAACGGGATGACGCCACCGTTGGTGATACCGGTGTCGGTGGGCTTGAGAATCCCCAGCTTCTGCAGGAACTGCTTACCCAGGTCCTGGGTGACCTGCATCGAGTTCATCGCGATCTGCAGCACGGCGTTGATGATCTGGACCGGGTCACCGGAGATGAACGCACTGGGGATGGCCGGCAGTGTGAGATCCCACTCGGAGGCTTTTCCGTACGGCACTTTGACCGACGCCGACGGCCCCGCCGCCCCGGCGGGATCCCACCGGTCCCCCGTGCCGGGGTTCACCGGAGCAGCAGCCTGGGGCAGTGCGCCGGAGTCCTTCGCGATCGTGGCGGCGACCGGGCCCGCACCCGGCGAGGCCGGCGACGACCATTGGCGGGCCTCCTCCAGCTTGCGCTGGGCCTCTTTACGCTCAGCGGCGACCCGGTTGATCTCCGCCTCCTGCTCCCGGAAGGTCTCCTGAGCCTTGGTCAGGGCCTCGACGGCCGCGTCCTGGCTGTGCTGAGCACTCTGGACGGCCTCATCGGCCTTCTGCTTGGCCATCCGGACCGCGGCGTCCTTGTTGACCGCTTCGGTCTGGGCACGCCGAAGGCCCGCCATCACCTGCTCCGAGCTCAGCGCCAGGGTCCGTCCGGCGGTGGAGGTGGCGATGATCTCCTCCGGCGTGCGGGCCATCACCAGCGAGGCCGACGGACCGTTGACGTAGGCGGCGGCGGCAAAGGTGTCGAACTTGCGCTGGGCGTCGCTGACCGCCGCGGCGGCCTCCTCGACGGCGTGGTGGCTGGCCTCCACCTCATGCTGGGCGGCGGCCGCGGCGTCGCGGGCTTCCTGGACCTCCACGATCGCCTTGTTGACGCTCTCCTGCTCGATCTGGACCTGCGCCCCGATCTCCTCGAGTCGCTGGTTCGCTTCGGCGACGTCGGCGACCAGGGCAGCCAACGTATTGGGTTCCGGCTTCGGTTGGGCCTGCGCCAGACCGGGGATGGTCAGCGTCATCGCGACGCTCAGGGTCAGCGGGGCGACGGCCCGCGACGTCTGGCGGACCGGCCACGCAAGAGAACCGCGTAGGGACGTACTCATGCGGGGTCTCATCGACTCTGACTCCTCAGTTTCACTGTTCGTCACATCCGCAACTCACATCTCACGAGTCACATCAATAACAATGGCGACAGTTGCACCGTACGTCACGTTTGTCGCAGGGGAAACTGTGCAAGAAAATTACATCTATGTATTTCCGCAGGTGTAATCGAATAGTGATCTTAGAGATTTGCCACAAATATTCAGGAGTGCAGCTCAGGGCATTATCGGGCGAAACTCAGGAGGCGCTTCAGCGCAGCGGATCTGCGTCCGCCAATGACGAGATCACGACCGGATTCGAGACACCGACATCGCCCCGTCGGTGTCTGTTCTTCCCCTCTTTCTTGGCTTGCTGCATGGAGAGGTCGGCGTCATGGATGACCGATCCCAAGTTCCCGGATATCTCCGTCACCACGACATAACCGACACTTGCCGTCACGACAAGACCTGCGGGCAATGACTCGGTTGGCGCTTGCCCGATTGCCCGTACCAGGTCCCTCGCGATCCGATCGGCATCGCCGGGGGCCGAGAGTCCTTGGGCCACGACGAGGAATTCATCCCCGCCATAGCGGACAACCACGTCACCGTCGCGAACGGATCGCCGGAGCGCTTGGGCGACAACTCTCAGGGCCGTGTCGCCGATATCGTGCGAATATTCGTCATTGATGTTCTTGAAGTTATCCAGATCAACGAAATAGACCGCTGAATAGCCGGCCGCGGGAAAACCACGGCCAGCACTATCGGCCGAGTGCCCCGGCGCGGAAAACCGCGCCTCCAGACCTCTGCGGTTCAGGCAACCCGTCAGGGGATCGGTTTCGGCAGCCTCTTTGAACTTCTCTGCCGTCAGAAGTCGCTCCCGCACCCGCAACGCGGTCATACTGCGCGACTGCGCCGCAACCTCGGCAAAGAGAACCACCATGAGCAGGGCCCCCGCGAGAACACCGATGAGCCGTGGCATGTACCACGCCACCTGCCACCGAGCGGTGGAGAACATGTGGATCAGTACATCCGTGGTCGCCAACGAGACCACGACGAGCAGCCACCAGCGAAGCCGTGACTGTGTTCGGACGGCGGAGAGCACGACCACGCCGCCGGCCACCACACCCAGGGCGACGGCAAGGACGCTCATTCCGTCGTACAGACGGTTGGGAACCCCGCGTTCCAGAAGGACTGGCAGTGTCTGGTGCTGGTCAATAACCCAGGCCGAGACCACCAAGCCCGCCAGGATTCCCGACGGGACATCCCACCACCGCTCGTCCCGATCACGAATTCGAAAGAAAGAGCTGATGCCTATTCCGAGAACAATTCCGATGTGCGCCGCAAAATACAGCCATGCCGAACTCTGCGAACCGCCCAGCCATGGACCCGCAGGCGTTATCACCCCCGGAAATGACATGAAGAATGCGGGATAAACGACCGTCAGATAACCGAAGGCAGCGGCCAAACTCGATAACGCGCGACTTTTCTGCCCCCGAGCCTCCTGCCACAGCAGGGCCGCCGTTGCACCCGACGTCATCGTCAGGATTCCGGTGCTGAGCCAGACGAAACCCGGGAGCGCCATCCACATGGTGTCCGCAAAAGCGATCGACACCGCGGTGACCAGTCCGACGACGACCAGACTCGACCAGGCAACCCAACGCAGGGATGCGGTGGCGCCCCGGTCCTCATCGAGACCCTGGCGATTCAACTCCTCGCTCAGAGACAGCAGCTCGGGCCGGACGAATGTCACCGCGACACCAATACGACCGCGCACGGCCGGGATCGCTCCGCTGAACCATCCATGATCGGTCGCCTGCTCCGCACTGAGAGGTGGTTACTCAGGAACTGTGGCGGGCCGCCGCAGCACGCAGGAAGCGGGTTGCGACCGCTGCTCCGGCCACCCCGACCACCAGGAAGATCGTGAACTCGGTCCACGGGAAAATCGGCGTGTTCAGTTGATCGACGAAATTCTGCGCACCCTGAACCGGGTTGGGCGCCAATTTGGCGACATCCTGGCCGGCCTCCAGCAGGACCCGGTCGTAGGTGTTGCTGTAGCTGCCGGCCCAGCCGGGGCTGAGCACCAGGACCGTCGATCCGGGATGGGCCTGACCCACCTCGGTGGCGATATCCCGCAGTGGCGTGTCGATGGGCGGACTCTGCGCAAGCACGACCACCTTGAGATCGACACCGCGGTCGGCGGCGCCGCGGACGACCTCCCGCAGTCCGGGCACGTCCGCAGCCGGCGCGGCCACGGCGTCGGCGCTGACCTCGGACTGCACCTTGTCCATACACGAACCCAGGGGCGACGATGCCGGCAAACCCACCGCGCTGCAGACCTCCACCGGGATGTAGACCGGGGTCGGGGTGGTCAGGAAGCCACTCACGAGGCCTCACCGTACCGTCCCGGGTCGGCCAGGGCGGCAACACGCGCCGCGCAGGCCGGTCCGGTATGCCTCGCTCGCCGATCCCCCCGGTGACGGCTGCGGTCGCACGTTACGATTCGAACCACCCGTAGCGGATCGGCGCTGACGGGTTCCCCGAGCATGGAGTTGATGTGAGCAGCGTTTCCTCGAAGCCGTCCCTGAATTCGTTCTCGGCCCGCGACACCCTGACTGTCGGGGACAGAAGCTACGAGATTTACCGGCTCGACGCCGTACCCGGCACCGAGAAGCTCCCCTACAGCCTGAAGGTGCTCGCCGAGAATCTGCTGCGCACCGAGGACGGCGCCAACATCACGACCGACCACATCCAGGCCATCGCGAACTGGGATCCGTCGGCTCAGCCGAGTGTCGAGATCCAGTTCACCCCCGCCCGGGTGATCATGCAGGACTTCACCGGCGTGCCCTGCGTGGTCGACCTGGCCACCATGCGCGAGGCGGTCACCGCTCTGGGCGGCGACCCGGAGAAGGTCAACCCGCTGTCGCCGGCCGAGATGGTCATCGACCACTCGGTGATCCTGGACTTCTTCGGCAACGCCAACGCCTTCACCCGCAACGTCGAACTCGAATATCAGCGCAACGGCGAGCGCTATCAGTTCCTGCGCTGGGGCCAGGGCGCCTTCGACGACTTCAAGGTCGTCCCGCCGGGCACCGGAATCGTCCACCAGGTCAACATCGAGTACCTGGCCCGGGTCGTCATGGAGCGCGGCGGTGTCGCCTACCCGGACACCTGCGTGGGGACCGACAGCCACACCACCATGGTCAACGGCCTGGGCGTGCTGGGCTGGGGCGTCGGTGGTATCGAGGCCGAGGCCGCCATGCTGGGCCAGCCGGTGTCGATGCTCATCCCCCGCGTCGTCGGCTTCAAGCTGACCGGCGAGATCAAGCCGGGTGTGACCGCCACCGACGTGGTGCTGACGGTCACCGACATGCTGCGCAAGCACGGTGTGGTCGGCAAGTTCGTCGAGTTCTACGGCAAGGGCGTGGCCGAGGTGCCGCTGGCCAACCGCGCCACGCTGGGCAACATGAGCCCGGAATTCGGTTCCACCGCAGCGATGTTCCCGATCGACGAGGTCACCATCGACTACCTGCGGCTGACCGGCCGCAGCGAGGAGCAGGTGGCTCTGGTCGAGGCCTACGCCAAGACCCAGGGCATGTGGCACGACGCTGATCACGAGCCAAAGTTCTCTGAGTACCTCGAACTGGATCTGTCGACGGTGGTGCCGTCGATCGCCGGTCCGAAGCGCCCGCAGGACCGCATCGAGTTGTCCGACGCGAAGACGGCGTTCCGCAAGGACATCCACAACTACGTCGAGGAGAACCACCCGGCGCCGGAGACCAAGCTCGACGAGGCCGTCGAGGAGTCCTTCCCGGCCAGCGACTCCGCAGCGCTGTCCTTCGCCGACAACGGCGCGGTCGACATGCGGCCGTCGGCGGCCAACGGCTCGCACGGACGGCCCAGCAAGCCGGTGCTGGTCCGCTCCGCCGACCGTGGTGAGTTCGTCCTCGACCACGGCGCCGTCGTGGTCGCCGGGATCACCTCCTGCACCAACACCTCCAACCCGTCGGTCATGCTCGGCGCGGCCCTGCTGGCCAAGAAGGCCGTCGAGAAGGGGCTGACCACCAAGCCGTGGGTCAAGACCAACATGGCGCCGGGCTCGCAGGTTGTCACCGACTACTACGAGAAGGCCGGCCTGTGGCCGTACCTGGAGAAGCTGGGTTACTACCTGGGCGGCTACGGCTGCACCACCTGTATCGGCAACACCGGCCCACTGCCGGAGGAGATCTCCAAGGCCATCAATGACAACGACCTGTCGGTGGCGGCGGTGCTGTCCGGCAACCGCAACTTCGAGGGCCGCATCTCCCCTGACGTCAAGATGAACTACCTGGCCTCGCCTCCCCTGGTGATCGCCTACGGCATCGCGGGCACGATGGACTTCGACTTCGAGTCCGATCCACTGGGTCAGGACGCGCAAGGCAACGACGTCTTCCTCAAGGACATCTGGCCGACGCAGAAAGAGATCGAGGACACCATCGCGTCCTCGATCAGCCGGGACATGTTCGCCGCCAGCTATGCCGACGTGTTCAAGGGCGACGAGCACTGGCGGAACCTGCCGACCCCGTCGGGCAACACCTTCGCCTGGGACCCGAAGTCGACCTACGTGCGCAAGCCACCGTACTTCGACGGCATGCCCGCCGAGCCGCAGCCCGTCAAGGACATCAAGGGCGCCAGAGTGCTGGCGCTGCTGGGCGATTCGGTGACCACCGACCACATCTCCCCGGCCGGCGCGATCAAGAAGGGCACCCCGGCGGCCCAATACCTGGAAGCCAACGGTGTGCAGCCCGCCGACTTCAACTCGCTGGGTTCACGGCGCGGCAACCACGAGGTGATGATCCGCGGCACCTTCGCCAACATCCGGCTGAGCAATCAGGTCCTGGCCGGCCTCGGCGAGGTCCCGTCGGGCGGCTACACCCGCGACTTCACCCAGCCGGGTGGCCCGCAGGCGTTCATCTACGACGCCGCGCAGAACTACGCGGCGGCGGGAACCCCGCTGGTCGTCCTCGGCGGCAAGGAGTACGGCTCGGGTTCGTCGCGGGACTGGGCGGCCAAGGGCACCAGCCTGCTGGGTGTGCGCGCGGTGATCACCGAGTCCTTCGAGCGGATCCACCGGTCGAACCTCATCGGGATGGGCGTCATCCCGCTGCAGTTCCCCGCCGGGGAGTCGGCGGCGTCGCTGAAGTTGGACGGCACCGAGGTGTTCGACATCACCGGTATCGAGGAGCTGAACTCCGGCAAGACCCCGAAGACGGTGCACGTGACGGCCACCAAGGCCGACGGCTCGACGGTGGAGTTCGACGCCGTCGTGCGCATCGACACCCCCGGCGAGGCCGACTACTACCGCAACGGCGGCATCCTGCAGTACGTGCTGCGCAACATGCTGCGGGCGGGTTCCTCAGCCTGAGGAACCGCCCGCCGCACCGGCGGCTGATCTGAGCTCGTACAACTCCAGCGGAAGCCCGTCCGGGTCGGCGAAGAACACGAACCGGCGTCCGGTGTACTCGTCGGTCCGGATGGCTTCGGTGGCGACGCCGTTCACCCGCAGGTGCCCCACCCAGACCTCCAGATCGTCGACCCCGAACGCCAGGTGGCGCAGTCCCTGCGCCTCCGGGCGGCTCGGGCGCGGCGGCGCACCGGGGAATGAGAACAACTCGATCTGGGTGCCGTCCGGTAGGGCCAGATCCAACTTCCAGGATTGGCGCGCCTGTCGGTAGTTCTCCGCCACGACCCGCAGACCCAGCACCTCGGTGTAGAAGGACCGTGATCGCCGATAGTCCGAGCAGATGACGGCAACGTGGTGAACACCGTGCAGCAGGGGTGTCTTCATGTCCGGCAGTATCCCCCTGCCGATCCCGGCCGGTGAGGCTGTCAGGCCAGTTCGATGAGGCTGGCGTAATCGGCCGACCAGTGGTCCTCGGTGCCGTCGGGCAGCAGAACCACGCGCTGCGGATCGAGTGCCTCGGCCGCGCCCGGATCGTGGGTGACCAGGACCACCGCACCGACGTAACTGCGCAGCGCGTCGAGCACCTGCTCCCGTGAGGCCGGATCGAGGTTGTTGGTGGGTTCGTCGAGCAGGAGCACGTTCGCCGTCGAGGCGACCAGACCCGCCAGCGCCAGTCGGGTCTTCTCCCCGCCGGACAGCGTGCCGGCGGGCTGGTCCAGTTGCGGACCGGTGAACATGAACGCGCCCAGCAGACCCCGGAGATCCTGCTCCCCGGTGTCCGGGGCGGCGTGCCGGATGTTCTCCCACACCGTCGCGTTGTTGTCGAGGGTGTCGTGTTCCTGGGCGAAGTATCCGATCTTGCAGCCGTAGCCTGGTTCGACCGCCCCCGCGTCAGGTGTCTCGGCACCGGCGAGCACCCGGAGCAGGGTCGTCTTGCCCGCCCCGTTGAGCCCGAGGATGACGACGCGGGAGCCGCGGTCGATCGCGAGGTCGACGCCGGTGAACACCTCCAGTGACCCGTAGTTCTTGGTGAGACCGTTCGCCATCAGCGGGGTCTTGCCGCAGGGGGCCGGGGTCGGGAACTTGATCCGGGCCACCTTGTCGGCAACCCGCTCGGCGTCGAGGGCCGCCATCATCCGCTCCGCCCGACGGAGCATGTTCTGCGCGGCCACCGCCTTGGTGGCCTTGGCTCCCATCTTCGCGGCCTGTGCACGCAATGCCGAGGCCTTCTTCTCGGCATTGGCGCGCTCCCGGCGGCGGCGTTGTTCGTCGGTGGCCCGGGCGTCGAGGTATTTCTGCCAGCCCATGTTGTAGACGTCGACCTCGCCGCGGACGGCGTCGAGGAACCACACCCGGTTGACGA
>Ga0116181_1001800_pt1 | contig 18064 bp, 16 predicted proteins | sample AD_UKC075_MetaG_FD_89752 | JGI IMG/M metagenome (GOLD analysis project Ga0116181, IMG submission 89752) | Active sludge microbial communities of municipal wastewater-treating anaerobic digesters from USA - AD_UKC075_MetaG | ecosystem: Engineered > Bioreactor > Anaerobic > Digestate | place: USA...
ATCAGGCCGAGGGACTCGCAGCCCGGGTAGTCGAACTGCGTGATGATCGCGCCGTCGGCCTCGCGCTTCATGAGCGGGACGATGTCGATCAGCGGCGCGCGGCTCATGATGACGCCCGCGGCGTGCACGCCCCACTGGCGCTTCAGCCCCTCGATGCCTTTCGCCGTGTCGACGACGGTGCGCACGTCCGGGCTCGACTGGTACAGCTCGCGGAACTCGTTGCCCTCGGCGTAGCGCTTGTGCTCCTCGTTGAACAGCTCGCTCAGCGGGACGCCCTTGCCCATGACGTCCGGCGGCATGGCCTTGGTGATCTGCTCCCCGATCGCGAACGGCATGTCGAGGACGCGCGCGGAGTCCTTCACGGCCGCCTTCGCCTTGATGGAGCCGTAGGTGATGATCTGCGCCACGTACTCCTTGCCGTACTTCTCCGTGACGTAGGTGATCACCTCGCCGCGGCGGCGATCGTCGAAGTCGATGTCGAAGTCGGGCATGGAGACGCGCTCCGGGTTGAGGAACCTCTCGAAGAGGAGGCCGTGCTCGATGGGGTCGAGGTCGGTGATGCGCGTCGCGTAGGCGCACATCGACCCCGCGCCCGATCCGCGGCCGGGGCCGACCCGGACGCCGTTGCGCTTTGCCCAGTTGATGAAGTCCGCGACCACGAGGAAGTAGCCGGAGAACCCCATCTGCGTGATGATCTTCAGCTCAAACTCGGCACGGTCGCGCACCTCGTCGGAGATGCCGTTCGGGTAGCGCTGGTGGAGCCCCTCCTCCACCTCCTTGCGGAACCAGGAGTCCTCGGTCTCCCCCTCCGGGACGGCGAACTGCGGCATGTAGGTGCCGGTGCCCTCGTCGAAGACGGTCTCGATCCGCTCGGCGATGGCGAGCGTGTTGTCGCACGCCTCGGGAAGCTCGCGAAACAGCGCGCGCATCTCCTCCGGCGACTTCAGGTAGTAGCCGTTGCCGTCGAACTTGAACCGGTCGACCTGCGCCTTGCGGGAGCCCGAGGAGACGCACAGCAGGGTGTCGTGGGAGTCGGCGTCGTCGGCGTGGACGTAGTGCAGGTCGTTGGTGGCGACCAGGGGCAGCTTCAGGTCCTTCGCCAGCCTCAGCAGGTCGTGGCGGACGCGGGTCTCGATGTCCAGCCCGTGGTCCATCAGCTCGACGAAGAAGTTGCCCTCGCCGAAGATGTCGCGGAACTCCGCCGCGGCGGCGACGGCGTTGTCGTACTGGCCGAGCCGGAGGAACGTCTGCACCTCGCCCGAGGGGCACCCGGTCGTCGCGATCAGCCCCTTCCCGTACAGGTTGAGCAGCTCCCGGTCGGCGCGCGGCTTGTAGAAGAAGCCCTCCAGCGAGCTGCGGGTGCTGAGCCTGAACAGGTTGTGCATGCCCTCGGGGTTCGCCGCCCACATGGTCATGTGGGTGTAGGCGCCCTTCGACGCGACGTCGTCGCCGGTGCCGTCGCCGAACTGCACGCGCTTGCGCTCGCCGCGCCCGGTGCGCGGGGTGAGGTAGGCCTCGAGCCCGATGATCGGCTTAACGTCGAAGGCCTTCGACGTCTTGTAGAACTCGTAGGCGCCGTACAGGTTGCCGTGATCGGTGATCGCCAGCGCAGGCATACCCATCCGCTCAGCGCCCGAGAACAGGTCCTTGATGCGCGCGGCCCCGTCCAGCATCGAGAACTCGGTGTGGCAGTGCAGGTGCACGAACGAATCTGACAACTGTTCCTCCAAGCCCGACGACGACGCCCCACCTTACCCCCGCGCGCAGTTCCCGACCCGCCCGACAGGCCGCGTCAGCCGGCGCGTCGCACACTGAGCGTCAGGCACATGCCGCCGACCCGGGGGCGAGAACGACCAGCCCCGCGTCGCGCGCGGCCTCGATCAGGCGGAGGTCGTACGCGGCCAGCGCGTCGACGCCCACGCTGATCGCGGTGGCCAAGTGGAGCGCGTCGAGCGAGCGGAGGTTGACCCCTGGCAGCAGTCCCGCCTGAGTGTGCATCGCGGGCGTCAGTTCGTACAGCCCCACCCTGTCGAGCAGGTTCGTCACCTGCCGCTGGCTGAGGGTCCCGACCCGATTGGCCGCCCGGCGAAGCTCGGTCTCCAAGAGATAGCTGGATACCAGCGTCGGCCGGTCCGCCGAGATGGCCGCGATCAAGTCTGCCGACTCCCGCTCGCGAAGCAGGAGCTTGAAGGCAGCCGAGGTGTCGAGATACCAGACGGCCATCTAGCGTTCCGATCGCAGGTCTTCGAGCAACGCGGCCGACGACATCTCCGCTTCGACCAACTCGTCCAGGTCGAACGCAGGGTCGCGCCGGGGAGCCCGATACCCGCGAGCAGCGCTGCCCAGCGGCACAATCTGCGCCACCGGCGCACCGCGCCGAGTGACCGTGAACGTCTCCCCCGCCTCGACCTCGCGCAGCACGAGCCCGCTGTCGTTGCGCATCTCCCGCTGACTAATGGTCTTCATACGCCAAGTGTAGCCATTGCGTAGCATAAGGAGCGCTCATCAGCCCTCCATGCCAAGAAACCTGCCACCTACCGAGGCGGGGCGACGGAGTCGCGCTCCACCATCGTGAAAGGCACGAGGACGGTCTCCTGGGGAATCGGATCGCCCGACTCGAGCGCGTCGAGCACCCGGTCGGCGGCAAGCTTCCCGATCTCGTAGTGCGGAAGCGCGAGCGTCGTCAGGCCCGGGCGCAGCTCCTCGGCGACGTGCGCCCGGTTGTCGATGCCGACCACCGAGAGGTCCTCGGGGATGCGGACCCCGAGCTGCCGAGCCGCACGGTAGACCCCCACGGCGAAAAGGTCGGTAAACGCGAGGATGGCCGTGGGCGGCTCAGGCCCAGACAGGATCTCGAGCGCCGCTCGCTCGGCGACGTCCGACGGCGCGGTCCGCGACTCCGTCGCCAGCCGATGCACACGCGCCTCGGTCACGCCCGCCTCCCGAAGCACCTTCTCGAACCCCTGGATCCGCAGCTCCCTCGCCAAGCCGTCGGTCGGAAACTCGGTGAGGTGGACGATCCGCCGGTGGCCGTGGTCGACGAGCAGCTGCGTAGCTTGGATACCGACGCCCCGGTCATCGGGGACGAAGCAGGCCACCCCCGGGACGACGGCGTTGTAGCCGACGGTCGGCAGCCCCGCAGGAAGCGGTCCCACGTCGACGGAGCGGTGGTACATCGCGCCGACGAGCAGGCCGTCGACCTGGCGGGCCTGGAGCTCGGCGATCGCCTTGGCCCGCCGGTCGGGATCGCTGTCGACGCCGATGAAGAGCATGAGGAAGTCCCGCTCCCACGCGGCATCCTGCATGCCCTGGATCATGGGATAGCCCGATGAGGTGGTGAGGATGTTGTCGGTCAAGACGCCCAGCGTGTGGGTGACGTTGGTCCGCAGGCTCCGCGCAGCGACGTTCGGCGTGTAGCCGAGCGCCTCCGCAGTCTCGCGCACGCGGACGATAGTCGCGGGCGGAAAGCGGTCGGACATGCCGTTGAGGATCAGCGACACGGTCGCGCTGGAGAGCCCGGCCGCCGCGGCGACGTCCTTCAGACGAACCCTGCCTTGATGCTCCACCGCCTCATCCTGCCATGCGCCACGTTGCCTGGGGAAACCGTCCGGTCCCCTACACTGAGCCGCATGTTCGAGACGAGCCGCTGATGTCGGTCCCGGTCGGTGGTCGACGGCGCGAGATCGAGGCGTGGCTGCGGGATCAGGTCGCGAACGGGCGAGAGGGAGACCCGCTCCCCTCTGAGGCCGAGCTCGCGGAGCGGTTCGACGTGAGCAGGACGACAGCCCGCCAGGCCGTGCAGAGCCTCGCGGCCGAGGGGTTGGTGCACCGCCAGCGGGGCTCGGGAACCTTTGTCGCGCCGCAGCCGATGCACCGCCATTCCGGCCCCTTGATGAGCTTCACCGAGGATATGCGGCGCCGCGGCCTTGTGGCCTCGTCGAGGCTCATGTCCGCCGAGCTGCGCGAGCCGCGCGGCGAGGAGTCGAAGGCGCTGCGGCTCGCTCCGGGCCAGCGGGTCGTGGCGATCTCGCGCCTGCGGCTGGCCAACGACCAGCCGATGGCCATCGAGAGCACGGCACTGACCCCCGACTGCGCCTCCGTCCTCTCTGAGGATCTCGAGTCCGGCTCGCTGCACCGCGCGCTGCGCGCGATCGGGCGCCAGCCCACGACGGCGGCGTGCCGGATCAGCGCGGAAGAGGCGAGCGCGGCCGTCGCCTCCCTCCTTGAGCTTCCCCGTCGGGCCGCCGTGCTCCAGGAGCAGCGCACCGTCTCCGATCAGCACGACACCCCGCTCGAGTTCACCACCACCATCTACTCGGCGTCGAAGTACGTGATCGACGCCGTGCTCCGGTTCGCCGGCGACTAACGCCACGCCAAGGCCCGCGCGGCGTTGGCGTGGAAGACCTTGTGCAGCGCGTCGTCGCCAAGCCCGACCTCGGTCAGCACCGCGGGGAGATCCCGAGCGAGCCAGGCCAGCCCCGGGCTCCCGCCGAACGCGTTCCAGAGGCTCCGGCGGGCTCCGTCGGTGCCGAGCACGATCTGGTTGACGAAGCCGGACGAGACGAGAGCCAAGACGGCGCGCACCGTGATGGACGAGGTGCCGTGCGAGAGCTCGCGCAGCGACTGATCCAGCTCGAGGATCGCACCGGTCTCGGCGAGGTCGTGAAGGTAGGCGAGGTCCTGCGCCTTGTCGACATGGCTCACGATGATCGACGGCGCGGGCACGCCGGCGGCGACGAGCAGCTCCACCTGGGCGATCCCGCCGCGGCCGCCCTCGCAGTGCGTGAGCACCGGGGCGCCGGTCGCCACGCTCGCCGCGGCGACCGCCTCGATGTTGCGCAGGTCGCGGGCGTCGGGAACCTCCCCCGACGTCGCGACCTTCGCGAGACCCGCGCGGTGCGGTGTGCGGCGAACGACCGGGCTTGTGTAGTCGAACTCGTCGACCCCTCTATCAGGTCGGCGACGAACAGCGCAGTCAGCTCGTCCGCGCCCACCCGGTTCGTCCAGTGCAGCGGGCCGTAGTAGCGGTCGTGATGGAGCCCGGTTGCGGCCACGATCGGCACGCCGGTGCGAGTCGAGATCTCCGCGAGGCGCACGACGTCGCGCCCGGCCGAGACCGGCATCGTGTCGACCATCAGACCCGCGCCCGCGGCCCTGCACTCGCCCACCTCGGCCACGGCCGCGTCGACGTCGTCGAGGAGGATGTGCGGGAACCGGTCCGCGATCAGGGGCGAGTCGAGGACGAGGTGCTCGTGCGCGTACGCCACGCCGTCGAAGCCTTCGATGTCGCCGAGGACGGTGCGGATGCGGCCGGCGGTCACAGGAGCGCCCCATCCGCGACGAGCCGCGCACGCAGGACGTCGACGTCGATCTCCTTCAGCCCCGTGCCCGTGGCGATGGACAGCGCGGCGGCTGCACCGGCGGCGTGGCCGTAGGACAGGCATTGCGCGATCGAACGCGCCGAGGCATGGGCGTCGTGGGTGGCCGAAAGGCACCGGCCCGCGACCAGCAGCCCTCCGATGTCCTTCGGGACGAGGCACCGGTACGGGATGCCGTAGGTGCGGCCGGTCGGCTCGCCGTCCTCCCCCGCTGCGACGTAGCGCCAGATGGTGCCGGCACCGCCGTCGTGATCCTCGATCGGCGCGCCGCACAGGGCGATCGCATCGTCGAACTGGCGGGCCTCGATGACGTCGTCCTTGGTGAGGACGTACTCGCTCATAGTCCCCGCTCGCGTCGGCCTCCCGCATCAAACTGGCGTCGACGACCCGCGACGCGACGACGCGGGCCGGCCCCCGGCGGGTGAGGACTACAACGCCGCGGACCGTGTCGCCGTCGAGGATCACCGCACCCATCCGGGCGTGCAGCAGTGGGCGGACCCCGCTGTCGACGATCCGCCTGTCCCACGCGACCTTCAGCGCCTCCGGCTCGTAAGTAACGCCGGTTCCCGCGCCGTAGGTGTTGCCGCGCAGGACGGCGTCGCCGGACTCCAGCATCGCGCCGGCGACCTCCCACCCGATGCCGCCGACGATGCGCTCCTCGCTCCCCGCGGGGAAGAAGCCGTACATGGTGTCGAGCACGGCCGCGGCCGTGCCGCCGAAGAACCCCCCGCTCTCGATCAGGATCGTGCGGGCGCCGTGCCGGGCGGACACGACGGCCGCAGCGCACCCGGCAGAGCCGCCGCCGACCACGGCGACATCGGCCTCCCAGATCACGGGGATGTGCGCGGCCTCGGCGGGGCTGAGTCGGATGAGGTCCCACGCGGTCTCCGGCGGGTCGATGATGAGATCTGAGGTGAATGCGTCACGCGCCATGAGTGTTCCTTCGGAGGGATCGGGGAGCCGAACAAGTCAACGGAGGAGCCATCCGCCGTCGACGGGGATGACCGCGCCGGTGGTCTGGACGGAGGAGCAGCCGACCAGCCAGCGCACGGCGGCCGCGACCTCGTCGGCCGTCGAGGGACGCCGGGTGAGCGGCATCAGTTCGGGGAAGCGGGCGATGATCTCCTCGTTCCCCAACGCGCGGGCGGCCATGCGCGTCTCGACGAGTCCCGGCGCGACGATGTTGACCCGGATCCCCTTGCGGGCGCCCTCGTAGGCGGCGGCCTCTAGCAGCGGGACCATGCCGGCCTTCGCGACGCGGTAGGCGGCGGTGAGGAAGTCGCCGTCGAGCCCCTTGGCCAGGGCGGAACCGATCAGCACTACGGAGGCACCCGGCGCGCAGTTGTTGAGGCAGGCCCGAACGAAGGAGAACGCGGACGTCAGGTCGACCCGCAGCACCTCGTCCCACGCCTCGTCGGTGCACACGGATACGCATGCGCACAAGTAGCCGTCGGGGTCGACGGGGACGTGTCCCACCTCGCCGATGGCGTCGATGTCGCCGACCAGAATCTCGCCGCGAAAAGCTATCGCTCCGCCCACGCCCGTGCCGAGCGTGATGAACAGCGCGTTGGCCACTCCCCGCGCGGCCCCGCTGGTGTGTTCCGCCCAGGCGAAGGCGCGCGCGTCGTTGATCAGGACGACGGGCAGGCCCGTGATGCCTTCCAGCTCCTCCGCGACGTGGAGGAGCGCCCAGTCGCCCGGGAGGTTTGGGACGAAGATGCTCCGGCGCCGGACGGGATCGACTGTGCCGGGGACGGCGACGCCGATCCCGCAGAGCTGCCCACCGACGCCGCGGCTGAGTTCCGCGACGACGCGCAGCACCGCGTGATGGTCCACGCGAGGGGTGGGAAGCTGACCGCGGTTCTCGATCCGTCGCCCCCGCAGCACGGTCCACTTAATCGACGTGCCGCCGATGTCCACGCCCAGGAAACGCTCGTCCACTGCATCCTCGTCAGCCAGGTAGCTTACGTATACATTTTTCGGTCAAATATGTATACAACTTGCTTGAAAAGCATAGACATTTAGAGGTGTGGTGTCAACGGCCGCCCCGCCGCCGCGAACGACGAAGCGGGGCCCTCTCCGGCAAGAGAGGGCCCCGCTTCAGCCTGCCGTTCCGCAGGTACTACTCACGCATCAGTCGAAGACGAGTTCGACCGGGTCGAGGATCTCGCCGACGAACTCGCCGTCGACGGTGTCACTGAATCCCAGGATGCGGAACACCCCGTCGGCGTCTCGGATCACGCGCGCCGCGTACAGCGAGTCGTGGCTCACCCGCCGGGCCCGCGTCGCGTCCCAGGGCCCGAGGGGCCCGGAGTCGTTCTGCATGATCCACACCCCGGCCGGGGTGTCCGCGGGCTTGAAGGCGGGGTCGTAGAAGCCGGCGCCGCTGCAGAACACCAGGCTCGGCACGCCGTCGATCTCGACGTACTGCGGCACCTCCATCTGCCCGAAGCCACCCGGCGCCGACAGCGGCGGGCGCACCTCCCAGGTGTCGAGGTCCGGGCTCCACGCATGGCCGATCACGCCGCGGCTGAACGACTCGCCGTGCGGAACCCGCGCGGTGACGAGCATGTGCCAGCCCTCGCCCGCGGGGTCCTCGAACACCCACGGGTCGCGGAAGGCCTCGTCGTGCCAGATCGCCGCGTCGTAGCGCTCGTACCAGCGGGGGTCGGCCTCGACGAGGAACGTGTCCCCGAACCGCTCCCAGTGGACGAGATCGTCCGAGTCGGCCCTGCCGATGCGCTGGACCATCCCGTCCTCGGCCTTTGTCGTGCCGGTGTAGAAGAGGTGGTAGCGGCCCGTCGGGCCCTGCACCACAGAGCCCGTCCACGTCGTGCAGTCGTCCCAGGAGGGCGTCTCGCTCGGCGCGATCACGTCCGGCAGCACCGTCCACGTGCGGTAGTCGGTGCTGACGGCATGCCCGATCGACGGGTTCCAGTGCCGCTGATCCGGATGGGGGAGGCTCCGGTCGGCCTGTAGGTAAAAGAGGTGGTGGGACCCCTGGCCGTCGGTGAACGGCCAGGAGTCCCACACCCACTTGTCGGCGAGCCGAAGGGTCACCCCTTCACCCCCGAGGAGGCGATCGAAGAGATGAACGCCCTCTGGAACATGAGGAACACGATGATCACCGGGATGGTGATCAGGCTCGTGTAGGCCATGATCTGGCCCCACGGCGTGCCCTCGGCGGTGCCCGACGCGAAGAAGTAGCGAAGTCCCACCTGGACCGGTCGCAGCTCCTCCTGCTGGATGACCAGCAGCGGCCACAGGTAGGAGTTCCACTGCGGCAGGAAGGTGAGGATCGCCGACGTCGCGAAGGCGGGCATCGCCAGCGGCGAGACGACCTTCCAGTAGATCTTGAACCAGCCCGCGCCATCGACGCGCGCCGCCTCGTCCAGCTCCTTCGGGATGGAGCTGTAGTACTGCGTGAACAGGAAGATCGAGAACGCGTTGGCGATGAACGGGATGATCAGCACCTCGAAGCTGTTGTTCCAGCCCCAGTCCAGCGCCACGCCGTCGGGGTAGAACCCGATCCGCGGGAGCTTGGAGATGAGGTAGACCATCGGGATCGCGAAGGTCTCGAACGGCACGATCAACGTGGCGATGATCGCGCCGAGCAGGATCTTCTTGCCCCGGAAGTTCAGCCGGGCGATCGCGAAGCCCGCCATCGAGTTCACGACCAGGCCGAGGACCACGATGGTCGTCGTGACGATGATCGAGTTCAGGAAGAACCTGGCGACGGGCACCCGGTTGAACACGCCCACGTAGTTGTCGAGCGACAGGTCACCGACGGGCAGGAACGCCCGGAAGGTGGTCAGGTCCGAGAGGATCTGGTCCTTCGGCTTGAGGCTCGAGAACAGCATGAACAACAGCGGCAGGATGAACGTCAGCGCGAGCAGGACCAGCGGGATGTAGCTGAGCCAGACCTTCTTGCTCGTCTTCTCTTCTGTGGTTGCGGACATGCTCAGTCCTCCTTCGTGAGCGCGCGCTGGATGAGGGCGAACGCCAGGACGATGATGAAGAAGATCAGCGACAAGGCCGACGCGTAGCCGACGTCGCCGCGCGCGGAACCCATCTGGATGATGTGGTACACCAGCGTCGTCGTCGCGTTGGACGGCCCGCCCTGCGTCATGACGTCGATCTGGACGAACAGCGAGAACGCCGCGATCGTGATCGTGATCAGCACGAAGACGAATGTCGGCTTCAGGCCGGGGAGCGTCACATTCTTGAACTGCTCCCACTTGTTCGCCCCGTCGAGCGAGGACGCCTCGTAGAGATCATGGTTGATGGTCTGCAGACCGGACAGCCAGATGATCATGTGGAAGCCGACGCCCTGCCAGATCGACATGACCACGACCGCCGGCAGCGCCGTCGCCGGCTCGTTGAGCCAGTCGACGTTGAAGCCGAAGAGGGCGTTGATCAGGCCGTCCTTCTGGTACATGAACTTCCAGAGCATGGAGACCACGACCATCGAGGTGACCACGGGCATGAAGAACATGACGCGGAACGCCGTGATGCCGCGCAGCTTCTGGTTGACGAGCAGCGCGAGCACCAGCCCGAGTCCGCCCTGGATCGGCACCACCAGGAACACGAAGATCATGATGTTGCGCAGCGCGGCCCAGAACGTCGGGTCGGCCGTGAGCGCGCGCACGAACTGGTCGAACGCGACGAACTCCGCGGGCCGGGCGGAGCCCAGCCGCGCGTTGGTGAAGCCGAGCCCGAACGACATGAAGACGGGCACGGCGATGAACGCAATCATCAGGATTGCGGCGGGGAGAACGAACAGGTAGCCCGCGCGGCGCTCCTGCTTGACGCTCTTGGAGGCCGATTTATGCGCCGAGGCGACAGATGAGGACATCGTTGATCCTTCCTATCCGGCGGGTGGGGCGGGGATCGCTCCCCGCCCCACCGCGGATGTCACTTGTTGTAGCCGGCCGACTTGACGTCCGTGTCAACCTCGGACACGGCCTGGTCGAGGGTGCCCTTCGGGTCGGAGCCGTTGACGATGTCGCGCAGCGCCTTGTCGAAGATGCGGCTGATCACCGGGTAAGCCGGGGTCGGCGGGCGCACCAGGCCGTTCGCCTCCGTGATGGTCGCGGCGATCTGCGCCGGCTTGTCGGGGCCGAAGAAGCCCTTCTCGGTCTGCTCCCACGCCGTGGTGGTGGCGGGAATCAGCGACGTGACGTCGGAGAACTGCGCGATGTACTTGTCGTCCATGGTGAACTTCAGGTACTCGAGCGCGCCGGTCTTCTGGGCGTCCGAGCAGCTGTTGGTCAGGCTGTACTGCCACGAGCCGACGCCGGCCTTCGACCCGGCGCCGAAGTCGGGAGCGGGGATCATCAGCAGGTCGTCGTAGACCTCGGAGTTCTCGGAGAGGGCCCAGACGCCGTTGTACTGCAGCGCCACCTTGCCCTCCTTGAACTCGGTGCGGTCCTGCGCGTTCGACTTCGGCGCGTAGCCGTCGGCGAATTGGGCCTGGAACCACTCCGCGAACTTGACCGACTCGGCACCGTTGAGGACGCCGTCGGCGCTCTCGAACGTGTTGCGGTCGATCAGGTCGCCGCCGAAGCTCTGCATCAGCGGGGCGTAGGCGTAGGGCCACCACTCGTCGGCCCAGCCCGGGCCCCAGTCGATGACGTACTCGTAGTCGCCGGTGTCCTTGAGCTTCTTCTGGATGTCGGCGAACTCCTCGGCGGTCCACGGCTGCTCGACGGTGGGCACGCGCGCGCCGACCTTCTCGAGGATCGAGGAGCGGGTGAAGATCAGCGTGGTGGCATCCCAGTAGCCGACGCTGTAGATCTGGCCGTCATAGCGGCCGACCGTCGACGGCAGGAAGTTCTCGACGTCGGCGTCGGTCAGGCCGGACGGCACGAGCCAGCCGTTCCACGCCCAGTTCGGCATGATCGGGCCGTCGACGTCCAGGATGCACGGGAGGTCGCCGGACGCGGCGGCGCCCTGGACGGAATCGTTGTACGCGGCCTGCGGGAAGTCCTGACACACGACCTCGTAGTTCTCCTGGGACCCGTTGAAGTCCTCGATCATCTGGGCGATGACCTTCATCTCGCCCTCGTTGCCGGCGGAGTGCGTCCACATGGTCATCTGGGTCTTGCCCCCCTCGCCGCCTCCCCCCTCGGGGCTCTTCGCCTGCTGGCTGCAGCCGGCCAGCGCCAGCGGACCCACAACGGCCAAGACGGCAAGGGCCTTCAGCTTCTTCGACTTCACTGTCGTTCCTTTCTACGACTCGTGAGGGACCTGGTGGCCTCTCGCGGGAGAAGTTACGCCAGTTAAACTATTCAGTAAATGGTTTAACTGGGTTCGCCGACGATCGTTACCAAACCGAGATAAAACAACAGCTGCCCTCCGGCGATCGGCCGGAGGGCAGCTGTTGCGAAGGGTGCGCGCGGGCTCAGTGCGCCCAGGCGATCTCCGGTCTGCGGGAGAAGCCGACGCCCTGGGCCTCCCACAGGGGCGCCAACCCGCCGAGGCGGGACGCGAAGGACTCCCACGTCCGCCACGGGTGTGCGCCGCGCGCCGGCGACCAGGCGATCTCCGCCGCGGAGGCGATCCGCGGGAAGAGCATCTGGTCGAGCTCCTCCAGCGTCGTCAGCGTCTCGGTCCAGACGGGGGCCTCCACGCCCAGCACGTCGGGCTCCCCGACGCCGTCGATCAGCTCCGCCGGCTCCCAGTCGTAGGACTGCTCGACGCCGACGTGGCCCGCCCAGGCGAGCCCCCTCTCGGTGTCTGCGTCGTACTTCATGTCGAGGTAGATCGCGTCGGCCGGGGAAAGGATGAGCGCCCCTCCCCCACGCGGGAACGCGCGCGCCTTGGCCGCGACCGCGTCGTCGCCTCGCCGCAAGCCCCAGAACTGCCCGACGGTGCCCGCGGCGAGGCCGGGCGCCGCGCCCGCCTCGTGCCACAGGACGGGCGTCTTGCCGAGGGCGTCGACCATGCCGGTGACGCGGGAGACGAAGGCCGCGAAGTCGTCGCCGTCCATCGACAGGCACTCGTCGCCGCCGACGTGCAGCCACCGGCCGGGCGTCATCTCGGCGAGCTCGGCGAGCACGTCGGCGAGGAACGCGTAGGTCGGCTCGTGGTCGACGCGCAGGGAGGAGTGGCCGACCGCGATGCCGTTGTAGTGCTCGCCCCTGACCGGGACGCCGCCGCCGAACCGCTCGATCACGTCCTTGACCGAGTCCAGCAGGACAGGGTCCTCGACCAGATCCGGGTACGCGACGCCGACGGCGTGGGTGTGGCCCGGCAGGTCGATCTCGGGGACGACCACCATGGCGTTGTCGGCCGCGTAGGCGACGATCTCGGCGTAGTCGGCCTTCGTGTAGAAGCCCCCGGGGGCGCCGAACGCCGCGCCCGCCGAAGCCTTCACCGTCAGCTCCGGGCGCGAGGCGATCTCGATCCGCCAGCCCTGATCGTCGCTCAGGTGCAGGTGCAGCACGTTCAGCTTCAGCCGAGCGGCGCGGTCGATCAGCTTCTTGACCGTCGCGACGTCGAAGAAGTGCCGCGCGGTGTCGAGCATGAACCCGCGATACCGGAACCGGGGCGCGTCCTCGATCTCGACGGCCGGCAGCACCCAGGCGCCGTCGACGCGCTGAGCCAGCTGGGTAAGTGTGAAGACGGCGTAGCGCAGGCCCGCGCCGTCCGCCGCCGTCACCCGCACGCCGTGAGGAGTGACGCTCAGACGGTACGACTCGGCCGCCCCTTCGCCGTCGATCGACAAGACGATCCGCGCGTCGTCGGCAACGGGGATCGAGAGTCCCGTCACCGTCTGGAACTCGCTGGATAACAGCGCGGCCCACGGCCCACAGACCGCGGAACCGGCGAGGGAGAACGCCCCCTCCCCCGGCGTGACGACAGCGGGGGCGGGGACGAGGGTGAACTCGGACATGGGATCAGCCCTTCACTGCGCCGGAGACCATCGAGGAGGTCATCCGGCCTTGGACGATCAGGAAGAAGATGACGACCGGGATGGCCATCAGGGTCGAGCCCGCCATGACGACGGACCAGTCGGTGGCCTTCGTGGCCTGCACGAACGCCCGAAGCCAGATCGGCAGCGTCTGGCTCTCCGGGCGGGTCATGATGACCAGCGCGAAGACGAACTCGTTCCAGGCCTGGATGAAGGCGAAAACGCCGGTGGCGACGAGGCCCGGCGCGAGCAGCGGGAACGTCACGCGCCAGAACGCGCCGGAGCGGGTGCAGCCGTCGATCATGGCCGCCTCCTCCAGGTCGGCGGGGACGCCGTTGACGAAGCCGCGCAGGGTCCAGATCGTGAACGGCAGGACCATCGCGATGTAGATGGCCGCGAGGCCGATCACGGTGTTCAGCATGTGCCATCCGTCGAGCACGCGGAACGTGGAGATGATCATCGCCTCGGCCGGGATCATCTGGATCACGAGGATCAGCACGATCAGCGACTTGCGCGACCGGAACTGGAACCGCGACAGCGCGAGCGCCGCGAGGAACGCGAAAAGCAGCGCGACCACCAGCGTGATCAGCGTGACGGAGACCGACACCTTGAGCGCGGGCACGAAGCCGTCGTTCCAGGCCGCGGTGAAGTTGCGCAGCGTGAACTCGTCGGGCCAGAGGTGCACCGTGTCGGACTTGACGGCCGAGCCGGGCAGGAACGACGTGTTGACCATCCAGTAGACGGGGAACACGGAGCAGACGAACACGACGAGGGCGAAGATGTTGAGCGCGCCCTTCGTGAGGAGCTTCCTGGTCTTCACTGGTCCTCCTGCTTCAGCGTGAGCCGGATGTAGTAGGCGGAGATGGCGAGCATGATGGCCACGAGGATGATCGAGATGGCGCCGCCGGTGCCGAGCTTCCCGGAGGCCATCGACTCGTTGTAGATGTACACGCCGATGGTGTTGGTGGTCTCGCGCACGCCGCCGATGGTCTGCAACGCGTAGATCTGCGCGAACACGCGCAGGTCCCAGATGATCTGCAGGATCAGCAACACCACGAGGATGGAGCGGATGAACGGCATGGTGACGTTCCAGAACCGGCGGAGTCCGGAGGCGCCGTCGAGCGAGGCGGCCTCAAGCACCTCTGTCGGCACTTGGGTCAGCGCGGCGTAGAGGCTGAGCGCGACGAACGGGATGGCGCCCCACACGATGATGATGCCGGCGACGGTGAAGAAGCTGAGGGGGTCGACCAGCCAGCTGTGCCCCATCCACGAATCGCCGGTGATCCGGGTGAGCAGGTGGTTGACGAGGCCGTAAGAGGTGTCGAAGATCCAGCCCCAGACGATGGTGGCGGTGAGCGCCGGCATCGACCAGGCGAGCAGCAGGCCGACGGACACGACGGTGCGCATCACCGCGCCGAGCCGCGTCATGAGCACGGCGATGACCATGCCGAGGATCATGGTGAGGATGACGCACACGGCGGCGAAGAGGACGCTGCGCCAGAGAACGGTCCAGAACTCCGGGTCGGTGAGGACCGTGACGTAGTTCTGCAGCCCGATGAACTCGGCGGGCTTGCCGAAGATCTGCTCACGGCCGTACTTCTGGAAGCTCATGATGGCGAGCTGGATCACGGGCCAGCCGATGAAGACGGCGAGCATGATGAACGCCGGGGCGAGGAGCGCCAACGGCGCGTACGAGCGCTTGGGCCGTCGGGCCTCGACGGGGCTCGGTGCGGTCTTTCCGCGGGACGCCAGCATGCGGTGACCCTTTCGGTTGAAGATTGCTTTCGGGATGGGACGGGGCCCAGGGAACTCTCATCCCCCGGACCCCGTCTCGGTGAGCTGCCTGGTACCCAGGCGGCGCGGTTACCTGATGGCTCAGGCGTTGAGGATCGCCTCGATCTTCTCGTCGAGATCCTTGGCGAGCGACGCGGTGTCACCGCCGTTGGCGATCTGGACGAAGAAGTCCTGCAGCAGGCCCTTGGCCTCGACCTCGGCCCAGTTCGGGCTGGCCGGGGTCAGCTTGGCGTTGGCGGCCGCGGCCGCGATCAGCGTGGCCAGCTCGGGCGTCGCGGCGGCGGTCTTGTCGCCGAGCGAGACGCGGGCCGGGACGAGCCCGCCCTCGGCGAGCAGCGTCTGGTAGCCCTCGCTCAGGATGATCTTGAGCGCGCTCTGGGCGAGCTCGGGGTTGGCCGACTTGGCGGAGATGCCGATGTTCGAGCCGCCCGCGAAGACGGAGGCGACGCCGCCGTCCTTCCCCGGGAGGTTGAAGTAGCCGAGCGTCTCAGTCAGCGCGGTCTCCTTCTGATCCTCGTCGGCGATGATCGACCAGTAGGCCCAGCTCGGGGCCGACAGCGTCGCGGCCTTCTCGGTGCGGAACGGGACCCACGACTCGGTCTCGTCGCCGTCCTTGGGGGCGAGCGAGCCCTTGGTCATGACCTCCTGGACCTGCTTCAGGCCGGCCTGCGACTCGGCGCTGGAGAACTGGGCGTCCCAGGTGCCGTCGGCCCCGGCGACGGCGATCTCGCCGCCGTTCTCCCAGATGAAGGGGAGCGCGTTGTACCAGTCCTTGCCCGGGAACCAGACGCCGGAGACGCCGTCGAGCTTCTCGGTGAGCGTCACCGCGTTGCTGACGTACTGCTCGAGCGTGGTGGGGACCTCGACGCCTGCCTCCTTGTACTGCTTCGTGTTGTAGAACGCCAGGCGGGCGCCGGAGTAGTACGGGGCGGCGTAGAGCTTGCCGTCCCAGCTTCCGGCCTCGACGAAGCCGGGGAGCAGGTCGTCGCCGCCGAGGTCGGCCTGGATGCCGCTGAGGTCGGCGAGCGCGCCGGCCGACGTGAAGGCCGGGGCCTGCGTGTTGCCCATCTCGACGATGTCGGGGCTGTCGTTCGACGACAGCGAGGTGGTCAGCTTGTCGACGAGGCCGGTCCACTGCTGCTCCTCGATGACCAGCTTGCTGCCCGCGTTCTCCTTCTCGAAGGTCGAGGTGAGGTAGTCGCGCGCGGCCTGCGGGGTGTCGGTGCCGACGAGCCAGACGCGGATCTCGCCGCCCTGGGGCGCGGGGGCTTCGGAGGTCGCCGGCGTGGTGCCGCCGGTGGTCTCGGGGGTCGTGTTCGGCGTGCCGCCACCGCAGGCGGTCAGCGCGATCGCGGCCGCGCTGGCGAGGGCCACTGCCGAGAGCGTGAACTTCATTGGTACTCCATTCGGTTGAGACGTGAGGCGTCTGGTTGTGGTGCTGCGGAGCGCAGCGGGAGGGAAGGGGGTCAGAAGACCCCGAGCTGGGTGGTGAGGACGGGGACGGCGGCACCGCGCAGCACGATGTCGTCGCCTTGCCCTGCCATTCGGATCTCGACCGCGTCGTGGAAGTCGGTCAGGGTCCTGGCGCGCAGGGTCTGGATGGTGGCCTCCCGCAGCTCTCCGTCGAGCAGCTCGGGGGGCCCTGAAAGGAGGATCTCGGAGATGTCGAGCACGCCGACGACGGGGGCGAGCGCGATGCCGAGCCGCTCGCCCGCCTCCCGCAGCGCGTCGTCGTCGCCCGAGGCGAGACGCGCGCGGAGCGCCCCCGCGGCGAGCCACGCCTCGAGGCAGCCGACCTTGCCGCACGCGCACAGCGGGCCGCCGTCGGTGCCGACGGTGACGTGGCCGAGCTCGCCGCCGGCGAGGTGGGCGCCGGCAAGCACCCGCCCGCCGGTGAGCAGGCCGGAGCCGACGCCGCGGCCGACGCGGATCAGGAGCACGTCCTGGGCCGCGCCCTCGAAGATGAACTCGCCGAGGACGGCGGCGTTGGCGTCGTTGGTGACGATGACGGGCACGTCGACGACCTCGCCGAGGACGCGGGCGAGCTCGACGTCCTCCCATCCGAAGTTCGGCGCGCTGAGCACCGTGCGGTCGGCATCGACGATGCCGGGGGTTCCGACCCCGACGCCGACGACCCGGCTGGGGGCGGCCGCGACGAGGTCCTCGACGAGGCTGAGCACCGCGGCCAGGATCTCGTCGCCGTCGGTGGGCCGAGGAAGCGAGTCGCGGCGCAGCACCCCGCCCCGGACGGTGAGCTGGGCGCCGGTCAGGACGTCGTTGCCGGACAGGTCGACGGTGACGATGCAGAAGCTCTCGGTGTCGAGGTCGATGAGGGTGGCGGGCTTGCCGGGCCGCACGTCGTCGCGCAGCCCGGTCTCGACGACGTAGCGCTCCTCAAGCAGGTCGGCGACCAGGGCGGAGATCGTCACGCGGGTCAGGCCGGTGGCGCGAGCCAGGTCGGCCCTGCTCATCGGGGCCTCGCGGAACAGCACGGAGAGCACCAGCGAGCGGTTGTAGCGGCGGGCGTCCTCGGGACGGACCTTCGCCTGGCCGAGCATGCCCGGCTGGGCGACGGAGGTGCCGCTCCGTGGCGTCGTGTTCGCTGCTGTCATGTTTGTTAGTAAAGCATATGTACTTATTAGGAGCAAGCGCGGATCCACGTCGTTACGGAACTGTTATGTTGCTCGCTCGCCGAGCAGTCGGCGGGGGCTCAGCCGACGCCGGGGTCGACCTGGTCCTCGATCACGACGCCGCACTCGCTGGCGTTGATCTGGTTGACGCGGCGCTGGTGGCGGCCGCCCTCGAACTCCGTGGCCAGCCACATGCGGGTGATCATCTTCGCCAGCTCGTCGCCGACGACGCGGGCGCCGAAGGCGAGCACGTTCGAGTCGTTGTGCCGGCGCGAGAGCTTCGCCGAGTACGGCTCGGAGCACACCGCCGCCCGGATCACGGGCACCTTGTTCGCCGCGATCGAGAT
>Ga0116181_1001810_pt1 | contig 18028 bp, 20 predicted proteins | sample AD_UKC075_MetaG_FD_89752 | JGI IMG/M metagenome (GOLD analysis project Ga0116181, IMG submission 89752) | Active sludge microbial communities of municipal wastewater-treating anaerobic digesters from USA - AD_UKC075_MetaG | ecosystem: Engineered > Bioreactor > Anaerobic > Digestate | place: USA...
ATTCCATCGAGGTCGGTCGTTTTCCATGATAAAAGAAGCGTCGGATTTGCTCCCCGAATTGGGACCTTTCTTCACATTGATTGAAGTTGAACGATAATCGTAAACCTTTTTCAAATCCTCTCGAATGGTTCCGAAACTGTTTTTTGTCAAGGCATCCTCGATATTTTTTAACTCCTTACCGGAAACTTTGAAATCCTTTTTCATCTTTTTTCCATCGCCTTCAAAACAATAATGTGCAGTGTTTCCCTTAATCCAAAGGTTCTCGTAAATCGGCGCATAACCACCATGACGAGCGAAACTGTAATCAAAATCCGAATATTTTTTGTTGGCATTGCACGAAGCAAGAACTGCTAGAATAAACAGCACAAAAAGTTTTTTCATTGTAAAATTTTTAAAGATTTTAGGTAGTTTTCTCTTCAGATTTTTGGGCTTTTAGTTCCTCATCGTATTCGTGAAGAATGTTGAAATCTTCTGTTTGTTCAATGGCGTACATGATTTTCTCTAAAATCACTTGTGGATTATCTTCGTCATAATCAATGTCTAAAGGTTTTTTGAAGTGCATCGTTGGTTTTACTCCGGTCACTTTTACCCTTAAACCTTTTTTGTCGAAAGCTCTTCGAAAACCGTTTATTTTTATAGGAACTACAATTGGTCTTTGATTTTTCACCAATTTTGCGGTTCCTTTTCGTCCCTGTGCGAAAGCAGAAGTTGTTCCTTGTGGAAAAGTTATTACCCAACCGTTGTCGAGCGCTTTCATGATGTTTTCAACCTCGGTTAAATCGACCATTCTGTTCACGTTTTGACCTTCTGCACGCCAAGTTCTTTTTACAGTAACTGCTCCTGCCAATTTAAAAATTTTAGTCATGATTCCTTTGTTCATCGTTTCTTCCGCAGCTACATAATAGAAATCGACTTTTGGATTCAGTAGATAAATTGGATTTTTAATGGTGTTCAAATAACCATTGTTGATCGCGCAAAAAGCATGATACATTGCCGCAACATCTGCAAAATACGTTTGATGATTCGACACGAAAAGCACATTGGAATCGGGGAGATCTACCAAATTTTCAGAGCCCGTGATTTTCAGTTTGTTAAAACCGTTGAATCTGCGGTAAGAAACAATTCCTAAAATAAAGATAATGAGTCTCTTAAGGAAATAAAGATTGCCAAACGCGTCGGTAAATATGTTTTTCTTCGCCATGTATCAATTAAACATAATCCGCGAATTTACAAATTTTTCAGTAACTGACTAAATTCACTTAAAATCATTGAAGTGGCGCCCCAAATTAAATAATTGTTGAAATTTATCACAGGAACTTCAACTCCTCTCGAACTTGGAAGTGCCATCATTTCAGGTTTTTCAATGATATTCAGAAGTGAGGAAACGGGGAATTCAATTAATTCCACTGCTTCGGTTTCCTGTAAAATGAATTTTGGATTTTTCTTCGTATAGGAAATGAACGGACGAACATAAAAATTACTTGGCGGAATATAAATCGGCGACATTTCACGGATGATTCTCACGTAATGTTCGTCAACTCCCATTTCTTCGGAAGTTTCGCGTTTTGCGGTTTGCGCAAAGTCTTGGTCGGATTCTTCTTTCTTTCCGCCCGGAAGCGAAATTTGTCCGCTGTGTCGGTCGTTTTCGTTGGTACTTCTCACTATCAGCGGAAACCACCATTGATCTTCCTTTAAATAAAGAAGAATGTTCACGGCGGCAAATTTTGGATTTCTAGTCAGAATTTCCTCATAGGAAAAAAGCGGACGATACGGCGGCGAATAAATAGCGTGTGCATGTTCACCGTGAAGTTCAGCATTCTGAATTTTTTTCAACAAATCTCTACCGAAAATTTCCATAGTGCGAAGTTAAGAAAATCAATATTGAAAGTGTTTTAAGGAGATGTTAAAGTTTTTTGAAAAAATAATCTCCTGTTTCCTAATTTTACTCTTTATTTTGGCAAATCCTTTATCTACCGTGTAATTACACAAAATGTTTTATCTTTAGGCAAATTTTTTACGGATGGATTTGGAATTTAATAAAAGAGAAGATCAAAATAAACTCAAACTTGCGGAAATCAATAGACTGCTCACGGAAATCAAAAAAGGTGGTGGTGAAAAGCGTTTGCAAAAACAGCGTTATGAGGGAAAAATGACCGCTCGCGAAAGAATCGAATATCTTCTCGACAAAAATTCAGAGTCCATTGAAATCGGCGCCTTTGCAGGTTACGAAATGTATAAAGAACACGGCGGTTGTCCAAGTGCGGGTGTTGTAGTTATGATGGGTTATGTTTCAGGAAAACAATGTTTGGTAGTTGCAAATGATGCTTCTGTAAAAGCAGGAGCTTGGTTTCCGATCACGGCGAAGAAAAATCTTCGGGCGCAGGAAATTTCCATTGAAAACAAATTGCCGATTATTTATTTGGTAGATTCAGCCGGAGTTTATCTTCCGATGCAGGATGAAATTTTTCCTGATAAAGAACATTTCGGAAGAATTTTCAGGAATAACGCAAAGATGAGTTCCATGGGAATCATCCAAATTTCTGCGGTGATGGGAAGTTGTGTTGCAGGTGGCGCTTATTTACCGATTATGAGCGATGAAGCCATGATTGTAGACAAAACAGGTTCCATTTTTTTGGCGGGAAGTTATTTGGTAAAAGCGGCGATTGGTGAAAATATCGACAATGAAACGTTGGGCGGTGCAACAACACACTGCGAAATTTCCGGAGTTACCGATTACAAAGCGAAAGATGATAAAGATGCTTTGGATAGAATAAAGAACATCATGAAATCCATCGGTGATTATGAAAAAGCGGGATTTGACCGAACTGAAGGTTTTCCACCGAAAGAAAAGATTGAAAATATTTTCGGTTACATGCCGGTTTCAAGAGCTGATCAATACGATACTTTTGATATTATAAAATGTCTTGTAGATAATTCCGAATATGAAGAATATAAACCGGATTACGGTAAAACCATCATTTGTGCAACCGCAAGAATAGACGGTTGGAGTGTGGGAATTGTAGCCAATCAAAGAAAATTAGTGAAAAGCGGAAAAGGTGAAATGCAGTTTGGTGGCGTAATTTATTCCGATTCTGCGGATAAGGCGACCCGTTTTATTGCGAATTGTAACCAAAGAAAAATTCCTCTGGTTTTCCTTCAAGATGTAACAGGATTTATGGTAGGTTCAAAATCAGAACACGGCGGGATTATTAAGGATGGAGCAAAAATGGTGAACGCAGTTTCCAATTCAGTGGTTCCCAAATTTACGGTGATTACAGGAAATTCTTATGGCGCAGGAAATTACGCGATGTGCGGAAAAGCTTATGATCCGAGATTAATCGTAGCTTGGCCTTGGTCGGAATTGGCAGTGATGGGCGGAAGTCAGGCTGCAAAAGTTTTGGCACAAATTCAGGAATCTACCTTAAAAAAACAGGGGAAAGAAATTTCCGAGGAAGAACATCAGGAAATTTTAGACACCATTTCAAAACGATATCAGAAACAAACCGAACCGGTTTACGCTGCAGCAAGATTGTGGACCGATGCCATCATCAATCCAGTCGATACCAGAAAATGGATTTCCATGGGGATTGAGGCGGCAAATCACGCACCGATTACAGAGAAATTTAATTTGGGGGTGATTCAGGTTTGATTCAAAAATGTAATACAAAAACCAAAAACTTTTAGCCATGAATAAAATTCTTTTACTTACTGTTGCACTGATTTACCATTCATCGTTTGCACAATGTTTTATTAAAGGGAATTCTACTATTACAGTGGGTGTTCCTGAAACTTTTACCGTAGAGAAAAGTATTGAAAATTGTAAAAATTGTCATGTTTGGACTATTGATGGAGGAAATGTGTCCATAGAAGGAAGCGATAAGGAGAGTTCTGTGAAACTGAAAGGAAATCTTTTCGGAGGAACCATTCTTTCTTTGGTGATGACCACAGAAAAAGAAACGGCACGTTGTAGTAAAGTGATCGACGTGACCGACCCAATTTTGAATGAACCCCAAAACAATAATGCCAATTGTGACATTGATTTCAGCGACTATAAAGAAGTGAAAAATGATGACGGAAAAGTTTCATTTTCACCCATGAAAACTGATAATAATTTCAAATTTTATTGGACTGTAGTTTTTGCAAACGGTGAGCAAAAAACTTCCGAAGAAAAAGTTCCTCAATTCAACTATGCTAAAGAAAACGGTATCGTTTCTGTTACCGGAAAGATTATTTCTAAAAAGTGTATCCGTAATTTTACGAAGAAATATGACTCCAATTTCTGGAGATTTTTTTAAGTAATATGTAAAATAAAAAAGATTCGGAAATTTCCGAATCTTTTTTTATACTCAACCTCAACCTATCCTCAAGCTCGTCATACTCAAACTTCCACCGATTAATTCGTCATTAAATAAAGAAACATTTTCTGTTTTTTCCTTTAGTCCTAAAGAATAAATCAACGGCAAATAATGATCAGGAGTTGGAACTGCGTATTGCAAAGCGGTTCCTTGTTTTTGATAATCGATCAAGCTTTGAAAATCTCCGTCGAGAATCATGTTGTTGGTTTTTTCACGGGCTTCAATCGCCCAGTCGAAACCGTAACCAATATTGTCGATATTTCGGAAATCTACCATTCTTAAATTGTGAATGATGTTTCCGCTTCCGATAATTAAAATTCCTTTTTCTCTTAATTTCTGAAGTTTTTTCGCCAAGTCAAAATGGTATTGCGGCGGTTTTCCGTAATCGATACTCAATTGAATCACAGGAATATCTGCATTGGGATAAAGATGTTTCAAAACCGACCACGCACCGTGATCGAGTCCCCAATTGTGGTCTTCTTCTACAAAATTGGGAGCCAAAATTTCCTGCGTTTCTTTTGCCAAATCAGGACTTCCTTTTGCAGGATATTGCACCTCGAAAAGTTCTTTCGGAAAGCCATAAAAATCGTGAATGGTTTTCGGATTTTCCATGGCGGTGACAAAAGTTCCGTCAGTCAACCAATGCGCAGAGATACAGATGATTGCGTTCGGTTTGGGAATTTCTTTAGAAATATTTCTAAATCCCTGCACGAAAATATTTTCCTCAACCGCATTCATCGGCGAACCGTGTCCGAGAAAAAGAACGGGCATTTTTTCGGTCGTCTTAAAACCGTCGGAAATGTTGGAAAATTCGTTGAGATTCATCGGTTGGAAATGGTTTGATGTGATTTGAAATGGTTTGATGTTGTTTGAAGGAGCAATAACATTATCGAACTTTATCAAACAACATCAAATTCAATCAAACTAAAAATTACGCTTTTACAAACTGCAATTCACCTGCAATTTTCACTTCGTCAGAAACCAAAACTCCGCCTGTTTCCAAAGCTGCGTTCCAATTTAATCCGAAATCTTTTCTGTTGATTTTTCCTTCGAAAGAGAAACCTGCTTTTGTGTTTCCCCATGGATCCACATTGATTCCACCGAAATCTACGTCCAATTTCACGGGTTTTGTAATTCCGTTGATGGTTAAATTTCCTGTAATATCGTCATTCAAAGAATCAGATGAGAAAGTGATGGTTGGGTTTTTTGCTGCGTTGAAGAAATCTTCACCTTTCAAATGTGCGTCTCTGTCTGCATTATTCGTATCGATTGAGTCTGTTTGAATGGTTGCGTTTACCTTTGCATTTTTGAAAGTGTCGTCTTCTGCTTCAATTTCTGCGCTGAAGTTTCTAAATTCACCTTTAACGTTAGAAATCATCATGTGTTTTACTTTGAAAGTAATTTCACTGTGAGTCGGGTCTAAATTCCATTTTGTTGCCATAATCAATATTTTTTGTTGGTTAAATTATGAATGCAAAGATAGATGGATTAAAATTGAACGACATTGATGTATGGTAATTAAAGAGGGAGGCTCCGAAAGCTCTTTTTAAAAAATAGGAAATATTGATGTTGTTGATATTTTAATGAGATTACCACAAATTGATTTTTACTAGATGATGAAGAAACTTTTAATTAGTTTTGCTGAAAATTTCGACGATGAAAAAATGGTTTTCCTTGATTTTGATTTTCAATCTAATGATGTTGAATTTCGCGCAGAAAAATGACAGCCTGAAAATTGAAAACAAACGTTTCGACTTCCAATACAAAAAACTTTATGTTCCTGTTGCTTTAATGGCTTCGGGAATTATTTTCGATTCCAACGGACGAGAGTCTCTAAAAAATGAAATCGTCGAGGAAAGAAACGAACACCTTTTTGGATTCAGCAATCATTTAGATGACTATGCGCAGTTTGCACCTTTAGTCGCACTTTACGGATTGGAGTGGATGGGAATGACGCCAAGAACCGATTGGAAAAACCGAACCGCAATGATGATAAAAGGACAGGTCATGAATCTCGGAATGGTTTATTTGCTGAAAAAAACGTTGAAGAAAACCCGTCCCGATGGAACTGCCTATTCGTTTCCTTCAGGTCACACCGCGAATGCTTTTGCAGGTGCGACAATTCTCGCAATTGAATACGGCGAAAATCACAAGTGGGTTCCTTACGCAGCGTACGGAGTTGCGACAGGAGTGGGTTTGATGAGAATGGGGAACAACAAACATTATCTTTCCGATGTGCTTTTTGGTGCAGGTTTGGGAATTCTTTCCATGAAAGTGGCGTATTGGACGCATCAATACAAATGGAATCAACCGAAATCGGAGACGGATGTATTTGCAGGGGTTATCTATTAAAAGCACCTTCAAGCATCCGTCATCCGACACTCAACAACCTGCTATTAACATTCTTTAACAAAATCAATTTTATTTCTTAAATTTAGCAACCTAAAATTTTCGAGATGAAATTTTCAAAATTTTCTTTGCTATTCCTCATTACAGGAAGTTTTCTATTGGCACAGAACCAAAGATATACGATTGCAGAAGCAGTGAACGGACTTCGAAGCAATCTCGCCGTGAAAAATATTTCGCAATTTTCATGGAGCGACGACAACAAATCCTTTTATCAAGGCGTAAAAAATGGCTATTTAGTGACGGAAGTTCAAAGTATGAAACAGGATACTTTGGTTTCTTTGTTTCAGCTAAATAAAAATTTAGCGGCTGATAGAAAGTTGAAAAGCTTTCCAAGAATAAATTTCATTAATAAAGATAAAGGTTATTTCACTAAAGGTTCACAATATTTTTGGGTTCAAAGAAGCGGAAAAGAGTGGAAAGTAACCGATTGGAATTCTTTGGATGAAAATGCTGAAAACACAGAATTATTAAGTGACAACAGCGGTTTCGTTTACACCGTTAAAAATAATTTGTATTTAAACAAAAACGGAAAAGTCGTTGCAATCACCGATGATCAAGACGAAAATATCGTCAATGGAAAATCGGTTCATCAACAGGAATTTGGGATTTCAAAGGGTATTTTTATTTCGCCCGACAATTCAAAAATTGCGTTCTACAGAATGGACCAAACCATGGTGAATGATTACCCAATCATCGATTGGAGCGTGGTTCCTGCTGTTAATAAAAATATCAAATATCCAATGGCGGGTTCTAAATCGCATCATGTGACTTTGGGAATTTATGACATTAAAACCAACAAAACTACTTTCGTAAAAACAGAAGGAGACGCGGAGCAGTATCTCACCGTAATCACTTGGAATCCTGATTCAAAGTCCATTTTTATCGGGGTTTTAAACCGTGACCAAAACGATTTGCAAATGAATCAATACGATGCGGCGAGCGGAAATTTCGTTAAAACTATTTTTGAAGAAAAATCCGATAAATATGTGGAACCACAACATCCGCTAACTTTCTTCCCAAATTCTACCACCGATTTTATTTGGCAAAGTGAGAGAAGCGGATTCAATCATTTATTCCATTATAATATCGACAAAGGTTTGATTGCTCAAATCACGAAAGGAAACTGGTTGGTTACTGAACTGCTCGGTTTTAATGAAAAAAAGAAGGAAATTTTCTATACTTCAACGCAGGAAACTCCTTTAGAAAGACACCTTTACAAGGTCAATTGGAATACTTTTAAAACCGAAAAACTGACCAATCAAGCAGGAATGCACACAGGAATTTTGAGCAAAGACGGAAATCATCTTTATGACAGTTATTCCAACGCAAATACTCCAAGAATTGTTAGTGTTATCAACACGAATACTTTAAAATCGAAAAATTTAATCACGTCCGAAAATTCCTTAAAAAACTATCAAAGGCCTGAAATCAAGAACGTTACGTTAAGCGCAGATGATGGAACTCCACTTTATGGTAAATTGATTTTGCCAACAGATTTTGATGTGAGCAAAAAATATCCTGTCATCGTTTATTTGTATAATGGTCCTCATTTACAGTTGATTACGAACAGTTTTCCTGCATCGGGAAATCTTTGGTACGAATATATGGCGCAACGTGGTTACATTGTTTTCACGATGGATGGAAGGGGTTCCTCGAATCGTGGACAGAAATTTGAACAGGCAGTTTTCCGTCATTTAGGCGAAACAGAAATGAAAGACCAACTGAAAGGAGTTGCGTATTTGAAATCACTTCCTTACGTAAATGCCGATAAAATGGGAATTCATGGTTGGAGTTTTGGTGGCTTTATGACCACAAGTTTTATGCTGAAACATCCTGACGTTTTCAAAGTTGGCGTTGCAGGCGGTCCCGTTATCGATTGGAATATGTATGAAATTATGTACACCGAAAGATACATGGATTCCCCACAAAACAATCCCGAAGGTTACAAACAGGCAAATCTTTTGGATAAAGTTCAAAACTTAAAAGGACATTTACTGATGATTCACGGAGCGCAGGATAATGTTGTAGTTTGGCAACATTCCATCAAGTTTTTGAAAGCGGTGGTTGATAACGGCGTTCAATTGGATTATTTCGTCTATCCAGGTCACGAACACAATGTTTTAGGGAAAGACCGAGTTCATTTGATGCAGAAAGTAACGGATTATTTTGATGAGTATTTGAAGAAGTAGGGACAAATCGTGATTTGTCCAAAATTCGAAGAATTTTAGTCAACGGATATTTTGAACAATAATTCATAGAACAGATTCCTCGCTTTGCCTGGAATGACTTACGTCTAATGAGTTTATTGGGGAAATTGGCGGCGGCGAAGCCGCCGCCAATTTCCCCAACTAAATCAAAGTTTTGAAACCGTGATTCCGAGCGAAGCGAGGAGTCTCATTCAGAATTTCTAAAAAAAATATAAATCTAAAATCATAACCAAAAAAAATTATTAACCATGCAGATCCCCGCCGATTCTATAGAAGATTATTTGTCAAAAGTTCCTGAAGAACGAAAAGAAGCTTTTACAAAGCTTTTTGAAACAATTTCAGAAAACTTACCGAAAGGTTTTCAAACCAATTTAAGCTACGGAATGATTGGATGGAGTGTGCCGCTTGAAACTTTTCCTGCAGGTTATCATTGTTCACCTGGAACGCCGCTTCCGTTTATTAATCTGGCTTCGCAGAAAAATTTCATTGCGCTTTATCACATGGGAATTTATGCGAATCCTGAATTGTTGAATTGGTTTGTAGAAGAATATCCTAAACATTCCAAAAGGAAATTGGACATGGGAAAATCGTGTATTCGTTTCAAGAAACCTGATGAAATTCCTTTTGATTTAATTGCGGAATTGTGCAAGAAAATGTCGCCAAAAGATTGGATTTCGATTTATGAGAAAATGTTGAACAGGGAGAAATAGGATTTTTTTTGACCTCAACCTTAACCTTAAATAAACTATTCCCTAATCACTTTAATTCTTCCATCGCTCCAAACACGGATAATCGATGAGCCTGAATATTCCGAAACTTTATCCTGATTTTCTTCCACCACAAAATCCACCGAATCCACAATTTCATGAGAAATATCTGAAAATTTCATCGGTGATTTTTCTCCACTAAAATTCGCGGAAGTGGAAACCAACGGTTGATTGAGTTTTGAAATGAGTTTTTTTAGAAAATCATTTTTTACCAAACGAATTCCGATGCTTCCATCTTCGGCAAGAAGTTCTTTCGGCAAACCTTTCGGATGGTCGTAAATGATGGTGACAGGTTTTTCGGACAAGTCCATAATTTCCCACGCCATTTCGGGAACATCCACCAAATCTTGCAAACGCTTTTCGGATTCCACCAAAATAATCATGGATTTGGTTTTTTCCCGTTTTTTGATTTCAAATATTTTTTCGATGGCGTCGATGTTTGTCGCATCGCAGCCGATTCCCCAAATGGTGTCGGTTGGATAAAGAATGGTTCCGCCGGATTTTAAGGTTTGGATGATTTGTTCCATAATATTCAATAGGAGCGGGCTTTAGCCCGTTTAAAAATTGCCAAATTGAACTTTCAGATTAAAAAACGGGCTAAAGCCCGTTCCTATTGATTTGTTTAGAATTAAAGTATCAATATATATCTTTGCCAAATAATATTCAAATGGTGCAAATTGTGCCCAACTATCAATTTTCCAATCGTTTCCACCGAAATTTCATTTTTGTTCGCAATTCCTTTTGAAGACAATTGTTCTTGATTCAAATTTTCAAAAAACAGGACAGAAGATTTCCGAACGTTTTCAAATTCATCAACCAAACTTTTTAAGGTTCTTTCAGAAGAAAAATAGTGTTTCGCATATTCTTCCTCGTCCCAACCTGCAAGTGCTGTTTGGTCTTTTCTTGCAAATCTTAATGCACGATAAGCAAAAATTCTTTCCGCATCGATGAGATGTTGCAGCAATTCTTTCAAAGTCCATTTTCCTTCTGCGTAGGTAAAATTGGAATTTTCTTCAGAAAGATTTTGATAAATTTCTAAAGTTTTATTTCCGGAAATCTTCATTTCTTCCAACCAGTTTTCAGCTGTAATTAAATCTAAATAACGCTGAATGTATTTTTGAAATTCTGTCATTTCTTTCACTAAAATTGCCACGAATTCACGAATATTATTATTAATTCGTGCATTCGTGGAAAAAAATGTTTCTACGCAAAAGCTCTTTCCAGATCGGCAATCAAATCATCTTTGTCCTCGATTCCGACGCTTAAACGAACCAAGTCGTCGGTAATTCCCAATTCCGCACGTTTTTCAGCAGGAATTGAAGCGTGCGTCATCAATGCGGGATGATTCGCCAATGATTCCACGCCGCCTAAACTTTCTGCCAAAGTGAACACTTTCAGCTTTTCCAAAAATTTGATGGCGTCTTCTTTTTTGCCCGATTTAAAGGTGAATGAAACCATTCCGCCGCTTTCTTTCATTTGCTTTAAAGCTAAATCGTGTTGTGGATGAGATTTCAATCCCGGATAGAAAACTTTTTCGACCGCAGGATGATTTTCTAAATATTTTGCGATTTCTAAACCGTTATCGGAATGTCTTTGCATTCTTAAAGCCAAAGTTTTGATTCCTCGCAAAACCAAGTAAGAATCGTGTGGACCCAAAATTCCACCGCTCGCAAATTGGATGAAATGGAGTTTTTCTCCGAGTTCCGCATCTTTCGCAATCAAAGCACCCGCAATCACATCGGAATGTCCTCCCAAATATTTTGTGGCAGAATGCATCACGATATCCGCTCCAAGATCCAAAGGTCTTTGAATGTAGGGCGACGCAAAAGTATTGTCCACCGCAACCAAGATGTCTTTTCCTTTTACCAAATCGGTTACTGCTTTGATGTCCACCAATTTCATCAAAGGATTGGTCGGTGTTTCAAGCCAAATTAATTTGGTTTTATCGGTAATTAAATCTGCAATTTTAGAAACATCATCAAAATTAACGAAAGTGAATTTCAGCTGATATTTTTCGAAAAGTCTTACAAACATTCTGTATGTTCCGCCGTATAAATCGTCAACAGCAATCACTTCGTCGCCCGGATTTAGTAATTTTAAAACACAGTCGATTGCAGCCAAACCTGAACCGAAAGCCAATCCTCTCGCTCCGTTTTCAATGGAGGCCAAACTGTCTTCCAAAGCTTGTCTTGTTGGATTTGCCGCTCTCGAATATTCGTAACCGGAATGAATTCCCGGCGATTTTTGTGCAAAAGTTGAGGTTAAAAATACAGGCACATTTACAGAACCTGTCGCTGATTCGTGGTGTTGTCCACCGTGGATTACTTTGGTATTGAAGTTCATTTCTCTTAATTTATCGATTTACCAATGTATCAATTTACCAATGAGGGTTCAAAATTGTTACATTGTTATGTTTTCAGATTGTTACATTCTAATCGCCGATTTCTTCGCAAATTCTTCCGCCATTTCCTCCATCCATTTTGCGACATCTTCTTCACCGGTTGCACGTTCGTACGTGTTTCCCAAAGATATTAAAATTTGGTGGATGAACATTTTCATTTGGTCAACCGGCATTTCTTTGGTCCAAAGGTCTATTCTTAAAGCTTCCATCGCTTTATGATCCCATACGGAAATCATGGTTGCTTTGGTTTCCTGTTTTTCAATTCCGCCATCCTGTGCATTCCAAGTCATCATTTCTGGAACGTGGTTTTCGTCTAATTCGACGTCTATGGTAATTTGGGTTTTTCTCATTTTTTCGAGGTGCGGGTTACGAGATTCGGGTTGCGAGATTTTTTACCTCGTAATACGTTTCTCGTATCCCGTATCAATTTTTAGGTTTATAATTACTTTGATTAAAAATTTCCTGTGCGTTCATTTTTAGGAAATCTTGGAGTTTTGTTTTTGGATTTTCGTTAAAAAATTTCCTGCAGATTTGCCATCCCGTGAAAATTCCGATTTGTGGGGAAGATTCGTTGTCGATTTCGGTGTAGAATTTTGAGAATGGTCCCGGTTTGATAAATCTTTCGCCCAATCTCGTGTCGTCACTGAAAACCAAATTGTTTTCTACAAAGAAATTCCAAATATTGGCTTCGTTCGCGATTGCCCAATCGTATTGTTTTTGGGTGTAATTCATTTTCAGATAATCAGGAAAATCGGGGAGGAAAGCATCCTGCAAAGTCATCAGTTTTCCTTGATAAATTAATTCATCAATAAATTTTTGATGTTCAAGATTTCTTGGAACAAAAAATTCGGCAAAGATTTTAGAAACTTTAGGAACAATATTTTGTGGATTCATCGAAGTCTGAAAATATTGTTCGATTCCTTTGTAATTTGGATTGTTTTCGCCCATAAAACCTGTTACGTCAATGAAAAGCATGTTTTGTTCCGGATGATAAAAAACAGGTTCCATTACTCCTTGCAAAGCTGATGAATAAAGGAAAACTTTTGGTTCTTTAAATTCAGGGAAATAATTTTTAATGTGAGAGAATAAATCAGTTAAATCTTTGTTGAGTTTTGCGACATCAATTTTTGAAATCGCTTCTTTGTAGATTTTTGACTCATTTTCGTCGGCTCTTCTGATGGCAAAGTCTTCATCAGAAACCGTTCCCTGAAACCACGGATATTTTTGTTTAAAGTTTTCTAAAGGAATATTCAAATCATATAATTCTTTAGAAATATCGGTGATTTCCACTTTTTGGGCAGGATTTTTAATTTCTATTTTCCATGGATTTTGGTTTTCCTTCTTGCAATTTTGTAAGAGAAGAAGGGAAACTACAAAGCATAAAAAAAATATTTTTTTCATTTGAACCAACATATCGCGGCTTCGCCGCTTCCTTTTTTTTGGGTTAAAATTTCTACCAACATTTCGCGGCTTCGCCGCTCCTTGTTGAAAAATTTATTTCTATTTTTACATCAGGTTTTGAGGTGCAAAAATAGGGAAAAATAATGGCAAAAATCTTCGTCGAAACAGAAAGGCTTATTTTGAGGGAATTGGTTCTTGAAGATGCTGAAAGAATGTTTTTGCTCGACGGTAATCCCGAAGTGATGAGGTTTCTCGGAAGAAATACTGTAACTAAAGTTGAAGAATCCAGCGAAATTATTGAAAAAATTAGAAAACAGTACCGCGAAAACGGAATTGGAAGATGGGCGGTTGTAGAAAAATCATCAAATCTATTAATTGGTTGGAGCGGTTTGAAATTTTTGACCGAAGAAATCAACGGCTTCAAATATGTGTATGAATTAGGCTATCGTTTTCTTCCCGAATCTTGGGGAAAGGGTTACGCTTCAGAATCGGCAAGAGCTTCTTTGAACTACGGTTTCAATATTTTAGATGTCGAGGTGATTTATGCTTCTGCAACGATTGATAATGATGGTTCCAATCACGTTCTTCGAAAACTGGGTTTCACACAGAAAGGAAATTTCATTGATCCTTTAGATCATGAAGAATGCTTTTGGTATGAGTTGAGAAAAGAAGATTTTCAAAGGTAATTTGAACTGTTTTTGAACTTTGAACAATTTAAACAATTTTTATGCAAACAGAAAAAATAATAGATAAAATCGTTTCGTGGCTAAAAGATTACGCCACGAAAGCTGGCGTGAAAGGTTACGTCATCGGAGTTTCGGGGGGAGTAGATTCTGGAGTGGTCTCTACACTTTGCGCAATGACGGGACTCGATTTGCTGATGCTCGAAATGCCGATTCGCCAAAAAGAAGATCAGGTGAATCGAGCTTGGGAACACATGAACGACATCACCAAAAGATTTCCAAACGCAAAAGCGATGAGCGTGAATTTGACTCCCGCTTTTGAGGAATTATACAAAACTTTCGATGTAAAAGATGACGAGTTTCCTTCCGAAAAACTCGCATTTGCCAATACAAGAAGTCGTTTGCGAATGTTGACGCTTTATTATTACGGACAAATCAATTCACTTTTGGTTTGTGGAACGGGAAATAAGGTGGAAGATTTCGGAATTGGATTTTACACCAAATATGGCGACGGTGGAGTAGATGTTTCCCCAATCGCAGATTTATACAAAACAGAAGTTTATGAATTGGCAAGAGCTTTAAATTTGGTAGAATCGATTCAAAACGCGATACCAACCGATGGACTTTGGGATGTGGAAAGAACCGACGAGCAACAAATCGGTGCAACGTATCCAGAACTCGAAAAAATTCAGAAAGAGTGGGGCACAAAAACAGAAGAAGATTATTCGGGAAGAGATTTGGAAGTTTTCAAAATTTTCAAGAGAATGAACAGAGTTGCGCAACACAAAATCAATCCAATCCCGATTTGCGACATTCCGGAAGAATGGCGAAATTGAGGATGAGAAAATTCCACTCCTTCGGAGGGGTGGCGAAAATTTTTAACGGGGTGGTTTACATATAATTTGACAACATGAACAAACAAAATCTAAAACTTTTCCTTTTCTTCATCATCGGTTTATTGTCGGCTTTTTTGGCGATGTATCTTTTTAATAACTATAAAATTGAAAAGAAAAATCAAACTGAAACTTCGCAAAATTCGACCGTAAATCAAAGAAATAGTGAAAGTGATTTTAGTAGAGAAAATCCAGGAAAATCTTCAACTTTTTCCGGAAATATCGATGAACTAACAGAAGAAAGAAAAGTAATCGATTACGTAAAAGCCAACAAGCAACTTCCTGATTATTACCTCACAAAATCAGAAGCGAGGAATCAAGGCTGGATTGCATCAAAAGGAAATCTCTGCGATGTTTTGCCGGGAAGAGCAATCGGAGGCGACAAATTTTCAAACCGCGAAAAAACCTTGCCGAAAGGAGAACAATATTTTGAAGCCGACGTGAATTACAATTGCGGCCACCGAAATGCAGACCGCATCGTCTTTACAAAAAATGGTGAGGTTTGGCTAACTCATGATCACTACAAAAGTTTTCAAAAACAATAAATAAAAGTGAATGGTGAATTTGCTTCGCAGTGAATATTGAATTTTATCATTGATAAATTAAAAGAACTTAAATAAAATGAATGTCTATATAGATTTTAAAGATATAGGGGATTACGAAGATTTCTACGACCAACTCAAAGGAAAGCTTCCGTTGCCGGATTATTTTGGGGATAATTTGGATGCGCTTTATGATTCTGTCACAGGATTTGTTGAACTTCCGCTTCATTTGGAATTTGTGAATATGAGTGTGGAACAACTGGAAACTTTTGAGGATTTGCTTACCACTTTGGAAGATGCGCACGATGAGGTAGAAGATTTTACTTTTTCCTATTATCTGGAGCAGTATGAAGACGAGGAATGATTTGTTGCGCACTGAATTTCTTTCAGAGTATATTTCAAATTCGTGGAGAGCCTGTTTAATTTTGTTTTAAAACCGAGATTTTCTTTTACCCGACTCTAAAGGAAGGAAAATTTCTCTGCAAATTCATCAAAATTACACCCTTTTGGGATTGGGGAAATTTATTGTGGTGAATTTTAAACATGCTCTAAAAATCTTTCCATTTTAAAAAATTGACTATTCACTGCGAAGCAAATTCACCGACAAAGTCGAATTCAGTATTCACGGCGAAGCAAACTCACCTCAAATCATATTCGTTCGGATGATTTTTCTTGATTTCATCAACCGTTCCCAATACTTTATCTTTCAACGAAGTTTGATAAGCATCTAATTTTTTGGCAATTTCCAACTCTGAAGTTCCCAAAATTTTTGCCGCCAAAATTCCCGCATTTGTCGCTCCATTCAACGCAACGGTCGCCACAGGAATTCCCGATGGCATTTGCAGAATCGATAGTACAGAATCCCATCCGTCAATCGAATTTGAGGACAAAATCGGAACTCCGATTACGGGTAAAGTCGTGCAACTCGCCACCATTCCCGGCAAATGAGCGGCTCCTCCTGCTCCTGCGATAATCACTTTCAGTCCACGATTTCTAGCAGATTTTGCATAATCGAACATTCTTTCTGGAGTTCGGTGTGCAGAAACCACGGTGAGTTCATAAGGAATTTCCAAAGATTTCAAAAAGTCCGCGGCTTGTCGCATGATTGGCAAATCGCTTTGACTGCCCATAATTATTCCGACCATGTTTTATTAATGAGGATTGATAATTTTGATTGATGCTGAAAAATAATGCTCAATCTTTACAGGTTTAAAGTTACTGAAATTTCTCAAATTTATTTTATTAATCGTTCTTTCATGTTTAAACCCCTATTTTTGCACCGTGTATTTCCTTAAAGATTTCAAACTCATCTTCGCACTTCTCACCGTCGCCATTGTTTGGGGAACCACTTTTTTGGGAATCCGAATTGCGGTAGAAAGTATTCCGCCTTGGTTTGTGGCAGGAATTCGGCAGTTTCTCGCAGCGATTTTGTTGTTAGGCGTTTTGGTTTATTCCAAAGAATTAAAATGGATTGGTTGGAAAAAACTAAAAATCCAAATTATCTTTTCCGTTTTGATGCTGATTGTCGCGAACGGTATGATGACTTTGGCGGAAGAACACGTTTCGAGCAGTTTGGCGTCTTTGCTTTCTGCGACTTCACCACTTTTTATTTTTGTGGGAAGTATTTTCTTCGGATTGCAGAAATTTTCAACTCGTGCGCTTGTCGGAATTCTTTTGGGAATGTTGGGAATCGTCCTGATTTTCCACGATGGATTGGATGATTTGCTGAATCCCGATTATCGTTACGGAATTTTCTGTGCTTTCGCATCGATTTTAGGTTGGGCGATTGGTTCGATTTTTACGAAAAAACTTCATCTTCAAAACGAGAATATTTCGCTGAATTTATTCTATCAGTTTATGTTTGCAGGAATTGTTCAGATTATTTTCGGTTTCCTTTTTTCAAAAGAAATCAATGTGGAAACCTGGACTTTCAGAAGTGTTTTCGCAACGGTTTATTTGGCGGTTTTCGGTTCGGTTGCGGCGTATTTTGCATTTCATTATGCTTTAAAGAAAGTTTCACCGACACAGATTTCTTTGCTTTCTTATGTCAATACGATTATCGCCATTTTCCTTGGTTGGTTGATTTTAGACGAGGAAATTTCCGCCGCATTTCTCGTTGCAACGGTGATGATTATTGTGGGTGTTTTTATTACGAATTATAAGAAGGGAATGTTTGGGAAAAATTGAGATTTAAAATTCTATATTAATAGCGTAAAAGTATAGTGATTTTGATAATCTAACATTTCTTTATTGCTCTTCACAAATTTATCTTGGTATAATTTCTTGATAATACCAGTTTCAATTAATTATAAATGGTGCTTCCATAATCCTCAATAACCTTTTCAACAGAAATATTATTTAAGTTTTTAA
>Ga0116181_1001815_pt1 | contig 18013 bp, 18 predicted proteins | sample AD_UKC075_MetaG_FD_89752 | JGI IMG/M metagenome (GOLD analysis project Ga0116181, IMG submission 89752) | Active sludge microbial communities of municipal wastewater-treating anaerobic digesters from USA - AD_UKC075_MetaG | ecosystem: Engineered > Bioreactor > Anaerobic > Digestate | place: USA...
CAGGGACCGGCGGGGTCGCGGTCATCGCCGGCGCCTGGTCTGGGTGGTCAGGGCTGTGGGATCGAGGGCTGGTGCGTCGGAGTCGCGGTGGCCGAAGACCTCGGGGTCCGGTACTCCCGGCGGAGCCATGCGCCGGCGGGTGCTGTCGCCGTCGTCGGCGAAGCCAGGCCAGGGGATCGCGACGCGGGCGGCGAGCACGGCGTCCTTGCGGAGCGGATGCTCGAGGAGCTCCCCGGGTTCGCCTCGGCCCGCGACGAGCAGCGGGCGGTCGTCGCCGCCGGTGAAGTGGATCCCGTACAGATCAGTCGCCTCCCGCTCGTGCCAGACAGCTCCGGGAAGGACGGCGCCCAGCGACGCCAGGGCCGGGACGTCCCGGGTCAGCCGGGTCTCGAGACGGATCCCCAGGGCCGTGGTGGGGTTGAGCAGCCGGACGACGACCCGAAGCTCGTTGCTACGGCCCAGCTCGTCGACCGCACCGAGCCAGTCCAGGTGTGACCAGCCCTCTCCGCGGGCAGCGGTGATGGCCTCGACCCAGCTCTCGGGAGCGACAGGTCGCACGTCGTCAGCCACGCCGGACCTCATCCATGAAGGTGGTCAGCGCCGCCGGGGTGGGCGGGCAGCCGGGGAGCAGCGCGTCGACAGCGGTCACCTGATCGAGCCCCTTGAGGACGGCGTACCCGTCCCAGTACGGGCCGCCCCCGCCCGTACAGGCGCCGAAGGCGACCACCGTCGTCGGGCCGCCGAGCGCCCGAACCCGGGCGACGGCGTCGGCGACGTCAAGGGCCACAGCATTGGTGACCGTGCCCGAGACGGTCACGACACGGTGGGCGGCAGGGGTGTCCCAGGGCACCTGCCCAGCGTCGGCCGGTATGGCTGCCTCGACCTCGAGGGCGCAGCAGGCCAGCGGGATGTCGATCAGCACGACCGAATGGTCCCCGTACCAGTCCCAGCCCTGCATGGCGCCACCCTAACGCGGCGCAACCCGATGGGCCCGGTGGTGGGCAGGATGGGGGGATGGACCGTACGTCAGCCACCGAGGCACGGGTCGCGGTGGTGACGGGTGCAGCCTCCGGGATCGGGGAGCAGCTGGCCCTTCGCCTGGCGGGTGCGCGGCGGCTCATGCTGCTCGACCGGGATCGGGCGAGGCTGGAGCAGGTCTGCCGGCAGGTCGGGCCGCATGCCGAACCGGTTCTCGTCGACCTCGCTGACAGGGCAGCGCTCGCGGAGGTCTGTCGAGATCTGAGCCGGGACGTGCCGATGGTCGATCTGCTGGTGCTCAACGCCGGCGTCGGGCTGGTCGGCCGGCTCAACGACCTTGATGATGCTGACCTTGACCACCTGATCGACGTCAACCTGCGGGCGCCGATGGTCATCGCTCGAGCGCTCCTACCGGCGGTGGTCGCGGCCCGCGGCCGGATCCTCGTCACCTCCAGCCTGTCCGGGCTGGTCGGCGCGTCGGGCCAGGTCCCGTACTGTGCCACGAAGGCTGGTGTACGGGGCTTCGCCGACGCCCTGCGAGCCGAGGTCAAGGCCGAGGGGGTCAGCGTGACCGTGGCCTTTCCGGGCGGCGTCCGGACGAGCATGGCGTCCCACGCGCGTCGCGGAGCCCGTACGACGGCTGCCGCCATGGCACACAACCAGGCCCTGGCTGACCGGCTGCTGACCCGGGATGCTGGCGACGTGGCCGCCGCGATGCTGCACGCCACCCATGCCCGGCGCCGCAGAGTCGTGATCGGGTGGGACGCTCGAGCGGTCGACCTGGTCAGCCGGCTCTCGCCCGGATTGTCGGGCATGGTGGCCGAGCGTCTCGCTGCCCGGACGACGCCAGTAGGCTGAGCCGAGGCTGGAAGGAGGCCGCGGTGGGCAGAGCGCGTGAGCGCTGGGCCGACGTCGTTGACGCGTGGCGGCACCGATCGGTCAAGATCGGCTTCGCTGGCACCACGCTGATCCTGCTCGGCTCGCTGACGCCCGCCTACCTGCCGCAGAACTCACCGTGGTGGGGGCCCATGCGTGCCCTGCGGCTCGACTCCACGCCGGCGAAGATCGCTGGCACGTTCGTCGTCGTCGCTGGCATCCTGCTGCTCGTCGACGGCTGGTTCCGGCTCCGGCCGGCCGCGTACGAGCATGTCAAGCACTGGGCAGTGCTGCTGATCTGGAGCCTGCCGTTCTTGCTGGCTCCGCCGATCTTCAGCCACGACGCCTACTCCTATGCCGCGCAGGGCTGGATGCTCGTCAACGACGTCAACCCGTACGAGGGTGGTCCCGGTATCCTGCCCGGCGCTTTCGCCGACCAGGTGGCGTGGGTCTGGCGCTACACGCCAGCGCCGTACGGTCCGTTGTCGATGCGGATCCAGGAAGCGATCGTCGTGCTCTGCCAGCTGCAGCCGTACTGGTCAGCGGTGATGATGCGCGTTCCGGCACTGGCGGGGGTCTGGTTGATCGCGGTGCTGCTGCCCCGGATCGCGCACCGGATGGGGATCAACCCGCAGCAGACGGCATGGTACGCGACGCTCAACCCCCTGCTGGTGATCGACTTCGTCGGCGGCGCGCACAACGACTCGCTCATGATGGGCCTGGTCATCCTGGCGATCTGGCTCTCGTTCAAGCGACACCTGTGGGTCGTGGGTGCGTTGGTCATCGGCGTCGCTGCCTCGATCAAGCAGCCCGCCTTCTTGGCCGCGTACGCGCTGCCGCTGGTCGCGTCCCCGTTGCAGCGCTGGGCGCCTGGGCATGTGGCCGCGACCGTGGCCCGCATCGTCGCCTCCTGCCTGGCTGCAATCGGCTCCTTCGTCGTGATCTCCTGGCTGTGTGGGCTGGGCTTCGGCTGGCTGAACGCGGTGAACGTGCCGGGCCTCGTGGTCACCGTGTCACCCTTCACGATCGTGGGCCAGGGCATCCAGATCGTCCTCGACTTCTTCCGGCTCGACCCGTCCCATCACGTCGCCATCACGGCCGCCCGTACGTTGGGGCTGGTGATCACGGTCGGCGCGGTGTTGCTGATGGCTGCGACCACCGCCCGCCGCAAGCCGATCACGTTCCTGTCGTGGTCGTACCTCGTGGTTGCGTTCTGCGCTCCGGCGTTGCACTCCTGGTACGTGCTGTGGGGCGCGCTGCTGCTGCCGCTGACGCGGCCGTCCGTACGCATGCAGCGCACCGCGCTCTGGGCGACCGTCGTGCTTCTGTCGTACTCCGCGGTCAACCTGGCCTGGCGCAACGGCGCCCTGGCGCTAGGGATCGCCGCCCTCGGCCTGTTCGCCTGGCGGGTCAGGTCGCATGAGAACGCCCGTCCTCAGGACGACCCGAGCGAGGAGGAAGTGGTGGTGCCGTGATGCCGACCGCTGGCACCGACGAGGTGCTGACGATGGTTGACCGTGGGGTCGGCCACATCGAGCTCAACCGCCCCCACGCGATCAACGCCCTCACCATGCCCATGATCGAGGCGCTGCTCGCGGTGCTCACCGACTGGGCCAGCACCGACCAGGTCGAGCGCGTCGTGCTTACCGGTGCGGGCAATCGTGGGCTGTGCGCTGGCGCCGACGTGAGGGCGATCCGCGAGCAGGTGGTCAGCGGTACGGGCGACCCGGATGCCTTCTTCGGCCGCGAGTACCGGTTGAACGCGCTGATCGAGGGATATCCCAAGCCGTACGAGGCTCGCATGAGTGGCATCGTGATGGGCGGCGGCCTCGGCCTGTCTGCCCACGGGTCGCTGCGGATCGTGGATTCGACCTCGCGACTGGCGATGCCAGAGACCGGGATCGGGCTCTTCCCTGACGTTGGGATCGCCTGGCTCCTGGCGCAGGCCCCCGGGGAGTTGGGCACGTACCTGGCGTTGACTGGCGCAACCGTCGATGCCGCCACGGGTGTGACCGCAAGGTTGGCTGACGGCCCGGACGAGCCAGCGCCCGTACCCGCGTGGATCTCGGAGGCATTCGCCGGTGGTGACGCGGCCGAGATCGTGCGTCGGCTCGAGGGCGACTGGGACGATCCTGCCCCGGGGGAGTGTGCAGCCCTGCTCCGGACCCGCTCACCCTGGTCGGTTTGTGTCTCGCTGGAGGCACTGCGGCGGGCGGCGCGGATGGGCTCGGTCGTCGAGGTTCTCGCGCAGGATCTCGTGCTCGCTCGGCATCTGGTGCGTCATCCCGACTTCGCCGAGGGTGTACGAGCACAGCTGGTCGACAAGGACCGCCAGCCGACGTGGACGTACGCACGCATCGAGGACGTCCCCCACGACAAGGTTCTCGCAGCCTTTGAGGGGTGACGGTACGACCACGTCCGGTCCTGAGCTTGTCGAATGGCCAGCGCCGAACGAGCCGGGGCTTGCTGATTCCGGTCCCTGATCTCCTCGAAAGGGGCTAGGCGCCGGACGAGCCGAAGAGCCTGCGCCTTCCGGTCCCTGAGTCTGTCGAAGGGCCGTGACCTCAGCCGCGCTTGAGCGTGACCAGCAGCACTTCGGGATCCGACCCGACCCGCAGCGGCGGGCCCCACCCGGCCACCCCACGGCCGGTGAGCACGTCGACGCCGCCGAGGTTCTTCCAGCCCTGCACGACGGGTTGCTGGAGCGGGACGAGGTACATCAACGGCCACATCTGGCCGCCGTGGGTGTGACCAGACAGCTGCAGGTCGACCCCCGAGCGGCCAGCGAGGTTGTCCCCGGTCAGTGCCTGACGGGGCTGGTGCGCGGCGAGCAGACGGAAGCGTCCCGTGTCGGCGACATTGATCCCGTACTTGCCCTCCAGCTTGCCCAGCGCAGCCCGGAGGTCCTCAACGTGCGGCGGCTGACCGTTGCGGTCGTTGACGCCGATGATGTCGATACTCGCGGTGCCGCGGGTGATCACGACCACGTCGTTGTCAAGCACGTTCACGCCGAGGGATCGCCAGTAGGCCAGCCACTCGGGGGCTCCGGAGTAGAACTCGTGATTGCCAGAGACACCCACCACGCCATAGGTCGCCCGAAGGTCACGCAGCGGCTCGATGTCCCCGGCCAGCGAGGTGACGGAGCCGTCAGCGAAGTCGCCGCCGAGGATGACCAGATCAGGCTTGGCAGCGTTGACGTCAGCGACGACCTTGCGCAGGAACGGCCCGTCGATCGCTGGCCCCAGGTGCACATCCGACAGGAACGCCACCTTGAATCCGTCGAACTCGGCAGGTAGCTGGCCGGAGGTGTAGGTGTAGTCGTTCACCGTTGGGTGCGCCGACATCCACCGCCCGTACCCCGTCACCACGACGGCCACGATGAGCGAGACGACGGTGAGTCGCCTCGTCCAGACCACGCGGCGAGGCAGGCCGGCCTCGGGAGTCGGCTCTCGTCGGTCGACGAACCGCAGCACGAGGCTGACCAGGCCGGTGACCAGCAGCCCCAGCAGGAGATACATCAGGAAGCCGAGCAGCACCAGCCCCGGGAAGGCGAACCAGCGCAGCGCAGCCGGGTCAGCAACCCGCGCGACGCCGCCGGAAAACCCCGCCCAGCCAGCCAGAGCCACGGTGACCGCGGCGACGATCCAACGCCACCGCCCAGTGATCCGGTTGGCCCAGACCAACCGACGCACCATGTAGAGCGACATGACCAGCACGAAGGCTGTGAAGGCGAGGGTCACCAGTGTCCTTGAGGCGTCGGTCGGAGAGGGGCGCGGACAGCCTACCTGCGCGCTCCTCGGTGATGTTCGCGAGCGCAGGCCAGCTGGGTTGCCGCGTGGCTAGCGGTAGTTGACGAACTGCACCGCGAAGTCGAAGTCGGCCTTCTTAATCAGAGCCTGGACGGTCTGCAGCTCATCGCGCGACTTCGACGACACGCGCAGCTCGTCCCCCTGGATCAGCGCCTTCACGCCCTTGGGCCCCTCAGCCCGCACGAGCGCGGTGATCTTCTTGGCGTTCTCCTGCGAGATGCCCTCCGCGAGGGTGACGGTCTGACGCCAGCGCTTGCCGGAGATCCGCGGGTCGCCGGCATCGAGGGCCTTGAGGTCCACGTTGCGGCGAGCCAGCTTGCTGCGCAGCACGTCGAGGACGGCGGCGATCCGCTCCTCGGAGACCGACTCCAGTTCGATGGTGTCGCCCTTCTTCACGATCGACGAGTCGGTGTTCTTGAAGTCGAACCGCTGCCCGACCTCCTTCACCGCCTGGTTGATCGCGTTGTCGACCTCATGCGAGTCCAGTTTGCTGACGATGTCGAACGAGCTCTCGGCTGCCATGCCATGCCTTCCTGTTCACCTGCTCACGCGGATCCAAAGGGCCATTCTGCCCGGTGTTGGCGATTCCCGGCCGTCAGAGCGCGCCAGGTCGGCTGAGCGCCAACCCGCCAGCCACGTTCCCCGCCGCCGCGGCGGCTTCGGGCGTGTTGCCCTGCAGCACCGCGGTCAGGTAGCCAGCCGCGAAGGCGTCGCCTGCCCCGGTGCTGTCGAGCACATCGGGTACGGGCGACACGGGCACCTCGACGGGCTCGTCGCCAGGGACGATGACCAGGGTGGCGGCGGCCCCACGCTTCACGACGAGCGTCGTACGGGCGGCCCACCCTGGCTGGTCCAGGAGCCTCAAGAACTCCGCCTCATCGGCGTTGGCCAGCAGATGATCGGGCGCCAGGTCGGCGAGCAGGGCGATGATCCGGTCGCGCCCCCACGACTCCAGCATCCCCACGCTCGACGCGTCGATCGACGTCACCCCGCCAGCGGCCCTGACTCGGCGCAGAGCATCGATGGCCGTGGTGCCGACCGGCTCGGCGCAGAACCCGTACGCCGGAACGTGGAACAGGTCCACCTCGTCAAGCCAGTCGTCATCAACCCGTTCGAGGAGTCCCGAAGCCATCCGGTTGGGGATCATGGTCCGCTCACCGGAGGAGTCCACCAGGATCACGACGGCCCCGGTGGTGCCTCGCCGCTGCACCCGGACGTCGACCCCGCGGCCCACCAGCTCAGCGACCAGCGCGTCGCCGGCGGCGTCCGGACCGACGCAGCCGAGGAACCGGACGGCGACCTCGCCCGCCGCCAGTGTTGCTGCGGCAGCGGCCACGTTCGCGGCTGACCCGCCGCGCGTACGGTGGATTTCGCCGCTGCAGTCAGTGCCGACGGCGAGGGGCTCATGCAGCCAGACGACGACATCCTCGAGCAGGTCGCCCATCACCGCCAGTGTGGGCGTCATCGCAGGGCGACCGCGATCTCGCCGCCGAGTGCCACGTTGCCGAGGTAGATGTGCACGTTGGTGGACTCCGAGGCGCCGCCGGTCGCGGTGTGGAAGTACTCGAGCAGGTACGGCGTGGTGTCGTGCCCGCGGATCCCGGCCGCGTCGGCGGCAGCGAGGGCCTCGCGCAGCACGCGGTCGTGCAGGTCGGCGTCGAGCTGGTGCTCGGTCGCCACCGGGTTGGCGACGACAATCGCACTGGTCAGGCCGAGATCGTCGCGCGCCCGGGCCACCGCAGCAACCTCCTGGGGGCTGTCGCACCGGTGGTCCAGCCCGTACCCGGAGTCAGCGATGTAGAAGCCGGGGAAGCGGTCCGTACGGAACCCGACGACACCCACGTTCAGGGTCTCGAGGCGCTCCAGGGTGGCGCCGATGTCGAGGATCGACTTCACCCCAGCGGAGACCATCACGATCGGGATCTGGCTGAGAGCGACGAGGTCGGCTGACTCGTCGTACGTCTCCGTCGCACCCCGGTGCACGCCCCCCAGCCCACCGGTCGGGAAGACCCGGATCCCGGCCTGATGGGCAAGCAGAGCGGTCGCTGCGACCGTCGTACCGCCCGAACGACCGGCCGCCACGGCCATCGGCAGGTCGCGGATGCTGCACTTCACCGCATCGTCGTCGCTCGCGAGCGCGGCGAGCTCGTCGTCAGTCAGCCCGACGGTGACCCGGCCCTCGACCACGCCGACGGTGGCCGGGACGACGCCGCGTTCGCGCAGCACCGCCTCGGCATCCCTGGCGATCGCCAGGTTCCGCGGCCGTGGCAGGCCATGGGTGATGATCGTCGACTCGAGCGCCACGACGGGACGCCCGTCCCGTACGGCTACGTCAACCTCTGGATGCACGTGGATCGTCATGGTTGTCCTTACGGAGATCAGCGCAGCAGAGCGTCGAGCTCGGCGATGCGACCAACCAGCAGTTCGATGAACCCCGGCACATCGACGTCGAGGGCCACATCCGTGTTGGCGGGGTGGCCCCAAACGTCCTTCAGGTCGGCAACGGTCATGCCTCGGGTGAGCTGGCCGGCGCACTCCACGCCGACCCAGCAGTGCTGGGTGGAGATCAGCTCGGGCTTGATCACCGCCGCGATCGCGAGCGAGTCATGCTGCGCGGTCGCGTCGCTGCCGTACTGCGAGAGGTAGTAGGTGCCGTAGAAGTCGACCATCCCGGTGATCGCCTTCGCCAGCGGGCCGGCATCAGCCCCCCGCAGGGGGTTCCAGTCGGACCCGGCGAAGAGGGCCTTGTGGGTCACGTCGAGCCCGACCATGGTCACCGGCACGCCGGCCTGGAAGACCCGGGCTGCCGACTCTGGGTCGAACCAGATGTTGAACTCGCCAGTGGGGGTGTGGTTGCCGGTGATCCGTACGCCGCCGCCCATGATCACGAGCCGCTCGAGCTTCCCGTACACATCCGGCCGGGTCGCCGCGAGGAGCGCAACGTTGGTGAGCGGCCCGATCGCGACCAGCGTGACCGGCTCGGCCGAACCCTCGATCAGGTCGACCAGCACCCCGAGGGCGCCGCGAGGGTCGGCCGCGCGGGGAGCCTCCGCCAGCGCAACGCCACCCAGCCCGTGTTGGCCGTGGATCGACGGGTCACCAAGGTCCTGATCGAACGCGATCGCCCGACCGGCGCCCGCCCCGACCGGAACGTCGTCGCGCTGCAGCAGGTGGAGCAGGCGCAGAGCGTTGCCGGTCGTGTTCTCCAGACCGGTGTTGCCACCGACGGTCGTGATGCCGAGCACCTCGACCTCAGGGCTCGCGAATGCCAGCGCGATCGCGATGGCATCGTCGATGCCGGGGTCAGTGTCGATGATGATGCGGGTGGGCATAGAGGTCCTTTCAGGCGGTCGCTGCGGCGCGGGCCGCAGCCGTACGGACCCGGCGCTTCTTGCCGAGCTCCATCGCCGCCACGGTGAGGGCGACGATCGTGATCACGTACGGGGTCATGTTGGCGAGGTTGGAGTTGACGCCCCTGACGTTGAGCAGGTCGGCGAACGCCTCGGTGAGGCCGAACACGAGAGCCCAGATCAGGGTGGGTACGGGACGAGCCCGGCCAGCGGTGAGGGCGGCGACAGCGATGAAGCCGCGACCTGAGGTCATGCCAGCGGTGAAGGAGCCGAGCGTCGCCATCGACAGCTGCGCCCCGCCGAGGCCGCACAGAACGCCGCAGACGAGGATCGAGATGAACTTCACCCTGGTGCCGTTGATGCCGGCAGCCGTGGCGGCCGGCAGATCCTGGCCGACCGCTCGCAGGTGCACTCCGAAGGGGGTCTTGTAGAGCACGAACCAGAACACAGCCACGCTCAGCAGCCCCAGGTAGACCAAGGGCGTCTGGCCCAGCCACTTCGGTAGCTCCATCGTGGCGGTGGGCGGAGTGGCGCCTGGGCTGCCGAAGACGATCAGCATGATCAGCACACTGGCCCCAGCGGCCAACAGGTTGATGCCGATGCCGACCACGATGAAGTCAGCCTTCAACAGCAGGGTCATCACGGCGTACAGCAGCGAGATCAGGATCGACGACAGCACGGCGGCCAGCACGCCGACGACCCAGTTCTTGGCCGACGAGCCAGCCCAGATGGCCGTGAACGCGGCGATCAGCATCATGCCTTCGAGGCCGATGTTGAGGATGTCGGCCTGCTGGGTGAAGGCGCCACCGATCGCCGCGAAGAGCAGCGGGGTGGTCTTCAGCAGCACGACGCCGAGGAAGCCGAGGCTGAGCATCTGCATCAGGATGTCGCTCATGCTGCGGTCCCTTCGGTGGCGGCGGTCTGGGTCTTGGTCGGCGCAGGCGGCGGCAGGGTGGCCGCGGGACTCGGCGGGGAGGTCGTCGTCGGACGCCTCTTGAATCTCACTGCGATCACAGTGGCGGTGACGGTGAGAATGATCAGGGCCTGCAAGATCAGCTGCACCTGGTACGGCACACCAGCGTTGATCTGCATCTGGTTCGCGCCGGCCATCATGTTGGCGTAGAAGAACGCAGTGGCGATCGACGCCCACGGGTTCAGCCTGGCGAGCAGGGCGACGGTCAGGGCGAGGAACCCGTACCCCGGCGAGAACGTCTGGAGGAAGCGGCCGCCCTGCGAGTTCTGACCCAGGATGAACAACGCGCCAGCGAAGCCCGCGACAGCGCCGGAGAGCGCCATCACCTGCATCGACATCGACTTCGGGTTCACGCCGGTGTATTCGGCGAAGCGGTTCATCTCGCCCAGCTCGCGCACCTTGAGGCCCCACGTCGACCGGGTCAGGATCAGGCCGAGAACGATCGCGACGGCGAGCGCGAGGAACAGGTCGAGCCCGATCCCGTACTCCGGTGACAGCACCGGCAGCAAGTTGTCGGGGTTGAGCTGCCGCGTCGCGTTGGTGCCGACACTCGGGTCGAGGAAGCGGCCAGGCGACACCATGAAGGCGGTGAACAGGATCGCGATGGTCGACAGCATCAGGGTGGTGACGATGATGTTGGCGTTCCACATGGCCAGCAGCCAGCCGGGCAGCAGGCCCCACAGCATGCCCGCGAAGGTGCCGACCACGATTGCGACCAGGATCGTCACGAACGCGGGTACGGAGTCCTTGACCGCGATCGCGGAGATGGAGGCGAAGAACGCGCCCATGTAGAGCTGTCCCTCGCCGCCGATGTTGAAGAAGCCGGCGCGGAAGCTGATGATCACCGACGCCGCCAGCACCAGCAGCGGGATGGCCTGCGAGACGAGGGCACCGATCCCGTACGGTGTGGTCAGGCTGCCGAAGAAGAGCTCGATGTAGGCAGAGACCGGATCCTTGCCCAGCAGCACGATGATGACGGCACCCACGAGAAGAGCAGCCGCCAGGGCAGCCAGCGGCTGCACTGCTCCCTTGATCAAGGTCTGCCAGACCTCGCGACCGCTCGGCCCGCGGCGCTGGGTATCGCGGGCCACGGCGGCGAGGTCGACCGGCTCAGCGACCTCGGCGGTGACGACGGGCTCGGCGGCCGCGTCAGACACCTCAGCGGCTGCGGAGGCGACCGTGTCGGCGATGGCGTCACGGGAGATCGCCGGGTCGGCCTCGTGTGCCACCTCCAGGTCACGGGAGACCAGAGCGGCCTTCTCGGCCCGCTTCTGCTCGGCGAGGGCAACCGCATCGTCGTCAACGTCGACGCCAGCCATGGCGAGGCCGACTGCTGTCTCCGACATGGTCTCCTGGGTGAACTCGGAGATGATGTGACCGCGATGCATCACCAGCAGCCGGTCCGACAGGCTCATCACCTCGTTGAGGTCGGCTGAGACCAGCAGCACACCCGCGCCGCGGTCGCGCGCGGCCACCAGGGCGTTGTGAACGAACTCCATCGCTCCGACGTCGACACCGCGGGTGGGCTGCGATACCACCAGGACGGTGGGGTCGGACTCGAACTCGCGCGCGATCACGACCTTCTGCATGTTGCCGCCCGAGAGCGACCCGACCGGTGTGCCCGCGTGGGCACCACGGATGTCGAACTTGGCGATCAGTGCGTCGGCCAGGGCCCGCAACGAGGTAGTGGAGATCCAGCCGTTCGTCGCCACTGGCGGTACGAGGTGGGTCGCGCCGACGTTCTCGGCGAGGCTGAGCTTCGGCGCCGTACCGACGTGATGGCGGTCCTCGGGGATGTAGGCCAGTCCGGCGTCGCGACGCTGCCGTACCGAAGCGGTGGTCATGTCAGCGCCCTTGAGGGTCACAGAGCCGCTGTTGGGCTTGAGCATGCCTGCGACGACCGCGGTGAGCTCCGACTGGCCGTTGCCCTCGACGCCGGCGATGCCGACGATCTCGCCTGCCCGGACCGACAGGCTCAGGTGGTTGACGGTGGTGATGCCGCGCTCGTCGACCACCACCAGGTCGTCGACGCGCAGCACCTCGTCGCCGGGGTTGGCGGGGGTGTGCTCGATGCGCAGCAGCACCTCGCGGCCCACCATCATCGAGGCGATGTCCGCCTTGGACAGGCCCGCTGCTGGCAGCGTCGCGATGGAGCGGCCGTCACGGATCACCGTCACCTCATCGGCGATGGCGAGCACCTCGTCGAGCTTGTGGGAGATGAACACGACCGCGACGCCCTGCTTGGCCAGGTCCCGGATGACGACGAACATGTCGTCGGTCTCCTGCGGGGTCAGCACGGCGGTGGGCTCGTCGAGGATCAGCAGCCGGGTCTCATGGCTGAGTGCCTTGAGCACCTCAACCCGCTGGGCCTCGCCGACGCTCAGGTCGCGGGTGATCTCGGTGGGGTCGACCTCGAGGCCGAACTGCTCCGACAACCGACGTACCTCGGCCTCCATGCCCTTCTGGTCGAGCACCAGGCCGTGGACCTTCTCCCGGCCCAGGAAGACGTTGGCAGCCACGGACAGCGACCCGACGAGCTTGAAGTGCTGGAACACCATGCCGATGCCGAGCGCGTCGGCCTGCTTCGGGCTGGTGATCCTCACCGGCTTGCCGTCGAACAGGATCTGGCCCGAGTCAGGGACGCCGGTGCCATTGATGAGTGACATCAGGGTCGTCTTGCCGGCGCCGTTCTCACCCACGATCGCGTGGACCTTGCCGGCCTGAACGACCAGGTCGATGTTGTCGTTGGCCACCTTCGAGCCGAACGTCTTCGTCAGCCCGATGAGCTGCAGCAGCGGAGCGTTCACGTGTCCCTCGTCGTCGAGTGAATGTCCTGGTCAGGACAATGCCTGAGGCTACCGCGCCATCGCGGTGCCGTGGTGGGGGTAGGCCAACGGCCCCCGGTCTGAGACCGAGGGCCGTCGGCTTGGGTTCAGCGCGGAGCGATCGGTACGACGATCTTCCCGCTGGCGACCTGGGTGGCGAGGTCGTTGATCTTGGCCTGCATGTCGGCCGGAACCAGGTTGCCGTTCTTCTCGAACGTCAGCCCCACGCCCTTGTTGGCCAGACCGTACGAGGTGACCTTCCCGTACTCCAGCTTCCCGGCATCGGCGGCCTCCACGGCGGTGACGATGGCCTCGCCGATGTTCTTCAGCATCGACGCGAGGATGAAGCCCGGCTGCAGCTCGTTCTGGTTGGAGTCAACACCGATGGCGTAGCGCTTGGCCTCCTTGGCGGCCTTCAGCACGCCAATGCCAGCACCACCTGCGACCTGGTACACGACATCCGCGCCCTGGTCGAACATGGCCTTGGCCTGGTCGTAGCCCTTCTGGGCGTCGGTGAAGTTGCCGACGTAGCTGACCTTGACCTGGACCGAGGGGTCAACCGACTCGGCACCCTTCTTGTAGCCGGCCACGAAGTCGTTGATGACCGGGATGTCCATGCCGCCGACGAGGCCGATGGTCTTCGCGTTGCCGGTCGCGTTGGGGAACTTGTCCTTGTTCGTGACAACCAGCGCTGCGAGTGCGCCAGCCAGGAACGAGCCCTCGTTCTGCTTGAACTGGATCGATGCGAGGTTGGTGGGGATCGCCTTGGGAGCGTCGTCGTAGATGATGAACTTCTGGTTCGGGAACTTCTTCGCCGCACCGTCCACGATGTCGACCATCTGCGACGAGCCGACGACAACGATGTCCCACTTGCCCGTCGAGACAGACTCGACGTTGGTCTTCCACTGGGCCGGGTTGTTGGCCTCGGACTGGACGGTCTGGGTGGTGTGGCCCGAGGCCTTCAGCTTCTGGATGCCACGCTCAGCGTCATCGAAGAAGCTGGCATCACCGAGGGGGCCATTGACGACGCTGACGACGGACAGCTTCTTGCCGCCTGCAGCGGAGCCTGAGGCTGCCGGGGCGGCCGAGCCAGCCGGCGTGCCACCGGTCGTCGACGACGAGCAGCCAGCGGCGAGCAGCCCGGCAGCGCCAGCGGCGCCGAGCCCGAGCAGAGTCCTGCGATCCATGATTCTCCTTGTCATGCTTCGGTCGGGGTACCGACCTGATGGTTGCCGCGGGGCCGGCTCGTGACCGACTCCGACGATGGTGGGGCCACGTCGACGACCTCGTCGCGGCGGGGCATGCCCTGCGTCGCGCCGAGGCTGCGGGTGGACAGGGATGCGGCCGTGACCGCATGGCGCGCCGCTTGGGCGAGGTCGAGCCCGGCGGCGAGCTCAGCCGCGAGAGCGCCGACGAACGTGTCGCCGGCGCCGGTGGTATCGACGACTTCCACCGTGGGTGGTGCGACCACGGTGACGGTGCCCTGGTGGCACACGGCCGCCCCGCGGGAGCCGAGCGTGGCGACGACGGTCTCCGGCATGCCGGGCCGTCCTGCGACGTCAGCGATCTCGCTCAGGTCGTCTGGGATCGGCGAGCCGAGGACAGTCTCGTACTCGGTCTCGTTCACGACGAGTACGGAGACCGCGGCAAGCAGTTCCTCAGGCAGGTGCTGGGCGGGGGCGGGGTTGAGCACGAAGGTGCCCGTCGTCGTACGGGCGGCCGCCAACACGGTCGCGACCGGCACTTCCAGCTGGCAGACGACCACCCGCGCATCGGCGATCAGAGCAGCTGCCTCGTCGACTGCCTCGGGGGTGACCAGAGCATTGGTGCCCTGCACCACGATGATCGAGTTCTCGGCCGCGTCATCAACCATGACCAGGGCACGCCCGGTGGGACCGTCGGCGACCGCGAAGTGGGTGACATCGATGCCCTCGACGGTCAGCGCGTCGGTCAGGATGTTGCCCGCCGCGTCCGCACCACGGCGCCCGACGAACGACACGTCTGCGCCCATCCGGGCGGCGGCCGTGGCCTGGTTCGAGCCCTTGCCGCCTGGCAGCTCACGGTAGGACGTCGCCAACACCGTCTCGCCGGGAACGGGCAAGGTCGGCGTCACGGTGACCAGGTCGAGGTTCGCACTCCCCACGACCACTACTCGCCCACGCATCGCGCCCCCTGGGTCTCGACACGGCCCGGCGCCGCACCACCGCACTGATCAAAGTGGCCCTCTTGCTGCCTGTCAAGGCGATGTGGCAGGTCGCAACCAGACTGTGATGATGACAGGCGACCTCAGGCCAGCAGCGCGCCCGCAGCCACCTTCACCATGGAGCGGTAGCAGTCTTCGCGCTGCTCAGCAGTGAGGTCCTCGCCGCCACCCTTGAGGTGGTCGGACACGGTCAGCACGACCAGCGCCTCCTTGCCCTCCAGCATCGCGACCGAGTACAGGCCAGCGGCCTCCATCTCGACCGCGAGGGTGCCGATCGACTCGAGCTTGGCGACCGTCTCGGGGTTGTACAGGTAGAAGTGGTCGCTCGCCAGAACCGGGCCGACGTGGATGCCCTGGTCCGACTGGAGCGCATCGGCCGCGTTCATGGCGCCGCGGAGCAGGGTCGGGCTCGGCGCGAGGGAGACGGTCACGCCCGGCACGAGCAGGTTGACCACCGACGAATTGGTGTGGGCCGCGGAGGCGATGATCACGTCGCGCACCTTGACCGAGTCGAGGTAGGCGCCGCAGGTGCCGACCCGGACGATCCGCTGAACACCGTAGAAGCGGTACAGCTCGGTCGCGTAGATCGACAGCGACGGCAGACCCATCCCGGAGGCCATCACGCTCATCGGCGTGCCCTCATAGGTGCCGGTGTAGCAGGCGATGCCGCGCACGTCGGAGACCTTCGCAGGGGAGTCGAGGAAGTCAGCGGCGATCTTCTCGGCGCGGCGCGGGTCGCCGGGCATGAGGACCAGCGGCGCGATCTGTCCAGGCTCAGCGCTGATGTGGGGAGTGGCCATGGGTCGAGGCTCCTTCGAAGGTACGGCGCCGGCACCGCCGGGCAGGCCACCACCCTAGTGGTGTTGGCGCACCGTGTGGTGGTACAGACGGTCCCGTACCCCTGGTATCGGTTGGTCTCGGGCGGGCTTGGGCTGCTATGGTTTCACGCGCTGGTGGAGCGGCTTAGCCTTGACAGCAGCACGGCAGGTTGCCCGAGTGGCCAAAGGGAGCGGTCTGTAAAACCGTCGGCATCGCCTACGTAGGTTCGAACCCTACACCTGCCACATCACCCGACTTCGGTCGTGGATCTGGTCCCCGTGACTCTCGTCGCGGGGACCTTGTCATTCCCGGCGCCCGTCCCAGCACTATCGATTCGCGCGCGCCGCGACGTGTCGTGTATGGTGATCCGGCGGCTGGCCCCTATAGCTCAGTCGGCAGAGCGTCTCCATGGTAAGGAGAAGGTCTGCGGTTCGATTCCGCATGGGGGCTCGAAGGATCTCTAGCTCGGCGCTACCGTACGCCGGTTCACAGCTGGAGTTCCGTGGCGGGATAGCTCAGGCGGTAGAGCAAGCGGCTCATAATCGCTGTGTCGCGGGTTCGAGTCCCGCTCCCGCTACCAGACACCGAGCGGAACTGACAGAAGAGGGACCTTCATGGCCAAGAAGTCGGGCGACATTCGTCCCAAGATCACGCTGGCCTGCACCACGTGCAAGGAGCGGAACTACATCACCAAGAAGAACCGCCGCAACGATCCCGATCGCATGGAGCTGAAGAAGTTCTGCCCCAAGTGCACGGCCCACACGGCGCACCGCGAGACCCGCTGACGAGGTCCCGCACCACAAGCTCTCGTACGAGGCCGTCCCCACCACCGGGGGCGGCCTCGTGCGCTTGTCGGTGGGCGGCGCTAGCGTGGGGTCATGCCCATCAGTGAGTCTCACGTCGGCCGAACGTACGAGCCGACGCCCCCGTACGAGGTGAGCACCGCGAAGATCACCGAGTTCGCGCGTGCCATCGGCGATGACAACCCGGCGTACTTCGGCGAGTCCCCCGTCGCACCACCCACCTTCCTCGCCATCGTCGCTGCCCGCGCCTGGGATCGGATGTTCGACGACGAGGAGCTGGGGATGGCGCTCAAGCGGGTCGTCCACGGCGAGCAGGCGTTCACCCACCAACGCCCGTTGCGGCCCGGGGATGTCATCCAGGCGACGCTGACCATCGACAAGGTACGGGTGCGCGGCGCGATGGAGTTCGTCACCGTCACGGTCACCATCGCGACCACGGCCGGAGAGCCGGTCTGCCACACCACGTCCACGCTGGTGCACTCGAGGGAGGCAGCATGACCACCACCGCGCAGGCCCTGCCCGAGGTGGGCGCTGTCCTGTCCGAGCTCCGCTTTCCCGCCACCCGGGCCACGGCGGTCCGGTACGCGGGGGCTTCCAACGACTTCAACCCGATCCACTACAGCGACCGAACCGCAGCCGCCATGGGACTGCCCGGGGTGCTGGCGCATGGCATGTGGACCATGGGTTCGGCTCTGCGGATCGTCACGGACTGGGTTGGCGACCCGGCGAAGGTGCGCTCCTACAGCCTGCGGTTCACCAAACCGGTCGTCATTCCTGACACCGACGAGGGCACCGAGGTCGTCGTCAAGGGTGCGGTCACGGCGGTCAACGACGGCGTTGTGACGGTGACCCTGGAAGCCACGTGCGGGACGGAGAAGGTGCTGGGCAACGCGGTGGTGGAGGTCGTCTGGTGATCGACGCCACGGCCGATCTCGACCCGGAGATCGGGGCGGCCTGCGCCATCGACCGTACGGTGACCGCGTCCCCAGCCGCGCCAGAGACCGCCTCGACGCTGCTCGCCGACCACACCACTCTGCGCGTGGGCGGTCCTGCCACTCGAGTGGTGGTGGCCCGGACCACTGAGGAGCTGGTGACCGCGGTCGGCACGGCTGATGCGGCGGGTGAGCCTGTGCTGCTGATGGGCGGTGGCTCCAACCTGGTGGTCGCCGACGAGGGTTTCGAAGGCGTCATGATCCTGGTGGCCACGCGGAACATCGTCGCCGATGTCTCCGACTGTGCGGGCGCGATGGTGACCGTGGCGGCGGGGGAGCCCTGGGACGCCGTGGTCGCGCACACCGTCGCCAACGGCTGGGTTGGGCTTGAAGCGCTCTCGGGCATCCCAGGACTGACGGGTGCAACGCCGATCCAGAACGTCGG
>Ga0116181_1001841_pt1 | contig 17829 bp, 14 predicted proteins | sample AD_UKC075_MetaG_FD_89752 | JGI IMG/M metagenome (GOLD analysis project Ga0116181, IMG submission 89752) | Active sludge microbial communities of municipal wastewater-treating anaerobic digesters from USA - AD_UKC075_MetaG | ecosystem: Engineered > Bioreactor > Anaerobic > Digestate | place: USA...
CAGGCCGACACCTGGGTGCGAGCGCAGCGCATGGGGGGTGCCGAGGTCAACTTCGTCTGCGCCGACGACGCCCATGGCGCGCCGATCATGATCGCCGCCGAGAAGGCGGGCCTCACGCCGCAGCAGTTCGTCGCCAAGATCGCCGCCGGCCGCCAGCAGTACCTGGACGGCTTCCACATCGCCTTCGACCACTGGCACTCGACCGACGCCCCGGAGAACCACGCGCTGGCGCAGCAGATCTACCGCAAGCTGCGCGACAACGGCCTGATCGCCACGCGCACCATCGAGCAGTTCTTCGACCCCGACAAGGGCATGTTCCTGCCCGACCGCTTCATCAAGGGCGAATGCCCCAAGTGCGGCGCCAAGGACCAGTACGGCGACAACTGCGAGGTCTGCGGCACGGTCTACGCGCCCACCGACCTGAAGAACCCGTATTCGGCCCTGTCCGGCGCCACGCCGGTGCTCAGGACCAGCGAGCATTTCTTCTTCAAGCTCAGCGACCCGCGCTGCGTCGCCTTCCTGGAGCAGTGGACGCAGGACGGCAAGCTGCAGAGCGAGGTGGCGAACAAGGTGCGCGAGTGGTTCGTGCGCGACGAGAACGGCAAGCCGGCGCTGGGCGACTGGGACATCAGCCGCGACGCGCCCTATTTCGGCATCGAGATCCCCGATGCGCCGGGCAAGTACTTCTACGTCTGGCTCGATGCACCCATCGGCTACCTGGCCTCTCTGAAGGCCCTGCTCGACAAGCGGGGCGAAGACCTGGACGCCTACCTCGCCCAGCCCGGACTGGAGCAGGTGCACTTCATCGGCAAGGACATCGTCACCTTCCACACCCTGTTCTGGCCGGCCACGCTGCACTTTTCCGGCCGCAAGGTGCCCGACCAGGTCCACGTGCACGGCTTCCTCACGGTCAACAACGACAAGATGAGCAAGAGCCGCGGCACCGGCATCAGCCCGCTGCGCTACCTGGAGCTGGGCCTGAACCCCGAATGGCTGCGCTACTACCTGGCGGCCAAGCTGAGTGCGCGGGTCGAGGACATCGACTTCAACCCCGAGGACTTCGTCGCCCGCGTCAACAGCGACCTGGTCGGCAAGTACATCAACATCGCCAGCCGCGCCGCCGGCTTCATCGGCAAGCGCTTCGGCGGCTGGCTGAGCGCCGACGTGGGCGTGGAAGGCCGCGTGCTGCTCGACGCCCTGCGCGCCCACCAGGCCACGGTGGCCGAGCTGTATGCCGGCCGCGAATTCGCCAAGGCCGTGCGCGAGGTGATGGCCCTGGCCGACCGGGTCAATGAATACGTCGACACCCACAAGCCCTGGGAGCTGGCGAAGAAGGACGGCGCCGACGCGCAATTGCACGACGTGTGCACGGTGTGCATCGAAGCCTTCCGCCTGCTGACGGTCTACCTCAAGCCCATCCTGCCGGCCCTGGCTGGCCAGGTCGAGGCCTTCCTGCAGGTGCAGCCGTTGCAGTTCGCCGACGCCGCCCGCGCGCTGGGCCGGCACCAGATCGCCGCCTACCAGCACCTGATGCAGCGGGTGGACACCGCCAAGCTCGACGCCCTGCTGACCCCGCCCGCGCCGCCGGTCCCCGAGGTCGTGCCGCCCGGCGGCGAAGCACTGGCCGGCGAGATCGGCATGGACGCCTTCACCGCCGTCGACCTGCGGGTGGCGAAGATCGTCAACGCCGAGCTGGTCGAAGGCAGCACCAAGCTGCTGCGCCTCACGCTGGACGTGGGTGAAGGACGCACGCGCAACGTGTTCTCCGGCATCCGCAGCGCCTACGCGCCCGAGCAGCTGGTCGGCCAGCTGACGGTGATGGTGGCCAACCTGGCGCCACGCAAGATGAAGTTCGGCATCAGCGAGGGCATGGTGCTGGCCGCCAGCCATGCCGACGAGAAAGCCACGCCGGGCATCTTCCTGCTGACGCCAGCCTCCGGCGCCCAGCCGGGCATGCGCGTGCGGTGAGCATCGACGCCGGGCGCAGGCGCGCGCTGGCCCTGCTGGCTGCGGGCGCTGCGCCAGGCGCGCCGCTGCGGGCGCAACCGCCCGAGACGTTCGACTTCATCGCCCTGGGCGACATGCCCTACGGCCGCGACCTGCTGGCCGGCCCGCCCTACCGCGGCCTGATCGACCGCATCAACGGCCTGGGCCTGCCCTTCGCCATCCATGTCGGCGACTTCAAGGACGGCACCGCCGCCTGCAGCGACGACGAGTACCGGCTGCAGTGGCAGCACTTCCAGCGCTTTGCCGGCGCCCTGGTCTACACGCCGGGCGACAACGACTGGCTGGACTGCCACCGCCGCGGCGACGACCCGCTGGAGCGGCTGCAGGCGCTGCGCGCGCGCTTCTTCGCCGGCGGCCGGTCGCTGGGCCAGCGGCCGATCGCGCTGCAGCGCCAGGGCGCGCAGATGCCGGCGCATGCGGCCTACGTCGAGAACCAGCGCTGGACGCACCAGGGCGTGGTCTTCGCCACGTTCCACACCGTGGGCCACCGCAACGGCTTCGACGCCGACAGCGCCGCGGTGCGCGCCGAAGCAGCGCGGCGCGAGGCCGCCAACGCCGCCTGGATCGCCGACAGCTTCGCCCTGGCCCGGCAGACGCAGGCCGTCGCCCTGGTGCTGGCCACGCAGGCCGAAGCGCTGATCGACCCGCGTGGTCGGACGGCGCAGCGCGGCCGGGTACACGACAGCTTCACCAGCATCCGCGACACCCTGCTGCCGCTGGCCGCCGGCGCGCCGCACCCGGTGCTGCTGGTGCATGGCGACTTCCACACCTACCGCTTCGACCAGCCCTTCGTGCAGCCCGGCGGCGCGCCGCTGGCCAACCTGTGGCGCCTGCAGGTCTACGGCCATCCGCGCCTGCACGCGGTGCGGGTGCGGGTGCAGCCGGGCGTGGCGGGCCAACCCTTCGCCTGCAGCCCGGTGTGGAACCCGCTGTCGTCGGATCCGCGGCAGGAACCGCAGCCCATCAACTGACCTGGCTGACTGCCGCCAATCCCGCCGTCAGCACGCCGCCTTAGCATGGCGCGCAGGAGTCCTGCATGCCACTGCCGCGTTTTCCTGTCCCGGTCCACCTCTTCCGCCCGCGCCTGCTGGGCGCCCTGGCTGGCTACGACCGCCAGCGCCTGCTGGCCGACATCGGCGCCGGCCTGACCGTGGGCATCGTCGCGCTGCCGCTGGCCATGGCCTTTGCCATCGCCAGCGGCGTCAAGCCCGAGGCGGGGCTGTTCACCGCCATCATCGCGGGCTTCCTGATCTCGGCCCTGGGCGGCTCGCAGGTGCAGATCGGCGGGCCGGCCGGCGCCTTCATCGTCATCGTCTACGGCATCGTCGAGCGCCACGGCCTGGCCAACCTGCTGATCGCCACCAGCATGGCCGGCGTGCTGCTGCTGCTGATGGGCTGGTTCCGCCTGGGCGCCCTGGTGCGCTACATCCCGGTGAGCATCGTCATCGGGTTCACCAACGGCATCGCGGTGCTGATCGGCCTCTCCCAGCTGAAGGACCTGCTGGGCCTGCCGATCGCGAAGATGCCGGGCGACTTCTTCAGCCAGATCGCGGTGCTGGGCGCGCATGTGCACCAGCTCAACCTGGCGGCGCTGGTGGTCGGCCTGGCCTGCCTGGCCACCGTCGTGCTGTGGCCCAAGAGCTACACCATGCCGCTGCAGCCCGTCGGCTGGCGGCCGCATGCGCGGCGCTGGGCGTCGCACCTGCCGGGCACCATCGTCGCCCTGGTCGGCGCCACGCTGGCGGCCAAGCTGCTGCACCTGCCTGTGGAGACCATCGGCAGCCGCTTCGGTGGCATTCCGCAGGCGCTGCCGGCCTTCGCCCTGCCCGATGTGAGCTGGGCAACGGCCAAGCAGTTGGTGATCCCGACGGTGACCATCGCCCTGCTGGGCGCCATCGAGAGCCTGCTGTGCGCCCGCGTGGCCGACAACCTGGCGCCCCAGCACCCGCGCCACGATCCCAACCAGGAGCTGATGGCCCAGGGCGTGGCCAACTTGGTGACGCCCTTCTTCGGCGGCATTCCGGCCACCGGCACCATCGCCCGCACCGTGACCAACGTGCGCGCCGGCGCGGCCACGCCGGTGGCCGGCATCGTGCATGCGCTGACGCTGCTGGCCATCGTGCTGGTGGCCGCGCCGCTGGCCCTGCATGTGCCGCTGGCGGCGCTGGCCGGCATCCTGCTGTTCGTGGCCTGGAACATGGGCGAGTGGCGCGAGTTCGCCCGGCTCAAGCACTTCCTGCTGCCCTACCGCGCCACCCTGGTCGGCACCTTCGTGCTGACCGTGGTGTTCGACCTGACGGTGGCGGTGGAAGTGGGCCTGCTGATGGCCTGCGGCTTCTTCATCTGGCGCATGAGCCAGCTCTTCAGCGTGCGCCTGCTGCCCACGGCCGACCTGGCACCGGGCGTGGCCGTGGTCGAGCTCTTCGGCTCGATGTTCTTCGGTGCGGTGGGCAAGATCGAGGCCCTGCCGGCGCAGCTGCCCGCGGGCACGCGCTGCGTGGTGCTGCAGATGCACCGGCTGATCTCGGTCGACACCTCGGGCATCGATGCCCTGCAGCAACTGCACCGCACCCTGCAGCGCCGCCAGGTGCGCCTGCTGCTGGCCGACGTCAACCCCCAGCCGCTGGGGCTGATCCGCCGCTCGGGCTTTGCCGGCGAGCTGGGTGACGGCGCCGTGGCCGCCACCCTGGGCGAGGCACTGCAGCGCGCCGGCGAAGCCGCCGCCTGACTGCCGGAGCGCCCGCTGTTCCGGGTTTCCAGTCGGCGCGGGCTGCGCAGAATCGGCCGCTTCTCCTGCCCGATCCTGCCGTGTCGACCCTGCTGATCGCATCCGTGGTGCTGGTGGCCGCCGTCGCTGCCGTGGCCGGCTGGTGGCTGGGCCGCCGCAGCCCGGGCGATGGTGCCGCCACCGTGGCGCCATCCAGTGCCGCAGCACCCGCCATGCCCGTGCCGGCCGCGCCGGTCGCCGCACCGGCACCCGCACCGGCGCCCACCGCCGCCACCCCGCTGCCCGCCGCGCTGCGCGCCTTCCGTCCGGCGGTGCACGAGCAGTTGCCCGCCGCCCAGGTCCAGGCCCTGGTGCAGCGCCTGGCGCAGATCCCGCCGCCGCCGCTGGCGCTGCACAAGCTGGTGTCGGCCGAGTTCCTGCAAGCCGCCCGGCCCAGCGCCCTGGCCGAGACCATCATGGCCGAGGCGCAGATCGCCGCGCGCCTGCTGGCCACGGTGAATTCGCCGAAGTACGGCCTGCGCAAGCCGGTGGCCAGCGTGGTGCAGGCGGTCAGCCTGCTGGGGCTGAACACGGTGCGCAACCTGTGCCTGCAGCACCTGCTGCACAACAGCTTCGGTGCGCCCGGCGCGGCCCAGCGCCTGCGGCTGGACCGCCTGCTCAACGCCAGCACTGCCGCCAGCGAGCTGTGCAACCACCTGGCCACCGGCCTGGGCCTGCCCGAGCCCGGCGCCCTGGCCACGCAGTGCGTGCTGGGGTTCCTGGGCCCGCTGGCCGCCACCGTGCTGCTCCAGCCCGGCACGCCGGCCTGGGGCCCGCATGCCAGCCTGCTGCAGCGGCTGGACGCCGAGCAGCAGGCGCTGGGCCTGGGCGCCGGCGAGATCGGCGCCCTGCTGATGACCGCCTGGGGCCTGCCCGCCCCCATCGTGGCCGCCGTGCGCGACCTCGACCGCCCGCTGCACACGCCGGTGCACCTGGTCGACCCGCGCCAGGCACCGGGCCTGGCCCTGTGCTACCTGGCCACGCGCCTGGGCGAGCGCGTGACGCAGGGCCAGGCGCCGGATGCGGCCAGGCTCCTGGCCGGCGACCCGGACGACGTCGACACCTGCCACCTGGCCGGCTACCTGGCCCTGCCGGCCCTGGCCGGGCTGGGCGCGCAGCTGCAGGGCCCGGCGGTGCAGGCGCTGCTGCAGCCACTGCCGGCGGCCGCCGCGATGGCCTGACGCCTGGGCGGATCAGTCCGCCGGCAAGCCCAGCCCCAGCAGGTCCAGCCACAGCCGCTGCGTGGCCGGGCTGGCCAGCAGCACCGGTGCATCACCGTCAACCAAGGCCGCCTGCAGCGCGGCGAGCGACGGCACCAGCGCCCGGCCCGCCGCACCGCAGCAGCCCCGCGCCAGCAGCCGGCGCAGCCGCCGCAGCGCCTTGTGCAGCTGCTGCCCATGGTCGGCCGTCGACCAGGCCGCGGCAATCTGCCCGGCATTGGCCAGCACCGGGCGCAGTGCCTGCGCCAGCAGCGCCGCCGCATCGGGCGCGGGGCGCAGCCGCGTCGCGGGCGACGGCGGGCTGCCGGGCAGGCCCGCGGCCAGGGTGTGGCCCAGCTCGCTCTTGCTGCGCACATCCAGCACCAGGCCGTGGCGTCCGGCCCAGCGGGCGGCCAGGGCCAGCAGCGCCGCCGGCGGGCCGCTGACCAGCTCGAACTCGATCTCGCTGAGCGGCAGGCGGCGCTCGCCGGCCCGCACCTCGCCCTCGTCCAGCGCCAGCTCGACCACGGCGCCGCCGCTGCGCAGCAGCCGGTGCGTGCGCTGCACCCGGGTGGCATAGCGTTCGACCAGCGGCTGGCCCGGGCCGGCGGCGGCCAGCAGGGCGCGCAGCCGCTGACCGGCGGGCGTGCCGTCGTGGCGGGCAATGTCCAGCGCCGGCGTGTCGGTGGCAGACAGCGACACGTTGTGCTCCAGCCGCTGCAGCGCGCTGGCGCCCTCGGCCTTCAGCGTCTGCACCCAGGCATCGCCCTCGCGGCGCAGGCGCAGGGCGCAGCGGGCGCGGGCCAGGTGCTCGCCCGGGGTGTCGACATAGGCGGCGGCCAGCGGCAGCACCCGGGCGCTGCGGGTGGCCACGGCGCGGCGCAGCGCGGCCAGGCGCGCGGGCGGAATGCGGAACTTCAGTTCGGTCTCGGTGTTCACTGGTCTGCCCTCCGGTCACTGCGTGACCACCTCCCCGAGGGAGGAGAGCGCTTCCTTCGGAGCGGCCGTGCGGAAGCGCTCATGGCCGGGATGCTGCCACGCCGCACCGCCCCCGCCGCCGTAAACTACCGGGTTCACCCTGATCCACCCAAGCGCGAAAGCCCACCGCCGCCATGCCGCTGTTCTGGAAGCCCTACACCTCCGACGTCACCAACTTCATCGGCGAGCTGAAGGCCAAGAAGCCGACGCTGGAAGCCGAGCAGCGCGCCGGCCGCGGCCTGCTGTGGGACAAGCAGATCGACCGCGACGCCCAGGCCGGCTACAGCGCCGCCCGCGTGCCGCAGGCGCCCTACGTCTACTTCTCGCGGCCCAAGCAGCGCTGAGGTCCGGCCCAGCGACAGCGCGCCGTGACGCTGCCCGCCGCCGGCGCCGCCGGTGAGGTGCCCGCCGAGTTGCCACCGCCGCCCGGTCCGGTGGCCGCACTGCCGCCCCTGCCCGGCGACGAGGGCGCCGCCACGGTGCCCGACGCCGAGGCCCTGCCGGTCGACCGCGTGGCCCTGGCGCGCCTGTACGGCGAGCCGCTGTTCCGCCTGCCGCAGGACCTGTACATCCCGCCGGACGCGCTGGAGGTCTTCCTCGAAGCCTTCGAAGGCCCGCTGGACCTGCTGCTGTACCTGATCCGCAAGCAGAACTTCAACATCCTCGACATCCCGCTGGCCGACGTGACGCGCCAGTACCTGGCCTACGTCGACCAGATCCGCGCCCACAACCTGGAACTCGCCAGCGAGTACCTGCTGATGGCGGCGATGCTCATCGAGATCAAGAGCCGCATGCTGCTGCCGCCCAAGCGCAGCGACGACGGCAGCGAGGTGGCCGACCCGCGGGCCGAGCTGGTGCGCCGGCTGCTGGAGTACGAGCAGATGAAGCTGGCCGCCGCCCGGCTGGACCAGCTGCCGGTGGCGGGCCGCGACTTCCTGCGGGCGCAGATCCACATCGAGCAGTCGCTGGAGCCGCGCTTTCCGGACGTGCACGTGGCCGACCTGCAGGCCGCCTGGCTGGACATCGTGCGCCGCGCCAAGCTCAACCAGCACCACCGCATCAGCCGCGAGCAGCTGAGCGTGCGCGAGCACATGGCCATCGTGCTGCGCACCTTGAACGGCCGGCGCTTCGTCGAGTTCCACGAGCTGTTCGACACCAGCCGCGGCACGCCGGTGCTGGTGGTCACCTTCATCGCGATGCTGGAGCTGGCCCGCGAGCACCTGCTGGAAGTCACCCAGGCCGAGGCCTTCGCGCCGATCTACGTGCGCCTGGCCTACAGGACGACTTGAGCGCTCGCGCGGCACGCCGCCGGCGCAACCAAGCGACCGCCGCGGAACCGGCTCTGCCGGGCTGCTGGCGGTGCCCCACGGCTGCGAAGCAGCCCTTCCGGGCTGCGGGGGGAGCGCCGAAGGCGCTTCGGGGGGGTCAATTCAGCGCCGCATCCACCGCCGCCAACAGCCGCTGCATGTCCAGCGGCTTGGTCAGGTAGCCGTCGAAGCCGGCCTCGCGGGCCTGGGACAGGTCGCTGGGCATGGCGTTGGCGCTGACGGCGATCACCGGCATGGCGGCCAGCACGGCATGGGCGCGCAGCTGGCGCAGCACCTCGTAGCCGTCGGCGCCGGGCAGCTGGATGTCCAGCAGCAGCAAGTCCGGCGGCTGGGCCAGGGCCATGGCCACGCCCTCCTCGGGCAGGCCGGCCAGGCGCAGCGTGATGGCCGGACGGTGCGCCAGCATGCCCTGCATCAGCACCTGGTTGACCTCGTTGTCCTCGATGTACAGCACGTCGCGGCGGCGGGCGTGCTGCGGCGCAGGCAGGGCGGGCGCGGGGCCGGGCGTGGCGGCGGCCGCGGCATCGGCGCAGGGCAGCACCAGCCAGAACACGCTGCCCTCGCCCGGTGTGCTGCACACGCCGATGTCACCCTGCATCAGCGTGACCAGGCTGCGGCTGAGTGCCAGGCCGATGCCGGTGCCCTCGACCGCGCCATCCATGTCCAGCCGCTCGAAGGCCTGGAACAGCCGCGGCAGCTGCTCGGCGCTGATGCCGGCGCCCTGGTCGGCCACGTCCAGGCGCAGCTGCGCGCCGGCGGGCTGCAGGCTGATGCGCACGTCGCCGCCCGGCCGGTTGAACTTGATGGCGTTGGTCAGCAGGTTCAGCAGCACCTGGCGCAGCCGGGTGGCGTCGGCCAGCACCACGCCGGCCCCGCCCGGCAGCCGCGGCGGCGCCAGCAGCGCCACGCCGCGCGCCCGCGCCGCGGGTTCGACCAGGGCCAGTGCCTCGTCCAGCACGCTGGCGAAGTCCACCGGCGCCAGCTGCAGCTGCAGCTGGCCGCCGTCGATGCGGGCGACGTCGAGCACGTCGTTGATCAGCGCCAGCAGGTGGTGGCCGCCGCGCAGCAGCGCGTCCAGCCGCTGGCGCTGGCCGGGTGCCGGCGGCTCGGCGGCGTCGGCCTGCAACAGCTGGGCAAAGCCGAGGATCGCGTTGAGCGGCGTGCGCAGCTCGTGCGACATGCGCGAGAGGAACTCCGACTTGGCCCGGTTGGCGGCCTCGGCCTCGTCGCGCGCGGCGATCAGCGCGGCCTCGGCCGCCACGCTGGCGGTGACGTCGGTGAAGGTGCGCACCAGGCTGCCGTCGACCGCGAAGTGCGAGGCCACGTCCAGCACCGTGCCGTCGGGCCGCACCTGCCGGTAGCGGTGGCCCTTGGGCTGGGGCACGCCCGCCTGCGAGCGGGCGATGTTCTCGCGGCCGGCCTGGTCCAGCAGCTCCAGCTGCGGGCCGAAGGCCTGGTGCTGCAGCTGCCAGTCGAGCAGCTCGCTGAGCAGCGGCCGGCGTTCCATCAGCGCCGCGGGCACCTGCAGAAGCTCCAGGAGGCGGCGGTTCCAGGCGGTGCAGCGGCCCTGCGGGTCGACGTTCAGCACGCCCTGCACCAGGCTGTCCAGGGTCCAGGCCAGCACGTCGGACTTCTGCGCCAGCGCCTCGCCGGCCAGGCGCGCCCGCTCCTCGGCGGCGCGGCGGGCGGAGATGTCGGAGAACAGCCCCAGCGCGCCGACCTTGCGCCCCGCGGCGTCGAACAGCGGCGTGGCGTTGTTCAGGCAGTGCAGCGGGCGACCGTCGCTGCGCGTCAGGCTGATCTCGTAGCTGCTGGCCTGGCCGGTGGCACGCAGCGCCACGTTGCGCTCGAACACCGCCCGGTTCTCCGCGTCGACGAACTCGTAGATGCTGCGGCCCAGCAGCTGCGCCCGCTCCAGGCCCAGCATGCGGCACATCGCCGGGTTGGCGTCGATGGTGCGCAGGTCGTTGTCGATCGACCAGAAGCCCTGCTCGGTGCGCTCCAGCACCAGGGCCAGCATGCGCTGCTGCTCGGCGGCGGCGCGGCGCGCGGCCTCGCGCTCGGTGATGTCGGCATGGAACATCACGAAGCCACCGCCCGGCAGCGGGTTGCGCCGGGTCTCGGTCAGCCGGCCGTCGGTGCGCCGCTCACGCGAGACGCTGGGCACCGCCTGGTGCAGCAGGGACAGGCGCTGGCGGACATCGCTGGCACGGTCGCGGGCCGACGACAGGCGCACCACCATGCCGCGGTCCCACAGGTTCTCCAGCGCCTCGGCCAGCGGCATGCCCCGGCGCAGCAGGGCCGGGTCCATCCCGGTGATCTCGGCCACGCGCTGGTTCCAGGCCACCAGGCGCTGCTCGGCGTCGAACACGCTGATGCCCAGGTCGGCATGGTCGAAGACCTCGCGCAGCAGGGACTGCGCCTCGTGCGCGCCCTGGGCGCTCAGGCGCTCGGCGCGCCGCACGGCCACCAGGGCGCGGCGTTCCTGCTCGGCCTGCACGCTGGCCAGCGCCAGCAGCGGCAACACCGAGCCGCCCATCACGCAGGCGACCAGGCTGGACGGCTGCAGCGCGGCGTCGGTCAGCAGCAGGCGCAGGGCCAGTGGCAGCACCACGCCCAGCGCGAACAGCAGCGCGCCGGCCAGGTCGAACAGCGTGAGCGCCATCGCGCCCACCACCAGGCCCACCAGCACGAAGACCATGGTTGCCTGCTGCTGCGGATCGGCCAGCGACTGCGGAAGCCAGGCGGCGGCGCCCCAGACCAGACCATGCGCGGCGACCGATGCACGGTAGTGCCGCAGCCAGTGCGCCGGCCCCGCGCCGGGCTGCCCGCTGCGGCGCTGCGCCAGCGGCAAGGCCAGGCGCCAGCCGATGGCACCCAGCAGCGCCACCAGCCAGGCCGCCAGCCAGGCCAGCGGGATCGCCGGGCGCAGCAGGCCGATGAACAGCAGGGCCACGCCGGCGCTGGCCAGCGTGGCCAGCGCCAGGCCGCCATCATGCCGCTGCACGCGCAGGCGGTCGAGCTCGGTCTGGATCCATGCCTCGGCGGGCGGCACGGGCGCGGTCGGGTGGGCCATGGCCGATTCTGTCGCCGCCGCCGGGCCGCCGCGTCGGCGACTTCACCAGGGCGCCGGGGCGGTGCGCATGGCCCGTGTGGCACAGTGCCGCTTTTCGCCGTGCGCCACCCGCAGCGCCCCACCGCCATGCCGCCGTTCCCCTGCCCGAACCGACCGATGCTCCAGTGCGAGGGCCAGCGCTGATGGCACTCAAGGCCACGATCTACAAGGCCACGCTGCAGGTGGCCGACATGGACCGCAACGTCTATGGCGAACATGCGCTGACCATCCCCCTGCAGCCCAGCGAGACCGAGGAGCGGCTGATGCTGCGCCTGCTGGCCTTCGCGCTGAACGTGCCGGCCGACGACCAGAACGGCACGCTCAGGCTGGCCAGCGGCATGGCCGACGTCGATGAGCCCGACCTGTGGCACCGCGACCTGTCCGACCAGGTGCTGCACTGGATCGAGGTGGGCCAGCCCGACGAGCGCCGCCTGGTGCGCGCCTGCGGCAAGGCACGGCGTGTCAGCCTGTACTGCTACAGCCATTCGGCGCCGATCTGGTACGCCGGCATCGCCAACAAGATCACCCGGCTGCGCAACCTCGACGTCTGGCAGGTGCCGCACGAACAGAGCCAGGCACTGGCGAAACTGGCGCAGCGCTCGATGCAGCTGCAGTTCAGCATCCAGGACGGCCATGTCTACGCCGGCGATGGCAGCAGTTCGGTCGAACTGCAGCCGCAACCGCTGTGGCGCGGTGGCCAATGAGCCTGACCCGCCGCCAAGTCCACCACCTGCTGGCCGGCGCCGCCGGGCTGGCCCTGTCCAGGAGGCCCGCGATGGCTGCCGACACCCCTGCACCGGGCTTCGCCACCAGCGACGCCACCGACCCCTGGCTGTGGCTGGAAGACGTGCAGGGCACGCGGGCGCTGGACTGGGTGCGCCAGCGCAACGCCGAGAGCCGCGCACAGCTGGAACGCCACCCGCGCTTCGCGGCGATGCGCGAGCGCTTCCAGCAGATCCTGGACGCGGCCGACAAGATCCCGCAGGTCAGCCGCCGCGGCGCCTGGCTCTACAACCTCTGGCGCGACGCGGCCCATCCGCGCGGCCTGTGGCGGCGCACCACGCTGGCCAGCTTCAGCACCGACAAGCCGGACTGGGAGCCGGTGCTGGACCTGGACGCCCTGGGCAAGGCCGAGGGCGAGAACTGGGTCTGGGCCGGCGCCACCGCCCACGGCCCGGCCTACCGGCGCTGCCTGGTGCAGCTGTCGCGCGGCGGCGCCGATGCCACCGTGGTGCGCGAGTTCGACCTCGTCGACAAGCGCTTCGTGCCCGGCGGCTTCAGCCTGCCCGAGGCCAAGACCGACGTCACCTGGGAAGACGCCGACACCTTGCTGGTGGGCACCGACACCGGGCCCGGCTCGCTCACCGACTCAGGCTACCCGCGCACCGTGCGGCGCTGGAAGCGCGGCACCGCGCTGGCCGACGCGCCGGTGGTGTTCGAGGGCGAGGCCAAGGACGTGGCCGCCAGCGCGATGGTCGACCACACACCAGGTCACCGGCGCATCGTGTTCAGCCGCGCGCTGGACTTCTACAACAGCCGGCAGTTCCTGCTGCGCCGCACGCCGGCCGGTGACCAGCTGCAGCCCATCGCCATCCCCAGCGACGCGCAGCTCAGCTTCTGGGGCGCACGCGCCCTGCTGCAGTTGCGCACCGACTGGACCGTGGGCGGGCGCACCTGGCCCGGCGGCAGCCTGCTGACGGGCGATGCCGAGGCCCTGCTCGCCGCACGCGACGCCGCCGCCATGCCGCCGCTGCAGGCGCTGTTCACGCCGTCGCCGGGGCGCTCGCTGGAGAGCATCGGCACCACCGCCAGCCGCGTGCTGCTGCTGGTGCTGGACAACGTGGCCGGCCGGCTGGAGGCCTGGCGGCCCGACGCCCAGGGCGGCGGCTGGACGCGCCAGGACATCACCGCGCCCCACCCCGGCACGCTGAGCCTGCAGCCGCTGCACGACGAGCTGCTGGCCGACGACCCGCTGGCCGAGACCTTCCTGCTGGGCTACACCGATTTCCTGACCCCTGACAGCCTGATGCTCGGGCACACCGACGGCCGGCCGCTGCAGCAGCTGAAGACCCGCGGCACCTACTTCGACGCCAGCGGCCTGCAGGTGCAGCAACACTGGGTGGCGTCGAAGGACGGCACGCGCGTGCCCTACTTCCTGGTCGCGCCCAAGGGCCTGGTGCTGGACGGCCGCCACCCCACCCTGCTGTACGGCTACGGCGGCTTCGAGGTGGCGCAGATGCCGGTGTACTCGGCCGGCTGGGGCACGGCCTGGCTGGCCCACGGTGGTGTCGTCGCGGTCGCCAACATCCGCGGCGGCGGTGAATTCGGCCCGGCCTGGCACCAGGCGGCCATCGGCGCGAACAAGCAGAAGAGCTACGACGACTTCGCCGCCGTGGCCGAGGACCTGATCGCCCGCGGCGTGACGCAACCCAAGCGCCTGGCGATCCAGGGCGGCAGCAACGGCGGCCTGCTGGTGGGCGCGGTCATGCTGCAGCGGCCCGAGCTCTTCGGCGCGGTGCTGTGCCAGGTGCCGCTGCTGGACATGCGGCGCTACCACCGGTTGCTGGCCGGCGCGTCGTGGATGGCCGAATACGGCAACCCCGACGTGCCCGCCGAATGGGCCTGGATCGCCCGCTACAGCCCGTACCAGAACGCCAAGCCCGCGTCATCGGGCGTGGCACTGCCCAAGGTGCTGTTCACCACCAGCACCCGCGACGACCGCGTGCACCCCGGCCACGCCCGCAAGCTGGCCGCCCGCCTGCGCGAGCTGGGCCACGACGCCCTGCTCTACGAGAACATCGAGGGCGGACACGCCGGCGCCGCCGACAACCGCCAGAAGGCGGACATGCTGGCGCTGGAGTTCGCCTTCCTGTGGCAGGCGGTGGGTGCCGCAGCGGCCGACTGAGGGCGGGCTACGTCAGCCGCGCCGCGGCATCGTTCACGGCCTTGACCAGCTTCTTCAGCGCGTCCTCGGCCGCACGCCGGGCCGACAGCGACAGGTCGGTCTTGAACTCGGCGAACTCGGCGCGGCCTTCGCCCTGCACCCGCACCTGCGTCACCGGCTTGTCCTGCAGGTCGTTGAAGCTCAGGTTCAGCTCGATGGTGAAGACCGTCGGCGGCCAGGTCACCAGGCTCGGGGAGTACGAGGTGGTGTTGATCACCGGCACGACCACATGGCTCCGGCCGTCGACCGCCACCTTCGGATCACTCGGTCCGGTGACGCGCGACACGCCGGCGAAGGATTCCGACAACGCCACGTACAGGCCCGGCTCCAGGTCCGTGTAGGGCTGGAAGCTGACCTTGTCGCCGCCGCCGGGGCCTTCCACGGTCAGCTTGCGCCGGTCCTCGGTGAGCACCAGGCCGACCTTGCGGTCGACCTTGGACAGGCCGCTGCCGGCATGCTTGGTGATGTCGCTGGTCAGGCTGATGGGGTGGGCGCACCCGGTGAACAGGGCCGCGCCCGCCAGGGCAGCGACGGCAAGGGTGCGTCGGATCCTGGGTCGGGTCCTCACTTGATCGCCGCCTGGAACTGCGCGTCGCCGAACAGCAGGCACAGCAGCTTCTGCACCAGCACCGGGTACTGCTGCTGCGCCTTCGGAATGGCCACCGCACCGACCTGCGACGAGTCCCAGCTGTCGGTGGCACGGTGCACGGCGTTGTAGCGCTCCTGGTTGTCGCGGCGCACCACGAAGCGCGCCTCGATCTCGCAGCTGTTGGTCGAGAAGCCGCCCGCAGCGATGTCGTTCTTCAGCAGCTGGCCGCTGATCTCGACGCCCGACTTCGGGTCCAGCTTGCCGGCCAGCGTCAAGTCGTTGCGCAGGGCATCGGCCAGGTAGGCGGCGTCGTCCCCGCCAACCGGCGAGGCCATGGGGTTGCCGCGCAGGCTGATGCTGGCGGCGCCTTCCGCGCCGGGCCGCACGGTGAAGCTGCCCACGTTCACCGGGGCGGGCATGGTCTTCTTCAGTTGCTCGACATTGCCGATCGACGGCTGGTCGGCGGGCGCGTTGATGGCGCAGCCGCTCAGCAGGACAGCGGCCGTGGTGATGGCGGCGAGCAGCGGCCGGTGCAGGGTGTGGATCATGGTCATCGCGTCAGAAGCGTGGAGGGAAGGCCGTCCTTGGTTGTGATTCAGCGGGCGGCCGGCGGCTCGACGCCGGTCACGGGCTGGCCATCCCGCTCGGCCGAGCGGGCCTGGGTGGTGCCGTCGGCGTTGGTGAGACGGCATTCCGCGCCCGGGACTGCCGCGCCCTGCTGGGTCAGGGTCTCGATCTTGATCGGGTGCGTGGTCTCGTTGACGACCGTCGCACAGCCCGTCAGGGCCAGGACGCCGAGCGCGGCGCCGATGTGTCGTTCATGATGGTCCTCCTCCGCCTCGGATGGCCTGCGGCATGATGCTGGCCCCTGATGGAACATCGCCAGCACCGTCAAGGACCGCCCACAATCCGACCCGGGCTTGCGTCGGCGCAACCCGCCTCCCGGCCGCCTCGCCCACTCACCTGCCGCACCGATGATCGCCCTGCACTCCGGCCGCCGTGCCGTCCTGGCGCTGGCCCTCGCAGCCGCCGCAATGCCGGCCCTCGCCCAGCCCTTCCCCACCAAGCCCGTCACCATCCTGATCGGCTTCCCCGCCGGCGGCCCGCTCGATGCCCATGCCCGCCTGCTGGCCGACAAGCTGGCCGCGCAGCTGGGCCAGCCGGTGGTCATCGACTACAAGGCCGGTGCCGGCGGCACCGTGGGCGCGCAGGCGGTGGCGCAGAGCGCGCCCGACGGCCACACCCTGCTGATGGCCAACACCGGCACGATGGTGATCAACCCGGCGATCTACACCAAGCTGCCCTATCAGACGCTGAAGGACTTCGCCCCGGTGGCGCGCACCGCGCAGCAGCCGCTGGCCCTGGTCGTCAACCCCGCCGTGCCGGCGAAGAGCGTGGCCGAGCTGGTGGCGCTGGCCAAGGCCAGGCCGGGCGGGCTGAACTACGGCTCGGCCGGCAATGGCGGCATCAGCCACCTGGTGCCCGAAATGTTGAAGGCCGCCACCGGCACCTTCATCGTGCACATCCCCTACAAGGGCAGCGCGCCGGCCTTCACCGACCTGATGGCCGGCCAGGTGCAGCTGATGGCCGAATCGGTGCCGCAGGCCGCGCAGTACGTGAAGGCCGGCAAGCTGCGGGCGCTCGCCGTCACCAGCGCCCAGCGCAACCCCGCCCTGCCCGACACGCCGACGATGGTGGAGGCCGGCGTCAAGGGCTTCGAGGTGGTGGGCTTCTACGGCGTGCTGGCGCCGGCGGGCACGCCGAAACCGGTGCTGGACAGGCTGTCGGCCGCGTTCAAGGCGGTGCTCGATGACCCGGCGATCAAGAGCCGCATGGTGCAGCAGGGCGCCGACCCGGCCTTCCTCGGCCACGAGGAGTTCGCCCGCTTCCTGGCCGCCGAGATGCCGCGCTGGGCGCAGGCGGTCCAGACTTCCGGCGCGAAATTGGACTGAGGAGCAAGACCATGCACACCGACGCCCTGGCCGTGCTCGACTTCTGGTTCGGCCCCACCGACGACCCCGGCCATGCCCAGCCGCGGGCCGCCTGGTTCAAGAAGGACGATGCCTTCGACGCGCAGATCCGCGGCCGCTTCGGCCCGCTGATCGAGCGCGCCCTGGTCGGCGGCATCGACGACTGGCTGACCCGCCCGGTCGAGCCGCTGCCGGCACTGGCACGGGTGCTGGTGCTCGACCAGTTCACCCGCAATGCCTTTCGCGGCACGGCACGCGCCTTTGCCGGCGACGGCATGGCGCTGCAGACCGCCCGCGCCCTGGTGGCCAGCGGCGCCGACCGCGCGCTCACCGGCGTGCAGCGGCAGTTCGCCTACCTGCCGTTCGAGCATGCCGAGGACCTGTCGCACCAGCGCACGTCGGTGCAGCTGTTCCAGCAACTGGCGCGTGACGAGCCGGCGCTGGCCGGCCTGGTGGAATGGGCGCAGAAACACCTGGACATCGTTGCGCGGTTCGGCCGCTTTCCGCACCGCAACGCGGCATTGGGCCGGGCCAGCACCGACGAGGAGCTGGCCTTCCTGCAGACGCCTGGCTCCGGCTTCTGACCTCGCCAGCCCTTCGCTGCGCGGCTGCGCCGTTGCGCGCATGCCACATCCTCGGCCTCAGGCCACCCGTTTCTGGCTCGTCAAGCCGGAACCGTCGCGAGGCTGCGCACAATCCATGTTGTTCCGATCTGATCGGTTGCCCGCCGGGCGCCGCCGGTGTCGGCACCGTGAATCCCCCAGGCCCTCGCGCGAGGGTCGTCCCTCCACAGCTCAGCAGGAGATCCAACCATGAAGAAGACCCTCATCACCCTCAGCGCCGTCGTTGCCGCCATGTTCGCCGCCCAAGGCGCCCTGGCCCAGGAAAAGACCCGCGCCGAGGTCAAGGCCGAAGCCAAGGAAGCCGTCAAG
>Ga0116181_1001848_pt1 | contig 17800 bp, 18 predicted proteins | sample AD_UKC075_MetaG_FD_89752 | JGI IMG/M metagenome (GOLD analysis project Ga0116181, IMG submission 89752) | Active sludge microbial communities of municipal wastewater-treating anaerobic digesters from USA - AD_UKC075_MetaG | ecosystem: Engineered > Bioreactor > Anaerobic > Digestate | place: USA...
GTAAGTCTCCCCGAACGTTGGACAGTATTAAACCCTCATTTTTTGTAAATGTATAAAATATTTCATTTCGGTGTTGTTGGTGTTGCGAAGATTTGTTGAAAAGGAGAAAACTCGGTGCTGGAATCTGGTTTTGGGGAGTTTTCCTTTTTCAATAAATACTGTATTGGAGAAAGGTTTCCTAAACTTTCGTGCGGTCTTTTGTTATTGTAATGTTCCAACCATTCGGAGGTAATTTCCCTTACTTCCACCAAGTTGTTAAAGATTCTTGCATCCAAAACTTCAGTTCGGTAACTTCTGTTAAATCTTTCGATAAAAGCGTTCTGAACAGGTTTTCCCGGTTGGATGTATCTAATCTCAATTCTATGTTTATGACACCAGTTCGTAAAAACACTACTCGTAAACTCAGGACCATTATCTGTTCTGATTGCTTTAGGTTTGCCTCTTTCTTTTAAAATCCATTCCAATAAATCGGTCATGTGCACTGCACCAATGGAAAGTCCAACCTCAATCCAAATGGCTTCTCTGTTGTAATCATCAATAATGTTTAGTGTCCGGAATCTTCTCGAGTTGAACAATGCATCGCTCATAAAATCCATGCTCCAAACTTCATTGCACTCGCTCGGAACTTCAAGATTTTGCCGTTCTCTTGAAGCCAATCTTCGTCGTCGTTTTCTTAAAAGATTCAAACCCAATTTTTTGTAAACTCTGTAAACTTTTTTGTGATTCCAACCAAAACCCTGATTCCGAAGACTGTGAAACATTTTCTTAAAACCATAACTCGGATGTTTTTCGGAAAGTTCATTCAGACAATCAATTAGCGTGGTATCTTCTTGTCTTTTGGGTTGGTAATAATAACTGCTTCTTTCCAATCCGACGCAACGACACGCCTGCCGAATGTTAAGCGGATGCTGATTGATGATATACGCTGTCATTTCTTTCTTTTGGGCAGGCTTTACCACTTTTTTGACAGAACGTCTTTCAGTGCTTCATGTTCCAAACTCAAGTTGGCAAACATCTTCTTCAAACGGTTGTTCTCCGATTCCAATTCCTTGATTTTTTGAAGCTCTTTCGTAGAAGTAATCCCACTAAATTTCTTTTTCCAATCGTGCAAGGTTTGATAATGGAAACCATATTTCCGAGATAATTCTTTTGCAGTCTGTCCTGACTCATACTCTTTTAAAATTGCCAAAATCTGGCTGTCTGTAAATTTGCTCTTTCTCATTGCCTAAAATTAATTGTTTTTTATTGTTAATCTTAGGGTTATAATGTGTCCAGTTTTTGGGGAGACTTACACGATATTGTCTTTTGTAAGATTCCAAGCATCAATGAACGAAAGCCCCGTATAACAACTAAAAAGGAAGACATCACGAACTAAAACAATTCGCTCTATCTTCAATTCTTTATTCTGCAAGCGTGATAATTCTTCTTCATCCAAAAATCCTCTGTTAACCTCAACGAATTTGGAACTGTAACCTAAAAAAGGGTCGTGAATCATCCATTTATTTGCCAGACATATTCTGATAATTTTACCAAAATTTTTCACATATTTAACCGCAGAGTTGTTGGCACAGGATTTTTCTGTTCTCAGAAAAAACTCAAAGTCATAAATGAAAGCGTGGTCTATCTCTGTAATCTCGATATCCGAAATATTAAACTTCCATTTTAGGAATTCTTTAGTATGGCTCAGACAGGTTTTATATCGCGTCAAAGTTCCTTTCGCATATTCTTTTCCCAACAACGCTTCCATTCTGTTATTATGTTCCTGGAATATCGGAATGAGCATTCGCTTTCTTTCATCAATTCCCAACAGTATATTTTTGATAGCTTCTCCATTGACTTCTTTACCAGAATGGATGAGGTCTTTCTGAATTTCGTAGATTCTTGATTTGAGTATATCCAAACAGGTATTAAGCGTTCTGGATTCTTCAGAATTGCCTTTCATTTTGTTTTGTTCGGAACTCCATTTATGGGTTTCAACAAATCTTTTGATACTAAATTCTGTTCTTTTGCTATCAACAGTTACACGTAAATAAATTGGGGATTTTCCTTGAGATGTTGTTTTTGCTCTCTTGATATAAAAGAGAATTGAAAGCTTTGTGTTCATAGTGGTGACCTATAGGTTAAAAATAATTGTATTGTTTTTTACCTACAAGATGTTCAATTCATAAACGCCCTATTGAATGGCTTTAAGAGAGATTTGGTGTCCCATTTTTTTGGAAATTCGGTGTCCTTTTTTCTTAGGGGCACCTCTTTTTTGAGTTTGATTTTTCATTTCAAAAAAAGGTCCTAAAATCCGGACTTAAATTCTAAAAAAATAGGTGTCCCTTTTTTTTTCAAAAAATTTAGAGACCCCGAATTTGACCCCTTATTTTTGAAAATAATTACCGGAATTGCAATTTGAGCAAAAAGAAAAACCCTTTAAATCACAAGATTTAAAGGGTTTTGTAATAATTTGCATTTCTGCTTGCGATCCGGACGGGACTCGAACCCGCGACCTCCGCCGTGACAGGGCGGCATTCTAACCAGCTGAACTACCGGATCAATTTTTTGAAGATAAAATTGTAAATCTTTGCGATCCGGACGGGACTCGAACCCGCGACCTCCGCCGTGACAGGGCGGCATTCTAACCAGCTGAACTACCGGATCATTAATTTTTTAAAAAGAACGTCTTTCTTTTTGGTGAGTGCAAAAATACAACTTTTATCATATCCCACAAATAATTTCCAAAAAAAATGCTCTCCAAAAAAGGAAAGCACTCATTTTCAAGTAAATTATTTTCTATAAATGTGCAGATAGTTTTTCCGCAATGGTTTCTTTAGGTGCAACTCCTACAATTTTATCAACTACTTCACCATTTTTGAAGATCAAAACTGTGGGAATATTTCTGATGCCATAATCTACAGAAACTTGTTGATTGTTATCCACATCTACTTTTCCAACTACCGCTTTTCCTTCGAAATCTGCCGCTACTTCCTCAATAATCGGTCCCAACATTCTACATGGTCCACACCAAACTGCCCAAAAATCAACCAATACTGGTTTATCTGAATTCAGAACCATCTCCTGAAATGACTGATCTGTAATTTCTAATGCCATTTTTCTATTTTTTAATTATAATTCTTACGCAAATTTACAACTTTCCTGCCAATTTTTAACGCGGTTTATCTATGTTCAAAATTTGTTTTTTCTATTTCAAAGGATGAAGAAATTTCTTTTAAGGCATCCACCAAAACATCAATTTGTTCCGTTGTTGTCAGATGACTGAAAGAAATTCGCAACGGTGTTGAATTCTGCATTTCTTCCTCATCCAGAATCATCATCATGACCATCGATGGTTTTGACGCACCAGATGAACACGCGCTTCCTTGTGAAACTGCTATTCCTTTCATATCCAACTTTAATCCAATCATTGGGTCTTTGAAAGGCAGCAATGCACTTACAAGAGTGTATAAACTTTTATCTTTTTCCGCGCTTCTTCCATTAAATTTAATTCCTGGAATTTCTGCACTTAATCGCTCAATTGTATAATCTTTAATTGCTTGAATGTATGAAGCGTATTCGGTGATATTGTTCAATGAAATTTCCAAAGCTTTACCTAAACCTACAATTCCGCAAACGTTTTCGGTTCCTGCTCTTAAAGTTCTTTCCTGTGGTCCACCAGTAATAATTCCCTTTAAACCTGAAGATTTTCTTACAAAAGCAAAACCGATTCCTTTCGGACCATGAAATTTGTGCGCGCTGCATGAAGCAAAATCTAAAGGAATTTCAGAAAAATCCAATTTCATGTGCGCCATCGACTGTACCGTGTCAGAATGAAAAAGCGCTTTGTTTTCTTTGCAGATTTCTGCTACTTTTTTTAGGTCAATCAAGTTTCCTATTTCATTGTTGGCGTGCATTAAACTCACCAAAGTTTTCTTTTCAGAATTTTTCAGTAGTTCCTCTAATTTATTTAAATCAAAATCCCCTTTCTGATCAGGACGAAGGTAAACCACCTCAACTCCTCTTCTTTTCTTCATGTCCAAAACCGTTTCTGCAACGCATTTATGTTCCATTGGAGAAGTAATGATTCTTTCCACCCCCAAATGATTGACGCAGGATTTGATAATCATATTATTGGACTCGGTTCCACAGCTGGTGAAAATGATTTCGGCGGGAGTAACGTGAAGATAATCAGCAACCTCTCTCCTTACGTTTTCAATAAGAATTTTCGCTTCCTGGCCGAAACTGTGCGTTGATGACGGATTACCGAAATTCACTTTCATCACGTCCACCATTGCATCAATTACTTCTTCGGAAAGCGGCGTTGTTGCTGCGTTATCCAAATATATTTTATCCATTTTACTTTTATTGAAAAACTGATTTATTTGTGAAATTTTTCGGGAACTAATTTAATGAAAAAATTCAAAGTGACTTTCATTTGCCCATTCTAGCATCTCCTTGTCTCCCGAAGTATCTCCGAAAGCAATTGTTTTATCGAATTTTTTGCCTTGAAGCGCTTCCTTAATCCTATGAACTTTCTCTCCACCGTTGCAATTATTTCCCACAAAATTGCCAGTGAAAATTTCATTCTTGAATTCTGCTCTTGTTGCCAATAAATTCATCTTAAATTTTTCTGCAAATGGCTTTACCCAAATATCGAGAGAAGCAGTAACGAGATAGCTTTCCGTATGTTCTCTGTCAATATTTTGAATGAATTCTATGGCGTTTTCTCTGATGATTTCGGGATAATATTTTTCAAAAAACTGTTGCGATTTCTCTTCGATTTTTGTTTTTGATTGCCCTTTTAAAATGGATGAAATAAAGCTTTTTTTCACTTTTTCGGCATTGGCTAATTTTAATTTCAATAAAATAAAAAGCGGAATATGTTTCAGAAACTGAAAATTAAATTTCGCGGAATTGTAGAATTTAAGATACAAAAACATGGTGTCTTTGTAAGTTAAAGTTCCGTCAAAATCAAAAAAATAAAACTTTTTCATCAGTAATAAGCAATGAGCAATGAGTAATATATTTTGTGAATCTACAGCTTCAATTTCTTAAAAATAGACTCTGGAATGTTTTTAATAATCAACATAATGATTGACCAAATTGGCAAAACATAAGCCACGTTTTTTTGACTTTTATATGCTTTATAAATACTTTCCGCTGCTTGTTTTGGTGTTGCAGTGAGTTTGGGATTTAGAGGCAGACCTTCTGTCATTTTCGTGTCCATGAACCCAGGTTTTACGGTCATCACGTGGACTTTTTTATCGAAAAGATAATTTCTCAATCCACTTAAATAAGCAGTTAAACCCGCTTTTGCACTTCCGTAGATGAAATTGCTTTGTCTTCCCCGATCACCTGCAACAGATGATAAAACAATCATGTTTCCTGAGCGTTGTCTTTCCATTTTTTCGGCAAAGAAATTGAGAACGGGAACAAGTTTTGCGTAATTGATATCGATGATTCTTTCTGTATTTTTATTGTCGTAAAGTCCTTCTTCTGTTCCTTCGCCCAGATAACCGGTTGCGCAGAAAAGCAGGTCAGAAGTGATGTCGTCAAATTTCGTGTAGTCGATTTCCTTCATCAAATCGAGTTCGATGATTTCAGAGTGCTGAAAATATTTTACATCAATATGCTTTGCAAATTTCTCCGTAGTTTCCTTATTGGAAGTAAAAAGAAAAATGGTTGAATATTTTCCACCTGCTTCCAAAACCTTTTCTACAAAGGATTGTGCGACTTCTGAATTGCTTCCGAGTATAATCATGAGTAATGCGTAATAAGCAATGAGTAATTTTGGTAATTTCTCAATACCTACTAATTGTTATTAATAATTCTTTTATGTTGGAGTGAAACGAATTTCGGGTTCTGAACATTTTGCAGATAGTTCGTCAACGAAGATTTGCTCATGGAATCTTTGGTAAGATAGATTCTTCCTCCAAATTCCTCCACGATTGCATCAAGTTTCTCTACCAAATTTTTCAGTTTTGAATTCACTTTAAAATCCAAAGCCAAAGTGTAACCTTCAAATGGGAATGAATTATAAGCTTCTGGATTATTTTTTCCGAAAAGTTTTAAAACTGCTAAAAAAGAACCGTTCCCACTTTTGGCGATGGTTTCTAAAATACGCTTCATACCTTCCTTTCCTTTTTCTTTCGGAATCACCATTTGGTACTGGATGAAACCTGTTTTTCCGTAAATTTTATTCCAGTCATTAACTGCATCCAAAGGGTAAAAGAAGGTTTCGTAATCAATATAATTCTTAATTTCTTTGGAGCGTTGTTTATTGAAATACAGAAAGTTAAATAGTTTTACCGTCAAATTATTCAAAACAAAATTGGGGAAATAAAAAGGAACGGTTGGGCTAAATTTCTTTTTCAGTCTTAAAGGATTTTCCTGAAGTTTTTTTGGCAATTGATGCTTAAATGCATGTTCACCACGCATCATGATACTTCTGCCAATATTTTTTCCGGTTTGTAAGCAATCAATCCAGGCGACGTTGTAAGTCCAGGATTCACTTTCTTCAAACAGTTTGAAAATCTCGTCCAAATTTTCCGCTTTGATACTTTCTTGTCGTATGTAGGCGGTTTCAATGTTCTTTAGCTTGAATTTTGCGGAAAGTATAATTCCAGTAAGTCCCATTCCACCAATTGTTGACCAAAATTTTTCAGAATTTTCTTCTCTGGAACATGTTAAAACTTCACCGTTTTCGTTCAGCAAACTAAATTCTATAACATACTCTGAAAAACAGCCTTCTGCATGATGATTTTTACCGTGAACATCGGATGCAATTGCTCCACCAACGGAAATAAACTTTGTTCCCGGTGTTACATACAAAAAATATCCCTGTGGAACAACGACCTCCAAAATGTCTGAAAGCAAAACGCCCGATTCACACTCAATAATTCCATTTAGGCGATCGAAACTGATGAACTTGTTTAGTCTTTTGGTAGAAAAAATGTGCTCTGAAAGTGATGCGTCACCGTAACATCTTCCGTTTCCTCGTGCGATGATTTCGTTGTTTGATTTTACGAAATCTTTGATTTTCTGTAGAGAATCTTCAGACTTTACTTCTTTTTCCACGACCGGAAAATTTCCCCAATTCGTGACTTTCTGTGTAAAATTCGGTTTCATTATTTGAAATAAATTTGAAGTAAAAAGGCAACCAGCCAGAGTACTAAAGTGCCCTGAATATACCTGTCTTTATAGATAATTTTTGTGGGCGATTCGGTTTTATTATACACTAAAGTCTGCTGCAGATATCGTAAAAAAGCAAAAACCACGAAGATCACCGTATAAAAAACACGTGGGTGAAAACGCTGCTGAACTTCTGGCGAAAGCGTAAACATCAAATAGCAAACAATCGCCAAAGCGCAGCTAATAGAAAGCGCAATGTCTGCAAACTGAACATTGTAACCATCGAGAGCTTTTCTGGTTCTGCCTGAAATCTGCGCATTGATGAGCTCTCCCCTTCTTTTTCCGATCGCCAAAACCAGCGCCAGAACAAAAGTTAATAAAATCGCCCATTGTGAAATGAAAATCCCAGTTGCATAACCTCCCGCTAAAACCCGCAATACAAAACCAATCGCTATGATGCAGACGTCTACAATGGCAACATGCTTTAGCTTAAAAGTATAAGCAATGTTCATTAGAAAGTAAAAAATAATGATGGTGGCAAACTTCCAGAAATTTTGATGAAAATATTGTTCACCAAAAAAAATCAGACCTACACCAATTGCAATCACAAAAAGCAATATTCCTATTGCACCGCTTTTGGAAATCGCACCGCTTGCCAAAGGGCGATTCTTTTTTTCAGGATGTTTTTTGTCCGATTCAATATCCGAATAATCGTTGATGATGTAAATAGAACTGGCTGCGAGCGAAAAAACCACAAAAGCAAAAATGCTTTTCATCAAAAGGCCTAAGTTGGTAATATTGCCGGAAAAAAACAAAGGTGCAAAAACGAAAAAGTTTTTCACCCATTGTTCAATCCTTAAAAGTTTGAGATATTTCGCCATCCGTGTTACAATCAGCTACAAAATTAATGAATTTTAAATAAAAAAAATCCGCCTGAGCGGATTTAAGTATTGTTGATATAATTTGGCGTTTAGTTACCTTCTTGAGCGTCATTGATCATCTTTTCATTAGCGGTAATTGCAAACTCCACTCTTCTGTTTTGAGCTCTACCTGCTTCGGTATCGTTGCTTGCAATTGGACTTGCTTCACCCATTCCCATTGTGTTCATTCTGCTTGAAGCAATACCTTTCGAAATAAGGTAAGCTTTTACAGACGCTGCTCTTCTGTCCGACAAACTTAAATTATATTCATCGGTACCTTTAGAGTCGGTATAACCATAAATATTGATGTTAGTGTCCGGATTGTTGATCAAAACTTCTGCAAGTTTATCCAAATTTGCCTTTGCCAATGGTTGAAGATCAGATTTATCGAAGGCAAAGTTGACCATGTTTTCTTTTAATGTCACTTTTATACCTTCACCAACTCTTTCTACTTCCGCTCCAGGTAAAGTTTCCTTAATTTCCTTGGCTTGTTTGTCCATTTTTCTGCCGATCACGTTACCAGCAACTCCACCAACAACTCCACCTAGAACAGCTCCGATTGGAGCGTTTCCTCCTTTACCTATGTTATTCCCTAAAACACCTCCGATTACAGCTCCAGCTGCAGTACCAATAACGGTCCCTCTTTGTTGGTTGTTTGAATTTTTCACTGCTTCACAGCTTGTCATTACCAACGAAGTTGAGATGAAAAGTGCAGCAATATTTGTTTTGTTAAAAAGTTTCATAATTTGAAATTTTATTATTCTTTAATTAAATGAAGAAATCTAAACAGACTTCTACCATTCTATTTTGTTTTCATTGAAGTTCTTTGGAAATTGTATACAATTGTAACGTTTTGACCAGCAGACATTACATTATCAACCAAAGAAAATTGATCTGTTGTTTGGTTTTGTAAAGTTAATGAATACCCTTGAGTTACTGCTTTTGCTTTAGAACCTTCAAGAATTTTTTTGAATTTGAATTCATTTCCGTTTACTACCTCAAATTTAATTGGCATTACTACACTTGGACATGAACCACCACCATTTAAAGTGTAGGAACCAGTCCAGTTGTTAGGGATTAAAGTCCAGTGACTTCCCACGAAACATTGTGCATCTGCACCTTCATCAAATGGTTTTACTTTAAAGTTTTTGTCGTAATCAATACTTGTGAGTTCCCAATCACCTTTCAATTTTAGAAATTCGGCTCTGTTTTCCTGTGCAGTTTTTGCATTTTTCACACCGGAACAAGAAACGGTGAAAGCCGCCACCAAAATTCCGCTAAGTAATAAATTTTTCATAGTAGTAATATTAATTGTTTTAATATTTACAAAAAACCGTGCCATTTTAATTAAAACCACAAAAAAAGTCCGAATTAACGGACTTTATTAAATAGTGATCATCACTTTATTTTCTTTTCACCACTTTTTTCACTGGCTTTTTCACATTTTTTTTAACCGTTGTAGGTTTTGTATCATTCTGTGATGGTGAAGCTTTGTAGAAATTTGTGAAAGCATATTCCGCTGCTTTTCTCAAATCTATTACTCCGCCTGCTTCAGAAATCAAATCGAATCTGTTGTTGGTGTTTGAATTAATCATCGCATTTACAGAAGATTTATTTACGGTTTTTACCAAAGATTCAATAATTTGTTCCGGTTTCAAATTCGGCATGTAAGCTAAAAGAACCGAAGCTGCTCCTGCTACAACCGGAGAAGCCATCGAAGTTCCCTGAAGATATTCATACTTTCCATCAGGAACCGTTGAATAAATCTTTTCTCCCGGCGCAAAAACATTCACCATTTTTTGGTTATAGTTGGAGAAATTTGCTCTCAAAAATTCATTGTCATTGGTGGAAGCTCCTACAACAATCATGTTATTGATGAATGGTTTCGCGTCATTAACATCTTTAAAGTTGGTTGGGAAATACTGACTCTCAAAAATATTTTCATTTTCGTTTCCTGCTGCTTTCACCAAAAGAACACCTTTGTCATGAGCATATTTGAAAGCATCCCAAACTACACTTTTCCCCGGTGAAACAGGTTTCCCAAAACTCATGTTTAAAATTTTCGCACCGTTGTCAACTGCGTAACGAATTGCGTTTGCAACATCTTTATCTCTTTCATCACCATCTGGTACTGCACGAACGGTCATAATTTTTGCCGTTTTGTAACCCACTCCGTACTGAATTTCATTTCCTTGCGGATAACCTGCGATGATTCCGGCAACGTGAGTTCCGTGTTTTGCGTCAGGACCTTCGAAATGGTTGTTTCCGTAATATTTCTGGGTATAATCTTCGTAATTATCGCCCACGATTTCTGCACGTGGATCGTAATCTAAATTATACTGTTTTGTAGCTTGTGGACCATAATAATCCAAAGCTTCCTTCATTTGAGCATCCAAAAATTTCTGAACTTCCGCAGGAGATTTTCCTTTCACAGAGGGATCTTGTGCAATTTGCCCCAAAACTGAAGCTGCCATTGCCTGTTCTTGGGTGGTTGGTTTAATTGCTGCAACAACTTCGGGAGTTAAATTTTGACCATTTAACATGGCAACCATTCCCGGAATCATTTTCTGAATTCTTGAATACGTTTCGTAACCTTGTTTTGCTTCAATGCTTTTCTTGTTGAAAATATCTTTGGATTTCATGTACATTGCAAATTCTTCTGGCATTTTTGCCTGATTTGCTTTGTTGGCCGCTGAATTTGCTCCTTCAAAAATCGGTTGGTATTTTTTTACGACACGCGTAACTTCCATGTTATCAACATCTACATCTCCATTTTTTCCACCTGCGAAATTCCATCCGTAAACATCGTCGATGTAGCCGTTTCCGTCATCGTCTTTTCCGTTGTTTGGTACTTCGTTTGGATTTTTCCACATGTTTTTGATTAAACCTGGGTGGTCAACTTCTACTCCACTGTCTAGAACTCCAACAATCACTGGTTTTGGTTTCAAACCTTTCGATTCCAAATATTTGTATGCATTTTGAGTATTTACTCCGTAAACATTTGCCGCAGAAAAATCTTTATGATACCAAGTCATCAAATCCTTATCTTTCATCGGGTCTAAAGTCGTTTCCGCAGTTTGTGCAAAAGATGCAAAACCTGTCATAAAACAAGCCGCAATCAGTATTTTTTTCATTTTATATTATTTTGTTTTGATATTTTTTAAATAAGTCAAAGATTCGGGTCCTTTGTTACAAATCAGGTCAAGAATTGAAAGGTCTTTCTCAAATCCCATCTTATCGGAAAAAGTTTGATAATAATCATCCATTTCGTATTCTGACTCCTGTTTTGCTGAAAATTTTTCCCTGAAATCTTCACCTTCAAAATTTTTGACATATTCATCACTCAAAGAATATGCCTTTTCTGTTTTCAGAATGTTTTGGATGATTTTTAAAGCGTTCAAGTTAAATTCAACTAAAGAATTTGTTTGAAAACTGAAAATATCTTCCATTTTATTTTCGTAAAACTCAAAGTAAGGGGAACTTTGACAAGCTGTCTTTATCGATTTCCAATGAAGTTTTCTCCAATTTTCTCTGTCCGAAATCTCAAGTTCTTTCAACACTCTTTTTCCGTTATGGTTTATTGGAATAATTAATGACAATCTTCCGTTTGCTCCATAAATATTGCATCGGTTGCGATAAGTTTGCTTCGGAAAATTTTCAAACTGTTCTAATATGATTTCGTTTTCTTCCTTTAAAAATTCGGAAAACCATGAAATTGGCGGGAGATAAAATAGGGGTAATAATGTTTTCATTTTTTTAATAAATTTTGGCTAAAGCCAAAGATTTTTCTTTCTAAAAAAACGGGCTAAAGCCCGTTCCTATTGATGATTGACAAACTTTCATTTAATCGCAGAACTTCTTTCTAGCCCCGATTGAACGGCGTGTTTGAGCTCTTTTTGCCTGCGATGATATTAGCTTGGCGCAAAAAAGCGAGTAGTGAAAGCGGGAATAGCTCCTAAAAAATCTACTCTTCTGTTTCTTTTTTCTTGAATAATTTCATGATGTAATCCCAACCGAAAAACAGCACCAAAACCAAAACAGCAACCCACCAATAGGACGTTTTGTTGGCTTCTCCCGTATTTGTTGCCTTGAACATTCTGTCCCAACGAATTTTGGTCGGCGCTTGATAAGACGAACCGGCGTCTTTAAACAATCCTTCCACGCTCATCCAAGTAAACATCGGCTTTCCGACGATATTTTCTTCAGGAACGAAACCGAAAAATCTTGCATCCAAAGAAGCATCGCGGTTGTCACCAATCATCATATAATAATCCTGTTTGATGGTGTATTGATTGGTTTCTTGACCATTTACAAAAATTTTTCCGTTTTTGTTTTCGAGTTTGTTGTGTTCGTATTCGGAGATAATCCACTGATATTCAGGTAAAGTCTCTTGATTTAAAGTCACCACATCTCCTTTTTTCGGGATTTTTAAAGGACCATACCAATCTTGGTTCCACTTTTTGTTGATGGGGAAAATAGATTGAGTGGTGTCGATTTTCTTGGTGTACGCATCTCTTTCTGCATTTAATTTATAACCAACCGCCGCAGAATCTTTTGGCCAAACGTGTTCTTCCATTTTAATAATTTGTGGAAGCGCCTTTATTTCTTTCGCAGTTTCATCCGTCAAACCTTGAAAATCATAAAGGTAACCGTTTTGAGTTTGAATTTCCTGAAGCGGCAAAAATCCGTATTTGTTGTACAAAGCAGGAACATCTAATTGACTGCCAGTTTGCGCAATGTATTTGTGCTGTACTTTTTGATCGCCTAAAACGGTTTCAGCTTTTCCGTTGACGAAAAGGCGTCCCGCTCTCATTTCAATTACGTCTCCTGCAACTGCGACGCATCTTTTCACATACGGATCTTTTCTGTCAATCGCTGTGTGCACCGAATCTTGCGGATAATTGAAAACGACGATATCGTTTTTTTGCGGCTTGTTGAATTGCAACAATCTTGAATATGGGAGTTTCACCGCATCGACGTAAGATTTTGGGTCGTCTTTAGGATTTCCTTTTTGACCTGTATCCATAATTGTTCCCTGCAAAAATGGGATTGCTAAAGGTCGCATCGGCATTCTGTAACCGTAACTCCATTTGTTTACAAAAAGGAAATCTCCAACTAAAAGTGTTCTTTCCATTGAACCTGTCGGAATTCCAAAAGGTTGGGTTAAGAAAACGTGGATGATGGTTGCAAAAACCACCGCAAAGGTGATGGAACCAAGAAAAGATTCTTTCTTTTTCTCCTTTTTTTCGTCTTCGGTTAAATAAAGTTCGTCTTCGGTTTCAACTTCTGCATCTTTTGAATAATTCACAATTGCCATGTAAATAAACGGAAGAATTACGGTCAATAATTTTTGTGTAAAACTCGATTTCCCAAAATGTTTCATTAAAAACAAATGAAAAACCGTCATCATAATCGGTCCCACAATCGGAAGATAAGCCATTGCAACCCACCATTTCGGATGCTTGGTTTCTTTCTGAATGATGAAATAATTGTAAAACGGCACAAACGCAAAAAGCGGATTGTAACCCATTTTTTTGAACAGTTTCCACGTTGAAATCCCCATCAATACTGAAAGAATGAGAACATACACGGAATAGATTAGAAAGTAATTCATATTTTTTGGCTTTCAGCGTTCAGCAATTTGCTTTCGGCGTTGTGTTTAGATTAGTTTATAAGTTGTGGCTTTTGTTACAGAACATGGGCAATGAGTAATTAGTAATGAGCAATATTCTAAAAACATCAAATTTATTACTTATTGCTGATTGCTTACTACTTATGAAAAAAGTACATCTTTCATTGAAAAGTTTCCTTTTTTTCCTTGAATCCATTCTGCTGCAATGACTGCTCCTAAAGCAAATCCGGTTCTATTGAAGGCGGTGTGTTTGATTTCTATTTCATCCACTTCGCTTCGGTAGAAAATACTGTGCGTTCCGGGAACCTCATCTTCGCGAATGGCAAAAATTCCGAGTTCGTTTCCTTTGGTTTCATCCAATTTCCAAGCGTCGAAACGATGGTCGTTTTTAATAATTCCTTCTGCCAAAGAAATCGCAGTTCCACTTGGCGCGTCTTTTTTATGGGTGTGATGAATTTCTTCCAACTGGACTTTATACTCAAAGAAGTTTTTCATCAAATCTGCCAACTTTTCATTTAAGGCAAAAAACAAATTCACGCCCAAACTGAAATTTGAACCATATAAAAATGCAGTCTCGTTTTCGGTTGCAATTTTTTCGATTTCAGGTTTTTGGTCGAGCCAACCTGTCGTCCCGCAAACTACGGGAATTTTATTTTCGAGGCAAATTTTAATATTGTTAAAAGCCACTTCAGGATTAGAAAACTCTATGACCACATCGGGATTGTTCAGGTTTTCCAAAGTTGGAGATTCGTTCAGTTTTGCTACAACTTCGTGACCACGACTCTCGGCAATTTCACCGATGATTTTACCCATTTTTCCGTATCCAACTAAAGCAATCTTCATATATTTTGTTTGATATTATTTGAACTTGTTTGATGTTGTTTGAAATCAATTCTCATTGATCAATCATCTTTGATAATTTAGAATCTATAATTAAAAGAAAGTCCCGCTTTTGAAGATTGATTTCCAAATTCATCAAAAATAATCGCAGGTTTCAAAGTCAGATCGGGGTCTTTTCTTCCTTCGTACAAATGTGCGTCAACAACGGCATCCACAATATTCAGAACGTAAATTAATCCTGTAACTGCAATCGCATAATCTCGCTGTCTTTTCGCTCTGTCCTGTGTTCTTCCCAAAGCTTCGGCAGTGATTCCGGGAATTTCAGAAAACTCGTGCGGCTGCCCGTTGAGTTGTGCAATGAACGCGTTTCGGTATTTTGTGTATTGCTTCTGATTCCAAAGCGTAATTCCAACTCCGGTTCCAATTGCGCCCCAAACGATGGGGATTTTCCAATATTTTTTGTTGTAATATTGACCGAGTCCCGGCAAAACTGCAGAATACAAACCTGCTTTTGTTGGGTTATATTTTACGGCCTTAACAGGAGCGTTGGATTCCTGAATATCGGTTAAAACCTGAACATCAGATTTGGAATTTTTCTTTACAGAAATGGAATCTTTCGGATAATTCTCCACACGAATTGTGTCGTTCGGATTCACTTGAGCGAAAATTTTGAATGAAAATATCAGCAGGAAAAATACCGTAAGTTTCTTCATTATTTAAAGTGTGAAAGGATGTTTTCCAACTCTTCCTCATTTTTGAAGTCGAGCACGATCTTTCCTTTTTTTCCGTTTGCGGATGTTTTTATTTCAACTTTTACATCCAAAATATCGGCAAGATTTTTTTCCGCTTTTTTGAAATGATTGGGTAAAGTTGCTTTGTTTTTCTGAATAGATTTCTTTGGCGTTTTCAGCAAATTTGATTCCTGTTCCGCTTGCCGAACGCTTAAATTATTCTTGATGATTTTCTTGAAAAGTTCGTCCTGTTTTTCGGCATCGTCCAAACTGATGATGGCTCTTCCGTGACCTGCAGAAATTTCGCCGCTTCGGATTGCGTTTTGAACATCAGGATTTAATCTCAACAATCGGATGGAATTGGTAATGGTACTTCTCTCTTTTCCTACTCTTTGGCTCAAATTTTCCTGAGTCATCCCGATTTCTTCAAGCAATCGTTGGTAAGTTAAAGCAATTTCAATCGCGTCTAAATCTTCACGCTGAATGTTTTCCACCAAAGCCATTTCGAGTAATTCTTGGTCATTCACCAGACGAATGTATGCAGGGACGGTCTCCAAACCTGCAATTTTACTTGCACGGAAACGTCTTTCACCTGAAATGATCTCAAATTTATTTCCGTCCTTTCTTAACGTAATCGGCTGAATAATCCCAAGATTTTTGATGGATTGCGCCAAATCTTCCAACGCTTTTTCATCGAAGTAAGTTCTTGGTTGTGAAGCGTTTGGATAAATATCTTCCAAAGCAACCTCTACAATATTTCCTACAAATTTATCTGCTCCTTCATCGGTTGCGGAGTTTACAGACGCTTTGGATTCGGCACTTAAAATGGCGCCCAAACCACGTCCCATTGCTCTTTTCTTGTCTTTCATAAATTGCATTCAGCGTTCAGCAATCAGCTTTCGGCTTTAATTTTTTACTAAGTTTTCGTTTTTCAATAAAACTTCTTCGGCTAACTGAAGGTATTGAATCGCTCCTTTGCTTTCCGCATCATAGTTTAGGATACTTTCGCCGAAACTTGGTGCCTCACTTAAACGTACATTTCTGCTGATAATGGTGTCGAAAACCATTTCAGGAAAATGCGAATTTACTTCCTCTACAACCTGATTAGATAGTCGTAATCTTGAATCAAACATCGTTAAAAGTAAACCTTCAATATCGAGATCTTTGTTATGAATTTTCTGAACATTTTTGATGGTGTTCAACAATTTCCCTAAACCTTCCAAAGCAAAATATTCACATTGAATCGGGATAATCACAGAATCTGCCGCAGTTAACGCGTTAATCGTAATCAAACCCAAACTTGGCGCACAATCGATGATGATGTAATCGTAATTATCGCGAACGGATTTTAATGCTTCTTTCAGCATGTATTCACGGTTTTCACGGTCGACCAACTCGATTTCTGCGGCTACCAAATCAATGTGTGACGGAATGATGTCTAAATTAGGAGAAGAAGTTTTTTGGATACATTTTGCCGCATCTGAACTGTGCTCCAACAAATTGTAGGTGGAAAATTCCGACTGTTCGATTCCCAAACCCGAAGTTGCATTTGCTTGCGGATCCGCATCAATAATCAAAATCTTTTTTTCCAAAACGCCGAGTGCCGCTGCTAAATTTACCGCCGTAGTTGTTTTTCCGACACCGCCTTTCTGATTTGCAACACCTATAATTTTAGCCATTCTTTAAATTTTAATCTCCAAAAATACACTTTTTTATCATTTTTAGAGGAATGTGAATAAAAGTGTTTTGGTTAAAATACTGTTACTTAATGGTTTATCATAGAAAAAAATTATCCACAAAAATTGGATTTCTGTGGATAAGTGTTTTTTCTTGTTAATGGTGAATTAACTTTGTGGTGAATGGTGAATTCGCTTCGCTGTGAATAGTGAATTTTCACTCATTACTCATTACGCATTACTCATTACTCATTGCTTTTTATATATTATTACTCAAACTGCATGGAAATTGGGAATTTGAAATAACTTCTCACATTTTCGCCGTTGAGTTTTGCAGGAATCCATTTTCCTTTTACGGAACGGATGGTTTTTTCTGCCTCTTTATTAAAAGTGGCATTTGGTCCGTTTGCTTTCACATCGGAAATGGTTCCGTCTTTTTCCACGATGAAAATCACCGTTGTTTTCACTACATCTCCTGTTCCTTCCATGATTGAAGTATCAAAATTATTCACCACTTTGCTTCTGAAAGAATTAATTCCACCCATGAAATCTGCTGAAACATCAACTTTTAACACAGGTGAATTATCCACAGGTTTTGGAGTTTCCACAACAGGAACTTGTGTTGGAACATGTTGTTCAACAGGTGGCGTGTAATTGGTTACAGGTGGCGTTCCTACAATTGTTTCTGTACCAATTTTTGCGTCTTCCGTATCGCTTAGTTTGGTTGCAGGAGTTTCTTTTTTTGCATCTCGCGTCGGAGTAGGAATTTCAATTTTAACTGTGTTTACAATCGGTTTTACAGGAATAATCGGTTTCACTACTTGTGGCGGAGTTTCAGGAATTTCATCTACAGGTTTTAAAACGTGACCATCGCCGATTCTATCTACA
>Ga0116181_1001850_pt1 | contig 17786 bp, 14 predicted proteins | sample AD_UKC075_MetaG_FD_89752 | JGI IMG/M metagenome (GOLD analysis project Ga0116181, IMG submission 89752) | Active sludge microbial communities of municipal wastewater-treating anaerobic digesters from USA - AD_UKC075_MetaG | ecosystem: Engineered > Bioreactor > Anaerobic > Digestate | place: USA...
ATTTTTTAATTTACTAAAATGAAATATGTCTTCCAAACAGATCTTTTTATCCCCTGGTTTATTTTAGCGATTAAGGATAGTATAATCATAACATGTTTTTAGAAAGGAGTATAGAAAGAAATGGAAACATTTGATTTTTGGCGAGAACTAAAGAAGAATTGGAACCTTATTATTCGTTACCCTCAGATCATTCTCGTTACCCTTATTCCCTCTCTGTTGATTGCCACCTCTAACTACCTGACCTGGCAAGGAAGTCTTACCTGGGTTTCTGTTTTTTTCCAAGAAGCAGGAAGCGCGATTTTATTAATTCTGGGAGTTTTCCTGAGTTTTATTGCCCTGAGTTTAGTAATAGCAATAGCCTGGGATTACCGCTATCGAGATGTGATAGACTTACGTAGGGCCTGGCGGATAGTTCAAAAGCGCTTACCGGATATTGTAATGGTTTCCCTCATAATGGGTTTCATAGAAGGATTCTTTGCTATCTGGTTCATGTTCTTAGGACTTGTATTTGCTTTCCTGTTGCTCTTTACTATCCCTCTCACAGTGGTCGAAGGAGATAATCCTTTTTCCGCCATTCGGAATAGTTTTCACCTTGTTAGCGAGAATTTAGGAGAATGCTTCACTTTTTTTATTATCGCTCTATTTTTTCTCCTGATAGGCTATCTTCTATTCTGGCTTTTAGGCTTTTTAGGAATAGCAGGACTAATATTAAATACTGTAGTAGGAGCACTAATTCTAGCTTATGCTTCTCTTTTGCTTTCCTCTTTTTATTTTTCCTTAACTCGTTTTTAATCTTTTAGTGCTTCTTCCAAGTCTATTTTCATGCCATCACTGGCAGCTATCACTTTTATGCCTGTTTTTTGAGACATTTCCTCGGCTATTTTCCAGGGTTTCTCTCGTAAAACCGTTAACCCAAAATGAGTAAGAAAAGCCAGGCGAGGCTTGATATTCTCAATAATAACTTGAGCATCAGGAATACTTAGATGAAGTATGGAGGAGTGGTTATCTTTTTTAAAGCGTACAGTATTTAGAAACAATATTTTGCTATCTTGATAAGCTTCGATTAATTTTTCCTCAAAAAGAGTATCAGTAATAAAAGACACATCCCCCTGAGGAAAAGAAAAACGAAAACCATAGGTTTCAGCAGAATGCAAGTGACGCAAAGGAGTGGAAAAAGAAATGTCCTTCCAGTGATATTCTTTACCTTCTTCCAGAATTTCCAGACTCACCAATTTTTCTCGCAAATATTTAAACAACACTGGCTCCCCCTCTAAAGCTTCTCCAGGAAGAAAAACAGCCCCCCTCTTTTTGGTGGCGCCCTCGGTCATAGCTTCTACCATAATATTGAGGTCATTGGAGTGATCTAAATGACGATGAGAAAGAAGAAGAGCGTCTAAAGATGGAGGAGAAAGAGGAGGACGACTGGACAGAGCCCTAACCAAAGCCCCAGGACCAGGATCAATGTGAAGATTGGTATCCTGATATTTTATCCACACTCCTCCTGAGGCACGTAGTTGTTTAGAAACTACTACTCGGGCTCCAGCCGTTCCTAAAAATTTGATAAAATTATCCATTATAAAATAGTCCGCTCCAAATCTATCTGACTCTTCATATCTATTTCACCAATTATAGTTAAAGTTAGAGAATAAGAAAGATCAATTTCTTCTGAGAAGTATACATTTCCCTGTTCGTCCTGTTTTTTAATACGAATTACAGGTCTAAAGGGAAGAACAGGGTTGATTTTGCTTACCATCGCCTCTTCTCCAGTGGATAATTTTATCAAATCTCCCACCTGGTAGGGAGAAAGATGGCGGATAAAAGTGGTTACCACCTCATCATCAAGTTTATGACCAGCGCTTCCCATTAAATATTCAATAACCTCGGGGATAGGAAGAGCTTTACGGTAAGGTCGGTCAGAAGTTAGCGCTTCATAGACATCTGCTACTGCAGTAATGCGGGACAAAACAGAGGTTTCTTCTTTGGTCAAGCGAAGGATATAACCACTCCCGTCTATTCTTTCATGATGCTGCAAGGGTATCTCTTTAACTCTTTCGGGTAACCGGGTCTTCTCATCCAAAATATTTTTTGCAAATATAGTATGTTTCTGAATAATCTCATAATCTTTTTCTGAGAGCTTAGAAGGTTTATTTAAAATTTCTGGGGGAATTAGAAGTTTTCCTAAATCATGTAAAAGAGCACCTAAACCCAGATGGATGAGCTCTTCGTCTTTTAATCCTAAAAATTTAGCAATAAACAAAGAAATAACAGCTACATTAAGAGAATGAGTAAAAGTAAGGTCATCATGTTTCTTCAGTTGTATAAGAGGGATAACCAACTCTTCATGAGCTTTGACTTCCTTTGCCATCTGAGAAACATTCTGTTCTAAGGGCACAATAGAAGGGGTTTCCCCCCGGGATAAATCTTCTAAAATTTCCTGCATATTCTCCAGGGTTTTCTTTTTAATTTCCGGAGATATATCTTCTTTAGCTACCAATCCTTCGTCTTCTTCTAAAATCTCAGCTAAAACTGAAGAATAGCCATCCTCTTTGAGTTTTTCTACAAACTCAGAAGTTATAATCTGCCCTCGACTCAAAAGAACCTGATCCTGGGGATTAAGAAGAGTAAAAGGGAGAACCTCTCCTGCTTTTAGCTCAGAAAGGGGAATCTTGACTTTTTTTATTCGATAGGCATCTTTCAATTCTATCCTCCACCACAATTATAATAATTTTCCCTCCGGCAGTTTGTTTAAAAATAAAAGACCTTAAAAAAAACCCCATATTTTATAACATCTCAAATCTGAAGTTATACTATTTTTAGTTGAAATTGAAAAGAACCTCAGCGAAAGCATAATGGAACACGGAAAAAAATAGCTATGTACTGAAGAGTTCAGGGGGTAAAAAGGAGAACGAAAATCTGTAGAGAGGGGGAGATACCCGGACTTTGCACTGCAAATGGCAGAATAAGCCTACACATGCAGTGCCAGAGCTTTAGCAGTGCTAACTCCGATATAAAAGAGTTTAGATAGTTATCTTAGATTCTATTACATAGATGCATCTATGGCTTCAATAATCCCCAGAACACAGAACAATACGACATTTACTTTGAGAAAAACTGTAAATAAACGGGGCGATGAAACAATCTACCTTTAAAATCTCTTTTTGTACTGATGTTGAGAGAATGCCTCGGTCATCACCTTTTTTCTTGATCAAACGGTTGTTTTTCAGTCTTGACCGAACAAAAATCAAAGAATGGATTAGCCTGCCTCCTCCGGGTTGGTTTTACTTATACAAATACTTTATCCGGAAAAGCAAGCAGTGCTCGTCTTTATTTAATCCTCCCATTAAATGTTTAGTAGAAGAACCACAAAATAAAAAAAACGAAAAACAAAGGCTAAATAGAGAAATGCGCCCTGGTGTGCTTACAACGCTAAAAACACATTTTCTTATGAAGGGAGAAGTATTATGTGATTTTTGTGGCTAATTACAAATAGCTATACACCTATCATCGCGAAGCTTTAATAACCTGGTCAATAATTTTGAGAAATTCTCTATTGGAGCGAGTGTTTTTCATCCGCTCAATAACCATCTGAGTTGCTTCTTGAGCATCTACAGTAGACAAAAGCTTTCTCAACATCCATATTTTTTCTAAATCTTCTTTCTTTAGCAAGAGCTCTTCTCTCCGGGTTCCCGAACGATGAATATCTATAGCTGGAAATATACGGCTTTCCGCTAAAGCACGGCTTAAGTGCAGCTCCATATTACCTGTTCCTTTAAACTCTTCATAAATCACCTCATCCATTCGTGAACCAGTATCAACCAAAGCAGTGGCTATAATGGTCAGGCTACCACCTTCCTCAATGTTGCGAGCTGCTCCAAAGAAGCGCTTGGGCCAGTGAAGAGCGGAAGAATCAACACCTCCAGAGAGAGTTTTCCCCGTAGTAGGAACCACCAGGTTATTAGCTCGTGCCAGACGGGTAATACTATCTAAAAGGATAACCACATCTTTACCTTCCTCTACTAAACGTTTGGCTCGCTCCAGAGTAAGTTCGGCCACTCGCAAATGATTTTCTGGCTTCTGGTCAAAAGTGGAAGCGATTACCTGTCCTTTGACTGAGCGTTCCATCTGAGTAACTTCTTCTGGCCGCTCGTCAATCAAAAGAACGATTAATACCACTTCAGGATAATTGGCCATTATGCCGTTGGCGATTTTCTCCAAAAGCACCGTTTTTCCTGCTTTAGGGGGTGATACTATTAATCCCCTCTGCCCTTTCCCAATGGGGACAAAAAGGTCAATGATGCGGGTAGAAATCTCCTCGGGAACGGTTTCCAAAACTAACTGCTCATCAGGAAAAATGGGAGTGAGGTTCTCAAAAAGAGGGCGCCTTTTGGCTTGCTCTGGATCTTCATCATTTATAGCCTCAATCCGCAAAAGGGCATAGTATCTTTCTCCTTCTTTGGGGGGGCGTACCTGTCCCGCTATTTTATCTCCCACACTTAACATAAAGCGTTTAATTTGTGAAGGAGAAACGTAAACGTCGCTATCACTGGGGCTGAAATCATCAGAAGTACGCAAAAACCCATAACCCTCAGGAGTTATTTCTAAAATCCCTTCACTGAAAAGATAACCCTTAGACTCAGCAGACTTTCTAAGAATTTCAAACACTAAATCATTTTTCCTCTTACGACTGTAACCAGATATGCCCAAGCTCTGAGCAATCTCAAACAGTTCGGCATTAGTTTTACTTTTCAGGTCAGCTAAGGAAAGTTGCATAGCGGGTGCTTTTCTATTTGTTTCTTTCTCTTCCACTAACTCTTTTACCTGATTGTTATCACTATCCACTTGTATTTCCTCCTATTATTTTTTTAAAATTCTCTCCGCTACCTGAACATGTCCTACCTTGTCTACATCAAATCCCATTTCAGGATAGGGAGTAATAACGGCCAAGGCTTTTATGCCCAACATCTTGTCCACTCGCTCTTCTACATCTTTGATAGTTAATTGCTTGGTAAGATATTTAAAAATGACCTTTGCTCCTATCAATCGAGCAAGAGCAACAGGGTTTTTGCGACTTTCAACTATTCGAGAAAGCCACTCTTTTTTCTTTTCCATCATCTGAGGATTTAGAAAGAGAATATCGCCGCCTGTAAAGCATCCATCTCGCAAACGTACAAAAGTCCTCTGAGAATCATTTAGCTTCTTTTCATAAATTTCTCGGCGGATGATGGGATAATAAAAATCAGCTTCTTCTTTACTGCATCTCAGCAAAAAATCTTCTACCATTTCACCTTTTAGAAGGGGCAGGTCACTACCAGTTATTAGAACTTTCTCTCTGGTTTGTAAAGCTTCCAAACCTTTCCAGGCACTTTCGAAAGGGTTTTCCCCTGGTGGAACAACTTCTTCAACTAAACTACCAATTCGGCACTTTATTTCTTTGACTGGCCCAACTACTATAATTCTCTTTATAGAAGAAACACTCTTGAGGGCTTCTATTACATACTCTATCATAAACTTATCCTTTATGACAAGTAGGGACCGGTTAACAACTCCAAATTTTTTTTCAATCTCCCCTTCTCCGCCACCAGCTAAAACTATAGCGTCAGTCATTGATTTGCTCCCTCCTCTTTTGCCTCCCATATGGTAGAAGTTAAAATAGCTTTAACATCAGGAGAGGAAATTTCTTTCACTATTCTCTCACCTTCTTCTTTGCTTTCTACCACCCCCACGAGAGTGGAGCCACTACCACTCATAAAAACTTTTTTACATCCTAACTCCATTAGCAGTCTCTTATAGAAATTTAAATCCGGGAAACATTGAAAAACCACTTCTTCAAAATCATTCCAAATTATTTCCTCTATTAGCTCTGGATTCTTCGCTTTCAGGAATTCTTCAAGGCTTAACCCGGCCTTTTTATTTTCTTTAATTCTTCCTTTTCTCTCCTCCCAGCACCGGTAAGCCCAGGCAGTGGAAATAGAAAAAGGAGGGAAAAGCAAAACTAAAAACCGGTGAGGAGCAAAAAAAAGAGGCTCCACTTCCTCTCCTCTTCCCCTCACCCAGGCAAAAGGAGCTCCCCGGGCGAAAAAGGGAATATCTGAGCCAATACGAACAGCGATGGATTTAACTTCTTCCCAATCCAGGTTTAACTTAAAAACCGAATTAATTAATTGTAAAATAGAAGCTACGTTACTGCTTCCTCCCCCCAATCCACTTCCTGGGGGAATACTTTTCTTAATCTTTATGTTAAAACCGACTTCTCGAAGAGGAGGAGCTATTTTACGTAATTCTACCAGTAATCTACTCAAAACACCATCTTCCCCGGTGGGAATGGGAAAATTACAGGCAATATAATCTCTTTCTCTTTCCTCTAAGGAAACTTCAATTTCATCGCCAAAAGCAATTTTCTGCATTAGCGATTCAATTTCATGATAGCCGTCGGAGCGTGTTTCTCCAATCTTCAAAAACCAGTTAATTTTTCCGTGAGAAGGCAAAATAAATTTTTCAGACACTGATATTCACGCCTAAATCAACAGGAAAAAGGCTTACTTTCTCTTTCAAATGAAATGACAAATTATCTAAAGACTCCTGAAAAGAAAAACCGTCGCCTCGCACCAAAATAGATAGTTTGCCTGAAGAAGAGCTCCTCTTCTCCTCAGAATATAATTTATTTTTTACCTCTTGAGCACAGGCCCAGGCAGGGTCTACCACTTGTAGCTCCCTCCCCCCCAGTTCTTGAAAAAACCAGCTGATAAGGGAAAAATGGGTGCAACCCATAATTAGGGTGTCTACTCCTCTATCTTTTAAAGAAATAAGCCTATCCTTAATTTGTACCCTCCATTCCGGGCTATTGAATTCTCCCTTTTCCACCGCAGCAACAAACTCCGGCCAGGCTTCCTCAATTACCTCCAAACCAGGATTAACCCCCTTTAAGGTTTGGCCAAAAGCTCCTGCTTTCACTGTAGCCCGGGTAGCCAGTACTCCTATCTTACCCTGCCGCGTTACTCTCGCTGCCTCCTGACAGGCCGACTGGACAATTCCCATAATTGGAATGCTTATCAGTTGAGCTAAATCAGGAAGACAAACAGAGCTAAGAGTGCCACAAGCGGTAATGATTAATTTTGCTTTTCTGTGCTGAGATAGATAGCCAATAATTGGCTTTACTATTTCCACTAACTCTTCTCTACTTTTCTCCCCATAAGGAAAGTGAAGAGGGTCGGCTACATATATAATATCTTCTGCCGGTAAAAGAGCCCTCACTGCATTAACTACGCTTAAACCACCAATACCTGAATCAATTATTCCCAGAGGGTATTTAAATTCCAAGCCTATCCCCCTTTCTTTCTTGTCGATAGCAATGAGCTGCCTCCACAAAGCCACGAAATAAAGGATGAGCTTGATTGGGTCGAGACTTAAACTCGGGATGAAATTGCACTCCTATGAAGAAAGGATGGTCCTTTAACTCTATTATTTCTACCACCTGATAATCAGGGTTATAGCCAGCCATCCGTAGTCCCGCTCTTTCCAGTTCATCTACAAACAGGCTATTAAGTTCATAACGATGACGATGTCTTTCCCAAACTTCTTCTTTCTGATAAAGAGATTTACTTAGAGAATTCTCTAAAACACACCGATAGTTACCCAAACGCATGGTCCCACCCATTTTTTGGGTATCTTTTTGAGAAGGTGACAAATCGATCACCGGGTAAGGAGTTAAGGGATCGAATTCGGTAGAATGAGCGCTATGAAAATGAAGAATGTTTCGAGCAAACTCAATCGTTGCTACCTGCATTCCCAGACATATTCCTAAAAAGGGAATCTCCTTTTCTCGGGCATACCGGACAGCCTGAATTTTACCTTCTATTCCTCGCTGACCAAAACCTCCAGGGATAATTATACCATCTACTCCAGAAAGAAAACAACTTGCCTCATCACCCTCCAGTTTTCCCGCTTCTATTGGTTTAACGCTCACTTTTAATCCCAGTTCTATCCCTCCATGTTTAAGCGCCTCACAAACACTCAAGTAAGCATCCTTTGATTCTGTATACTTTCCCACCAAACCAATATTTACTTCTTTATCCGCTTCTCTAACCCTTTGAACGATTTGAGACCATTCCTCTAAATCAGAAGGAGTAGGCTTCATTTCCAAGCGACTGGCTATCAGGTCCCCTACATTTCTTTCTTCCAGAACCAGAGGCACCTCATAAATGGAATCAACATCCATAAGGGGAATCACGGCCTCTTTATCCAGGTCGCAGAAGAGAGAAATCTTAGCCATCACTTCGGGGGTAATAGGATGAGAAGAACGACAAACTATTATGTCTGGCTGAATACCAATACTTCGTAATTCCTTAACGCTATGTTGAGTAGGTTTAGACTTTAGCTCCCCCGCTGCCTCAAGATAAGGCACGAGAGTCACATGAATATAAAGGCAATTGCTTTTTCCTATATCATTTTTTATCTGGCGAATAGCTTCTAAAAAAGGCAAACCCTCTATATCTCCTACTGTCCCTCCAATCTCCACAATAGAGATATCCGCTTTGCTCATTTCTCTCAACCGAAAAATCTCTTCTTTTATCTGGTTGGTTATATGAGGAATTACCTGGACAGTGGCTCCCAGGTAATCACCCCTTCTTTCTTTTTCAATGACTGAACTATAGATTTTTCCTGTGGTTACATTACTTAGTTTGGATAGCTCCTCATCAATGAACCGCTCATAATGTCCCAAATCTAAGTCAGTTTCCCCTCCATCGTAGGTTACGAATATTTCTCCATGCTGATAAGGATTCATAGTACCAGCGTCAACATTGATATAAGGATCAAACTTCTGCATAGTGACTCGAAATCCTCTACTCTTTAGAATTCTCCCTAATGAGGCGGCGGTTATGCCTTTCCCTAAAGACGATGCTACTCCACCGGTCACAAAAATATACTTTCCTTTATCCATTTTTAACTCCTTTTACTCAATATGGTATCGTCAAATTTTCATCTTAAGGAGAAAATAAATCTCTTTAACTGAGAAAGAAATTTAGTTATTTTACATAGTGTCAGGAGCGGAAATTCCCAAAAGTTGAAAAGCATTCTTCAGTACAATTTGTACCGCTCTACAGAGACTTAGCCGAAAAGAAGTAAGTTCTATATTGTCTTCATCAATTATCCGATAAAGGTTATAGAAAGAGTGAAAATCTCCACACAAATCCTGAAGATAATTACAAATCAAATAGGGCTGACGCAAAAGAGCACTACGTTTCACTGTTTCCGGGAAATAAGCTATTTTTTTGACGATTTCTCTCTCCTCTTCAGTGGGAAATTCAGACAAAGTATGAGTCAAAGGAAACGATGTAAATCCTCTTTTTTCTGCTTCTTTAAATAAGGAAGAAATACGAGCGTGGGCATATTGAACGTAATATACCGGGTTATCCATAGATTGTTTTTTCGCTTCTTCTATATCAAATTCCAGATGAGTAGCTGGATCTCTCATTAAAAAATAATAGCGGGCCACATCTACTCCTACCTCGTCAATCAACTGCCTCAGGGGTACAAACTCACCCTGTCTTGTAGACATTCTTTCTGGTTGCCCTCCTCGCAAAAGAGTAACAAATTGCACAATAAAAATTTCCAGAAAATCTTCGGGAAGACCCAGAGCACACATCGCTGCGTGCATTCGAGGGATGTAGCCGTGATGGTCTGCCCCCCAGATGTCAATAACCAGTTGAAACCCTCTTTTCCATTTATTCCAATGATAAGCAATATCAGAAGCAAAGTAAGTAGGCAATCCATTTTCTCTCACTAATACTCTATCTTTGTCATCTCCCCAATCAGTAGTCCGGAGCCACAGAGCACCATCTTTATTATAGACATATCCTCGCTCTTTCAGAAGAGATAATATTTCTTCTGCTTCTTTTTTTTGATATAAAGAACTCTCCCGGAACCACACATCAAAATGCACCCGAAAATCAGCTAAATCACGGCAAATATTATCCAGAATCTTTTGCACCGCAAACTTCTGAAATACTTCTGAACGATCCGTAGGAGGAAGGTCTAAAACTCCACTTCCTTTTTCCCGTAATAATTCCTCCGCAATAGGGATGAGATACTCTCCCTGATAACCCTCTTCGGGAACTTCTACTTTTTCCCCTAAAAGCTGGCGAAAGCGAGCCTCCAGAGAAGCTCCTAAAAGGTCAATTTGCCTCCCCGCATCATTAACATAATATTCCTTTTCCACCTGGAAACCAGCTTTTTTTAAGATACGAGACAGACTGTCTCCAAAAGCAGCGCACTTGCCGTGACCCACATGCAGAGGACCGGTAGGATTGACACTCACGAACTCCACCTGGGTCTTCTTTCCTTTGCCTAAGTTCACTGCTCCAAAATCTTCCCCTTCTCCCTCCACTTCCTGAATAAAGGATAATAAAATTTCATCCTCTAAAAAGAAGTTAATAAATCCTCCTCCTGCTACCTCCACTCGAGCAAAATTCTGCAAATTCCGGGAGAGAGAGAGTTGTAAACTGGTAGCCAATTCCCGAGAAGGCTTCTTCACTTTCCGAGAAAGAATAAAAGCCAAATTAGTGGCAAAATCACCATGGCTCTTATCACGGGTAGGCTCAACAGTAATTTCTTTTTCATCCACCACCTCTGGAAAATCCACCGCCAGAACTTTTTTTATTTCCTCTTTCAGCATTTCAGTAATTAAGCGACTCATAGACCTCTTCCTTAAAAAAATCTTAAATTCAACTCTGGTCATTATATATTTTTTTAAACCAGGGTTCAATGGGTGTTTTATGGTTAACAGCCCGTGGCGCAAAAAAGTAAATGACAATTATAATATTTTACCCGGTTAACATATGCTTTTATCCTTGTTAATTTCAGAAACTATAAGGGCGAAGTATCCCTTTTATGATGAGAAAATTTTCCCCTCGGTGATTTTTGTATTTTATGTTTCTGTTTTGCTTTTCCAGAGAGTAACAGGGGGTGTGTTTACCCCCTGTAGTTATGTTATACTACACGTAAATTAAAAAAATTAGTTGCTTCATTTTACTAAATAAAGGGGAAAAAAGAATGGAACAATTTTTGGGCATTGATTTAGGAACTCAGGGAGTCAAAGTAATAGGCTGGGATGAAGAGGGTAATTTTTTAGGCTCCACCAGCCGTGAATACCCCATTTTAACTCCTCAAATCGGGTTTGCAGAACAGAACCCTGAAATTTGGTGGGAGAAAACCAAAGAAGCAATAAAAGAATTAGTGAACTTGATTCCTCAAGTTAATGTTAAAGCCATTGGTTTTTCTGGCCAGATGCATGGAACAGTAATAATAGATGATAACCTTAAACCCCTTTATCCTGCTATCATCTGGGCAGACCAGCGCAGTCACCAGGAAGTAAAAATCATTCGAGAAAAATTGGAAGACAAATTAGCTACTATCTGCGGAAGCGATGTAGCTACCGGTTTTATGGCACCAACTCTATTATGGCTCAAAGAAAACCAGAGAGAAATCTTCAACCGCATAAGGTGGGCAATCTTGCCTAAAGATTATTTGAAAATTAAAATGGGGCTTACCCCTTCTACTGATGTGGCTGACGCTTCTTCCACTCTTCTTTTTAACATTCGAAAAAGAAACTGGTCGGAAGAAGTTTTAGAAATTTTAGGATTAAACGATAACATTTTTCCTCCGGTTTATGAATCCACTCAGGTAATCGGTCAGATGAAAGAGGAGGTTAAAGAAGAATTAGGTTTAAAGGGAGATGTCCTTTTAGTAGCCGGAGCAGGTGACCAGCATTGCGCTGCTCTGGGAAATGGTATAACTGAAGAAGGAGAGCTTTTAATAACCATAGGAACTGGAGGACAGGTATTTACTCCTCTCTGTGAACCTCTGGTTGATGATAAATTGCGTATTCACACTTTCTGTCATGCTATCCCCGGGTTCTGGCATCTTTTAGGTGCCACTCTTTGTGCTGGTCTTGCTCTTAGCTGGTTTAAAAAATCAGTTCTTGATTCTCCGCTTCAGGCTTTTGATTTTAAAGAATTAGACCAGGAAGCTCAAAAAGTGGAAGCTGGATCACATGGTTTACTTTTTCTCCCTTATCTCATCGGAGAAAGAACTCCTTACATGGACCCCCGAGCCCGAGGGTCCTTTCTCAACCTCCACCTCACCCACGGAAGAGCCCATTTCATTCGTGCCATCATGGAGGGAGTATGTTTAGGATTAAAAAATGTTACCGAAGTGTTTAAAGAGCTGGGAGTAGAACCGCAACGTATAGTATTTTCTGGAGGAGGAGCTAAAAGCGCCTTATGGAGAAAAATCATGGCCTCAGTTCTTGATGCTCCCCTTTTCACCACCCAGGTGAGAGAAGAAGCAGCTACTGGCGCTTGCATCCTGGCTATGATGGGAACAGAAAAATCTTCAGAAGAAGAAATTATTTCTAAAATAATCCGCTATGGAAACCCCGTTCTCCCGGAGAGAAAAGCAGCAGAAATTTATGCTGAAATATACCCTAAATTTAGAGATGCCTACCCTGCTTTAAAAAAGCTATTTCCCTAACAGGAGAAAATTATGAGAGATTGGAAGGAAGAAACACAAAAAATCATTACCTGGATGAGAAAAAAAGTAGAAGAAGCTAAAGCTCAAGGATTGGTACTGGGAATGAGTGGAGGCATTGATTCGTCAGTGGTAGCCGTTTTAGCCCAGAAAGCCCTGGGAGAAAAATCTCTGGGAATCATGATGCCTTGTTACAGCATACCCCAGGATTTAGAGGACGCCCTGAAAGTGGCTCAGATGTTCTCTATTCCCCACCGAGTCATTCCTTTAGAAAAACCTTACGATGCTTTCTTAGAAGTTTTAGGAGAAAAACAAGAAAATAGCCGTTCTTTAGCTCTGGCTAATTTAAAACCTCGCCTGCGTATGTGTACCCTTTACTATTTTGCCAACCGATTAAATTATTTAGTCTGCGGCGCTTCCAATAGGAGCGAGATAACTGTAGGCTATTTCACCAAATACGGTGATGGAGGAGTAGATATTTTACCCATTGCTCACCTTACCAAAACCGAGGTAATAGAATTAGCTCGGTTTCTCAACCTCCCTTCTTTTATCATCACGAAACCCCCTTCCGCGGGGCTATGGGAAGGACAAACTGACGAAGAAGAAATGGGAATCACTTATGAAAAAATTGATGAGTTTATCCTTCATAAAAAAGTGGAGGAACCCTATCTTTCTCAGATAAAAAGCAAAATTCGAGCAAGCGAGCACAAAAGAAAAATGCCTGCCACACCAGAAGAAATTACTATTTAGCTTTTTTCTTGCAATTAAGGAATTCCAGTAGTTTTTCTAAGCTAAAGGTATTCAGCACGTCTTCTTTTCGCAACCAGCCCCGACGAGCTTGGGCTACTCCATAACGAATATAATCCAGGGAAGAAGGGCTATGAGCATCAGTAGAAATAACCAATTTCACTCCCAGGTCTCGAGCTCGTCGAGCATCTACGTCACTCAAATCCAGACGTTCAGGCTGAGAATTAATCTCTAAAGAGGTTCTGGTTTCTCTGGCCAGATAGAAAAGTTTTTCTCGATTTACCTGATAAGCATCTCTTTTGTTGAGGATACGCCCGGTAGGGTGACTGATTACCTGAACATATTTGTTCTTCATTGCTCCTTCCAGACGACGCAAGATTTTTTCTTCCCCCTGTCCTAGACCGGAATGTAATCCTGCCACCACTACTTCTAACTTTTCCAGTTCAGAATCAGGAAAATCAAGAGAACCGTCGCTCATGATATTGACTTCTACCCCGTCTAAAAGTCGGAGTCCTTTCCCTTTTTTATTCCATCGCTCGATTTCCTTTCTTCTTTCTCGAATCTCCTCCGGGCTAAGACCGGAAGCTACAGCTAAAGATTGAGTATGATCACAGATAGCCAGATACTTGTAACCCCGGGAAAGAGCTGCTTCTGCCATTTCCTCTATGGAAGCTACTCCATCACTCCAGTTAGAGTGAGCGTGCAGGTCTCCCTGAAGGTCACCAATCTCGATAAGAACAGGTAACTTTTTCTCCTGCGCCAGTTCAATTTCTCCCTGGTCTTCCCTCATCTCTGGAGGAATCCATTCCATTCCCAGAGTTTCATAAATTTCTTCTTCCTTTTCTCCTCCCACTCGCTTATCGTTATCCAGTCGGAATATCCCATACTCATTCACTTTAAATCCCTTTTTAAGAGCAATTTCTCGCAATTTAATGTTGTGAGCTTTGGAGCCAGTAAAATATTGCAAGGCCGCTCCAAAAGATGTTTCTTCTACCACTCGCAAATCCACCTGTATCCCTTCCTGGGTAACAATACTGGATTTAGTAGTCCCCCGGGCAATTATCTCTCGCACCTGAGGTAGAGAAGTGAAAATATCCATTATAGATTCAGGAGTAGAAGAAGCCACCAGAATATCGATATCTCCGATGGTTTCTTTCATCCGGCGGATACTTCCTGCTGGGCTGATTTTAGTCACTCCGCTTTTTTCCTGAATAACCTCTATTATTTCTTCCACCAAAGGAAGAGCCTGACCCAGAAGCATTCTCCCACTTTGCCTCTTAAGCATCTCTATACCTTTCCGGATTTTTTCTTCACTTTTTACCCCCAAGCGAGGAAGATGGCGCAATTTTTGCTCAGCGATAGCTTTTTCCAAATCTTCAATGCTTTTTATCCCCAGCTGGTCGTAGAGAAGCTTAGCAATCTTAGGCCCCACTCCCGGTATAGCAGTAAGATAAACAACTTCAGGAGGGATTTCCTTGGTTAATTCTTCCAAATAAGATAGTTTACCAGTAGAAAGATATTCTTCAATTTTACTGGCGATACTCTCCCCTACCCCGGGAATCTCTTTCAATCTCCCTTCTTTCCACACCTCTTCAATAGGCTCAGGCCAGCTTTCTATGCGGCGGGCCGCTTCTTCGTAAGCCACTATTTTAAAACGATTTTCTCCTTTCATCTCCAAAAGAGTAGCAATATTTTCTAAAAGTTGTGCTACCTCCCGATTCCTCATACACCCTTTCCTCCTTTCTCTTAATATGCTATCATTAAAAAGCGATGAGGGTAAGGAATTTATCTTTTTTGGGGCTGTTTTTAATCGTAGGAACAGCTATTTTTTTCAATGTTAGTTTAAGCTCAGCTAATGAAACTGATTTATATGCGCTTTTTCGGCAAGGAGACTATGAAACTATAATTTCTCTTAAGCCTGAAGAAGGAGAAGAGCTTTTTCTCTATCTCGTATCTCTCCTCAACCTTAGTCGAGAAGAAGAAGTAGAAAAAGAAATTTCCTCCCTGTCGCCAGAAAAAGATTATTTCTGGCTAGATCACCTCTTTTATCTATCTTCTCTTCACTGTATAGAAAACGGAGACTTAGAGAAAGCCGTTATATGGAAAGAGAGATTGGCAAACTCCTTTCCCTCCTCTCCCCTTTTACCTTATATCACTTTACGTTTAGCTCAATCTTTTTTGGAAAACGACTTTTTCAGTTCTGCTCTTTTCTATTCCATTCAAGTTCTTACTTATTCAGAAAGAGAGGAAGACAGGCTATCAGCCTTGAAAATAACATTTCAATCTTTAGTTAATCTCGGCTACCTCGAAGAAGCTACCCTTTTACTCTGTCACATCTATTATGTTTTTCCTACCCTGAGTTCTCGAGAAACTCGAGAACTCATTTTGCCTGTGCTTCCCCAGATCTCTCCAGAAAAATTCTTTCCCTCTCAGCGTCTTTCTTTAGCTAATTTCCTCTTTTCTCTGGGTTTTACTGAAAAAACTAAAGATTTCTTAGACCAGATAGAAGAGTTTCTTCCCCCCTCCCAGCAGGTAGATATATTCACTCTTCGCGCCCGGATTTTCGTCAGAGAAGAGAATTGGGAAGAATTGGAACAGCTAATAAGTAAAAATTTATTAAAAAGAGGAGAAACAGAAGAGGTTCTATTCTACTGGGGAGTTTTAGAACAGAGAAAGGCCAATTATGGAAGAGCAGCTCAAATTTATGAAAGGCTGTTATTTCTTTACCCCGAGAGCGGATATGCTTTTAATACTTACCAGAATTTAGCTTTTTCTCTCCGAGCCATGGGAGAAGAAGGAAGATATTTAGAAACAATGGAGAAGATTATTTCCCGTTTCCCAGAAAAGAGCGCACCCGTCTGGGAATTATTCTGGTTCTATTACAACAGAAACCAGATGTATTCAGCACAAGAAATGTTAGAAAAGCTAAAAAGTTTTTCTGAAGAAAAAAATAAAGCACTTTTCTGGTCATTTAAAATTGATTCTTCTTTAGAAGATTTAGAGGAAATAGTGGAAGGCGGGAAAATAGATTACTATTATGCCCGAGCCTGGCAAGAGCTGTCTGACAGAGGAGTTGTCCTTCCTTTCCCTTTTGATGAGGAAGTTCCTCTCCCTCAGGTAGACCCGGCAAATATTTCCTATTCTGAACATTGGACAAAGTACCAGTTTCTGAAGAAAATAGAGATGTGGGAGAATGCTGAGATAGAAATTCTATTTCTTCTCTCTAAGAACTCTCAAAAGAAAGGCTTTTATCGAGAATTGAATGAATTGTATACCCAAAAAGGAGATTATCAAAAAAGCATTCTCTATTCTCTTTATCTTCAGGAAGGAGAAAGAATTCCTCTCAATTTAGCCCGGCAGATTTACCCGGAATTTTTTCTGCCTTCTATTCAGAAACTAACTGGAGATGAGTTAGACCCTTACCTGATTCTTGCCCTTGTTCGAGCGGAGAGTTTTTTCGATTCAGCAGCTATTTCCTCTGCTGGAGCTATGGGATTGGCTCAAGTTATGCCCTCTACTGCTTCATGGGTGATAGAAAAAGGATGGGCAGATGGAGGAGAAGAGGATATTTCCATTCTTCTTCTAAATGCCGAAAAAAATTTAGAGATTGGAGTGAGCTATTTTTCCTATCTCTGGAATCGTTTTGGAGGAAAACTCTATCCCGCTATTTGCTCTTATAATGCCGGGCCGGGCAGAGTAGACCAATGGTTAGAAACTCTCTCCACCGACCCTGACCTTTTTGCTGAATCTATTCCCTTTTCTGAAACGCAAAATTATCTAAAGAAGGTGATGGCTAATTACTTTGCCTACTCTATCATCTACCAGGGCAAATTTAGCCCTCCTCCTTATCTTTAGCTCATCTTTAAATATTTTTTGAACTGCTCTATTTTTTCTTCTCCTTCTAAGATGCCAATTTCCAGAGAAATTTTCTTAGATTCCCCGGGTTGAAGAGTTACTAATCTCCCCTCTTCTCTTTCCCGGCGCCTACCCAGAGGAAAACAGTTGCCCGGCTCCATACCTAACACATATTCTCCTTCCCCCATCATCTTCCATTCTGTAAAATAAGGAATGGTATCTTTGCTAAACTTAACATAGGCCCCCATTTTAAGCCGGTCATTCACCAATAAAGAGGCACCATAACCATCTTCTAAAGTTTTAGGATAATGGAGGTAAACTTTTTCAAAATACCCTTTTTGGGGAGAAGAAAAAAGATGCCATTCTTCTTTTCCTTCTTCTGCCATCTCATCTCGAGGCACAGTTTTCTCCACCGGGAGGAATAACCTGGCACCGTCATCCAACAAAGGATAGCCAAAGTTGATGTGGTATAAAATCATAAAGGGGCTCTCATTCCAGCCCTCGTTAACCACCTGGTCTTCAATATGGATAGTTGTGCCTCCTAAACGGCTCCAGATTTTTCGGTAGAGAGCTATTTTATCTCCAAACACTATAGATTCTTTTATCTTTCCCTGCACCCACATTAAGTAATCATCCCCTTGCCAGGCTCCGTCTACCCA
>Ga0116181_1001858_pt1 | contig 17755 bp, 21 predicted proteins | sample AD_UKC075_MetaG_FD_89752 | JGI IMG/M metagenome (GOLD analysis project Ga0116181, IMG submission 89752) | Active sludge microbial communities of municipal wastewater-treating anaerobic digesters from USA - AD_UKC075_MetaG | ecosystem: Engineered > Bioreactor > Anaerobic > Digestate | place: USA...
ACTAATTATATCATTAGAATATAATAAATCAATTATATGATATCTATTTTATTTTTACAATTCATGTTATACTTTATGTAGAGATGGAAGTGTAGTTTATGGATTCATTTAAGGATTTTATGAAGAGACCAAGAAATGTCTATTTTAGTATTGTTGTTATGCTTGTAGTCGTTACTGGATTAGTTTCAATTTCATTTAGTTATTATATTGATGATTCCATGAATGGTAATCAATATGTTCAATTAAGTGAAATCGATAATAAAATTCAAAGCGATGATTTAACAAGTAATGTAATTACGGTTCCTGCTAAAACTAATAAGATAATAACAATTAATGTTATTAGTAATAATGATTTTGCTAGTGCATTTAGATTATATTATACAACTGATGGTAATAATACGTTGGTAGCTTCTCGTGAACCTATTAATGATTCTATAGATGCTAGGGATGTATTAACTTATAATATTGATTTTGTTAATAATGGCAATCAAGATACAACATTTACTTTAGGTATTGTAAATGGTTATATTGGTTCTACAATTAATACACCAGGCACTATAATTCAATAATAAAACAAGGATTAATCCTTGTTTTTTTCTTCATAAAATTTATTCCATATGGTATTTAAGTCAAAACATTCTTCTTGGTTCTTTCGATGTTCTACAAAGTCGTTAAATGTTTCAATAACTCTAGCAGGGTTACCGGCTACAACTGTTCCTTCTTCAACATCTTTGGTGACAACGGATCCTGCAGCAATAACAGCATTTGGACCAATTCTAATATTTCCAAGGATAGTAGAGTTACAACCTATGAAAACATTATCCATGATTTCAATTGGTTTTTGTTCATAGGCAAAATGTCCTTGATTTAAATTATTTAAACCTTGATTAAAAATATCATGAGTAACAAATGTTACATTAGAAGTAACTACGATATTATCATGAAATTTAATTAACTTGGGATCTGATGGAATAATTCTTGGTTGAAAGAAAACGTTATTACCCATGCTATAGAATACATTATGCTTTTTTAGATAGATATTTCTTTTATCTGAATTTAACATTAAGGCTATATGTAATCTCATTAATTGATTTTTTGTATAACTTTTCATATAAACATTCCTTTATTAAGTGAATTATAACACAGATTATTATTTATAAAAATCATAATATAGAAAAATGGTTCATTAAATGGTATACTTATCCTGGTAAGAAAAGAGTGTTAATTTTATGAAGCAAATATCTTTCGTTGTTCCCTGCTATAATTCAGCAAACTATATGAGACATTGTATTGATTCACTTTTAATTGGTGGAGACGACGTAGAAATTATTATTATAGATGATGGATCAGTTGATGATACACCTAGAATAGCCGACGAATATGCTAAAAAATATCCTAATATTGTAAAAGTTCATCATCAAAAAAATGGGGGACATGGTGAGGGTATTAATCAAGGCTTAAAGATTGCAAAAGGACGTTATTTTAAAGTAATTGATTCTGATGACTGGGCAGATTTAAAATCTTATAAGACTTTATTAAAGAAAATTAAGAAAATTGATGCAGATGTTATTATTATGAATTATCGATATACACATCCTGATGCATCATTAGATTCAACAATTAATTTTTCTAATGTATTTCCTCAAGATAAGGAAGTTACTTGGAAAGATACTAAACACTTCCGTGTTACGCAATTTTTATCATTACATAGTATGATGTATAAGAAAACTGTTTTGGATGCTTCACATATTGCGCTTCCTAAGCATACTTTCTATGAAGATAATTTATTTATCTATTTACCTTTGATAAATACTAAAACTATATATTATATGGATATGGATTTTTATAAATATTTTATAGGTAGAGATGATCAATCAGTTCAAGAGCCTCAGCTAATTAAAAGAAGTGCTCAACAAGTATTAATTGCCGAGTTAGTATGCAAGGCATATGATTTAGATGAAGTTAAAAAAACGGATAAGAAACTATATAAGATAATGAGAAGAGAATGTTCTTTATTAGTTGCTTTAGGTGTTGTATTTTCTCGATTATCTGAAACTGACGATGGTGAAAAACAATATAAGGATATGTGGGATACAATAAAGAATGATAATCCTAAGTTATTTAAATATTTAAGATATCATTCAACTCTTGCTTCATGGGCTAGTTTACCTGGAAAAGTTGGAAGAGCAATTGTTATAGGTGGTTACCGAGGTGCCCATTTCTTAGTTAAATTTAATTAGGCATATTAATGCCTTTTTTATATGATTGGAGTTATTATGAAAGAATTATTAATACCTGTTGGTAGTATGGATGCTTTACGTGTTGCAGTTCATGCTGGAGCTGATGCTGTTTATCTTGGTGGAAAAAGGTTTGGTGCTAGAGCTTTTGCCCAAAATTTTTCTAATGAGGAAATGATTGAAGCAATTAAATATGCTCATTTATATGGTGTTAAAGTTAATGTTACGGTCAATACATTGATATATGAATCGGAGTTTAAAGATGCATTAGACTATTTGCGCTTTTTATATGAAAATGGTGTCGATGCAGTTATTATTCAAGATATTGGTTTAATATGTGAAGCTCATAAGTACCTTCCTGATTTGGAAATACATGCTTCTACTCAAGTACATAATAGCAATAAGGATGAAATTAAATTTCTTGAAGAACTTGGAGTTAAACGAGTAGTCATGGCTCGTGAAATGTCTTTAGAAGAAATAAATGCTATTGATACACCTTTAGAAAAAGAAGCTTTTATTCACGGATCTTTATGTATTTCTTATTCAGGTGAGTGTTTATTTTCATCTGTCCTATTTGGTAGATCTGGTAATCGTGGTGAATGTGCTCAGGTATGTCGTTTACCTTATAGATTAATGAAAAACGATAAATATTTAACGGAAAATAGATATTTAATAAGTACAAAAGATTTAAATACAGCTAACTATTTTAAAGATATATTGGACTCATCAATTTATTCATTAAAAATAGAAGGCCGTATGAAGAGTCCTGAATATGTTGGATGTGTTACTAGATTATATCGTGATTTATTAGATAAATATTATAGTCATGAAGACTTGGTGGTTAATGAAGAATATCTTAATGATTTAAAAGTAATATTTAATAGAAAATATACTAAGGGTTTTATTCTTAATGAGAATAATGCTGACATTGTAAATACTGATACTTCTAATCATTTGGGTGTTAGTCTTGGTAGAGTTATTAAATGGAATAGAAAATATATTTATGTAGAACTATCTCGTGAACTTCATCAAGGGGATGGCATTCGTTTTAATGAAATTAATAAAGGTATGATTGCTAACTTTATTTATGATGAAAGAGAAAATTTAATAAGTGGAGCATCTAAGGGTAGTATTATATTACTTGATAATAAATTTGATATTGATTCTCATTTAACATTAAATACTACTGTTGATGTTAAAGTTAAGAGTAAATATACAGAGATAGATACTAAGAAAATACCTATAACAATGCAATTTGTTGCTCATGTTGGAGATAAATGCAAACTAGTTGTAAGTGATTCTATTAATTCTATTCAATTGTTTGGAGTTAATGTTGAGGCCGCGCGTACTTCACCTATGGATAAGGATGAAATAGTTAATAAGCTTTCTAAAGTTGGAGGTTTTCCTTTTAAAATTAAAAATATAAATTTAGATGTTGATAACAATGTATTTATTAACATTAAAGATTTAAATGAGTTAAGAAGAGAATGTATAGATAAATTAATTGAAATTAGGGAAAATGTTAATAAGGATCGTGTTATTAATACTAATTATAAAGATGAAAAGATAATTTATAATAAATCTAATGAAAATAGTATTGCTGTACTAGTAAGAAATGAAGAACAGTTAAGTGTAGCTTTAGAAAAAAAGGTAGATCGTATTTATGTTACGGATAAATCTTTATATTTAAAGTATAAGAACAATGATAATATTTATTTTAGAACATCTAGGGTTAATGATGATACTAACGATATTAAGAACGTTTTAAATACGGAGCTTGGATCTTTATATAGATTAAGGGGTATTGGAGATTATTATTTAAATGTTACTAATCATGCAACAATTGATTACTTAAGTCAATACAGTAAATTATTAACTTTATCGATTGAGTTGGATGATAGTAATTTGAAAGAATTAATGGAGCATTACAATTCCAAAGTTAATGTTGAAGAAGTTGTTTACTTGAAGCCTGAACTTATGATAATGAAGTATCAACCAGTTCTTGATTTTGATGATAAATATTATCTAGCTGATAGATATGATAAAAAATATGAGATTATTGAAGACAAAGATAAAAATTTAACACATATCATGGGATCAGATCCAATTAATAGGTTAGATAAAGTATCCTTTTATAAGGGCTTGGGTATTAATAATTATCGTATTGAATTTTTAGATGAAAAAGCTGATGAATGTGGTAGAATAATAGATGATTTAAGGAGAGAACTTAATGTCTAAGAAATTCATATTTATTATTCTAATTATTATTTTTGATATTATTTTGATTGGCAATATAAATTATCCTAAAGCTAGTAGTATTCCAACTTATGATGGCGACATTATATGCAAGAAGGATAAAAAAGATGTTTTAGAGGATGATATTAAGAATTCTAGTAGCATCATTTACATTAAATTGGATGGTGATATGGTTGTAAATGCGGTATATCAATCAATTAGTGATGGGGATTATTATGAAGAATCTTCGATTCAAATGATTCAATCATATTTAAATTTATATCAAGGACTTGATGGAATAGATACAAATGTTGATTATATTGATTCTAAGATTATTACAACTGTCACCTATGATTATAGGATGATTGATGTTAGTAAAGTAAGATATAAATTAAACAATATATTAGCTAGTGATTCAATTTTTATTAAAGAAGATACATTGCCAATTAGTTATGAATTATTTAGCAAATATGAATTAAAAGGATATAGTTGTAATTAACTATATTTTTTTGTAAAGTTAAAATTACTAGTTATCGATTTTATTTGGATTTTAGATAATTCTTCTTTACAGTGCATATGTTTTTGTATTTATTATTAATACTTATGAATATATACTTAAGATGGTGTTAGGGAGATTTCAATAAGGAGACATTATGTTTAAATTAAAGAATAATAATGGGGAAAAGATTATGGAAATTATGACAACTGGAGAATGCATGGATGAATTTAATGCCGTCGTTGAAAGATGTAATGCCAAGCAAAAGAAAAAGTATTGTAATCATTTTGAAGGATATTCAATGGGCTTTAACAAACATTGTATGATATTTTCAAATGATAAACTGATTGCTAAATTTGAGGATACTGCATAGTATTTAAAATTATAATCACTTATTTTTATAAGTGATTTTTTATGGTATAATTTTGTCATGGGTGATTAGCTCAGTTGGTTAGAGTACTAGATTCACATTCTAGGGGTCAAGAGTTCGAGCCTCTTATTACCTACCATTTATGTTAATTAATAATAAGCGTATACTTATTATTTTTATTTGCGCTTATATTCATATTGTTATATAATACATTTCGTTGAAGGGGTAAATATGGATGTTGTTAATAAATCAGTAAAAGAAAAGATTGTTGAATATGCAGATGCTAAAAAAATATTTAGTAGTAATGATGTTAAAAGTATTACTGAAAGTTTAGTATCTTCATTAAGTAATGTAAGTGCGGCCAATGTTCATGATATTATGTTTGAACCTTTGTCAGATAGTCTAGCATCATTTAACGATATATCACATATTTTATTTATTAACTATGATAAGTTTAGGGCAAAATTTAATGGCGATTATTTCTATACTAATGCTTATATGGTATTTATATTATTACATGAGTTGGAACATGTTCAATAGCGTGAAAAAATAGTAAATATGGATGGTTTAAAAAGGCTTGAATATTTTGTATCGGGATTTGATTTTTTATATAAAATATCTGAACAAGATATGAAGTCTGAGTACAATTTTGCCAAGTTCTATGCTCATAAATATTTATTTATGAAAAAGTATTCTCAAGATTTGATTAATCGTGGAAATGATAAATATATGTCTAATTATATGGTATGTCCTAATGAGAGATTTGCTGAGATGAATTCTTCTCAAAAAATTTATGATACTTTTAAAGATGATGGATATGTTAAGGATAAGTATTATCAAGGTTTTAATAAGATTAAAGCTTATAATAAATTAATTCCTTTAATGGGATATAAGTATTCTGATGGAAAGGTTAGTATTCCAATTGTTGATTACTTTACTGGTATAGGTAGATCAAATCTATTGGATAGAGTAGATGATTATAGTCCTGAGTATGATGAATTCTTAGGTGATTCTTCTAAAAGATATTCATTGGGAGAAAGATTAGACTTAGGCTTACCTATTTCTAGTAATGAATATAATTCAGTTTTAAAGGGTAAGGTTAGATTAAGAGATTAGCTATTAATAAATCAAAGAAATTATTGTATAATTATAATAATTGGAAGTGATTATATGGCTGTTAATAGAAATAATACTAGAGTAGGTTTTATAAGAGAAAGAAGCCAAATGAAAAACAAAAAGATTGGCTTATATATTAAAAGAGATACTAGTAGTGGTAAATTCATGGATGTAAAAACTACTGGTGGTAAGTTTAAAAGTGTTAGAAAAGAAAAATAAAACTTTTTAGCACTTTTATTTTGCATTAATAACTTTAGTTGCTATAATATTATCTATTTGGAGGTTTTATGGATAAAGTAGATGGTATTATACTAGATAAATATAAAGATTTATTGACTGATTGTTCATTGATAGTTAATATGTATTATTTAATAGATTTATATGTTGGAGATGTACCAATTATTAGTGTACAAAATATTGATGTAAATAATGTTACTTATGCTGAATTAGAATCATATTTTTATAAAATTAAAGTACTTATTAAGGCATTTAAGAATTGTAATTTTGGCAATGTAATATTACTTGATAAGGTTTATTTAGGTATTGATGAGTTTATGAAGGAAAGAAAAATAGAGAAAGTTAGATAAAAGTGCTATTATATTATCATGGAGTATATATGAGTATTTTATTATTTTGGATTTTTTCTATTGTTGTTAGTGAAGGTATAAATGTTTATACTTTATTAAGTGTTATAAAGGACTTAGCTGATGCTGGTTATAAGATTGATTTTGATAAGGAAAATAGTTCTCATAGTAATAAGAATATTAAATATGGGTTATTTATTCCTATTATAAATTTATACAATTCTATGAGTGTTTATTATAACTATAGTCATGATAAATATAACTATATCAATAATATAATGTTTAATGGGTCAGTTATGGAAATGTCTAAGTACGAAAAAGCCAAATATAGTTTAAAAAGTACGGGGTTAAGTGCTTTATTAATACAAGCTGAATATAGGGATAAGATGAAGAAAAGCTTGCGTTATACATATAGTGATGAAATATCTAGTAGTACGATTACTTATTATAAAAATGCAAATGATGATATTGATATATTAGATTCAACTGGTAGATTTTCTATTTTAAGTAATAATGAATTAAAAGATAAAGTTTATGATGAAGTTTATAATCAAGAAGATGATACAAAAGTTTATAAAGATGTAAACGTTAATGATGAAGTTAAAAAATTAAATATAGATGATCCTAATTTAGAAAATCGTATAATTGAATATCTTGAAAGTATAAATGATGATAATGAGATAAGCAAGGAAGATAAACCAAAAGTTAGAAGAAGAAAAAAAGGGAAGTAGTTATATTCTACTTCCTTTCATTTGTTTTATTGTGTTCCAAATAATTATTTAATGTTCTAATTTCTTTTAATTGCTTCTCTTCATCAGGTAATAGGATGGGTTCAACAAATTGAATAAAATCAGGACCTGTTTTGGAAAAGTTAATTATTAATGATCTTATAAGTGATGTATCTAATTTTTGTTTATAAGATGCTTCATATTTAGCTATGGCATTATCCCAATTGTCTTCATTGGCCAAGTCTTCCATGATTTCAATTCCTAACATGATACTAGGTAAGTTATCTGCAATAGAAATATAGTTTGAGATAAATTCTTTTAAACTATATATTCTAGGTTTGTAAACTAATACTTCTAATCTTTCAAAAATACTATTTTCTAAATCATCAAATATTATTTTACTATCTTTACCTTCTGATGTAGCTTTTTTTATCATCTTAGCTGTTTCTATAAGGGATGTTTTATATGGTATTAATACTTCTTTTTTATTTTTCATAAGTGCTCCTTTAATTGAATATTATATACTAAAATTTCAATTTGTATATATTAAGTATAGAAAAAAGAATGCATTTTTAGCATTCTTCTTATTTTCCATACATAGCAATTTTAATACAAAGGTTAGGGGAAAAGAATAAAATTTCTTTTTATTATTGTATTAAACGATTTGCTATTATGTTACTATTAATCTTACTTTATAAGATTTTACATGAACATTAAAGTTCATCACATTATTCAATTAGTATCACATTTACTTGAATATCTATCAAGCCTAGCGCTTCTACCTATTTGATATAAGCATGTGACCAACTAGTTTAAATAAATAAAGGAATACCTACGATTATTTATTTTATAGTATAAAACTATATCTAAGTTTCAAGGTAATCAGTGCTCTTTGCACTCTCTCGTGGTTGATGTCTATTGATCATTAAGCATTTCAAATAGAAACTACTTTCCAAACGAATCAATAAATAATGATTATTCCAAACTATCACGTGTATTCATCCGCCAGCTAACATAGCATATTTAAGGTTTAATTCATGAATACTATTTATGATTCAATAGTTTCTTTAACCACCTATTATTATATTACTACATCTATTTTTTTATTTAATAGTAATTTTAACAATTAGACATTTTACATCTTAAATTTTACACTGATTAATAATCTTTCTTTTTATAGAACAATATTGATAATAAATAAGATAAAGTTATGCATATAATAACGGCCCATGAAAGGATAAATAATCCATTTGTTTGAATGTAGTTAACTATTGCATCTATATTAATGCTTGTTTTACTAAAATCCATATAGACACTTATAATGGAACCGATTCCTAATATTCCCATGACAATACTCATCAATACTAAACGGGATTTTTCGCAGCCAAATTTGTAAATTACGGGATAGAAGAACGAATCAACTAAAAGAGCAGCAGCTTGAAGCATTAATAATTCTTTGATAACATCGTGGCTTAAAGCTTTAATGCTTGGATTTCCTATATAAAGTATTAGGTAATAAATTATTAGGCCAATGAATATTGAAATAAGTAATAATATTAATGTAAATATGTATTTGGATAATACTATTTTATTCCTTGATAGGGGATATGATAGTGTATATGATTCAGTGTTATAGAATTCATCAGTTTGGAAAGTATTAATTCCTGATGATAGGATCATTAAAGGTAATATGCATACCGCTAATGTGTAGTTACCTAAAGCAATACTTATTAATAGGGAACCAATAAATATTACTAAGTAATTTTTCCATGATGATTTTAAAAATAATAAGTCTTTAATTATTAATCCGCGCATATACTACCTCTTATATATAAAAGCATGATATCATCTAGAGTTGTTATATTCTTTATATATTTCTTATAATCGTTTTTCATATCTTTTTCCATGATTAACACTTGATAGTCAATTCTATTTTCTTTATATCTAACTATATCTTCTTTATTGAAATTATTAAATTCTTCTTTAGTTAATTCTAAAACGATATAATTATTCTTTATAATAGATAAAGGTTTATCAAATATTATTTTACCATTGGATATAAATATTACATCATCGGCAATATGTTCTAGATCACTTGTTATATGAGTTGAAAGGAGGATAGAATTTTTACCATTGTCAACAAAGCTTTTAAAGATATCTAATATTTCTGATCTAATTATTGGATCTAGTCCTGATGTTGGTTCATCTAAGATTAGTATTTTAGGATGGTGAGATAATGCTGTGATAATCTCTACTTTCTTTTTCATACCTGTTGATAGTTTTCTTAACTCTTTTCTTGGGTTTATTTTATATTCTTTTAAATATTTATAAAAAGCCTTTGAATCCCAGTTTTTATAAATGTTTTTCATGATTAAATTAATATCAATACAAGTATAGGTTTCAATTATAAAAGAATCATCAAATACAACTCCTATATCGTCTTTTAGTATACTTTTGTTTGAAGAATCGAATAACTTAATGGTACCTGATGTTGGATACATAGCACCTAGTATACATTTTAATAAGGTGGTTTTTCCTGCACCATTTTCACCAATTAATCCTACTATTTTACCTTTAGGTATTTGTATATTTATATTATCTAATTTAAAGTCTTTAAAATCTTTATTTAAGTTTATTACTTCTATATTCATAAATTCTCCATTCATGATAAAATTATAACATAAGATGGTGATATTATGTTTTATGTTTTTTATTATATGATTATTATAAATTTAATTACGGCGTTTACTTATGCTTTTGATAAATATCAAGCTAAAAGAAAAGGAGAAAGGGTAAAAGAGAGTACATTACTTACAATGTCAATGTTGGGTGGTGCTTTTTTAGGATATCTAACTATGCTTGTATGTCATCATAAAACAAGAAAGACAAAGTTTAATGTTATAAATTTATTAAGTATTTTAGTTTATTCAATTATTTTATATAATCTCTTTATTCATTAATTATTTTATGATATATTATTTATGCAGTTAGCCTATACTGCATTTTATATTTAGTTTATAAGACCTTTTTCGAAGGTTTTTTTTTAATAATGATTTATTTATTAATGTAAAAGATGTATAATTCTAATTATAGGAGATGATTTAAATGATAAGTAGTATAAAATCTGGAGAAAGAAGTGTTTTACTTAGTACTATTGCTACTTTAGTATTAGGTATTATATTGGTTATTGCACCAACAGCATCTTTGGGTATAATTACAGCAATTATTGCAATATTATTTATTGCCTTTGGTGTTGCATTTGTATATCATTATGTTCAAGCAAATAAAATAGAAAAGGTTGTTAGTTTTTCTTTAGTAATTGGTATATTATTAATTGCTTTAGGAATATTAATGTTCCTTAAGAGAGATGCTTTAGTAAATTTCGTAACTGTATTAATTGGTATTGGTTTAATTATTAAGGCTCTTTATAAGATTCAATTTTCTATTAGTTTAAAAGATTTAACTGATAAATGGAAATATAATCTTGTAGCTGGTTTATTAATATTAACTTTAGGATTAATATTAATTCTTTATCCTAATGGTAGTGCTGAAACTTTCTTAATGGTTGTTGGTGTTATCATGATTATTGGTTCTATTGCTGAATTAAGTGAAGCTTTATATGTGTTTAAGAGCGTAAATAAAGTTGCTAATGAAGTTGATAAGGTTGTTAAAGATCTTGATTTTACTGAAAAAGATACTGATGATGATAAAGAAAAAAAGACTAAAAAGTCTAAGAAGTAGTTATTATGATGAAAAATAAAATTACAGTTTTAAAAAGTATATTAAATATTGGAACTATTATTTTATTTATTGCTTCATTATGTCTATTTAATTTGAATGGTATTAGTTCTTATGCTAAATGTGCTATAGTATTAGTTATTGGTTTAACTGAGTTATTAATATCTAGTTATATATGTAAAGAACATAGGCTTGCTATGGAAGAGAAGATGTCTTATTTATTTGGGATGTCTTCTATCTTTATAACATACATTTATGTTGGATTATCTGGGCTTATTTCATTTAGCAATAATAATATATTTGTCTTAACAATATTTATATTACTTTCTATATTATTTGGTATTAGTTATTTAAGATATAAATATAAATTTTTAATATATATGGCAATATGTTCTTTGTTAATAGGATTAATTAGTATTTTTGATATTGTTAATATTGATGGTATATTTTTCTATATATTTGTTACTTTATTATTAATTATCTTAAGTAATTATTCTAAATCTAAAATATTTGATATTATTTCTATTATTTGGAATTTTATCATGTGTGCTATTTATATTAAAAGTAATATCACGTTTGTAATGGGATTATTATATTTATTAAATATAGTTAATTTATTAAATATAAGTGTTAAAAATAATAAAATGCAAATGATTTCATTAGTTAGTAGTATATTAGCTACGGCAGTATTTAGTTTAAATTTTCAAAAAGCAGAGATTGCTTTATTAATAATACCTATGGTTTTATCAGCCTTGGAGTTATTTATTCATTTAAAAGATGCTTTCTATGGCTCTAATGAGAAAATATTTAAGATAATAGTAAATATCATATATGGAATATTATATATATTTTTAATTAATTCTAAAGGAACAATTTTTGTAATATTTACGTGTGCAATGATATTATTAGTTATTTCTTTGGTATTAACATTTATATACAAGGATAAATATGAAGTTGATATTTTACCTTATAAATTAATTATTACAACAGGTATATTTCTAAATTTATTATTTAATTATATTAATGTTAGTAGTATTTATTCTTGGATTTGTTTAAATATTATTACTTTATTATTAATGTATTTTTCTAAGAATAAGAAATTATCTAAAAAATTTGAAGTTATGCTAGGTATTGAAGTTATATTAAGCATGGTTATTTCTGATAAATATTTTATGAATCAGGGTATCTATGCAATGTATCTTATAATTATTTATTCTATAGATTTATTGGTAGTAATGTTAAATAATAGTTTTAAATCTGAGAATATTGATAAGATATCTTCTATATTGTTGATAATTTTTATGCTTGATGTATTAAGCAAAATTGGTATGTCAAATTTGTATTTATTTATTATTGTAAGTTGTATATTAATGATGCTTTTAATTCTTAATAAAGAAGAAATGTATTATTCCATGATTTTGATTCCAACTTTGTTATTGGTCTTATCTAGTTTTATAATTGAAGTAATAGGTTATGTTGATATATCATATGTAATGATAGAATTATTATTTAGCTTAGGTATGATCTTATTTGCTAACATTGTTATTGGTGAAGAAAAGAGATTATCATTTATTACAACAATGTCATATATAAGTATGGGTTTTATTCTATTAATAAGTCATACTTTAATTACCGAGTTAGTGGTTTTAACTCAAGCTCTTTCAATTATTTTATTTAGTATGAAGGATAAAAAGTATAGGTCTTTATATATTGAAGGTATTGTCTTTGTAGTTATAACTTTATTAATAATATTATTATCAATAAATAATATTCCAGGTATATTTTATTTAATCGTAATTGGTTTAATAATTGTTATTGTAGTACCTATTATTATTTTAAATAGTTTAAAAGACGATAATAAGAAGGAGTAGATTATTATATGAGTAAAAAGGGAAGAGTTAGTAAAATTCAATTATTTTTTAAGAATGAAATGTATGCTTTATTATATCAATTAATAATTGTTCCAGTTCTTATGTATGTTGTATATCAATTGTTTATGAAGAGTTTATCTTTTTCTAACAATGGTATCATGGAAGTATTTTATTTAGTAATATTAATTGGTGTTATGATTGGTACTATGTATATTATAAGTTATATATATAATAATTTGTTTAAAATGCCTGTTGAATATTATGGAATAACAGGAGCTATATTTTTAGGTATAAGTGGTATTTTAAATGCTTTATTTAAGATGAAATATGATGTTCAATGTGCTGATGATACCGTTTCAACTTGTGCTAATGCAATTACTAATATGAGGCTTTCAACATTTATATTAATATGTGTAATTATATTTTATATATTATTTTTGTTAATGCATTTAATAACAAGAAAGAAGAAAGATGCTGAATAAGTATCTTTTTTGTATTAAAGTATGTAAATACATAAATATTTCACATAATATTTATGCAAATTTCATATTTTATTGATATATTGTTGTTAATGAAAGGAAGTGATAAATGTTTGAAGATTCGACTCATTGGTAATGATGGGGAAAAGAGAAAAATAAAGGAGATAGTGAATAATCTTAACTGTAATGTTGATATTGAAGAAATACCGATTCAGGATAAGTTGAAATATAATATAAAATATACACCGGCAATGATTATTGATAATGTGGTTGTTGGTGATTTATCTAAGTTGTCTGATGATGAGTTAAAAGAAATAGTTAATGATTTTCTTGAGACTTAGAGACATGAGTTAGCAAATGCTAACTCTTTTGTTTTATAAAAAAACAGGCTTATTTACCTGCTTTTACTTTTTTTAATTGTTTTCTTTCATTTCTAGCTAATTGTTCTTTTTCTTTATTATAGACAATTATATTTATAATGATAATTGGTATAAATAAGGCACATATTGATAAATTTATTGTTATTGAATTATGGAGATTAATAGCCAATATAAACATCATTACCCAGCACATGATAGATACAAATAAATAATCTAATTTACGATATACTAATGTTGTTAGTGAGAATATTGAAATAAATGATAGAAGGAATAGTATTAGGGCCCACCAAGTGGATGAATAAACACTTTCTAGTAGTTTTTCAACTCCCATGGTTGTTATAACTTCTGAATCAGCATAGTTAAGTGTATCTGTATAAACAAATGATAATATGCATATAATACTTAATATTAATTCTAATATGGTTAATATTATTAAATATTTACTATTTTCTTTAAATAATTTCTTCATCTTGTAATATCCTTTCTTAAAATATTATAACATATATTTATGATATAATAATTAGGAGATGATTTTATGAAAAAAGGATTATTTATTTTTGTAATTATATGTTTATTGTTAATTACAGGTTGTACTAAGAAAAGTAAGAATGAATTAAATGATGATATTTATAAACAAAGATCTAATTTAATACAATCAGTTGGTAAAACAAGTGACAATAAGATTGTTATTAAAGAATTGGATACGGGCAATTATTATATATTTAATATAAGTGGCGATAAAGCCGATGAATATGCTTATTTATTTTATAATAATGGAGATGATTATGAAGCTTCTTTAAATAATTACTCTTCAACTTTATATGATACAAAAGAATATAAAGATATTTATTGTTTATATATAAAAATAAAAACCATTACTAATAATGAAGATAAAAGTATTAAAGATGTAATATTAGATATGTATAATGATACTTCTAAATATGAAATTATTAACTAAAAAAAGCAAATTTCTTTGCTTTTTATTTTTATAGTTTATCATGGAGTTTTAACATTTCAATTAACATATTATCACGATAAGTTGTAAGGGATTCTTCTGTATTACCTTTATCTGGTTGTCTATTTTTTATTTCCTCAAGAACGCCTTGTTTAGCTATTTCACTAAATTCAGGTGGAAATTCTTTCCAATCAGCCATGTCATTTAACCATAGGGTAATTGAATCATGTAGATGATTCATTAGACCATCAACACCAACTTTTCCACCACCTAGTTCAAATACTAATGATGGTCCCATGATACCCCAGCGAATACCTGGACCATAGGTTACAGCTTTATCTGCATCTTCAATTGTGCAAACGCCTCGCATTACTAGTTCAGCAACTTCACGATATAAAGCCATTTGTAGCCTATTACCAATAAATCCTAATGCTTCCTTTTGAAGAACAATAGGTTCTCTTCCAATCATTGTATAGAAAGCAAGAGCTGAAGTGATTGTGTCTTCACTTGAATGTTCTCCTTTACTAATTTCTACTAGAGGAATTAGATGAGGTGGATTATAAGGGTGTCCTCCAATTATTCTTTCTGGGTGTATAGCATTTTTGGCTATTTCTGTAATTAGTAATCCTGATGTAGATGATGCTATGATAGCAGATGCTGGAGCATATTTTTCTATCTCGGCAATTGTAGACCATTTTACTTCATAATGTTCAGGAACTGATTCTTGAATAAAATAAGTGTTTTCTACAGCTTCTTTCATATCTTTTGTGTAGTGAATTCTATTTTCAATAGATTCTACTTCGTTACTTTGAATAATGTTATTTGATACAAGTGGTTTTAGACTTTCATGTACTCTTGTTTTAGCAAGGTTTAATGAATCATCACTTATATCATATAAATATACATTTAGGCCTTTTAAAGCCATGATTAGAGCATAAGAATAGCCAATTACGCCACCACCTACACATGTTACTTTTTTTATATCTTTTATTTCCATATTTCCATCCTTCATGTACATTTTATCATTGATTGGTTTTGGTGTTTCTTTTTTTAATAAATGTTTACATAAAAAATAAGTAAGGTTAACTTACTTATTTGTATACCAGGTATTATCAATTCTTATACTAGTTGAAACTGGCATAGGATTTGGTAATGGGAAGTTTACTAGAAGAGGTACTTTAAATGCTGTACCAAATACTAATCCCATTCCTGGATGTAATGTTTTTATTTTTTCAATGCTTTCATCTGTTACATTTGATGATATTCCACGAACGATTTCTAGATCATCGGGATAGAATAGTTTAAATACAACGAAGTTTGAACATTGAGATAATGCAGTTTTTGATAATTCATTTGGTCTTTGAGTAATAAATCCAAGGATAGTTCCATATTTACGACCTTCCTTAGTTATTCTATCAAAAATGTTATAACCAATTACTTCAATATCTTTATCATTTTGTACATATCTATGAGCTTCCTCAAGAATTATATGTATTGGATATGATCCACGATTTTCAAGTACAGTTGTATATGTAAAGAATAATTTTGAAAATATTTTTGTTAATGATTTAGCAAATCTATCATCAAGGAATGAAAGGTTTACATCAACCAATTGGCAAGGTTCTTTAGTGTCAGTTGTTGAGAAAAATTGTTCAACAAAGTCGGCTTTTGATATATAGTCGTTAAATTCAAAGAATTTAGCTTCTGAACTATTAATAATGGATTGTAATCTAGATTTTAAAACATTGTTACGATCAAATGATGATTCAGAAGTGAAGGCTCCTTCATTAATAAGAGCAAATTCTAGAGCATAGTATAAATCACTTAAAGTATAAGTTAGATCAGGATCCATTGGTACTTTATCAATGTCAACTTTTGTTTGTCTTTGTAAATATTCAATTACAAGATTCATGGCATTAATTTTACCTTGGTCATCAATATTTAAACATTGTCTTAATGTTCTATCATATCCTGGTTGCCTAATTAAGGAGTTTAGGTTTAACGTTTCTGTATTGTATGAAGATAATACAGAAATTACTTGATCTCTTATTTGTGTTGATGACTTACCTGATGATAAGATATCCAACAAAGTTCTTGCAATTATATCGTTTTTATATTCTACAGCTTTTTGGTCTTTTGATTTAAATACTTTAACTAGATCTATTGCTTTAGCTAGAACTGGTATTTGATCAGCACCAGTTGCTCCAAGAAGGATGGCTAAGTCATCAGCTTCAAGGAAATAAGCGGGGATTGTTAATAAGGAATCACTTCCAAATTCTTGTTGGGTAGTTAATTTCTTAAAATGTAATCCAGGGAATCTATTCATTTCATTGAAGGTATTATAATATTCTCCATAGACATCTAATAAACATAAATGAGCATTTACTGGTACTTCATTTGATGATGTAAAGAAGACATTTTGAATTAATCTAGCTAAACCACATGATTTACCGGATCCAGTGTTACCAATAATAGCAAAGTGATTTGCAAAGAAGTTATTTAAACTAGATGTAATTACATAATCTTTATATATAGGTGATGTTCCAAATAACAAATTTTCTTTTGC
>Ga0116181_1001859_pt1 | contig 17752 bp, 16 predicted proteins | sample AD_UKC075_MetaG_FD_89752 | JGI IMG/M metagenome (GOLD analysis project Ga0116181, IMG submission 89752) | Active sludge microbial communities of municipal wastewater-treating anaerobic digesters from USA - AD_UKC075_MetaG | ecosystem: Engineered > Bioreactor > Anaerobic > Digestate | place: USA...
GTGTTTGTAGTGGGTTCCCGGCTTCGCCGGTGTTGTGTGTGTCTATCGCGGTGTCTTGCAATGTTTTTCGTGTTCGCGGCTCGGCTGCGCCTCGCTCGCGGGCGTGCCACCTTCGGTGTCCCGCGGCCGGACTTCCGGCCGGCGCCTCTACGGTGTTCTTCTCATCGTGCGATTGATTGTCTGTCGCATTGGTATCGGGAGTGCCTGCCGCACAACGGTTCCACCGCCAGCCCCGCCACGGCCCGGGGGGAACCAGTTACCGCGGCCCCTCCGGGACCTCCCGAGAAAGAGTTCCAGGCCCCCCACGGCGCCACAACTCCCCCGCCCGCCCGGCCCGCCCCCGCAGCCGGCCACAGCCCGAGCACACGCTCCAGCGGCACTCCACCGGCAACCCCAGGCGCGCCGAACACCCCGCACCACCCAACCCCTTGTGCCGATCACTGGGGCAGGGTTGCAGACCCCGGAAAGGGTTACCGTGCTGGCCGCTTACGCGGCGGACGCGCGTAGAGCTGGTGGACCTGCCCACCTGACCGGGCCCAGAACGCTTCCCGCCGACAAGATCCATGGCCGTCGCTCGCCGGGGCTCGCGGGCTACTGGTCCTCGTCGCGGAAGCCAACAAGTGGACGGATGTCTTTCAATTCTTCGGCGAGGTTGTCCCTCGCGGTCTCCGCGTCGTAGCGGGCCTGCATGTTGATCCAAAACATGTCGGACAACCCCAGCACCCGCGACAGCCTTAACCCCGTGTCAGCGGTGATCGACCGCCTGCCCTGCAGAATCTGCGACAGTCGCGTCTGCGGGACGCTGATGGCGCGGGCGATCTGGTAAGCGCTGAGGTTGAGCGGTTCAAGAAATTCGGTACGAAGAACCTCCCCGGGATGCACGGGTGGGTTGGTTTCCCGTTCCTCGGCATTGCGCAACAACGTGCGGGCAGCGGCCTGGGAGGCGGGTCCTGACGTGCCGCGGCCAGGATGGATCTCGCGTTCACCGGCCTCAGCCCACCGCGTGATCTGCTCCTCCTGGTCCGCGCGGTCCAGCATCTCGGCGGTAATGGCCTCGACCGCCGCACGGGTGGCGGGATCGGCGAGATGGCGGCGGAGAAATTCGCCGCCGCGATCACGCACCACCGGATGCCTCGCCAGCCGTAGCAGCCGAGTACCAGCGCTCCGCGGTGCCGTCGCGCAGGTCGGTAGCGGCCTGGGTGAGGACCTCGACCGGGATTCGGGTACCGCTGATCCGGCTGATCCAGCGTGCGAGATCCCCGGGCTCGGCGCCGGCACCGAGCCGCGCCGCCATCGCATCGAGCTGGCGGCGCGTCGGAATCGCAGGCGGCGGATCGGCAGGGGGATTCATCGAGGCTCTACCTCCAGGTTACGGCGGGATTCGTCGTCGGCTGCGTAAGAAGCGAGCATCTCTTCGTCGAGGAGATAGACCGCGGGGATGCCGGCCGTCGCGGTCCCGCAGTGATCGACATGCACTACCCGCAAGGACGTGGGGGCTACCAGGGATTCGTCTTCCCACGGGAACGCTGACAGCGGCCGGATCGGCAGCGCTGGCGCCTGCATGACCATGACATAGCTCGATGCGAACTCGGCGAACTCGGCGACGACGCCGAAATTGTGGCTGGCGCTCGCCACGGCCACCAGATCGACGCGGGCGCCGACCACGAACGCGGTGTCCAGGAACTCCCGTGTGTCGGTCCAGGGCTCGGGCACCGGAACACCGCGGGCCACCACCGCCGGCACCGGCCGCGACCGGCGATACCGGCCCAGCACCGCGGCCAGCGTCGCCGCCATGCCGACGGCCTGGGGTGCCGCCGAGGGGTCACCGGCCATCGCCGCCACGATCTCCCCCGACCAGCCACCCGTGTAGTCGGTGATCGCGGACCGCTCCGCGGCGCTCAGCCCGTCGAGGAACTCCTCGGCGGAGCCATCATCTAGGTCGGCCCACAGATCCACCCGCCCGCCCGAACCGCTGCGGTAAAACCCCACGATTCCGGCGTGTCGGCGCGGGCCCCGATCACCGGGAAATCCGTGGTGCTCCCACCACCCGCCGCCCGAAGCCCGCAGCGCGCCAACGCCAGGTGCCGCTCGAGCTCGACGGCCTGTCGATCCAGCACTGCCGCCGCCGCCGAGGAGATCTCCAGCTGGGTACGCCCATGCGAGGAGCACCGCCGCGGACCCCCGAGCTCACGCGACGACCGGCACACCCGACACCTCCGTGCCATCGCGATCCATCACCGCCGAGCAGGCCGCGCACAGCCGGGCGTCGCGCTCGGACGATCGCCACTCGACAGCCGTGCCGCATATTTCGCACGCGTGCTCCGACACCACGGTCTCGGTTCGGGCGGTGTTTCGGGACTGCAGCACCGCGCGGGTGCGCTGATCCCATCCCATCGCTCGCCGAATCATGTCCATGCCCCGTTTCGCGACCGAGGCGTGGTCGATGTGATCGCAGACGTACATGCCGCGCATCCCGTGGTCGTCGCAGAGGTCGCAGCGCGCGGGGATGGCGGCCATCGCCGCTGCGCGAACCGCGGGGTCTGCTGGTCGCTGCCTGCTCCCCTCTTCCAGGCTTCCGGCGGCGGCGCAGCCGCCGCCGGTCGATGCTTGGATGAGTGCGTCCAAGCGACCCGATATCCGGCTCAGCCGGTACCGCAAGAACGCTCCAGGTCGCGTGATCTGGTCCGGCCAACTCCATCCTGTTTCGCGCATGTCGGCATCGAGTGCAACGCGAATCTGGGCCGCAGTGACCGCGGCTGGGTCGATGCCAGCCTGGCGGATCGCATCGCACACCGCTCCGATGTGCCCTCGATCAAGACCATGCATTGCTGCGGCGAGTTCACCTGCGAGGCGCTGAAGCGGTAGCGGTCGCGGGGGGCGCTGTGGCGCCCGCCGACGACGCGGGGGTGAGCTTCCAGGGCGTGTTGTAGCGGAGTGCTTTGAGCGCGTGTGCGCGCTTGGTGAGTTGTTCTCAAGGTGAGATGACCCTCTACTGCTACGCAGTGAGGGTAGGTCGCAAGTGCGCGGCTGGGCTACCCCTGCACGGCTCACGAGATGCCACACCGGAACCCGGTTTGGGCGCCCACTACCACCGGAACCTTGCCGCGCGAGAACACCGAGACCGGACTCGGCGAGGACCGCCCGCCATGTTGACACCGTGCGCTCGGAGTAGCCTGCGTCGCGCGCCAGCGCCGCAGCCGTCGCCGCCATGTTCCGCCCTGTCGCGCTATCGGCGTAGCGGGACGCCGCCTCGCACAGAGCCAAAAATACGTGCGGCCGCATCCGCCCACGCAGCACTGCATCACCATCCAGGAGCGTCCATAGCTGCGCATCAGCCAGCCACGCGGCGCGTCCGGTCCACATCGGGACCGTGGCCGGCACGGCTCCAGCAGCTTCGATATATGCGCGGCGGCGCTGGCGAAAGCGAGCGCGATCTAGCTGCCGGGCCGACTGCCTCAGGGTGTCCTCGAGCGCCAGGCCGGCAGCGTCAAGCTCATCAGCCAGGTTGCAATTTTGCACACGGCGAGTCCCCAATCCGCGCTCCGCGCGAGGGTATGGGGTACCGTGGAATCGTCCTTCCAAGACGTTTCCTTCGGGATTGTGCGAAAGCACTTTGGGTTCGAGTTGGCGCTCGAACCCTCTGACAGGCCCTCGGCTTAGCCGAGGGCTTCTGTCGTTTCTGGATCTGCTTCCGCGCTATTGAGATGTTGTCCCCGGTGCGCGTCCGGGCCCGCGGTATGTCAGATCGCTAGCGGCAGCCTCCCCTGCGTTGATCGTTCAGGCCAGGCGACGTCGATTCGCGCAGTAGCGCCTCGGCGCTCAACCATGTGGGTTACGAGATTGGCCAGAACCCGGCTGCGGTTCACACCCGTCTCCGCCACGAGCTCATCGAGCGCGGGTAGTAGGCCCACTGGCACGTAGGTCGTGATCTGGCGCCACGCCCCGGCATTGGCTGGAAGCGGTTGTGCAGCAATGGTGATCGCTTCGCTTGGCGTTAACCGGCTGCCCGATGTAAGCCGATGAGCCAGATCGGGGCGCCCAAGTGCAAGGGCGGTCAAGTCCGAGATGGTTACACCCCGACTGGTTTCGATGGCTGCGGCGATCGCATCGAGCGCATCGCGCACCTCGGTGGGAACGGACGTGATCACTGAATGACGAGGACCCAGCGAGGGTCGACCGCGCTTCCGATGGCTCGTCGCTGTAGCTGCCATGGGATAACCCAAACACCGTTTTGCACAAATGGGTTTATGCCACGCCGATGCGGAACCGTTATTTGTCACGCGGCCTCGATTCGCCGCCGCAGCCGGCGCCGATCGTCCTCGCCGAGCCCGCCCCAGATTCCGTGCCGCTCGTTGCCGGCAAGCGCCATCGCCAGGCACTCGACGCGGACCTCGCAGCCGCCGCAGATTCGCTTCGCGCGGGTGACCCGGCCCCCACGATCCGGGAAGAACCAGGCGGGGTCGGCGTCAAGGCACGCTGCGCGTGCCGTCCAAGGAGGAGGTCTCACGCTTGGAAGTACCGCCGGTTGCCGCGGTTTCCGTCACCATCGAGACGGAAATCCTTGCCCGGCTCGATAGGATCGACGCACAGGAGCGCTTGCGCGACGAAGCGGGCGATCCTGATCGTTCCCGGTTAAGAGGAAACTCGGTCCAGAGGGCCTCGACAGCCAAGGTTCCGGGACGCAGAGCCCGAGCGAACTGCCGCCGTGAACTACTTAATCGCATACTGCGATAACAGCTTTCACGCCTGTATTCACGTCCGGATTCACACAAAGAGGTCCATGGTGACCTCCATGCAGGCAGCTGTATGTCTGTATGCACGGCGCGCGGGTGAGGCCTAGATTGGCGTGATTGGACTCTCCGGTTGCGCCCGCGGAATCTCCAACAGCCGCGTCCAGGCGTACACCGCATCCCGCAAGGCTGTGATGGCCACCGGATGACGCAGGGCCAGAGCCGCTTCGGTCGCAAGCACCTGCGCCATCTCCGCTCGCCCCGCACCGGCGGTTTCAACGGCACCCACTGCGACATCGCGAACATCAACGCGCGCGGCACGCTCGCGCTCGCACGCATCCCGATAGGCTGCTTCGACTGCAGCCCAATCGAAACTGCTTACCCAGCGGGCCTCATCAACGCGACCGGGATGGGCCGACAACCCGGTCAGCACCGCTGAGCGACCCGCCAGCCGGCCCGCCCGCGTATCGGCGTCCACCGCGACCCACAACGCCTGCCTGCGCTGCTCCACCGGATCGGTAATTGCTGCGATCTCAGCCCGCCGGCTGGCGGGTATCTGAAGGTCGAAACGCGTCGCCATTTGCCCGGAGAACAGTTCGGGGTGGGACCGGTCGGTGCCATCGGCGAACACCCACGGCACCTCGCTGGCGACCGCGGGAAGACTCGTGGGGTAGGTCGACGCCAGGGCTACGATCCGACCCTCGGCGGCTGCCGCGAATTCGACAATGATCCGCGCAGGATCCCTCAATCCCTCCCACCGCGACGCGGCCGGATGCGACCACGGGAACACCACCTGAGTCGGGAGCATCGCGGTTGCTGGCATCCAGCCGCGGCCGCGGTCACTGGTGGCGACGAGATAGCGCTCGCCGTTGGCGATGACGACAGCGGCCGCCCAGGACACCTCGGCCGCTCCCCCAGCGGCCTCAACAACCGACCGCACCACTTCCAAATCCTCGTTGAAGATCGGCGCGATCGGCACTGATGACGATTCCGTCGGTGGGACGACGAGCGGCACGAGGCCTGCGTTCTCCAGGCCAGGACCGACAGGTGCCGTCGAGTCGCCCGGAACGACTTGCGTAACCGGGGAAGACGAAGCCGAATCCGGCCCGCGGCTAGCGCTTCCGACATTCGCCGGGGTGGCCGGGGCCGATCCGCCACCGGCTGGTGAAGCCGTGGAATGGGCCACAGCCCCGGGAGCGCCAGCAGCAGCACCCGGCCCGCCGGCTGCAGCCACCGCCGGGGTGCCGCCGCCCGCCGCTGGAGCCATCGGCGCGGCCGCCGGAGGCGGTGCCACAGGACTCGCGGGTGTCACCGGCGCAATCGGCGACACCGCCGCCGGTGTTGGAGGAACCACCGGAGCTGGTGCCGGCAGAACCGCGCCCGCCGCGGCCGACAAGGGGGCTATTGGGGGTGCGGCGGGCGGTGCGGGCGGCGGCACTGGCGCCAGCGGGGCGACATTCATCGGAGCCACGGGAGTTGCCGCCGCGCCAGCCGGAGAAACACCACCTCCCGCTAGCGCTGAAGCCGCGGGCGGTGCGGTCGTCGCGGGAGCTGTTGTCCCGGGTGCGCCGGCAGCCGCGCCGACACCGGAAGTCGATGTCGCCGGCGCTGAAGCTGCCGGACCTCCGACACCCGCAGTACCCGCGCTAGCCGGGGTCGCCGGACTGCTGGCCGCTGCCGGTGGAGTCGCCGCTGCCGCCGACAACGGGTTTCCCCCCGCGCCGCCCGCAGACGATGTAGATCCGGGCGCGGCGACGCTCGCACTTGCCGGGGCGGGGTTGCTTCCTGGAGCGATCGAGCCTGCTGCCGCCGGTGCGGTGGTGGCGGATGGCTGGATCGCTGCGGTCGCTCCGCCGCCGGTGGTCAGGTCTGCTGCTGCCGGTGTGGCCGGTGCGGTGGTGGCGGATGGCTGGATCGCTGCGGTCGCTCCGCCGCCGGTGGTCAGGTCTGCTGCTGCCGGTGCGGTGGTGGCGGATGGCTGGATCGCTGCGGTCGCTCCTCCCCCGGCTGCAAGGCCCGCTGTCGGGACATTTGGTGCGGCGGCCGCCAATGCTGCGGGCATCGCGGCCGCGATGGCGCCCATGGCGGCGGTTCCGTAGGCCGCCACCTGGGCGTGGCCCTGCGCGATCAGCGAGTCGATAGCCGGTTGTGGATCTGCGCCGATGGCTGCGGCAGCTGCGCGGACTTCCGTGATCAGCTCCTCGGCCTCCCACACCACGCCCGCCCAGTTCATCGTGAGTTGGCCGACCAGGGGGGCCCATGCGTGGAGTGTGGCGGCAGCCGCGGCGACTTGGGCGGTCGCCGCCGGGAAGTCGGCGGCGAAGTGCCGCGTCCAGGTCGCGATGATGGCGTCAGCCAGCTCGCCCTCTCCGTGCTCGATGAGCGCTGCAGCAGCCTGCTTACCCGCTTCGGCGGCGAGGTTGACCCGCACCACGATCGCGTCGAGTGCATCGGCGCGGCGGGTCAGATCGGCAGGAAGGCCCTCCATTTCATCGCCTGCCCGCCACCACTCACCAAGGATGCGGTCGACGTGCTCTGTCCCCGGTCGCATCATCGGCAGGCCGCATCCAACGCAGCCTGTGCCGCACGGATCTGCCCCACCACCTCGGCACCGCGAGTTCCGGTCCATGCCGCGGCGATGCCGTCCCGTTGCGCAGTCACATAGGTCCGCAACAGCTGACCGGCCGGCCCACCGTCCGATTTAGCCGCAGTGTCGAGGTCGTCAAGGATCGGGTTAAGTGCACTAGACCAGACCTGTGTCACCCGCAGGCCCTCGGCACCTCCGGCTGGCCCCCAGTTCCCGGTGGGCCCAGGCACGGCGTCGAGCCGCGTCTGGGCGCCGCTCCACGCTTGGCAAGCGGAAGAGGATGCGGTGCTGTTAGACGTTTCGTGCGGCCGGCTCAAGAGTGCCGCGGCGATCGCTCCTCCGGCGATGACCACTGCTGCCACCACGATCGCCACTGGCAAATACCAGCGGCCCCGCGGCGGGCTGGGATGCTGCTGCATACCTAGAGCGTAGAGCCCGAAAACGTCACGATCAGGGTCCGCGGCAGGCGAAAGTAGAGACATAACCGCATTATACAGAAGCACAGAACCCTGTACGTATGTAAAGACACATGAAAAGCACTGAGTATGAATGTGCATGCGTGCGAGCTACGATTTGATCATGACCGAGAATCCCCCCCGGCCGTCCCGCCGCGAGCCGCACCGCCGACTCACCCTGGATATCCCCGAGCGCCTGCACTACGCGATGAAAGTCCGCTCGGCGATGACAGGCGTACCGATGGTTGACGCCATCATCCCGGTGCTCATGGAACATTTCGCCGCCGACATCGAGCGTTACCAGCGTGACGAAGCCTGACGGTGGCCGCCACCATGCCGCGGAACTCCTGCGGGCTGCTGCCGCGCTGATCGCCACCCACGAGGTCGGGCCGGAGGTGATGCTGCCCGGCCTGCCGGCAGGGTTGTCGCTGGCCAAAAACATGGAATCGGTGGAGATCGCGTTGCTCGACCTGGCCGTTCTCATCGAGATGGGTGGCGAGCCCCGCGAGCCAGTCGTATTCGTAGACCGGCCAGTCCATGAGCCGTCCGATTGCGGGTGCCCCCCGGGCGCCAGGTGTGCTGGGTGCGAGTTACCAGAGCCGCCTGACTGCGTGTGCGAATAAGCACCGCATGCAGCTTTGCGAGCTATGAAAGCTAGTAAACCTAGCATAGCTAGAACAACCGGTGGAACCGTGAAACACGCGCCACGAACAGCGGATACGGGCGCGCTACCGCGCTATGCGTGCTAGCACAGCTAACGTAGCTAGGATGAGTAGGCGAGCACTCCGACATGCCCTAGCGAATCAAAAAGGCGGCGTAGGGAAAACGGCCACGACCCTAGGGTTGGCGAGTGCGATCAGCCACCGCGGTGGCCGGGCACTGATCGTCGACATGGATCCACAGGCCAATGCCACCGAGGGATTGGGCGTCGAGATCGCGGATGGCCAGCTGACCACCGCCGATCTCATGGATGATCGCGCGGAGGCCGGCAGTGCCGTCGATGCCGTCGTCGCCACCAATTGGGACGGCATCGACCTGGTGCCCTCGCACCTCAACCTGTCGAACGCCGAGTCGAGCGGAGCGAGCGACCTCGTGTTCCGCCTCGACGTCGCCTTTGAAGGGCTGAACCTCGACGTATACGACGCTGTTCTGATCGACTGCCCGCCGAGCCTCGGCAAACTCCTCTTTTCAGTTCTGCTGTTCGCCGACGACGTATGGGCGGTCACCGAACCGACGCGAGACTCCGTCAGGGGAGTAGCCCGTCTGGAGACAACGATCCAGCGGGTCAAAGCGAAGCCCAACCCCACCTTGGAACTCGCAAAGGTGATCGTGTCCCGGCGACAGAACAAAGGCGAGCATATTTTCCGCGAACGCGAACTTCGTGATGCATACGGCGAGTTAGTCGCTCGCACAGTCATTCCCGACCTGGCTGCCCGACAGGATGCACATAGCGCTGAGATGCCCATCCATCAGTTCCGCGGTGGCCGCGCGCTCAGTCTGCAGGTGGCCTACGACGACCTACTAAACGAACTCGGCATCACGATCGGAGCACCCGCATGAGCGCGCCGCGTAAGCCGGCGATCAGCCGGACAGACAGTCATCCCGCCGACTTCATTCCTGACAGGACAGTCTTGTCCGCACCGAAATCAGCCGAGCCGGCGGCAACGACGGGCGAGCGGATGACAGAGCAGCACAACGTCCGTATCCGGCCGAGCACAAAGGCCCGCTTGCTGCGGGCGGTCGACAAGCTGCGCTACGAGTCCGGTGATCGCACCATTTCCATCGCGTCGATTACTGACCAGGCGATCGACGCCTATCTCACCGAACGCGGTTGCTAGCTCACCTAGCGTGCCTAGCTAGCATCGAGCGGAGCTCGGGAGCCGAGGGTAATCCTCCCGATCGTCATACCTCCTGCCTACGATGAAACCGCAGGCCAAATACCGTGCCTGGGTAGCCGGAGGGGGAAGTCGAGTTGACTGAGAAGTCGCATTTCGTGATCACCGCCTCCGGTCGCGTGGCCGCGGTCCCGGCCGGCGATGGCAACGTCGACACGTTTCTCGACTACCTCGTCGACGAGGTCGGGACACCCGGGCCGGTGGTCGCGATGACCCGCGCCCAAGTGTTGGCCAGGATTGCCCGTTCGGCGCTGCCGACGGGTTTCCCCGAGGCCGATGTGGTGATCGGCGATGCGGATCGGGAGGGCGGCTTTACGCGCGGTTGGATGGAAGGCACTGTGGCGGCGTGGGAGTCCGCGAAGCTCGACAGCACCGCCGCGGTGGTGACCCCCCTTAACGCTGCTCCGCAGATAGAGCCGTCAACGGCTGAAGAGGAAGCGGCGACGGCCCCGGATGTGTGGCAGCCGAAGTCCCGGGTGTGGACCGACCGGCCGATGGCCGCCGATCAGTGGATCGTCCTGGCGACAAGCCGGGGGATCGTGACGCCGTCCGGGGTAGTGGTGGCCGGTCCGCTACCGGCCGGCGAGGCGCTATGGAAGTTCATCGCGTGGCGGTGGAAAACCGGACACACCAAGGAGATGCCGCAGATCTGGCTGACCCCCGAAGCGCTCGCCGGGGTGGGTTTGACCGAGGACGCTACCGCCGATCTGGAGCCCGAGGATTTCACCGCCGCGGTGGCGGAGACTTTTGGCTGTGAGGTCACCCGCGCGAAATCCGGGTGGTACACAGCACGTTTCCTCACCGACACCGGCCAGAAGCGTTCGGTGTATTTGGTCGTGATTGATCAGATGTGGACCGATCAGCCCGAGCAGCGCCCCGGGGATATGGGTCTGGCCGGCTGGGAGGGCACCGACACCGAACTACCCGACGACGAGATCGAGGCGGTCAAGCTGTTGGCCGACCGGATGACCTGGTTGGCCGAGCTGGGAGACAGCGGGGTGGTCCCGGCCGCCTCCTGGGCCACTGTTGGTGCCCAACTGCTCAACCGGCTGCGCGCCAAGACCCGCGGCAAGGACATCACGCCGGCACCGCTGCCGACGCTGGTCAGCGTCGGTGGAGAGGAGTTGGAGCCGGCGGTGACCTCGGTGTGGGAGCGATGGCCGCACCGCAGCAAAGACGGCCAGTTCGTCGTGAAGGTCGATCAGCGAGCCGCCTATTTGGCCGCGGCCGGTCAGGTCGAACTGGGCTACGGCACCCCCAAGGAACTGACCCGTATCTCCCGCAAGACCTTCGACGACCCCAAGCCGCCCTTCGGGTTGTGGCGGGTCAACCTCGCTCCGGCCGAGCAGTTCGACCTGTCCAAGCGGCTGCCGCTGCCGCATCCGTCGATGTCCTGGGATGCCCCCTCGACGTTCTGGGCCACCACCCGCGGTGTGCAGCATTTGATGACCCCGACCGAGAACGGGGGAGCGGGGCTGGGTGTCGCCGAGCTGGCCATCGACGGCGCCTATGTGTGGCCCCAGCAGGGTCGTCTGCTGCGGACCTGGGCCGACGCTCTGCGAGTCGCGCTCATCGAGGCCCGCGCAGCGGGCCGCCCCGACTACGAACAAATGGCGAAATCCATCTACAAGGCCTATCTGGGGCGGATGAGCACCGCCAAATGGTCCCAGGGGGATCGGCAGCATGAGCAGCCGGCGTGGGCGGCGGCGATCCGCGCCGACACCCGCGCACGGGCCTTCCGCTACGCCGCCCGAATCGTGTCCGAGCACAACCTTTTTCCTGTCCAAGCTGAACTGGACACCTGGGTGTACCTGCTTCCCGACGGCACGGATATCGGGTTCCTCGATGAGCCGTCGGAGGCCAACGGCAAATACCGCGTCAAGGAGGTCATTGCCGGCCCGAACGGCGAAGGCCCAACTGCCGCACCCGCTGAGCAGCCGTGAAGAAGCGCCGGCTGCGCGGGCAGCCACCGGTCGAACTGGAGCAGCGGTCAGCCCCGGCCCGACCTCCACGGCCCGCCGCCGAGCAGCCACCCGCCGCCGTGGAGCCGCCGCCGCGGGGCTTTAAGGCGGCGTTCCGTGACCTGGCCGAGCGCAAGTGGCGCGAGCTGTCCGGCACGCTGAAATGGCGGGGAAAGTCCGAGGCCCAGCAGCGCGCGGAGGCGCGGGTCCGCGCCGAGCGGGAGATGGCACGGCGCATCGCCGCGCAGACGGGAAAACGTCCCGCCGCCTCCACGATTCGCCGCAACGCCGCCAAGGATTCTTCCCCGCGCGGGGTCGACCAGGATCGGCTCAACCGCCAGGCCGCCGTCGACCGTGCCGGCGGCATCAAGGAATTCGCCGCGCAGGCCAAAGTCAGCCCGGCGAAAGCCCGACGCTGGTTGACCTCCGGTGCGGTGCCGGTGTTCGCCCCCAGCACAGTGGGCGCCATCGTGGTCGGCTACACCGTCGTCTGCGACATCCTGCACTACTCCGGCAAGCGGAAATCCTCCTCGCCCCAGATCAACAAGGTGCTCAAAAGTCGGCCTGGAACCGTCACCGCACCGCTGGTCCTGACCGGTGAGGACGCCGCGGATTTCCTGCGCGCCCACGCCGCCGGAGACACCGAGGCGTTAAAAACGCTTCTGGCTGAACAGATCAACATGCACGAGTTGGCCAACTGGGATGGCGAGGTTACGCGCAGCTGCACCATCACCGAGATCACCGACCTGGAGATCACGGAGTGACGATGGGCGACGATGATCGGGACAGTGGGAGCGGAATTCTGTTCGAGGTACAGGGGCAGATCAAGCACCGAGACCGCGTCCGCGATCTGGCCGAGGTCTACACCCATCACCGTGAAGTCACTGCGATGCTCGATCTGGTGCCCGACATGTTCCCGTCAGAGACCGACCCCGACAACCTCGACAAGACCTTTCTCGAGCCGGCGGTCGGCCACGGCAACTTCCTGGTCGAGGTCCTACGGCGCAAGTTGGTGACGGTCACACCGGATCGTCGCGGTGGTGATGAAGAGTTTGAGCATCGGGTTTTGCGTTGTCTGGCGTCGATTTACGGCATCGACATCGACGCGGAGAATGTGGCGGATACCCGGCGGCGGCTGCACGATGTCGTGGCTGCACACGTTGGTGACCGGTCCCTCCGCAGCGAGGGATTCTGGGCGGCGGTCGAGGTGGTGTTGACCACCAATATCGTGCGGGCCGACACGTTGGCCGACGCTCAGGTGATCGAATTGATCTCCTACCAGCCGGGTGAATCCGGGACTTTCGTGCGGGAATGGTCCACGCTGGAGCAGCCGAACTCTGATGCGCAGTTGGACTTGTTCGAGGTGCTGCCCGATCAGCCGCAGCGCGATGAGATGCCGGTGCATTACACGCAGCTGGCCGCCAACCCGAAGCCGGTGGCGAACAGGGGGAGGAAGCGATGACGCAGGTCGCGCATCGACGCTTCGGCAACCACGTTCCCGACATCCTCGACTGTCTGGCGCAGCTGTCCAACGACGAGGTACCCACTCCGCCGAAGGTGGCGCGGGCGATGCTGGATCTACTGCCCGCCGAGGTATGGACCAACCCGGACTACCGCTGGCTGGATCCGGCCTCGAAGTCCGGGGTGCTGCTGCGGGAGGCCGCGGCTCGCCTCCTGATCGGCTTGGAGCAGTGGGAGCCCGACTTCGACAAGCGCCGTGAGCACATCTTCCGCAACATGCTGTTCGGGACGGCCATCACCACGATGACCGGCATGATCTCCCGGCGCAGCTTGTACTGCTCGCGGGACGCATCCAGCGATCTGTCGGTGGTTCGCTTCGACAGGTCGGAAGGCAATCTTCCTTTCATCCCGGCCCAGCACAACTTTGTCAACGGCCGCTGCACGATCTGCCGGGGGCCGGCCGATCTTGAGCGTGAGGGCCGCGAGAACTACGCCTACTCGTTCATCCACGGCGCTTACCCGACGCAGGAGATGCAGAACATGCGCTTTGATGTCGTTGTCACCAACCCGCCGTTCCAGCTGGCCACTGAGGGTTTCGGTGCCACGGCCTCGACGATCTACCACCTGTTCGTGGAGAAGGCGATCGCGATGGACCCCCGCTACGTCGTGATGATCACACCGTCGCGGTGGTTCTCCGGCGGCAAGGGCCTAAACGAGTTCCGCGACAGAATGATTCATGATCGACGCCTCGCCAAGATGGTCGACAACCCCAAGATCTTCGACTGCTTCCCAGGTGTGAAGATCCGCGGTGGGGTGAGCTACTTCCTGTGGGATCGCGAGCACGACGGGGACTGCGAATTCACCACCCGCATCGACGGGCAAACGGTCTCGGTGGCCATGCGCGACCTACGCGACGGTGACGGCGTTCTCGTCCGCGACAACCGGGCGCTGACCATCATCGCCAAGGCCACAGCAGGAGCCGCCGAGACCGTCGAATCGCGGTGCACGGTGACCAAGCCGTTCGGTCTCACCATGCGCTCCAACTACAAAGGCAGTGTGCCGGAGCCCTTCGACGGGGCCATCCCGCTGATCTACAACAACCGCATCGGCTACAGCCGGCCCGACCAAATCCAGCGCAACCACCAGTGGATCGACCGCTGGAAGGTCCTACTGCCGATGGCGTCGAGCGGTGACACCCCGGTTGACGATCACGGCCGGATCGTCGATGTCGTGCTTGGGGAACCGATCGCTCTGGCGCCCGGATCGGCCTGCACCCAGACCTACTTCATCGTCGGCATGTTCGACACCAAGCAGGAGACCGAGAACTACGCCTACTACCTGGCCACCAAGTTCGTGCGGTTCCTCGTCCTCCAGCGCAAAACAACCCAGCACGTCACCCCGGATCGCTTCCGGTTCGTCCCGATGTTGGATATGACCCGGCGGTGGACCGACGAGGACCTCTATGAGCACTTCGGGCTGACCGATGAGGAGATCGACTACATCGAATCCAGCATCAAGCCCCGCTCGGTCAACCTTTCCCTGGATTCCCCCATCCCCGCCTCCCACCTACCGGGCGGATCGAAGTACCGGGTCACCGACGCCGACGAAGCTGGCGACGACGAGGACGACGAGTGACCACCCTCGACCAGTCACCGCTCCCGCCGGAGGAGGTGGAGACTGTCGGCTCGGCGGTCGCGGCCCGCCGCATCTACGCCTACAGCCTGCCCGGCAAGGACACCCAGACCTGGGAACGCAACAGCGGCGGCACCCACGTCACCGGCACGGGTCTGATCAAGGTCGGCGACACCACCAAAGCCAATGTGCTGGAACGGATCAAGCAGCAGCTGGGCACCGCCTACCCGCATCTCGACGGCGTGACGCTGCTGCTCGACACCGAGGCGCAGCGCGTGGATGGCACCGCCTTCCGTGACCACGACGTGCACCGGGCCCTGGTTGCCCGAGGCATCCGCAAGGACGCCGAATGGTTCGAGGCCACCGTCGAGGAGGTCCAAGCCGCGATCGTGGCGGTGCGCAACGGCAAGCCCTATGACGGCACCCGCACCGCCGACTTCGGGATGCGCCCCGAGCAGGAGGAGGCGGTCGCCCAGACCGCCGGCTACTTTCGCACTCACGCCGACGACGGCCACGCTCCCCGGTTCCTGTGGAACGCCAAGATGCGGTTCGGCAAGACCTTCACCACCTACCAGCTCGCCCGCGAGATGGGCTGGAAGCGGGTGCTGGTCCTCACCTACAAGCCGGTGGTGCAGACCGCCTGGAAAGAAGACCTGCTGAGCCACGTCGACTTCGAGGGGTGGCGGTTCGTTGACCGGGAAACCTCGGCGGAGGACCGCGACGCGGCCGCCGACGCCGCTGAGCCGGTGGTGTGGTTCGCCTCCTTCCAGGATCTGCGCGGTAAGACCGACGAGGGGGCGATCAAGAAGCACAACGAGGTCATCCACCTCATCGAGTGGGACGCCATCGTGCTCGACGAGTACCACTTCGGCGCCTGGCGCGACTCGGCCCGCGAACTGTATGACCCCACCGAGTCGGAGATCGCCGAGGCTGAGGAGCCCGACGAGTCGGTCACCGAGGACGACCTCGGCCTGTCCAGCCGGCACTACCTGTACCTGTCGGGCACCCCGTTTCGCGCCATCACCAACGGCGAGTTCACCGAGGATCAGATCTTCAACTGGACCTACGTCGATGAACAGCGGGAAAAGGAGCACTGGGACGACGCGGCCGGCCCTAACCCGTACATCGACCTGCCCGGTATGCAGATCTTCTCCTACGACATCGGCACCGACGCTGAAGCGTGGGCCGAGGACGGCGAGTTCGACGGGTTCAGCCTCAACGAATACTTCAAGGCCAAGAAGGTCGACCCCAAGAGCACCTCCACCGCGGCAGGGGCCTACGTCTTCGAGGACTCGACCCGGGTGTTCGAGTTCCTGGAGATGCTGCGCGGCACCCTGCCCGAGCAGATGAAGTTGCAGATCGTCGGCGGGCAGAAACCGCCGTTCCCCTACCAGTCCCCGGTCTTCGCCCAGGCGATCACCCACTCGGTCTGGTACCTCAATGACGTCGCCGGCTGCTTCGCCATGCGCGACGCCCTGCTCAACCACCCCTACTTCAAGACCTTCGAGATCGTCGTGGCCGCCGGCAGCGGCGTCGGAATGGGCGCGGCCGCCAAGCCGCCGGTGATGGACGCCATCGACCGGGCCATCAAGAACGCCACCGGCTCGATCACCCTGACCTGCGGCAAGCTGATGACCGGGGTGACCGTGCGGGAATGGGGCGCGATCCTCATGCTGCGCTCGCTGAAGTCGCCGGAGACCTACTTCCAGGCCGCTTTCCGGGTCCAGTCCCCGTGGTCCAAGCGGCTCCCCGACGGCACCGTCGAGGTACTCAAAGAGCCGGTCTACGTCTTCGAGTTCGACCCCAACCGGGCACTGACCCTGGTCGGGGAGTACGGGATGCGCCTGGGTGCCCTCGGCGACACCACCCCGCAGGAGGCGATCGGGCAGCTGCTCAACTACCTGCCCATCTTCGCCTTCGCCGGCGGGATGATGACCGAGCTGGACGCCGCCGACGTGCTCAACTGGGCGACCACCGGCATCGGCGCCACCGCCCTGGCGCAGCGGTGGAACTCACCCCTGCTGGTCAACATCAACGAACACACCCTGACCAAGCTGCTCGAGAACCCCGACCTGCTCGACGCCCTCGGCCGCATCGAGGACTTCCGCAACCTCGCCTCCACCGCGGAGCAGATCGTCACCTCCTCCAAGCTGCTCAAAAACGCCAAGCGGGAGAACCCGGATAACAAGCTCACCAGGGAGCAGAAGAAGGAACAGTCCGAAGCGGCCAAGCGGCGCAAAGAGATCCGCGAGAAACTGCAGAAGCTCCTCGCCAAGATTCCCGTGTTCATGTACGTCACCCAGATCCGGGAGCAGGCGCTCAAGGACATCATCCTCGGTGTCGACGGCCCGCTGTTCGAGAAGGTAACCGGGCTGCGCGTCGAGGACTTCAAGCTCCTCAACCAGATCGGCGTGTTCAACCCCATCCACATGAACGCCGCCATCTACCAGTTCAAGGCCTTCGAGGACTCCAGCCTGGAGTACGCCGACAAACCCGGCACCCACCACACCGAACGGCCCATCGGGCTATGGGACACCGTCCTGCAGCCAGGTCAGGACATCGAGGATGTCATCAGCGGAAAACTGAATTAAGCCCCATGTAGCTACATTGTGTTAGGTTGCTCGGCCACGCGCCCCGCGGTCGTGGCGGAGTTGGAGCGGGGGTTGCTTGGGCTGGTCACGGCTGCGAGCGCCAGGCGGCGGGGGGGAAGTTGCGCGGGCCCGCGGGCGAGGGCCGGGACCTTCCTCGGAGGGCCACCGGAGGGGCCCGCGGCAACTGTTTCCCCTCGACAGGGTCGGGCCTGACGGAGGAACCCGTTGTGCGGCAGGCAATCCCGATACCAACGTGACAGAGAATCAATAGCACGATGAGAAGAACAACGTATAAGCGCCGGCCGGAAGGCCGGCCACGGGACACCGAAGGTGGCACGCCCGCGAGCGAGGCGCAGCCGAGCCGCGAACACGAAAAACATTGCAAGACACCGCGATAGACACACACAACACCGGCGAAGCCGGGAACCCACTACAAACAC
>Ga0116181_1001863_pt1 | contig 17725 bp, 10 predicted proteins | sample AD_UKC075_MetaG_FD_89752 | JGI IMG/M metagenome (GOLD analysis project Ga0116181, IMG submission 89752) | Active sludge microbial communities of municipal wastewater-treating anaerobic digesters from USA - AD_UKC075_MetaG | ecosystem: Engineered > Bioreactor > Anaerobic > Digestate | place: USA...
CACACTGGTGGCCAGCCAGCCCGAACTGATGCTGCGCCCCCCCGAAACGCTGGACCTGGCCGGTGCCAGCGTGGTGTGTGGCTGTGGCGGTGGCGAGGCGGTGCAGGCCGTGCTGCCCCAGGTGTTGGCGCAGCCGGCCCGGCTGGTGCTTGACGCAGATGCCCTCAACGCCCTGGCCGCCACCCCGGCGTTGCAAGGCAGCCTGCGCCAGCGGGCCGCAGACCAGCGCGCCACCGTGCTCACCCCCCACCCGCTGGAGGCCGCACGGCTGCTGGGCTGCAGTACGGCGCAGGTGCAGGCCAACCGTTTCCACGCGGCCCAGGCACTCGCCGAGCGCTTCGGCTGCACCGTGGCGCTCAAAGGCTCGGGCAGCGTCATCGCCACACCCGGCCAGCCACCAGTGGTCAACCCCACGGGCAACGCCCGACTGGCCACAGCCGGTACGGGCGACGTGCTGGCCGGCATGCTGGGCGCCCTGCTGGCCCAAGGTCTGCCGGTGCATCAGGCCGCGCAGCAGGCGGTGTGGCGGCATGGCCTGCTGGCGGATACCTGGCCACCCGCACAGGTAATGACGGCCAGCGGGCTGGCGCGGCATGGCGTTTGACACGATGTTTTAAGCAAAACAGGGCTCATGCGGAGGATTTACCTCGGCATGCAGCTATGCTTTCAGAAGCAGGCCCTGTCAAAAAAAAGGCCCGCAAACCATGCGAGCCTTGGTGCTGGATGCGCAGCGCTGCAGCCGTCAGCCCCGCCCGGCAAAAGGCATCTTGGTCGCCATGACGGTGTGAAACATCACGTTGGCCTCGAGCGGCAGGTTGGCCATGTAGAGCAGCGACTGGCCGACGATGGCCACGTCGATCATGGGTTCGATGGCGATCTCGCCGTTGGCCTGCGGCACACCCTTGGCCATCTTCGAGGCCAACTCGGTCATGGCGTTGCCGACATCGATCTGGCCCACGGCGATGTCGTACTTGCGGCCGTCCAGGGCCGCGGTCTTGGTCATGCCCTTCACCGCGTGTTTGGTCGCGGTGTAGGCGATGGAATTGGGCCGCGGCGTGGTGGCCGAGATGGAGCCGTTGTTGATGATGCGCCCCCCACGCGGGCTTTGCGCCCGCATGGTGCGGAAGGCCTGCTGGAGGCAATAGAACATGCCGTTGAGGTTGATGTCCACCACGCCGCGCCACTGCTCGGGGGTCCAGTCCTCGAACGGGCCGGGCGGGTTGCTGACGCCGGCGTTGTTGAACAGCAGGTCCACCCGGCCGAACTGCTGGGTGGCGGCGGCAAACAGCGCCGCCACCGCGGTGGGATCGGTCACATCGGTGGGCAGGGCCAGCGCGCGTTCGCCAGCGCCGGACTCCGCAGCCACCGCCGCCAGGGGTTCGGGGCGGCGACCCGCCAGAACCACCTGCCAGCCATCTTGCAGCAAGGCCAGCGCGGCCGCACGGCCGATACCGGTGCCGGCACCGGTCACAACGGCTGTGCGGGAGGGACATGTACTCATGGATGGTTTTCCTGGTTCAAAAACTCAGCGCCGGGCTTTACGGCTCTTGCCGCGCGCGGCAACCTTGGGAGTGACGGATTTGGATTGGTTACCCTGGGCAGATGCGCCGCCGGACTTGCCGCCCGCGCGCTTCTTGCCCGCCTTGGCCTGTGCAGGGGCTTCCGCTGCCGGTTGGTGGCTCTTGGGCTCGCGTGGAGCACCCTTGTCCTTCATGGCTCGTGACAGCAACTCCTCATCCTCACGCACCAGACGGAAGTCGATCTTGCGACCGTCCAGATCCACGCGGCTCACCTGCACCCGCACCCGGCTACCGATGGCATAACGCATGCCGGAGCGTTCGCCGCGCAGCTCCTGGCGCGTCTCGTCGAACTTGAAATATTCGCCGCCGAGTTCGGTGATGTGCACCAGGCCTTCGACGTACATCGCGTCGAGCGTGACGAAAATGCCGAAAGTGGTGGCCGCAGTGACCACGCCGCCGTACTCCTCGCCCAGATGCTCGCGCATGTATTTGCACTTGAGCCAGGCTTCCACGTCGCGGCTGGCCTCGTCGGCACGGCGTTCATTGGCACTGCAGTGCAGGCCGGCGGCTTCCCAGGCCAGCACTTCCTTGGTGGGCGCAATGCTGGCCTTCTGCGGCTTGGTGGTGGGGGCCTTGACCCGGGACGCCAGCCGTTTGGCCAGCTTGGCGTGCGCCTCACCTGGTGTGGGCAGCATGGGCAGCTGGTAGCGGGTGTTGCCCAGGATGGCCTTGATGACACGGTGCACCAGCAGGTCGGGATAGCGTCGGATCGGGCTGGTGAAATGGGTGTAGGCCTCGTAGGCCAGCCCGAAGTGCCCGCTGTTGATGGGGGTGTAGATGGCCTGCTGCATGGAGCGCAGCAGCATGGTGTGGATCTGCTGCGCGTCGGGCCGGTTCTTCACCGCGTTGGCCACGGCCTGGAACTCGCCGGGCACCGGCTCGTCGCTGATGCTCATGCCCACGCCCATGGCCTTGAGGTAGTTGCGCAGGATGTCCTTCTTCTCGGGCGTGGGGCCTTCATGCACGCGGAACAGGCCGGGGTGTTTGCCTTCGGCGATGAAGTCGGCGCTGCAGACGTTGGCGGCCAGCATCGCCTCTTCGATCAGGCGGTGGGCCTCGTTGCGGGTGCGCGGCACGATCTTTTCGATGCGGCCGTTGTCGTCGCAGACGATCTGGGTCTCGGTGGTCTCGAAATCCACCGCGCCACGGGTCTGGCGCGAGGCCAGCAGGGCGCGGTACACGTCGTGCAGGTTGAGCAGGTCGGTCACCCGGTCCTTGCGCCGAGCCGCCTCGGGGCCGCGGGTGTTGGCCAGGATGGCCGCCACCTCGGTGTAGGTGAAACGGGCGTGGCTGAACATGACCGCCGGGTAGAACTGGTAGGCATGCACTTCACCCTTGGCGGTGACGAGCATGTCGCAAACCATACACAGGCGCTCCACGTCCGGGTTCAGCGAGCACAGGCCATTGGAAAGCTTCTCGGGCAGCATCGGGATGACCCGGCGCGGGAAGTACACGCTGGTGGCGCGGTCGTAGGCGTCCACGTCGATGGCACTGCCGGTCTGCACATAGTGGCTCACGTCGGCGATGGCCACCAGCAGGCGCCAGCCCTTGCCCCGGCCCACCTTGGCGGGTTCGCAGTAGACAGCGTCGTCGAAGTCGCGGGCATCTTCACCGTCGATGGTGACCAGGGGCACGTCGGTCAGGTCGATGCGGTGTTTCTTGTCCTGGGGGCGCACCTTGTCGGGCAAGCCCCTGGCAAGGGCCATGGCCTCGTCCGAGAACACATGGGGGACGCCGTATTTGCGCACGGCGATCTCGATCTCCATGCCGGGGTCGTCCACCTCACCCAGCACCTCGATGACACGCCCGACAGGCTGGCCATACAGGGCCGGGGGCTCAGTCAGCTCGACCACCACCACCTGGCCCGGTTTGCCGGGGCCGATGGCATTCTTGGGGATCATCACATCCTGGCCGTAACGCTTGTCTTCGGGCGCCATGATCCAGATGCCGCTTTCGTGCAGCAGCCGCCCGATGATGGGCTGTGGCGGACGCTCCAGAATCTCCACCACCTTGCCCTCGGGCCGGCCACGGCGGTCATAGCGCACCACACGAACCTTGACACGGTCCTTGTGCAGCACGGCACGCATTTCGTTCGGCGGGAGGTAGATATCGGCGTTGCCGTCATCCCGGATGAAGAAACCATGGCCGTCACGGTGGCCCTGGACGGTTCCTTCCACTTCTTCCAGCAGGTTGCTGGGCTGGTTCATAGTTTTGATAAGCAATCGCTTTCTTTCCTGGTATGCCCAGGTGGCGCAATGCAGGGACGCACAGGCACCGGCGGGTTACATGTTATTCGCGTCTGGCATGGTTTGGTGGTTGTGCGGAAATTTATCATCCGGGCGTACGGTATGGCGAACCACCAGTGCAGACCACATTCACAAAAAGTTTGCAGTTTTTTGACGCCTTGGCCAAAACGCCGAAAATTCGGGTTATACTAGCGTTCGTTGACAGATACAAAGCCCTGGTGGCGGAATTGGTAGACGCGCACGGTTCAGGTCCGTGTGTCGAAAGATGTGGGAGTTCGAGTCTCCCCTAGGGCACCAAATTAAAGCCTCTCTTGAAATTCAAGAGAGGCTTTTTCTTTTCCGGTCAATGACAGGACGAAACAGGAGCGCCCTATAAGGCACCCCTGTTACACCGTTACACCCTAGCGCTCACACGCTCAAATGGGCACTCCGACCAGATCATGGCCCTGGGTGCCGACGATCCGTGCGCGCGTGAACTCACCTACCTTCAACGTCTTGCTGATTTTTTCAGGTGGCAGCAGCTTCACGGTGCCGTCGATCTCGGGGGCATCGGCGTACGTGCGCCCCACCCCGCCCTTGCGGCCCATGGCGGGTGCGGAATCCACCAGCACCTGCATGGTCGCGCCGATGCGGGATTGCAGCTTTGCAGTGGACACCTCTTCCGCCACGGCCATGAAGCGCGCACGGCGCTCCTCACGCACCTCTTCGGGCAACATGCCCGGAATGTCGTTGGCCGCGGCACCCTCCACCGGGCTGTAGGCAAAACAGCCAGCGCGATCGATCCGCGCTTCGCGCACAAAGTCCAGCAGGTGCTCAAACTCGGCTTCGGTCTCGCCCGGGAAACCGGCGATGAAGGTGCTGCGGATCACGAGCTCGGGGCACGCTTCGCGCCAGCGCTGGATACGCTCCAGGTTCTTTTCGCCGCTGGCGGGGCGCTTCATGCGCCTGAGCACATCGGGGTGGCTGTGCTGCAGCGGCACATCCAGGTACGGCAACACCTTGCCGGTAGCCATCAGGGGAATGATCTCGTCCACACTGGGATAGGGATACACATAGTGCAGACGCACCCAGGCACCGTGCGGCTCGGCCAGTTCACCCAGGGCCTGCACCAGCTCCAGCATGCGGGTCTTCACCGGCTTGCCGTCCCAGAAACCGGTGCGGTATTTCACGTCCACACCATAGGCAGAGGTGTCCTGGCTGATCACCAGCAGCTCCTTCACGCCGCCTTCAAACAGGGCCTTGGCCTCTTTCAGCACATCCCCCACCGGGCGCGAAACCAGGTCACCGCGCATGGACGGGATGATGCAGAAAGTGCAGCGGTGGTTGCAGCCCTCGCTGATCTTCAGGTAGGCATAGTGCCTGGGGGTGAGCTTGATGCCCGCCACGCCAAAAGCGTTGGGCACCAGGTCAATGAAGGGGTCATGGGGCTTGGGCAGATTCAGATGCACCGCATCCATTACCTCCTGCGTGGCATGGGGCCCGGTCACCGCCAGCACGCTGGGATGCAGCTTGCGCACCAGGTTGTCCCCGCCTTCGGCAGCCCGCGCTCCCAGGCAGCCGGTGACGATCACGCGGCCATTTTCGGCCAGCGCCTCACCGATGGTGTCCAGGCTTTCCTTGACCGCGTCGTCGATGAAGCCGCAGGTGTTGACGATCACCAGGTCGGCGCCTTCAAAGGTTTTGGAGGTCTGGTACCCCTCGGCGCTGAGCTGGGTGAGGATCAGTTCGGAGTCGGTCAGAGCCTTGGGACACCCAAGTGACACCATACCGATACTCGGCGCGCGCTTATTCGGGACCACCGCTGAGGCGTCTTCGGTTGTCGTGGTCATAGTTTTTTTCAATCTAAAAGTGTCTGGTCTCGTTTACAGCTACATGCGACTTTCCGACCCTCGCCAGGCGACAACAGGTCACCGCAGCGAACAACAACGGTCTACGCAGCCACAGGGGCCACAGAGCGCGGTCATGCGCTGGATGAAAGCCTGACGATGCGAGACGAGAACCTGTCTGCATACCATCCATGGCCCATCAAGTCGGGGGCCCTTGAGGTGTTTCTGGCCGCAGGCGAGGACGGCAAGATACCGCCAGGTCCTGTCCAGGTAGTGAAGGGGTTTGATCGGCTGTCACGGGCCGGGCCGATGGCTGCGCAGGCGCAATGGGCCTCGATTGTAAGCGCCGGGCTGACTGTAACCATGGCCTCGCATGGACAAGCCTACAGCGGCATGCCCTGGGTTGGCTGGAGGATGGTGCGATCGACGTGAGCTCAAGTAGCGCCAGGCCAGACGGGGTTAACGCGGTGAATTGCCTTGCATCGTCAGTTCTCCGCGGGTTTTCTCCTGTTTTTGAGGCGTACGCTGCCCCATCCAACGCCGCTCACAATTCGGCGGCACCGTCAGCCGTTTGCAGCAACGCCAGCATCCCCGCCTCGTCCAACACCGAAACCCCCAGCTCCAGCGCCTTGGCCAGTTTACTGCCCGCTTCTTCACCTGCCACCACGTAGTCGGTCTTCTTGCTCACCGAGCCCGCGACCTTGGCGCCTGCGGCTTCCAGCAGGGCCTTGGCATCGTCGCGGCCGAGTGTGGGCAGGGTACCTGTCAACACGAATGTCTTGCCGGCCAGAGCTTGCGGCGCACGTGCGGCGGGTTCTTGTTCGGGCCAGTGGATACCGCAGGCACGCAACTGCTCAACCACTTCGCGGTTGTGCGGTTCGTCGAAGAAGGTGCGCAAGGCCAGAGCGACGATGGGGCCCACGTCGTGAACCTCCAGCAGTTGCTCAACGCTGGCGTCCATGATGGCGTCCAGCGTGCCGAAGTGGCGGGCCAGGTCTTTGGCGGTGGCCTCACCGATGTGACGGATACCCAGGCCATAGAGGAAACGCGGCAGGGTTGTCTGTTTTGACTTTTCCAGCGCAGCCAGCACGTTCTGGGCCGACTTTTCGGCCATCCGATCCAGGCTGGACAAGGCCACCACCCCGAGTTTGTACAAATCGGGCAGCGTGCGCACAACCTGGGCATCGACCAACTGGTCCACCAGCTTTTCCCCCAGGCCTTCGATGTCCATGGCACGGCGTTGGGCGAAGTGCAGCATGGCCTGTTTGCGCTGGGCCGGGCAAAACAGGCCGCCGGTGCATCGGTGGTTCATTTCCTCTGGTTCACGCACTACGGCGCTGCCGCAGATGGGACAGGTGCGGGGCATACGGAAGTTAGGCACATAGGCTGCGCGTGCTTGCTCGACAATGCCGACGACCTCGGGAATCACATCCCCTGCCCTGCGCACGATCACCGTGTCGCCCACCCGCACCCGTTTGCGACGCAGCTCGAACAGGTTGTGCAGCGTGGCGTTGGTGACCGTCACTCCCCCCACAAACACCGGCGCCAGCCGCGCCACGGGGGTGAGTTTGCCGGTGCGGCCCACTTGCACGTCGATGCCCAGCACGGTGGTCACCTGCTCCTGCGCAGGGTATTTGTGGGCCACGGCCCAGCGCGGCTCGCGCGAGACAAAACCCAGCTGGCGCTGCAGCGCCAAACTGTTGACCTTGTAGACCACACCGTCGATGTCATAGGGCAACTGGTCCCGCGCTGCACCGATTTCAGCGTGAAATGCTACCAATTCAGAAGCACCCTGCGCGCACCGCGTCTGGGCGGCTACCGGAAATCCCCACGATTTCAGAGCCTGCAGCAATGCAAAATGGGTGTCGAAGTCCGGCCCTCCCTCGGCTGCGGGGGTGACCTCGCCCACGCCATAGGCAAAAAAGCTCAGCGGCCGCTGCGCGGCAATGCCGGAATCGAGCTGGCGCACAGCCCCCGCTGCGGCGTTGCGCGGGTTGACGAAGGTTTTCTCGCCCTTCTCGCGCTGGCGCTCATTGAGGGCATCGAAGTCGTCACGGCGCATGTAGACCTCGCCCCGCACCTCCAGCACCGGCGGCGCGGCCTGCGGGCCCTGCAGGCGCAGCGGTATCTGGCGCAGGGTGCGGATATTCTGGGTCACGTCCTCGCCCCGCTCACCATCGCCCCGCGTGGCAGCCTGCACTAGCACGCCCTGCTCATAGCGCAGGTTGATGGCCAGGCCGTCGAATTTGAGCTCGGCCACATAGTCCACGGGTGGTGCATCGGATGCCAGGCCCAGCTCCTTGCGCACCCGGGTGTCGAAGCTGGTGGCGCCCGAGGCCTCGGTGTCGGTCTCGGTGCGGATGCTGAGCATGGGCACGGCGTGGCGCACCGTGGCAAAGCCGTCCAGCACACCGCCACCCACACGCTGGGTGGGTGAATCGGCACTCAGCAGTTCGGGGTGGGCCGCCTCCAGGGCCTGCAGGCTGCGGAACAGGCGGTCGTATTCAGCGTCGGGGATCTCCGGCGCGTCCTGCACATAGTAGCGGTGGCCGTGGTAGTTCAGCTGGTCGCGGAGCGCTTTGATTTGTGTAGCAGCATCCCCAGAACCAGCGGGCGCCTGGGCGCCAAAAAGGTCCAAATTTTCCACGGTAATACTAGCTGAACAAGCGCCGCGCCAGGGCCGAGCCGGCGGACAGCTCGCGGCTGTCCAGCGTGTCGTAGAGCTTTTCCAGGTCGGCACCGATGCCGTCCATGGGCTCGGGCTGCAGCAGGCGGCCGTTGTCGTCGGTCACCACACCGTCCATGGCTTCGGCCAGGGCAGCCGCTGTCTCGCGCAGGCGGACAAAGGGCCGCTCGCTGCGATGCACCAAAGGCACGTCCAGGCTCAGGGACACTTCGCGGATGGCCGACTGGTCCGGGTCTTCGGCCAGCGCGGCCTGCGTGTCGAAGGCCAGGCCCAGCACCGGAGGCAAGCCGGAGCTGGCCGCCGGCAACACCATCCGCCCGGGAATGGCGCCGGGCACAAAACCCAGGCGGGCTGCGTGCTGCTGCACATAGCCAGGGCTCCAGGCGGCATTCACCGCACGCAGGGTGAAGCTGAGCTGGGCATCATGGTCGCTGGCAAACTGGTCCAGCTCGCGGCCCCGGGCCACTTCTTCGCGCATTTCCGGAAACTCGGGCGTGCCGCCCACGGCGTCGGCAAAGGCCTGTGCCTTGACCACGAACTCGGAGTATTCGATGTCGTTCAGCGCCCCGGTGCGGTTGGCCAGCTGCACACCGGCCTGGAACTGGGTGTAGCGCTGGCCGGGCAACGGGGTTTCCCAATGCTGGGTGGCTTCGTTCAGGCCTTCGATGGCGAACGGCTTGCTGCCCACCCGGCGGGTGGCGGGCATGGCGGCCAGGGCAGCGTCGCCCGACGCCAGTCCCTCCAGGGCAATCGGGGCAATCACATCGATCAGCGGGTCCATGCCGGGCCGCTTCTCGGGCTGCGGCACGGGGAAGGCGGGATCCGCCAGCACCACGTCGGGCCGGATGTCGCCCTCAGCCCCTTCCAGTGGCGCGTCGAAGCCGGGCTCCTGGCGGTCCAGCTCGGGACGGATCGACATCAGTTCGGTATCGTTCAGCTCCACTTCGGGCTGGCGCGGGGTGTTGCGGCGCGAGGTCCAGGCGTTGTAGGCGATCACCAGCGCCAGGACGATACCGCCCACGATGGCGAGGCTGAGTTGCAGTGTGCTCATGGTGTGTGGGTTTTCATTTCATGCATCGGCCATGGACAGCGCGGACTCCATGTCCACCGCCACGATACGCGACACGCCTTGTTCCTGCATGGTCACGCCGATCAGTTGCTCGGCCATTTCCATGGCGATCTTGTTGTGGCTGATGAAGAGGAACTGGGTTTCCTTGCTCATGCTGGACACCAGTTTGGCATAACGCTCGGTGTTGGCGTCGTCCAGCGGCGCATCCACCTCGTCCAGCAGGCAGAACGGTGCGGGGTTGAGCTGGAAGATGGCAAACACCAAGGCAATGGCGGTCAGGGCCTTTTCGCCCCCCGACAGCAGGTGGATGGTCTGGTTCTTTTTACCCGGCGGCTGGGCGATGACCTGCACACCCGAGTCGAGGATTTCCTCGCCGGTGATGACCAGCCGCGCGTTGCCGCCGCCGAACAGCTCGGGGAACATGCGCCCGAAATGCTCGTTCACGGTGTTGAAGGTGCCCGACAGCAGCTCGCGGGTTTCGCCGTCGATCTTCTTGATGGCGTCTTCCAGCGTGGTCATGGCCTCGGTCAGGTCGGCAGACTGCGCGTCGAGGAACTGCTTGCGTTCGCGGGCCGCCGCCAATTCGTCCAGCGCGGCCAGGTTGACCGCCCCCAGCGCCACGATCTCGCGGTGGATGCGGTCGATCTCGCCTTGCAGGCCGGTCAGGCGCACATTGCCTTCGCTGATGGACTGGGCCACGGCCGCCAGGTCGGCCTGGGCGTCGGCCAGCAGCTGCGCATATTGCTCCAGGCCCAGGCGGGCGGCCTGTTCCTTGAGCTGGAATTCGGTGATGCGCTGGCGCAGCGGGTCGAGTTCGCGCTCCAGCACCAGCCGGCGCTCGTCGCTGGCGCGCAGCTTGGCGGTCAGGTCGTCGTACTCGCTGCGCAGCGCACCCAGGCGCTGCTCGCGCTCGACCTTCACGGCCAGGGCGTCCTGCAGGCCGCCTTGCGCGGCGGCGTCGCTCAGGCGGGCCAGTTCATCGCGGGCGCGTTGTTCTTCGTCCTGCACCGACTGCGCCTGCTGCTGCGCGGTTTCGATCGCACGGCCCAGCTCGGCCAGGCGCGCGCCCAGGCTTTTGTGTGAATAGGTGGCTTCTTGCGCCTGGCGCTCCAGGCTGCGCTGCTGCTCGCGGCATTCGGCCAGCTTGCGTTCCGACTCGATCACCCGTTCGTCCAGCTGGGCGTGGCGCTCCTGGCTGTCGGCCAGCTGCATGTCCAGTTCCTCGAAGCGGGCCTCGGCGGTGACACGGCGCTCCTGCAGGTCGTCGAGCTGGCCGGTCACCTCGTCGAGGTCGGCATGGAGCTGGGCGCTGCGGGCGCGGGTCTGCTCGGCCAACTGGCTCAGGCGCAGGGTTTCGACCTGCAGCCCGTGGGCGCTAGCCTGGGTCTCGCTGGCTTCGCGCCGCGCGGCCACCAGGCGCTGCGATGCGTCGGCATAGGCGGCCTCGGCCCGCACCAGGGCGGTACGTGATTCTTCGGCGATCAGCGCCTGGGCCTTGAGCTGTTTGTCGAGGTTTTCGATCTCCTGCGCACGTGCCAGCAGGCCGGTCTGCTCGGAGTCCTGCGCGAAGAAACTCACCCCGTGCCGGGTCACGGCATGGCCGCTGCGCACCAGCAGCGTCTGGCCAGGCTGCAACTGCTCGCGCTGGGCCAGGGCTTCCTCCAGGCTGGCTGCGGTGAAACAGCCATCGAGCCAGTCCACCAGCAGGGCGCGCAAGCCAGCGTCATGCAGCCGCAGCAGGCTGGACAAACGCGGCAGCCTGGAGGGAGACTCAGGGGCACCCGCCTGCGGCAGGCTGTAGAAGGCCAGTTTGGCCGGTGGCGCGTCGCTGCCGCTGCTGCCCAGAAAGCCCCGCACCATGTCCAGGCGCGACACTTCCAGTGCACCCATACGTTCGCGCAACGCGGCTTCCAGCGCGGCTTCCCAGCCTTGCTCGATGTGGATACGGCTCCACAGGCCCTGCAAGCCCTCCAGGCCATGCTTGGCCAGCCAGGGCGCCAGCTTGCCGTCGGTCTTGACCTTTTCCTGCAGTGCCCGCAGGGCATCCAGCCGGGCCGACAGATCAGCCTGCTTCGCGCCTTCGGCATTCACGGCCTGCTGCCTGTGGCGGCGGTCTTCATCGAGCTGGGGTACCGACTCCTGCAGCTCATGCAGGCGGGCCTCGGCGATGCCGGCCACTTCCTGGGCGGCGTCCAGCTCGGCCTGCATCTGCTGCAGGCGGGCTTCGTCGGGGGCGGCCAGGGCGTTGCGGTCGGTGCTGAGCCGTTCGCGGCGCTGCTCCAGCTGGCGGGATTGTTCTTCGATGCCGCGCTGCTCGGCGGCCAGCACCTGGATCTGCTGCTGCACCTGCGTTACGGCGCTGCGCTGTTCGTTGGCAGTGGCCTGGGCGCGGCGCAGGGCATCTTCCAGCTCAGGCATCTGCTGCGCCTGCTCTTCCACCTGGGCGGCCAGCAGTTCGGCGCGCTCTTCGGCGTCCATGCCCTGGGCGCCGAGCTGCTCGGTCTCGGCCATGGCGTCGTCGCGGCGGGTGGCCCACTGGGCGGCCTGCTCTTTCAGCGTGTTCAGGCGTTGCTCCACCCGCTGGCGGCCTTCCACCACGAAGCGGATCTCCGCTTCCAGCCGGCCCACCTCGGCACTGGCCTCGTAGAGCTTGCCCTGGGCCTGGTTGACCTGGTCGCCGGCGGTGTAATGCGCCTGGCGGATGGTTTCCAGCCCGGCCTCCACATGGCGCAGGTCGGCCATGCGGGATTCGAGGTCGTTCACGGCCTTCAGGCCCTCGGCCTGGATGCGAGCCTGGTCGGCTTCACTCTCGCTGCGCTTGAGGAACCACAGCTGGTGCTGCTTGAGCGTGACGCCGGCCTGCAACGTGTTGTAGCGGGTGGCCACCTCGGCCTGCTTCTCCAGCTTGTCGAGGTTGGCGTTCAGCTCGCGCAGGATGTCCTCGACCCGGGTCAGGTTCTCGCGGGTGTCGGACAGGCGGTTTTCCGTCTCGCGGCGGCGTTCCTTGTATTTGGACACCCCGGCGGCCTCTTCCAGGAACAGGCGCAGCTCTTCGGGCTTGGACTCGATGATGCGGCTGATCGTACCCTGGCCGATGATGGCGTAGGCACGGGGCCCCAGGCCCGTGCCCAGGAACACGTCCTGCACGTCGCGGCGACGCACCGGCTGGTTGTTGATGAAGTAGCTGCTGTTGCCGTCGCGCGTCAGCACCCGCTTGACGGCGATCTCGGGGTACTGGCTCCACTGGCCGCCGGCGCGGTGGTCGGCGTTGTCGAACACCAGCTCCACGCTGGAGCGGCTGGCCGGCTTGCGGGTGGTGGTGCCATTGAAGATCACGTCCTGCATGGACTCGCCACGCAGCTCGCTGGCCTTGCTTTCGCCCAGCACCCAGCGCACGGCGTCCATGATGTTGGACTTGCCGCAGCCGTTCGGCCCCACCACACCCACCAGTTGCCCCGGCAACAGGAAGTTGGTGGGTTCAGCGAAGGACTTGAACCCGGAGAGCTTGATGGAGTTGAGACGCACGGATCAGAATGAGGGCGAGAATACAGGTGAAATGGAGGCACAGCAGGCCTGGGGAGACACACAGCCAAGCCTGATCCGGCAACCACATGCATGATACCGCGCCCGCACAACGCCCCTGGGCCAGCGCATCCGGGACATCGGCGCAAAAAATCCTGCACCGAAGTTTGTCAACCAAGCCCGCAGCAGCCGCGTTGTGAATGCCAAAGGAGCACACAACGATGCACACCAACGCAATTTCTCCCGTTTCCCTGAGCCAGACCCAGAGCGTGTGGCCGTGGGACGATCGGGATCGCAAGCGCCACCCCGCCCGCTGAGGCGCCGCGCCCCAAGCGCCTGGATGGCGTATCGCATCCACCCGTCCAGGCCCGCCCCAATACCCGCCTCTTACTGGAAACACCCACACCAGGAAGGATGCAAAACAAAGAAAAAGGCTGGCAGATTCACATCTGCCAGCCTTTTTGGTATGGAGGGTCGCGCAGAAAGTCGCGCAAAAGAGAAAGGGTTAGCAGGTACTTACCGGCTAACCCTTTTACATAATGGTCGGGGCGAAAGGATTCGAACCTTCGACCCTCTGGTCCCAAACCAGATGCGCTACCAGGCTGCGCTACACCCCGACAGCTCGCATTGTAACCTGACCTGGCCCCGCTTCCTGGAATAGACTGACAGGTTTTCTGGAGTACGAGCCCCCAGCGGGCTTTTTTGGCATGGCAGATCTTCAGCGGCGGATGGTATTGCAGGGTGGAATTCTGGGTTTGGCCGGCCTGCTGGCGCAGGGCTGCAGCAGCTGGCGTGCGCCGTTCGCTCCTGCCCCACTGGGTTTTGGCGCAGTGCCTGCGTCCCTGCTGGATCAGGTCACGCTCCCTTCCGAGTACCGCTACGACGTTCTTTACCGCTGGGGTGACGCCTCCGGCATCGCGGCAGGCATGCCGGCGTTCCGCCCCGACGCATCCAACAGCGCTGCGGAGCAGGCCCTGCAGGCCGGCATGCACCACGACGGCATGCATTTCTTTCCGCTGGCTGGGCAGCCCGACCGGGCGCTGCTGGTGCTGAACCACGAATACACCGACGAACAGCTACTGCACACCAACGGCGTCCAGCAGTGGACAGCCGAGAAGGTGCAGAAGTCGCAGCACGCCATGGGTGTGTCGGTGATCGAGCTGCGCCGCAACGGTGCCGGACAGTGGGAACAGGTACTGCCCTCCCCGCTGGCGCGGCGCATCCACGGCAACACGCCCATGGCCATCGGTGGCCCGGCAGCGGGCCATCCGCTCATGCGTACCGTGCTGGAGCCCACCGGCACCCGCGTGAACGGCACCCTGGCCAACTGCGCCATGGGAGTCACCCCCTGGGGCACCTACCTGACCTGCGAGGAAAATTTCCATGGCTACTTCGGCGCCGCACCGGACACCGGCTTTCAGGCCGACGCCGCGCAGAAGCGCTACGGCACCGTGGCGGGTGGCCAGTGGGTGGACTGGTTCCGCTTCGACGAACGCTTTGACCTGGCACGCCACCCCCACGAAGCCAATCGCTTTGGCTGGGTGGTGGAAATCGACCCACTCGACCCAGACTCCACCCCCATCAAACGCACGGCCCTGGGCCGCAAGCGCCAGGAAAGCGCCACCTGCCGCCTCACCGCCGACGGCCGGGTGGCGGTGTACATGGGCGACGACGCCCGCTTCGAGTACCTCTACAAATTCGTCAGCACCCGCCCAGTGCAGCCTGGCGGTGCAGCCGCCAACCGCGACCTGCTGGACCACGGCACCCTGTATGCCGCGCGGCTCGATGCCGATGGGCGCGGCCACTGGCTGCCGCTGGTGCATGGCCAGGGCGGGCTGGATGACCGTGCCGGCTTTGCCAGCCAGGCCGAGGTGGTGGTGAAGGCCCGCCTGGCAGCCGACCATGTAGGCGCCACCCCGCTGGACCGCCCTGAATGGGTGGCGGTGCACCCGCACACTGGCGAGGTCTTCGTCACCCTGACCAACAACACCCAGCGGGGAGGCCATGGCCGCCCCGGCGCCGACGCCGCCAGCCCCCGCGCACCCAACCCCTTCGGCCACATCACCCGCCTGCGCGAAGCCGGGGCCGATGCCGGCGCACTGCAGTTCGAGTGGGACCACTTCGTGCTGGCCGGCGCCCCTGCCGTGCCCGGTGCAGGCACCCGCTACCCCAGCGCCGACGCCGACATCTTCGGCGCCCCCGACGGCCTGCATTTCGATAGCGGCGGCCTGCTGTGGATCCAGACCGACATCGCCGGACAGAACATCGGCAAAGGCCCGTACGCACAGCTCGGCAACAACGCCATGCTCTGCGCCGACCTGGCCACAGGCCGCATCAAGCGCTTCCTGACAGGGCCCAACGGCTGCGAAATCACCGGCTGCGTGGTCACCCCCGACCGCCGCACGCTCTTCGTCAACATCCAGCACCCGGGCGAAGCCAGCGAAGACGGCGACCGGGGCCACAACAGCGCCTGGCCTGACGGCACCACACCCGGCAGCGCCCGCCCCCGCTCGGCCACCCTCGTCGTGCAACGCCGCGATGGCGGTATCGTCGGCACCTGACAGGGTTTTCTGGAACACTCCGGCCCATGCAACTCCACATCCTCGTCGCCACCATGTCCGGCACCGCCGAGTCGGTGGCCCAGGCCCTGCAGCTCGCCTGCAGCGATGCCTTCGACCCGATCCACATCCACCGCATGGAGACCGTCGACGCGGGCATCTTCGATGAAGATGCTGTGTTCCTCATCTGCTCGTCCACCTACGGCAGCGGCGACGTGCCGGACAACGGCCAGGCGCTGTATGCCCAGCTCGACGCCGAGCCGCGTTACCTGGGGCATGTGCGGTATGGCCTGGTGGCGCTGGGCGACAGCAGCTACGGCGACACCTACGGCATGGGCGGCCTGCAGTTCGATGCGCGTCTGCAAGACCTGGGCGCCCAGCGCATCGGCGACATCTGCCGGCTCGACGCCAGCAGCGGCGAAGTGCCCGAGGACGAGGCGCTCGCCTGGTGCGAAACCTGGCGCACCCAGGCGCCGGCCACGTCCTGACCCCTGCAAAGCACTTCACCATGACACTCTCTACCTACCTGCTCTATCTGGCCGCCGTGGCCCTGCTGGTGCTGTCGCCCGGCCCCACCATGCTGATGTGCGTGACCAATGCGATCAACCACGGCCCGCGTGCCGCCCTGCTGTCGGCCACCGGCAGCGTGACCGCCGCGCTGGCGGTGATGCTGCTGTCGGTGCTGGGCCTGGGTGCACTGCTGGCCGCGTCGGAAGCGGCCTTCACGGTGCTGAAGACCATCGGCGCGGCCTATCTGGTGTGGCTGGGCATCAAGACCTTCCGCAGCACCAGCCTGCCCATGGCCGCGCGCAGTGACGACCCTTCGGCCGAGCCCGGCCGCCGAAACGCCTTCTACCTGCAGGGGCTGATGGTGGGCGGCAGCAACCCCAAGGCCATCCTGTTCTTCGCAGCACTGTTCCCCCAGTTCCTGAATCCTGCCGCACCGCTGTGGCCCCAGCTGCTCGTGCTGTCGTTGACCTTCGCGGCTTTCGAGCTGACCGTGCTGAGTCTGTGCACCGTGGGGGTGGCGCGCTTTGCCGCCACGCTGCGCTCGGCCCGCGCGGTGCGGGCCATCAACCGCACCTGCGGCGGCCTGTTTGCGCTGCTGGGCGGCCTGCTGCTCCTGTCGCGCCGCCCGGTGTGATCAGGCGCGCTTGACCGCCAGGGCGCTGGTGCGCCCCTGCGCATCCCGCCGCAGCATGGTGAACGCTGGCAAGCCTTGCAGCAGGCGCTGGCCGTAGCCGGTGCCCACCAGGCGGCGGTCATAGCAGTACACAAAAGCCTTGTCGGTCTCGGTGCGGATGGCACGGCCCGTCCACTGCGCCAGGCGGATGGCCGTGGCGGGCACCACCAGCTCGCTGAACGGGTCTCGCCCGGCGCTGCGCAGCCATTCCGACCGCGCCTCGCTCACCGGGTCGTCCGGCGCGGCAAAAGGCAGCTTGGCGATGAAGACGCTCTCGCACAGCTGGCCGGGCAGGTCCAGTCCCTCGCCAAAGGACTGCATGCCGAAGATCACAGAGGCCTGCCCGCCCTCCACCCGGTCGCGGTGCTGGCGGATCAGCAGCGTGCGCGGCAACTCGCCCTGCACCTGCACACGGGCGCGCAGCGCGGTGGGCAGCGCTTCCACCGCCAGGCGCATCTGCTCGCGCGAGGTGAACAGCACCAGCGCGCCGTGCTCCACCGTGGCGATGTCGCGCAGCAGCGCCTGCACCATTTCCTGGGTGAAGCTCTGGGCGTGCTTGGGGTCCGCCTGCGTCTCCACGGTGACGAACTGGCCCTGGCTGGCGTAGTCAAAGGGGCTGGCCACCTCCAGCGTGTGGGCTGCCGCGTCGCCCTGCAGGCCGGACTCGCGCAGGAAGAAGTCGAAACTGCCGCAGCTGGTCAGCGTGGCCGAGGTGGCCACCGCCGCACGCACCTGCGACCACAGCCGCGCGCGCAGCGTGGAGCCCGGCAGGATGGGGCTGGCATGGGCCTTGATGACCACCAGGCCATCATCCAGCCCGCCGGTGCCTACCTCGAAGGTGAACCACTTGGCCACTGGCACATGCGGCGCACGCGGGGCTCCTTCATCGCTGTCCTCGCCTTCGCGCAGCAGCAATTGCACGGTAGCATACAGCTGCTCCAGCCGGGGCGACAGCATGCCGATCTGCGCATACAGCGTGGACAGGCGCCGCGCCTCGTCGGGCTTGTCGCGGATCTGGGCGCGCAGCTCTTTCGACAGGGTGCGCAGCACCTCCA
>Ga0116181_1001864_pt1 | contig 17721 bp, 9 predicted proteins | sample AD_UKC075_MetaG_FD_89752 | JGI IMG/M metagenome (GOLD analysis project Ga0116181, IMG submission 89752) | Active sludge microbial communities of municipal wastewater-treating anaerobic digesters from USA - AD_UKC075_MetaG | ecosystem: Engineered > Bioreactor > Anaerobic > Digestate | place: USA...
CACCATGGCCGCCGAACGCAAAATCCCCGTGGCCGTCATCAACGGGCGGCTCAGCGCCCGGAGCGTTCAGCGCTTCAGATGGGTTCGACCGATCGTCCGCCGCATGTTTGAGTGCCTCGCCTGGGTCGGCGCCCAGAACGAGGTCTACGCCGAGCGGTTCCGCTATATGGGTGTCCCCGCCGAGCGAGTGAGTGTGACCGGCTCGGTGAAATGGGATGGCGCCGAAGTGGCCGACACCATTCCCGGAAGCGATGCCCTGGCCCGAGCGATGGGCGTGCGGTGCGACCAGCCTGTCTGGGTGGCCGGCAGCACCGGCCCGGGCGAAGAAGCCATCATCCTCGATGCATTCCAACGTCTGCGTGAACGGCATCCCGGCCTGCAACTGGTGATCGTCCCCCGCAAGCCCGAGCGCTTCGACGAAGTGGCCGACCTCATCCGCAAAGCGGGCTTTGCGTGCGTGCGGCGCAGCGAACGTCCCGACACAGACGCGGACGTCGGTGGTGAGACTCCACCTCCCCCGCCGCATTCCGCCGCGACGGTCTTTCTCGGCGACACCATGGGCGAGTTGCGGAAGTTCTACTGCATGGCCTCGGTCGTCCTGGTCGGCCGAAGCCTGGCGGACATGGGCGGATCGGACACCATGGAAGTGGCCGCCCTGGCCAAGCCGATCATCGTCGGACCGCACAACGACAATTTCGCCGACACCATCGCTCAATTGCAGCAGGGTCAGGCCGTTCGTATTCTTTCGGCAGACGTCGATGACGCGCGGGCCGCCGCCCATGAACTCGCCGAGGTCGCCGACGAAATTCTAAGCGACCCGGCCGCCGCGCGAGCCATGGGGCAGCGGGGGCGACAGGTCGTCCTCGCCAACCGCGGGGCGACGCAGCGAACGATCGACGTGCTCATGGAGATGCTCAACCGTGCCCAGCACCGCGCTTCGTAAACAACTGATGAGCCAGGTTCGATGCATGGTGGTCAAGGTCGGGACCGCCCTGCTGACCGGCGACGACGGCCGCCTCGATACCCGCCGGATTTCGCACATTTCCGGGCAATTGGCCGCCCTTCACCAGCGCGGCATCCGCGTGACGCTGGTCAGCAGTGGTGCCGTCGGAGCGGGCATCGGGCTCACCGGTCAGCCTGGACGTCCCAGGTCCATGCCCATGCTCCAGGCCACCGCGGCCGTCGGCCAGCCCAGCCTCATGGCGCTGTACGGCCGGGCTCTCGCCCGCCACGGCCTGCACGCCGGTCAGGTCCTGGTCAGCCGTCACGACTTCGAGGAACGCGTGCGCTACGTCAACATCCGCAACACGCTCGACGCCCTGCACCGGCTGAAGGCCATCCCCATCATCAACGAGAACGACACCATCGCCGTCGAGGAACTCGACCGCTTCGCCGACAATGACACCATTTCCGCACTTGTGGCCAACCTGCTGCGGGCTGACCTGCTGGTCATTCTCACCGTCGTGGATGGCCTGCTGGACGCGCAAGGCAACCTGGTGGATCTGGTCATGCACGTGGACGAGCAGGCCCAAGGCCTGGTCCGCAAGGACAAGTCCAAGCTGGGCAGCGGCGGCATGCGAAGCAAGCTGGGGGCGGCGAGTCTGGTCACCGAAGCTGGCCAGGGCGTGGTCATCGCCAATGGCCGAAAACCCAATGTGCTGCTCAGGCTGCTCGACGGCGAGCGAGTGGGCACGATCTTCGCCCCCGCCGCCCGCAAGCGGTCGGCCCGGCAGTGCTGGCTCGCCGGGGCCGTGCGCCCCATCGGCCGAATCGTGCTCGATGACGGGGCGGTTCAGGCCGTCCTGCAGCGAGGCAAGAGCCTCCTGGCTCGGGGCATCACGCAGGTCACCGGCCCGTTCCATAGGGGCAGCATCGTGCGGGTTGTCGCCCCGGACGGTCGGACGATCGCCCACGGCATCTCCAACTACAGCTACGAGGAACTGAATCGCATCAAAGGATTGAAGTCCAGCGAGTTCGCCGCCGTCCTGGGCCGGCCGTCCCGCGACGAAGTCATCCACCGCGACAACCTCGTCCTGACCGTCGGCAACGGCGACTGAGCCCATCGGGGCTTCTGAGCCCGATCCGGTTACGGCGTTGTCAGGCGTACCTGTACCACCAAGCCTCCCGGGCGATCCCGCATGCCGGTTCCCGTTGCCAGCGGGATGGATCCATTCTTTCTTCGCGCCAAACTGGCCAGCCTTGCTTATGATATGGTCCGGAACAACCTCTCGCCCGTGGGGTAGCTCGCAATCCGGAGTCAGCACATGGAACGATGGTGCGGGACAACGCGGACATGCCAACGGCGACGACGTCACGCAAAATCGCACGCCTTCACACTGATTGAAGTCCTCGTCGTGGTTGCCATCATCGCGTTGCTCGTCGCCATCCTGCTGCCCTCGCTGGCCCGAGCCCGATTCCAGAGCCGCGTCACCGTCTGCCAGAGCAACCTGCACCAGTTGGGGCTCGGCATCACCGCCTATGCCAACGAACAGGGGACGATTCCATTTGGCCCCACCGTCGAACTGATGTTCTCGCCGTTCCTCGAGCCCAACGACGGCAAGCTGGCCACCAACCAGATCTGGACCGGCCCGCAGGTCGTGTTGCCCAAAAACGACGTCGATCCGCAGCGCATGGGCCTGGGAATGCTGCTGTCCAAGGCGTCGGTCTGGCCACAAATGATGTACTGCCCGGGCGATGACACCAACGATCCGCAGGAAGAACTGGCCAAAGTGCGGGAGCGGACTGACAAGGCGGCGTATAGTTCGTACCTGTATCGTCAACTGCAGGAGACCAACGGTCGAGGCAAGCTTGACAACCTGGGCAAGAACTCCGCAACGCCGCCTCGATTAGCCACCGCGCTGGCCCTGGACATCAACTCGCTTCTCAGCCTCGATCCCGACGCCAAGCGGACCAATCATCAGGCCCAGCAGGTAAACGTGCTGTACATCGACGCCTCCGCCCGCAGCTACGACAACCGGAAGCATCATTTTTCCATCCGCGACGAAAACCTCAGCGACGATCACACCCGCATCCTCCAGGACCTCGCCGCCCGCCGTGCCGAGATCCTCCAGGAATGTGACCGGAGGTATTGAGTGGAGCTGTCAGCTCTCAGCTGTCAGCTTTGAGCCATGCGGGGTCACCACAGAGACTCAGAGACGCAGGGAAGAGGCCAAGAAAAGACGGATAAAATCAGGTCAGGAGAGACTTCCTGCATTCATCCTGTCTGACAATCTGCGAAAATCTGCGCAATCTACGGACAATAACATGACACAGAAGCCTTCGAAAAGCGGATCGTCCACTTCCTCTCTGTGCCTCTGTGTCTCGGTGGTGAATATGTGGGAGGCGAGCAGGATGCCCGCCCCCCCGGAATGCGACTGAGTCTGATCCGGCTTCTCAAGCGCGTTTCTGCAACCGGCGCACGTTTCGCAGACAGGCTTTGACGCTTTCCAGCGGCGTGGTCGCGTAGCTTTCCTGTTCGACGATGTACCACTCGGTGCCGCCGCGGGTCTCACAGAACTCGAACACGTCCTTCCACTTGACCTCACCCTCGCCAATGACCGCGCCGGGCTTGCCGCCGTGCTCTTTGAGATGGATGGTGACCGAACGGCCGGGATACTTCGCGAGCGTCGCCAGGGGATCGCCTCCGCCGGCCAGGCAGTTGCCGACGTCGAGTTGCATGATCACGTCCGGGCCGGCGGCGTCGAACAGCACTTCCCAGGGGATTTGACCTTCGACCTTCTTGAAGTCGCCAGCGTGAGCGTGGTAGCCGACCCGCATGCCCTGAGGCTTGACCTTCTCGGCAATGTCGGTCAGCAGCTTGGCCGTCTCGCGCAAAGCGGCAATGCTGGCCATGCGCTCCCGGGGCAACGAAGGGACGACCAGGTACTTGTTGCCGATGACCTTGTTGTACTCGACGGTGCGGGCGAGGGCGTCGCCCACGAGCGTGTCCAGTGCCGTATGCGTGCCACAGCACTTGAGCTTATTGGCGTCGAGCAGCTCGCGCATTTCCTCGGCCTTGCGGTCGTAGTAGCCGGCGAACTCCACGCCCTCGTAGCCCATCTCGGCAACGGCCTTCAGGACGCCCGGCAGGTCTTTGGCGCAATCCTGGCGAACCGAGTACAACTGCAAGCCCACGGGAATGCGTTTCTTGGGCTTGTCCTCGTTGGCGGCCAGCAGTTGCTCGGCAGCCAGCAAACCGACTCCGCCCAAACCGGCTTTGAGAAAAACTCTTCGCGACTGGTTCATACCTGCCCCTTCCATGTACCGGGTCACACCGTCGTTGGCTGCACGGGTCAGAACGGGCCCGAGCGCGGCGCCATGCTACCGCGCGGACCGGTGGTCTGACCAGCCACCGGCCATCCCGTTGGTGTCACCGACAGACCGAACGCACGTAATACCCACATTCGTCAGCACTTACGAAACACAGAGACACCAGCCTGGCTGGTCCGGCCGGCTCACAATCGAGCGACGTGCGTACTTTACAGTACTTCGTGACATAATTATATTATCATACACACCCAGGAATGGGTGTACCGCAAACGTGGCCGTCCGAGTGGACGAGTCCCGGTCACATCCCTCACTTCTAAGGGGAACACATCGTGGCTCCAAAGCAACTTTGCTGCGGGTTGGCAGCGCTGGCGATGGTCTGTTCAACAGCGGCCGTTCGAGCCGAGCCGGTCGCGGTCTGCTTCTGGTCGGATTCGACCTTGTATCTGGCGTCACGGGAGTTGGGGGAAGGAGCGGACCTGCTGACGGAAACGGCGTTGGCCTTGCTCGATGGGCCGACGGCCGAAGAGACCGCTCAAGGGCTCTGGAGCGCGATCCCTGCCGGCACCCAACTGCAAGCCGCCTACATCGAAGGCGATACGCTGGTCATCGACTTGTCGGAAGAGGTCCTCGTCGGCCTGAACGATCAGAAGGTGGCCCAGATCTATGACCAGGTTCGTTTCAGCTATCGCGCACTGAACCTGGCCCCGAACATCAGCGTCACGTCGGGCGGTCAGATACTCGCCCTGTACCTGCCGCCGTCCAAGCCCGTGGAAGGAGTCTCCCCCGCCCCTGCCCCGATGCTCGAGACTCAGACCGAGCCCTCGCCGGGCACCGCGTTGAGCGGCCGCAGCATCACGTTGTCGCCCGGACACGGCTGGCTCTGGATCGGCTCGTCCTGGGCCTACGAGCGTCCGCAGACTTGTGCCCCCCTGCTCCAGGAAGACCTCCACAACGTCGAGATCATCGCGTACCTGGACACCTACCTCAAGCAGGATGGCATGACCGTCCGCAACGTCCGCTGTCTGGACAAGAACTACGGGAACGAGCCGATGACCGGCAAGCCGTGGTGGCACATGTCCAACTACGTTTGGCTCGCGCATCTGGGCTATCCCTGCAGCGTGTACCTGCCCGTCACCGGCAGTTCCGACAACTGCACCATCGGATCGGGCCCCAGCGAGGCCAGCGACAGCTACCGTGCCCGCGCGCTGGCGTCGAACTTGGACAACTCCGATCTGTACCTCTCGCTTCACACCAACGCCTTCCAGGGCAACTGCTATAGTTCCTGCCCGACGGGCAGCGAGAGCTTCTACGACGGCAGCGGCGCCCACGCGCCGTGGGGCCAGGCCAGTCTGGACTTCGGAAACAACATTCACAACAACATGATGACCGTGCTGCAACAGCACGTGGACCCGGCGTGGAAGTGCCATGGCAGTCCATGCGTGCGGAACTCGAACGGCGCTTACGCCGAAATCTATCACGCCACACGGCCGGCGGTCCTGGTGGAACTCGCCTTCCACGACAGTTGCGTGGGCGACGCCGACGAACTGCACTTGCAGGACAACTTCTTCCGCTCGGCCGCGATGTACGGCCTGTATAAGGGAATCTGCGCCCAGTTCGGCGTGACACCCACGTTCGATTTCTACTCGGCCGAGTACGTCAGCGACACCATCCCCGAGACCATGGAGGCCGGCCGGCCTTACACCGTCAGTGTCACGCTCATCAACCGCGGCGTACTGTGGAAGCAAGCCCGCGGATTCCGTCTCGGAGCTGTCGACGACAGCGACCCGTTCACCGCCTTCAACCGCGTACAACTGACCGGCGAAGTCGGGCCTGGCGAGACATGTACGTTCACCTGGCAGATGGTGGCCCCGGCTGCCGGCGACTATGTATCCGACTGGCGCATGGTCCGTGACGGGTACACCTGGTTCGGCCCCACGATCGCCAAGAACATTCATGTCGAGCCCAGCCAGGACGTCCAGCCGCCGACCACGCCTACCCATCTGGTGGCCACCGCGCTGAGCCAGACCTCGGTGCGGCTCAGCTGGACGGCCTCAACCGACGACGTGCGCGTCGCCGGCTACGAGATCCGGCGCGACGGCGTCATCATCGCCACCAGCGAGACCAATACGTACACCGACAACACCGTCACCGGCGACACCAGCTATGCCTACGAGGTGCGGGCTTACGACTTCCCGCCGAACTACTCCGAGTGGAGCAACACGGCCGTGGTCCACACGCCGCCGTTCGATGACGAAGCACCCAGCGTGCCTCAAAACGTGGCCGCGGTCGCGCTCAACCTCACTACCGTCCGCGTGACGTGGGACGCATCGACCGACAACATCGCCGTAGCCGGCTACGAAGTGCGGCGGAACGGGAGCACGGTGGTCACCGTCACCGGCACGACGTTTGACGACACCGGCCGCACGCCGAATACCACTTACACGTACGAGGTCCGCGCGAAAGACACCAACAACAACTTCTCCGAGTGGAGCGCGAGCGTCAGTGCGACGACTCCTCCCGACGTGACGCCGCCCGGTGCTCCGCAGAACCTTACCGCGGTAGCCGTCAGCTCCAATCTGGTGCAACTAACCTGGAGTGCAGCCACCGACGACATCGGCGTGACCGGCTACGAGGTACAGCGCGACGAGGTCATGATCGCCAACGTTACGGGCACGAGCTATTCCGACAACACCTGCATCGGCGACACGACGTATGTCTACCGCGTACGGGCCAAGGATGCCGCCCAGAACTGGGGGGCCTACAGCATTCCGGCTACGGTGACTACGCCGACTTCGCTGATCGTGGTTCTGGAAGACGGTTTTGACGGCAATCTGAACAACTGGACGCAATCCGCCGAACCGTTCGAATACTCCGGAAGCGTCAACCGTCCAGGTTCCACGGGGGCAGGTTCGGCCCGCTGTGTCACGTCCGACGCCGCCAAGGACGGCGCGACCATGTTCAAGGAGTTCGACCGGCCGTTCGCCCAGGCCGTCGCCTCGGGATGGTATCGCGACCCCAGAGGTGGCAGAGGCACGGGCTGCTCGTTCTCCGGAGCCCGCCAGGCCCTTTCGCTTCGCGACCGGACCAACAGCACGTCGTTCCTGCTGGACAATGGCTTGTCCCAAAACGGCGGGTCCAACTACACCTGGCGTCTCGTGGGTTCAGGAGGCAGCGCCACCAACACGGCGTATGGCCCGCGTTACGCCAGTTCCGACTGCAACCCGGCGTGGATCTACTTCGAAACCACGGTGACGCCGAACCCGCCGAACGCCTCGCCCGCAGCCACCTTCATCGTCAAGGTGACCGACGGCGGAGGCACACACACCACGCAGCAGAACATCCCCAACCAGAGTTTCTTCACCGGCACGTCCAGCGGGATCGGCCGCCTCCACATCGGCATCGGTGCGTCGACCACCGGCGGCGACGTCTACTGGGACGACATCAAGTTCGCGGCGTATCGCCCCGGCCCACCGACCATAACACGCCGACCATCACCGCGAGCAACATCCAATGGAAGTTTACCAAGGCCGCCGACCACTACCTGTACGGCTTTGACGTGGCCGACGCCAACGGCACCATCAAGTCGCCGCAGTGGAACACGTCGGGCTGGTTGAACCGCAATGCCACCTCCTGGACCGAGACGCTGCCGGCCAATACGACCGTCACACGCAAAGTGCGGGCCTGGAATGGCACACTCAACAGCGACTGGTCCGAACCTCTGACCGCAACGACGCTGTCCATCCCGCCGACGGCGGGCAAGATCATTTCCAATGTCGCCCAGGGCTGCCCCGGCGAAGACGTGATCTGGGCGGCAGTGGATGGCTTCGGACCGGGCAAGGTGCAGTACTATCGGTATGCCTGGAATACGTCGGCGACGTATACGTTTACCGGCAGCGAGCCGGTCTGGGACGCCGGTACACTGACCGTCCAGCCGACCGCCGCGGGTACGTGGTATCTGCACGTACGCGGCTACAACGCCGCCGACGTGGCCAACGGCACGTTCAGCTACACGTTCACAGTGCCCGACAGTGATGGCGACGGGGTCGCTGATTGCATGGACAACTGCCCAAGCGTGGCCAACGCCGATCAGGCCGACTCGGATCAGGACACGGTGGGCGACGCCTGCGACAATTGTGTGTCAATGGCCAACGCGGACCAGGCGGATGCCGACGCCGATAAGGTGGGAGACGAATGTGATACCTGTCCGAATACCGTGCCCGGCGCGGTCGTGGACGGCCAGGGCTGCCCACCGACCGTTCGATTCGACTTTGACCGCGACGGTGACGTGGACCCGTTCGATTTCGACGTCTTTGCCGCCTGCAGTCAGGGTCCCGCGATTCCGCACGGCACGTCCAGCCACTGTACGCAGGCCGACGTCAACGCGGACGGCGACGTGGACCAGCAGGACTTCGCCGCCTTCCAACGTTGCCTGAGCGGCGAGAATGTCCCAGCCCAACCGGGATGTGAAGGATAGGAAGCCGCAGTTGACCGCCGATGGCAAGTTCGACGGGGCTCGGGAATCCCACCAAAGATTCTCGAGCCCCCATCTTTGGGAAGGAATCGCAAAAGACGAAATCCGAATGACGAATGATGAATCAAAACGAGATAGCGAATCGCCGGTCGCGCGCGGTGGAGCTCTGGCTCACAGCTCATAGCTCACAGTTCACAGCTTCGACTCATCACACAGCATCCGGCAGGTTTGCCGGGCGATCAGCTTCTCCTCATCAGTCGGAATGACCCGTACGGTCACCCGGGCGTGGTCGGCGCTGATGACCGGCGCGTTGGCGACGTTGCGGGCGGGGTCGAGGGCGATCCCCATGAACTCCAGCCCTTCGCAGACGCGGGTGCGAATGACGGGGCTGTTCTCGCCGATGCCGCCGGAGAAGACGAGGGTATCCAGCCCCTCCATCGCCGCCGCCAGGGCACCGATCCACTTGCGCGCCTGGTAACAGAAAACGGCCAGCGCCTCGGCGGCCCGCGGGTCGGTCTCCTCGTGCAACAGCAGGTCGCGAACGTCCGAGCTGGTTTCGGAAATCCCGAGCAGACCCGACTGGCCGTTGATCATGCGGTGGAACTCGTCGAAGCTCATGCCCTCCACATCGTGCAGATACGACACCAGGCCGGGATCGAGGTCGCCCGGACGCGTGCTCATCACCAAGCCCGCCGCCGGCGTGAAGCCCATGGTGGTATCCACGCTCTGCCCGCCGCTGACGGCGGCCATGCTCGCTCCGTTGCCCAGATGGGCCAGGACAATCCGCCCGGACGCGGCGTCCGGGTCGGCGATGCGTCGCAGTTCCTCCATCAGGTACGTGTACGACAAACCGTGGAACCCGTATCGCCGGACCCCTTGCTCGTAGAATCGCCGGGGGATGGGCAGGATGTGGGCGACGGCCGGCATGTGGGCGTGGAACGCGGTGTCGAAACACGCGACCTGGGGAACGCGCGGCAGCACGCGGCCGAACGCCTCCAAGATCATCAACTGTACGGGCACGTGCAGCGGCGCGAAATTACGACACCGCTCCAGCTCGGCGAGCAACGCGGGCGTGACGCGGGCCGGCTCGACGAGCCGCGGTCCGCCATGCACGACGCGGTGCCCGATGGCCAGCAGTTCGCCGGAGCCCGCGTGGGTCTCGACGAGTTCGGTCAGGATCGGCAGGCAGGCCGCGTGGTCGGGTAGTTGAAGCACGCGGCGATGTGTCTGGCCGGTCGCGACGTCGTGCCAACTGAAGTGTCCGTCAGCCAGGTGGACGCGATCGAACTTGCCCGCCAGCACGAGTGTCGGCTCCGCGGCCGCGCGGTACAGGGCAAATTTCAAACTGGAGGAACCGGCGTTGATGATCAGGACGCAGCCCGGGCTGCTAAACAACATGAGCGAGGGCTCCTGGTTCGTGTTCGGCGAAATCCCCCGCCATGACATGCCGTCCCGACAGGACACCATCCATGTACCTTCATCCGTGGCCGGCCCTACGGAGGCTGGGGCCGCGAAATATAGCCGACGGCCCGTGCCGGTTCAACAAGCCCGGGTTGCCGACAGCGGCCCGTTCCACTATACCTGTGGAATCTGTGACCGCCCCATTTCTGAGGACAATTCGATGAACCACCGCCTCATGCTCGTGTTGATGGCCTGCTTGGTGTGGCATCTCCTGCCCCATCCCGCACGAGGCCAGTCGTTGGAACACCTGATGCGTTTCCAGGACTACACCGCCCACCGGGCGACCAGCAGCGACCCGTCCGGCGGCAATCTCGACATGCGACGCGTCGACGCGGGCCGGACACTCACGCTGGCTGAACTCGATGGTCCCGGCGTGATCACGCACATTTGGTTCACGCTGTTGCACCCGTCGCGCGGCGCCCTGCGTCAGATGGTCTTCCGCGTGTACTTCGACGACATGCCGGAGCCCTGCGTGGAAGCTCCGCTCGGTGACTTCTTTGGCCTCGGTCATGCCCAAACATACGCGTACGCCAGCGAGCCGCTTGCGGTCGGCACGAACAAAGGCATGAACTGCTACTGGCCCATGCCGTTCGCTCGCAAGGCTCGCTTGACGGTGAGCAACGACGGACGACAGGACTGCCTTTCGCTGTATTACCAGATCGACTACCGCAAGCTCGACCGGCCGGCGGCCGATGGGCTTTACTTCCATGCCGCCTATCGCCAGGCCTTTCCGCCCGCCAAAGGCGAGCCTTACGTCATCCTCGACACCGATGGTGGTCGCGGCCACTTCGTCGGCTGCAATCTCTCCATCGAGCAGCAGGACGAAAGCTGGTGGGGTGAAGGCGACATTCGCATATACGTCGATGGCGAGCAAACGCCGTCCATTGCAGGCACCGGATCGGAGGACGACTTCGGCGGTGCCTGGTGCTACAGCCACGAGTTTGCCTTCGCCTGGTTCGGCGCTCCCTTACGCGCGCGATTCAATACCCAGGGTGTTCTCGAGCATTGCACACCCGACTTGCGCGGCAAGGACCTTACCCAATGGCGGTGGCCCGAGGCTTGGAAGCCGGGCGATCTGTGGAACGTGTACCGCTATCACGTGGCCGACCCTGTCCCCTTCCGCAAGTCCATCCTCGTCAACATCGAGCATGGCTGGAAGAACAACGAGCGGGCCGACTGGTACTCCAGCGTGGCCTACTGGTACCAGACCGGCACGCCCTCGAAGCGCGTCGCGCTGCCCGCGGTGGAGGACCGGATTCCCAAGTATCTTCGCCCGCAGGCTCGCGGTCAGGGCCGCTGGGAAGCCGAGGATCTCGTCGATTCCGCCCAGGCCTCGGCAGGCAAACTCCAAGAGGCGGGCATGGAGTTCTGGGGCGACCTGTTCAGCCATCGCTACGCGCTGGAGTGGAACGCCAACGCACCCGGCGACACACTCGTCCTGCCGTTCACTGTCGCCGGTGCAGGCCGATACGGCGTGACGGTGCGCCTCACCCGCATCGAGCCCGGCGGAATATTCACCGTGGCATTGGACGATCACCCCCCCACCGAGCCGGTGAATCTCTACGGTCCGCCGCCGTTCCCGGATCTGTTCGAGCTCACCCTGTCCCCGGCATCGTTGGAACCCGGCAAGCATACACTGACCTTCACGTTCAAAGGTGCCGACGAAAAATCCAAAGGCAAACGCCTGCTCCTGGACAAGTTCCACGTCCACGACGCCGCGGCCAGCCAACCCCCGCAGTGATGCTGGCGCTCTTGGAGGGCGGGCGTCTTGCCCGCCTCTGATAGAGAAATCGGCGTTCGAGCGCAGCGTATTGCCAGCGCGAGCCGCGGAGGATCGATCTGTGGCAAGCGACGTTGAACGCGGATCACCACCTGCGGGCCGAGGTCCGCTCATCCGGCTCACAGCCGATAGCTCACCTCTCATAGCTCGCAGCCGGCGAGGTGGGGATGGGCTGGGTTTGGAGTTCGACCATCCGGCGGTAGCGGGTGCTGGTGGCGAGCAACTGCTCGTGCGTGCCCTGCTCGACGGCGCGGCCGTGCTCGAGGACGACGATGCGGTCGGCGTGAGCGATGGTGCTGAGCCGGTGGGCGATGACGAAGCTCGTACGGTCGGCCATCAGCGTCTGGAGGCCGGCCTGAATGAGCCGCTCGCTTTCGGTGTCGAGGTTGCTGGTGGCCTCGTCGAGGATGAGAATGCGCGGATCGGCCAAGAGCGCGCGGGCGATGGCCAGCCGCTGACGCTGACCGCCGCTGAGCTTGACGCCCCGCTCGCCGATCAGAGTGCGGTAGCCGTCGGGCAAGGCGGTGATGAACTCGTGAGCGTTGGCCAGCCGGGCCGCCCGTTCGATCGTGTCGGCCCCGGCGCCGCGCCGGCCGTAACCGATGTTGTCGGCGATCGTGCCGTCGAACAGAAAGGTGTCCTGCTCCACGATGCCCAGCAGTCGGCGATAGCTGGTCACCTCGATGTCGCGCAGATCGACGCCGTCCAGTTCGATCGCGCCTTCGACCGGATCGTAAAATCGGGCGATCAGGTTGCACAGCGTGGTCTTGCCCGCCCCACTCGGTCCGACCAGCGCGATCATCTCGCCCGGCGCGGCCTCCAGACTCACGTCGGTCAAGACCCGCACCTTCGAGCCGGGGTAAGCGAAGCTCACGTTTCTCACGACCACGTGGCCTCGCACGCCGTCGCGGCGTACGACGATCGCACCGGGCCGGGCAGGCATTTCCGTCGGCTCAGCCAGCAGATCGAGCACACGGTCGAGCCCGGCCAGTTGGTTCTGGACCCCCGTCGCGCTCTCGGCCAGCGTCTCCAGCGGCGAAAGCAACGCCACCAGGAATCCCAGAAACATGACCAGGTCGCCCACGGTGAACGCGTTTTCGATCGCCAGCGTGCCTGCCTCAACGCGGGCCGTGTCATCGAGGATGCGCATGCCGCCGTACCACAGCAGCACCGCCGAAGCGACCGGAATGAGCATTGCCCACACCAGTTCGACGCTTCGCATCCACCACCAGGCGAGCACCTCCTGGCGGACCATGGTGTCATTGTTGCTGACGAAGTTGGCCGATTCGGTGCGCTGACGGGAGAAACTGCGGACGACCCGCATGCCGCCGAACGTCTCGGTGGCATGGCTGTCCACAGTCTGACGGCTGGCCCGCACGCCGCGAAACAGCGGCCGAATCCGATTCACCCACGTGCTGTGCGAGGCCAACACGATCGGAAACAGTGTGAGCGAGCAAAGGAGCAGCCGCCAGTCCACCCAGGCAAGCACGATCAGGCTGCCCGTCAACTGGATCATCGCCCGCCACGGGTTGTAGAGCATGCTGAAGATGAGGTCGGCGATGCCTCCGGCGTCCTCGCGAAGAATGCTGGCCACGCCGCCGGACTTGAGCTCGTACACCCGATGCAGCGGTAGCCGGGCCGCGTGATCGAAGACGCGGCGTCGGATGGAGACCTGCACCCGCTTGGTGACTCGCGTGGTCTGCCATCGGCTCCAGGTGTTGATGGCTAGCGAGATCGCGGCGATCACCACTGTGACCACCGCCACCACCGTCAGGAGCATGCGCCGGTCCGTCGGCAGCGCCAGCCAGACGGGCCACGCCGGCGGCAGCGGATGCCCGGCAAGAACGTTGTCGAGAACGATCTTCGTACTGTACAGCGGGATGAGCTTCAGCACGGTCCCCAGAGCCAGAGCGGCCAGGGCCAACCCGATGGTCAGCTTGTGACCCTGCAACAATCCCAGGAATTCGCGCAGCAACCGGCTGAGGGAACGGCTTCGTCGCGTCGATTTGGCGCCGGGGCCCCGCCGTCCGCTACGGCGGTCGGCTTCCAGTTGCTCGAGATATTGACGGTAGCGTCGCCGGCTGGATCGCATCGCTTCAATGATAGCCTGCGATCGAGGGGAAGCCGAACGAATCAGAGCCGGCGTCTGCGATCCCGGCGAACTCGGCTCGACAGAATGCTGTCGAATCCGTGCTCACCGGCTTGCCAGACACCGGCTCTGACTATGTTCCGCCTGCGACGGTTCGATCGTTGTCAACGACCGCACAGCGGATCGGCTGGCAACTCTGGCCCGCTGGCACACTGCGCGAAGATCGCAAGGTCGCTGCCATCGATGTACTCGTCCGAGTTTGTGTCGAGACAAGCGCAGTACTCAGGCAGCGACGCGATCGTCGTAGCCGACCCCGTAATGCAGGTCTGGAAGAAGGCAAAATCATCCTGATCCACATCGCCGTCGCCGTCGCTGTCGAACACTGCCTCGTGGCAGATATCCGCCTCCAGGACCAGGTGATCGACCCAGACCGCCCGGGGGCCGTCCGAATCGCCGAAACACTCAACCTCCCAAGCAACGGTGAGCACGTCTCCGGTGATCTTTCCGGTCACGCTGGCGAACGTCCAGTCTTCGAAGAGCGGCTGCGACAGCACAACCGTGCTGGCAATCGGCGCGGCGGCGCTATCGCCGTCGAGCAAGAAGAGGGTGACCTTGGTGCCATGCGTGCCGTATTCGCCGGAATGGCCGAAGTAGCCGCTCAGCGTGTACTTCGTGCCCGGCCGGGCCGCCAGCGTCTGCGACCACTGAGCCGTGCCTCGCGCGCTATATACCGCCGTGCTGGCGTAGTGCCCACCACGCTCCGGCGGAGGACAACTCGGGAAGGGCTGCCCCGCCCAATAGTCATCACGGAAGTTCAACAGCGGAGACGCGTTGGCCGGCTTCTCATAATTGTTCCAGAAGCGCAAGGTCCAGTCGCTGGCCGGCGAATAAGGCAGTTCGACTCGGGTGAACTGGCAGTCCTGCTCCGGGGCCTCCGGCAGTTCAAAGCTCGGGTTGATGAGGTTCGGGCCGGGATTGATCACATTGAATCCCTCGCGCCAGACGATCGGGTCGTAGCCGGCCACCTCCACGACGATGTCGCGATACCCCGCCGGCTGGCCGGCCAGGTTGAACGTCGCGGTCACCTGCGTACCGTCGGCACTGACGCTGGTGGCGGCCAGAGGCGCTTTGACGATGTAGCCGGTGATCTTGTCCTGCTCGTCGCCCGTCTTGGGGCCGGTGATATCGCCAACCAGTGTGATCACGCGGTCGTCGTCTTTTTGGGCGATTTCGTACTCACCCAGGATGACATTCGGACCGCTGGTCACGACGAACTTGTCACCGGGCGTGAACGTGTAAGCGCCGAAAGCGGCGGAGTTTTGTCCGCTGCCGCCGCCAATGAGTTTTCTGCCGGCGTCAGCCCAGCCCACATAATCGTTCACCATGACACCCGGAGCCCGCAGCGTCACCGAGGTCTGACCGCTTGGCAGATTGACGCCGGTCAGCGTCACCGTGACGTCGGTCTCGCCGGAGGCAGCATAGTTCGGGGTCGTCATGCCGGTGATGCGAGGCGGATTGGGACGATTGTCCACTCGCAGCAGCAGGTCGTCGAGGTGCAGCGCCTTGATGTTCGTGCTCGGATGGTCGCCGTAGAAGACCACCGTCACCTGCTTGGTGCCGGCAGGGAACACGCCGCTCACCCAAAAGTCGGTTTAACCGAACGGGGTTACGACCCGCTGGCCGGGAGGCGTCTCGGCAATGATGGTGCCGTCCACATCGCCGGCTCGCAGTTGCGCGCCATAGTTCATGGCGTAGTGGTCCGCGGTGGCGGCCCACAGGCCGGTCAGGGTGAGCGTGGTATCGGCCGTGAAGTCCACAGGAACTGTCTGCCACACCCGATGGACGCCGCCGGCCGCCGTCCACTGAAGAGACATGTACTCATTGTCGACGTCGACGGTGCTAGCTTTGGTGGCCCCGGTCGGGAACGGGTAGAGTCGCGGGCACAACTGGCGATTGGCCGCTCCGTTGTCCGTGATATCCGAGCCGGGGAAGGGATTCGAGAACCAATGCGCTCCGGGCTCGAGATTCTCGCCGAACCATTGGAAGTTGACGGAGGTCCCGGACGCGTGGCAGCGGAACGTCGGATCATCGAGCAGGTTTTCCACCAGCGTGACCGTCTGTCCGGTAGGAGTTCCGTTGAGCTCGAGGTTGTAGACGCCCAGCGAGGGGAAAGTCGGCGGAGTTCCCGTTCCACCGTTGAGGTTCTTGAACGAGACGGTCGCCATATTCTCGTGCTTGACGGTAACGACGCCGGAATACACTTCGTTCGTATTCACCTGATGCCTCAGCCGGACGCTGCTGTCGCCCAAAGCCGTGAGATTGCTGCCCCGCACCTGCAGGAAGACCGGGCCGGTATCCGGGTTGGTCTTGGTGAAGTTGCCGGACGCCCCCGATCCGCCGACGATGGTTACCCTGCCGGTGGCGTCGCCGGACTCGGAGACCATGAGACCGGTGGGCGGCGTCGTGCTGAGACCCCACTCGTGGCGATGCTTCCAAACCGCCACGAACCAGCCAAGGGCCGGAAGGAACTTCGCCGAGACGGGCGCGTTCGGATCCGCGTTGATTACGCTTTCCAGCGCGCTGAACGCACCGTAAGCATTCGCGGTCGGCGGCACGACCTCGACCGCGGCAGGATTGCTCAGGCCGCCGCTGAGATTGAACTCATACGCCCAGGGAGCCTCGATGAGCCACATCGAACGAGTCATTGGAGAATGTAATGGTGAGCCCGTCGGCAATGTCGCCGTTGGAGACGTTCAGCCGGACCGTCGCCCGCGAAATCGATTGCCCCAGGATGGGCGGGTCGACCGACATGATCATCTGAGCGTGCGTCAACGATACGACGGATGTCATCAAAACGACAGCCGCCTTCAGAGACCCTATGCCTTTCATCTGACCTCCTCCAGTGTGCCCGAAAGTGGAGATGATCGGGCTAATGAATGACGCGATTCCTTTCACCCAACCTGCCCGGAGAAAGAAGGATGCCCCCCAGGAAAGATTTGCGCACACGACAGCCGGGGCAGCGCACCGGCGCGTCCCATCTGCCGTTTATCCTCAGCATGCGTCAGCGTAGCCGCAGCCCGAAAGAGATCGCCTGCCCGGCGGTTGCCTCGTCAACGAAATGGGACCGATAGCCGAAAAAGCGACCTCTAAAAGCCTTCAAGTGCCAGCGTAATGTCCCCCTGGGGCCAATGTCAAGCAAAATATCGGCAGACAGGCCACGGATTATGGCAGATTTTTTTTTGCAATCCCAAGGCTCGGCTGGGGAGCGGGCTATGAGCCAAACAGTAGCACAGCTCGTTGCGACAACGCTGTTTTCTCCATGTCTCCGTAACTCTGTGGTGAATCCTCTTGGTTGCAGCGGCCATGCGGACAAACGAACGACGCCGAGCCCGCGAAGGACTCGGCGTCGGTTGCTCTCGTGCCGCTCGAAGGGCAAGTCCGGAAACAACTATTCCTGCGGCTGCGGCCGTCTCGGCCGAGCAGGAGCTTCCTATTCTTCCTCGGTAGCAGGCTCGTCGTCCGTACCGGGCTCTTCGTCCATCTCCATTTCCATCTGGCCGCCCATGCCGCCCATCATGAACATGGGAATAACCTGCGTGCGAACCATCTCAGACACCGAGCTGATCAACTCGGACGGGATCAGGAACGTGA